>Ga0307966_1003205_pt1 | contig 12370 bp, 11 predicted proteins | sample OrgLakmetagen646_FD_203141 | JGI IMG/M metagenome (GOLD analysis project Ga0307966, IMG submission 203141) | Saline water microbial communities from Organic Lake, Antarctica - #646 | ecosystem: Environmental > Aquatic > Non-marine Saline and Alkaline > Saline | place: Antarctica: Organic Lake... | reverse complement strand
GCGCTGTTCGTGCTCCACCCTCCCTTGATCAACCCCCAGGTGCCAGAAGTTTGAGAGCCACACCCCCTTCACCTTGGGCTTCTGCGTTTGAGCGGCGAGCAAGGCCAAGCAAGGACATGCATTCTCGTTTGCATGATTCGTCGTGCTCCCTGCACCTGCCCCAAGATATTCTCCACAGCAGCAGCAGCACACCTCAGGCACAACAAGGCACTGAGGAAGACCTGCTCCCAAATTATCTACCAGCCGATGGTGGCCATGCAACCAGCTGGCCTCCGGCTGCTCACGCAGGGCCTGTTGCAGAAAGTGATGTGCATGAAGTGCTGATGCGTGATGCGTACATTGAAGGCAGTAGCAACTCCCGCGAAGCAAGTAGTGAGTCTAGCAATGTCAGCAGTGCTAATGACGCAAGCAGCTCTGATAAGGAGAATGACTATCCAGTTGTGGCGCCCAGCATGAACTCGATGTCAGCCAGGCTGCACGCACGAGGCTTGCCTGTGCACCTACCTTCCGAGATGAACAGCAGCAGGCTGCATTCTGTGTCTCAGAGCAGCCACCTCTTGGCATCAGGCAATCTCCTGGAGCAGCAGCAGCAACAGCGACAGCTACGACGTCAATCCAGCGGCAATAAAGCGTCCACCCCTGTTGAAAGCCTGGCTGCATCATCTAGCAAGCTGGGTGCAGGTGAGAGTAAAAGGGGGATGGACTGGGGGAAAACGAGAGGAGGGAAGGTAGGTGTGTGTGTGTGCACGTGTGTGTGTGTGTGCACTTATGTGTGTGTGTGTGCACTTTATGTGTGTGTGCACGTGTGTGTGTGTGTGTGTCTGTGTGTGTGCCTGTGTGTGTGTGCACTTGTGTGTGTGCACGTGTGTGTGCCTGTGTGTGTGTGTGCACTTGTGTGTGTGCACGTGTGTGTGTGCCTGTGTGTGTGCGTGTGTGCGTCTGTGTGTGTGTATGTGCACATGCGTGTGTGTGTGTGAGTGCACGTGTATGTATGTGCAGCACGCACAGCATGGTGACCATTTTTTGATCACGCAGCTTCGATGGACGCGTCACACACATTCAATCCCGTATTTTTGACCCCCCGGAATGTGTGTGGGGGGTCTGTTTTGTCTGTTCTCGCACCTTTGCTCACAACAAACGATTTTAGTTAGTTCGAGCGCGCTTGCATGGTAAGATTTCCCTAATTTGTCCACATCAGCACTTTTCACCCGCTCTAGGCTATGCTTTGATTCCCAGGAACACGCCCAAAGCGTCGGTTGCGCGTCATTTGGCTTGTGTGTGAGTGTGTGTGTGTGTGTGTGTGTGTGTCGACAACATCCTCAATTTACAGCACGCACAGCACGGTGCCCAGAACGACCCGCACAGCTACGATGCATGTTTAGCACACATGCTACCCCACGTGTTCGACCCCCAGGAATGTGTGTGTGTGTGTGTGCTCTGTTTTGGTTGGTTATGATGTCATTTTGGGAGTTTTGCACCCAGCTTGCACCTCAGCAGATCAGCTCTTTCCTGGGTGTATCAGCACAAATTCAGGAGTGTGTGTGCTCCATTCAGTTTTTAAAGCCCTGTATTGTGCGGAATGTAAAACAAAACATGTCCAGAGCCATGGGTCCACGCCATGGGTGCGGTCGGACCCACGTAAAACCGCGCTTCTTCAACAGGCACATGGCGCATGCTTGCCATCCAGGAGGGTGTGCAAGAGGATGTAAACAAGTCCAGCGGTGGTAAGGGACAAATTAGTAGTATGTGCAGCTGGGACCGAATTTTCATCATCTCCAGGGGCGCTCAGCCTCACTTACTGGCTTGCATCAATCCTACACATACTTCTTGCAACACAAGAGCCCATCCTGTGTTATTTGATTTAAACTGACAATTGCAGGATCATACACGTATGCAAAGCACCGCCTTGCAGCAAAGGCTCGCATATATAAAGGGGCGATGACACCTTTTTGGATGGCGTATGAAATGGTGCGGAGAATGTAGGCATTTTTAATAAGCTGCATGTACCCTGTACTTTGAGAATTGCTTGGCATGGCATGTGCTAAGATAGGCAAAGATGAATGCAGGTGGGCAGGGCATAGGATATGCTATTCATTTTTCTCCTCTTTATCCTTGACAGGTGCTATGTGCACTGATGGTCTCTGCGGTGGTCTTGCTGGTGTATTACTCCGCGCACTTGCAACCAGCACAGGCCCCAGTTGAAAAGCGGTAGGTGAATGCTTCTTCTTGCTGGTGCTTGCTTGACTTAAATTCAAGGAGTTCAGTTTTGTTAGCAACGCACATGAGATGGCGGTGGTTCGTTTACAAGGACCGGTTACGACTGCTTGAAAGCTAGGGTCCTCACGACTGCCCAGTCTAGATAAAAAACGGCAAAGCAATTGAGCTCAAACTAAGAAGAAAAGAGCAGTTGTGTGGACCGAGAGGAAATAGACAGATTGAGAACACAAGAGGAACACAGGGACAAGTGGGGAGAAGCATTGCAAGCAACGCTGAAAAGTTGGCGAAGCAAGAATGTTATTTGTCTCGTCTCACACACACACACACACACTCACACACACACACACACACACACACACGCACGCACGCACACGCACACACACACACACACACACTCTCACCCCTGGGTGCAGCAGGTCTCACTCATCAGCAGGAGCGCATGCAAAATTTCCACAACTGCAGCAAGCGACTTAATTACCTAGTTATCCATAAATATTAAAATCATCATTAGTAAATCATTGCTAACTAGGCGCCCGCGGCAATTCGTTAACTTTTCGACGGACCACCCCAAGCCCTATCACTCGACATGCAAACACAGAAATACAAGCTGATGTAGTTGTGAATCTTTTTGGGCTGTCCTGGGAGCCTGTGCTCATAGCTTGGGCCAGTCAAACCCTCCAGGTGGAACTTTCCAGCTCACTCCTCACGGCACCCCAACCTCCCAATATTTGCCAGGTTGCTTAAATAGATGTCAGGAGTGACTGCATACGTTTTCAGGACGGGAGGTGGGCTGAGTGCTGTGCATTAAAGTTTTGGCTATGCACTTCCAATGTTTCGAAACATTTTGGTACAGCATTGCCCAGACCACCCCAGCTCTCCAACTTTTGGCTACCCTCATAATCATAGTTTCTAGGAAACTAGCCAAAGTTTCAGGGCGGGGGGTGGCCTGGGTGAGGCTGGGTGGCCACGCGTGAACTTTGGCGGGAACAAGTTAAACCTAGGGGCTACGCCCCTGAAGGGGGCTTCGCCAAAAAGGGTGTAATGAGTGAATTTCATTTACTTCACTCCAAGAACTGGAGTTCAAGGGTTACACCCTAGGCTTAGAGAGCTGACTTAGGTATAATAATGGATGTAGTAATGATATGGATATATGATTGGTCATGGGTATTGTAATAGAAAATACTGGGCAGGCGGAGTTGAACCGGCAAGGTACACGGATGGCCTCTCAGCTATTCAGTCGACGGATTAAAAGAGAGAATACTGACAACCCCGAGTTCTGAGTAATTGTACCTTTCAGATAGGTTTTCATCGGATTGACAGCGTTCGGACGTGTTGCAAGCACGGATGCTGGGTACATCTGATTATATCTGATTTTATCTGATATATTTTTCTGATTTATTACGACCTGCGTCGTTACAGATATAGTAACGAGTATGGATATAGTATAGAAATAGCTAGTCTAGTCAGGCTGGGGATCGAGTCTGAAAACGCACCCCCGGGAGTAAAGCTGCGCTTCCCCGACAAGGACAGTGCGTTAGGCAGCTAGGACTCCTAGTAGGAGGTTTCCAAAAAGCGACCTGTCATAGGAAGTTAAGCCAAAAAGGCTGTGGCTGCCCACACCATTCTTTCTTGCTCCATATGTGCATACAGCTGCCCTTTTATGGATTTGGTTGCAGGTTTGACGTGCTGGACAGCTTAAGTGCTCCAGCGAACCCTTTCCTGCTCCGCCGAAACACAAGCGGTATTGGCAGCCTGGATGGCCTTCCAATGCCGCTGCCTGGCAAAGCAAATCGATGGAGAACAGGGGAACAAGATAGTCAGGGACTCACAAACGTGGTGATGCTGCAGTCAACCCTCGCACACATGGCTGACGTCATGGTAAGGACAGAATGCTCTTCTGGTAAGAGGGCCCACGATTTACTGGTCCCATTGCAACCCAAACTATCCTGAAGGGAGGTGCAAATTACTACTGCAGTGCTCCACCCAAACATCTTACTTAGTGCTGCTGCAAGGCATGTGAGGCACTACGTAATTGTCACAGGAGCCTCACTCATGCACAAAGCTCTTTCCAATTTTCAAAACATGGCGAATAACTCTTGTGTGTCTTCCTTTGTAACTCTTGTGTGTCTTCTTTTCTAACCTATGCTGCAGACGGCTTCCTTTTATTCCTTGGTATTATGACAGAGCCTCATGCATCTCACGATGCAAGCGAAATAGAACCTTTGTAACTCTTGTGTGTCTTCTTTTTTAACCTATGCTCCAGACGGCTTACGGATTGATCCAAGGGTTTGTTATGTGCCTCCTTATGATCGGTTTACTGTCCAAGATAGCATTTCAACCCAAGCTCATGCTATTTCAAGGAACCCTGTCAGGTGAGTTGCATCTCTTCTTACGTAAAAAAATGACACATGGCTGTGTCCTTCTTCTCTGCCATACCTACGCAACCTTAACTGCATGATAGCCTGGCCATCTCTTGCTAAGCGCAGCAGGAGCTAAGCGCAGCAGGAGACTGCAGAGTTTCAAGTTATTTGAAACACTCATTGGCTCATGAGCCAGTGTGAATGCAGGTCTCCACCTCTGCTATGCCACTTAACTTACCTATGGGTACACTTGTGACTGTTTCAAGCTGTGACACTGTAAGCAGGACTTCGTTCTGGTTTCTGCCACACAAAAAAGGGGAAGCACCCGCCTTTTATGCGGTTAGAAAAGGAGGAATTAGCTCTTTATAAAGATATAACTTCAAGGTTGAAATGGAATTACATGCTCAGACAGGATTAGCCTGCAAAAAGGAAGGTTACAAACCAACCCTGAGTCCCACCTGTAAAAAATTGGTCTAGAAGATGATTGAAAAATTGAGAGCAGGAGCATAGCTAAATTGAGAGCAGGAGCAAAAATTGAGAGCAGGAGCATAGCTAAATTGAGAGCAGGAGCAAAATTGGGAGCAGGAGCAAAAATTGAGAGCAGGAGCATAGCTAAAAACCAGGTCAAGGAAAGGGAAATAAGCCGCTACAGGCAAGGCCTGCTTTTCTTTCTTCAAATTGCCGTTAAGGCAAAATATTTTGGCAAGGATGTACGCACTTTTTGCATTGAAGGCTTGATGTAGGACTACATGGAATGTGGTGTAAAGGACGATTTTGGCACTGCTTTGGGGTAAGACGAGTGAGGTATTTGCCAAAAATCAGGCAATGATCATGCCAAGGCTGACTTGCGGCCCGTCACTCAGTCCCCTTTAGACCTTGGATTACAGCATGGAAGGTAGCTAGGTGCTGGAATGTCGTCCCGTGTGACCTTACAGACATTGTGCCTCCAAACCTTGCATCTGGCACTCACACGCAGGAGCGCTGCCAGACCTCTGCTACTTTGCGTTTGTGATGACAGTCACCGCGGTGATCTTGGGAATACTTTTGTTGCTTCTGTTTGGGGTGCAAGCAGAGAAGCTTGGCACCATCACAGAAGCCATGCTTTCTGTGTTCCAAGGAGTCCTCCTTGGTGGGTAAAAGCGCAACAGCTGGCTTACAAGTGCGCTTGAGCTGCATACATTGTTAATGTGCCTAGCTTTATTGTTTTGGCTCAAGCGCCTAAGCCTCATGCTCAGGCTTGCGTTGTCTTCACAGCTTTCAATACCTTGATTACCTGCATCGGCAAATGCGATGCGGCGTCTGTACACACAGGCAGCAACCCTGAGGCAGACCCAGCCATTCGAGTCCTTCAGTCTGAGGCATTTGGCTTAATGAGCTCACAAGACAGCAACGTTGCACTCAAGGCCGTTGCTTGGACGCTGCTCATCTTGCGACCGTTGTTCTTCATTTTCATGCTGGTGTGTGCTGCTGCTGTTTTTGAATGGTGTTAGGATGTACGTGTGTGTGCATGTGTGTACTTTTGTGTATGCGCATGCACGGGTGCGTGTGCGTATGTGCTGTGTGTGCATGCGTGTGTTCAATCCTGTTAATGCCAGCACTTATAAGGGTCTTTATTTAAAAATGTATAAGGGTCTTTATTTAAATATGTACCCAACTGTGCCTTGCAAATAAAGCTCCTCGTGCCGTGGTGTTTTGGTTAATCATAGTGTACACGCTAAGATTTGCTGTGTTGTCTCCCATATACCTGGTTGATAACACTTTTTTCTTGCCTTTTCACATGTGCAGATGTTCATCATGGGAATGCTAGCTTGGCCATATGCTAGCTTGCGGCAAGGATCCAGGTGCGATGAGTGTGTAACCAGGTCGATGTTGAAATCTGAAGCGCTGCACTGGAAGAACATGCTCCATAGAGGCCCTTTTCGTGGAACACACGATTGCCCTAAGGCAGCACATGTTCTCCTCAGATCAACAACTGCTTCTGCTGAGCTGAAGCGTTTTAGGAGCCTCAGTCAAAAACGTGCACGTATTGATAAGAAGTATCAGATTTTCCTCTTTCAGAATTAACACACGTTGACCCTTGTTAACGATACTCAATGTAGCACACAATGTAGCAGACAATAATGTAGCACACAATGTAGCACACAATACTCAATGCAGCTCACAATGTAGCACACAATACTCAATGTAGCACACAATGTAGCACACAATACTCAATGTAGCACACAATATTCAATGTAGCACATCTCCGGGCGTCCAGCATGATTTGTCAGCACTCCTCCTGTGGTGGACACCGTGGACCTTTCCTGGGCAAGGCTCTAGGGCACGGAGCGTGTCAAACAGGCAAATAGACAAACTGCTGACCCAGCTGATTCGCAAATCAAGCAAGACAGATGTGGGCTTGCTACCTCAGGCATTACGCCATGCTAGCATGAGCTTTCTGAGCAAGGTGCCTGCAAGGTACGTGCTGCTGCTGCTGCTGCTGCTGCTGCTGCGTTGCAATTTCCCGTGCATCACTCATGCCCTCACACTGAGGAACGCAGGTTCTTGAGCGTACACTTGAGGAAAGGCGGCTCCGTTCCTGATATGGTGGAAAATGAGATGTGCACAGGATTAGGTAGTGCCCTGTGCGGTTATAGAGCCCTGTGCGGTTATAGAATGGTGCACATTGGTTGGTGCACATTGGTTGGTGCACATTGGTTGGTGCCCTGTGCGGTTATAGAGTGGTGCACATTGGCTGGTGCACATTGGCTGGTGCACATTGGTTGGTGCCCTGTGCGGTTATAGAGCTGTGGTGCACACTTCTTGACCTCAGACGTGGCGATTCTTGTGTTTTCCTCACAGGGGAAAAAAGGCGCCTTTGCGTGGTGCATCTGTGTATCCAGCACCTGGAGCCACTGCCGTGAAAAAGCACAATGCCACTCAACTCAAGGTTTTGTTTTGCTGGGGCTTGTGCCTCGGTTGGTAGTGTAGTATGTGGTAGTGTAGTGAGTGGTCAGTACACGACAACCCACTTTTCCTGACCAACAGGGGAAGACCTGGGGAAGTATTTCTCCATTGCTAGTTTTGTTGCCTGTCTAATGTGTGTGTTTGAGCAAATTTATCCATCAGCTGGTTTGCGGGTGCACTGCACACCAGTGTGTCACACCCTGCTTGTGATGAACGAAAGTACCCCATCTGAACACTCAGTACCTGATCTGAGCACTGTTCAACTGATCGGATTCCTGTAAACTTGATCGTCGACCTTTAGTCCGTTAAGGACACAACCCAATCATTGTTTTAGAACTTATAATCTGTAGGGTAAAGCAGCGTAAGTGTAGATTAGGGGAGTGCTCCTTGTGAAGAAAACATGAATAGACGTCAATTCCAATCACACTGAGGTTCCCAAAAGTCTGTGGGAAAAGTAGTCCAAACAAACTCTGGGTGATCCTCTACATATACATCACGAACTAACTACACCAAGTGCTGATTTTGGCCCTGCCTGTGCGTACACAACACCGTAGGTCCAGGGACAGCTGCTAGGGGAGGAAGATCTGGAGGCAGCTCTGCAACAGCTGCGCACCAAGTCAGCTGTATTGAGGCGTTTAGAAAGTGAGGGAGTCGCTGTCTCAGGGCCGGAGGGGGAGGAGAGTCGGAAACAGGATCAGGAGAGGGCTGGAGGTAGGTCACACACACACACACACACACACACACATACCCATGGTATACAAATATTCGCACGTGTGCACATGCACATACACACGCACACGCACATACACACACGCAGCACATACACATACACATGCACACATGCACACACGCACACTAAAACATACAAACGCATACATGCAAACATACACATTGCACGCACACACACACACACGCACACACAGGGCATGCAAGCCAGGTCCAAGGAGCAGCCAATGTAAAACCAATGAGCAGGTGAGACTGAAGGGAGGCATAGAAAGAGGGAGAGTGGGGCCCGGAGGCCCTGGAAAGCACTCCTTCCCTGTTTTATGTCGTGTTTGCAATTTTCAGGAAGCAATGCGGGCATCAAATTGGCGTAGGTCGGCGTGTATGGAAGCAGATTGGTCGTGAGCACACTAGCGTCACAGCCACAGGAAAGCTTTCATCAGGCCCTTCTTGTGCGCTCCTGCACGCCCTAGGTCATGTCTAAGAGTTTCAGGAACGTACACACACAGCGTTGGATTGGCACCATTTGCGCTGTATGTGTGTTCTGGTGAGATGGTCAAATTGCAGCACGCAGCATGATGCTCATTTCCACTCAATACAGCCGCGACAAATGCATTGGACGCGTCTTATCCTACGTTTTGGACCCCCTGGAATTTGTGAGTGAGGTCTGATTTGATGACGAGCTTGCAAGTTTGGCACCCCGCTTGCACCTCAGCAGTCAGTCTCTTTCCTGCCTGCATCAGCAGTCTGCATCAGCAGTCAGTCTTTCCTGCCTCCTGCCTGCATCAGAAGAAATGCAGTGTCCAGACTGTGTGTGAGACACCTACTGTAGTAACATGTAAAGCCTGGATTGTAAAATATGCTGTAAAATAAGCTACACTGTTATGATAACGTAGCCTCGTGCTCACATAATGGAGCACCACTTTCTCAACAGGCACATGGCGGATGAGCAGACAGAGGCAGAAATAGAAGTGAGCGCAGTCAAAGAGCGTATTTTTTCTCAACTAGGAGTTGCACCTAGGGCGCGTTGCTTGGTTGCAAAGTCTCACCGCCTAGGGGCTGGAGTTGATGCCTTGAGATTGCCGGGTCGCTTAGAGGTGTTTGGCAACTCCTCAACGTCATTTTCAGCAAAAGCCAGGTCCCTCCTCCACCATCCATCAGACGAGCAGAAGCACAAGCGCACAGTAGAAGTCAGCAGCGGCAGCGCCCAGCACTCTGTTGACCTGAAAGCTTACAATGAATGCAAGCAGCAGCAGGAGGGTGCCCATGTAGTTGAGATTAGCCCTCAGCACACCACAAGGAAAGGGACACGCTCGGTGCAGTGGACCAACGCTCCTTTACGCCCTACCAAAGCAGCAGCTCCGTCTCGTCCTCTCCCTCACATAACCAAACAAGCAGCTGCTATCAGGGAAGGTGCTTTGCCTGACTTGAGTGCTGGCAATACACCTCCCATCGAGCTGCCGTCTCTGTCCGCGTACAGACGTCACACAGCCACCAAAGCAGATGACTGCAATGCGCCTCTCAATAAGCAACAGCCAGCACAAGCAGAGCCACCCACTCGCTTTGAGCGGCCACTGCTAACTCCACAGCAGGCACTCCCTTCTACTCCAGACCCATCGTTACCCTCGCTTCCCCATTTGTCTCAATTTCGGCGTCAGCAGGCAGAGCCACCTGCACAGTTTGAGCTGCCGCTGCTCAGGGCAGCTCCACAGCCCCTGCTGCCCCCTCTACCCCCCTTCAGCCGTCGAACAGCAAATGAAGGAAGCGGTGGCAACACACCTCACGATGAGCAGCAGCCAGCACAACAAGCAGATCCAACTGCTCACTTCAAGCTGCCGCCATTCAGAGCAACTTCCCAACAGACACCCAGCCTTCCTTCATTCCGTCCATCTCCGCCTGAACCGAGTTTCAGCGCTGCGGCAGCTCATGTTGTTGAAGCGCTACCTCCAGGCCGCCACAGCTCTGCTTCTTCCCAAATTGAGGCAGCAATCGCCTTAACAACAGAGTGCAGCGTTCTAGTCTTCCAACTGCACGTAAGTCCTGTTGCATTCCTGCTTGGGAGGTCTGTGTGCTGACCTTGTGACCTTGCCCTGTGACGCACCTTGATCAATTGTAAATGAATGTTTGCTGCCTGTTCTCCTAAATCATCATCATTCCCCGGCATTGACCAGAGTGTGTGCTCATGCGTCTGATGCAGGTGGCAACAATGGAGGCGCAGGCTCTTGCAGCCACTGTCATTGCCGCTTTATGTCAGGAGGAGGGGCCCGTCCCTGAGGTCCTCTACGATCATGCTGCACCACGCACAGAGCCTACAACAACAACAACAACAACAACAACAACAACAGCAGCAGCAGCAGCAACAGCTGAAAGGCAGCAACCCCTTATTAACAACAGTAGGTTGTGGCCAAAGCTGCCTCAAATGCCTCAGCTTACCCGCCGTCGCCTCCTCCCCCCACTGAGCAGTGAGGACGATAGAATTAGAAGGAGGGGATGGGGGCTGCGTCGGAGGACACTACGGCCATTAGATAAAATAAGACAGGACGAGACGGGTCCTCTGTAGACAAAGCATGCCACTCTAAATTGATCGTGAGAGATTTTATCAGAGATCAAGGCGACACACATCTCCGTCAGCATGGGTTTGCGACGAATAATGACTGCTACCTTGTACATCACTCTGTTCCTAGCAAAAACTTTGTCCCTGCCGTTACATCTTTCTATAACTTGGTACCAATGTGGTTCCTATTCCTAAATTTATGCGTGGAGTGGAACTCATTGCCTACGTATTTTTTTTATCTTAATGTTTTTGCAGATGGACCGTAATGTTTCCCATATTCGTATGCTAGCGTCTTATAGTACAGTATTTGCATAGCATATTTAATACTATATATGTTTCTTTGTCTTCTTTTCAAAGAATGATCATCATCATGATGCTGCTCTTTACATACATTTCAGTGGGGATGGATTTTCTATGTGGTGTAACTGTTTTATACGTTGCTAGGCACTTGTCTTACTATTTAAGAGTCAACTTGCTGCCCCTCTTAACTTTTCGATTTGTCCCCAATATTCCTCATGGATTTTACCCGGATTCGATGTGGTATTATGTCACATTCAATTGGCAACACGGAGCAGTAAGGCTAGTCGCTTTCAAACTAACTAACCCTAAGTTACTGGCCCTTCTTGCTTCTCATTTCAGTTACTACTAGTCGTCTACGTCAAGTTTGATCTGGTACTAGCTCCCTTTATTCCTACTAGTGGTTTGTGCTTAGGCCCAAATCTTTGGGGTTGCAGATTGGTAACGTGAGCACTTATTGGCTGTACAATAGCAACGATTCCTTTTTGTAATTCCTACTTGGGGTGTTATGGCCGCTTGCCACTAGACTTGCATGCCATCAGCAGATCCGCAACAAAAATCTTACAAGGTTTACAAATTTAAGGGCTTCGGTCAAGCAAGAAGTGCGACTGCTAGCCTAGCGAAAATACAACCAGAACCGGTCTCAGATTTAGGACTGGACTGTTGCAAGGCAACGAAGCTTAGTGAGTTCCTCACAACAAAAAAAAGGCACGCTACCTTTTTTTGGCCCCCACGGCACATAACAACGTTGATCTTCAAATGGCTAGTATGACTTAATTTCAGGTTTGCTTAGGCACTTGAGAGCTCCTTCCCTTTAGTGCGCTGGATATGTTATCAATACTAACTGCATTCCTTCTTTTCACCTCCAAGCTACATCCAGACGCAATTTTGAATGCAACCCCAACAATTATCTTTTGGCCCAAGCCTCTTCGTGTTTCTTGCCTCCTTTGTCTGACTTCGTGAAATGTTACAATTTTACCCAATTTCCTGCCAGAAGTGTTTACACTATGATGGCGTTGTTTTAATTTACTTCAAGTATCTGAGCGACACTCTAGGTGGCGGTGTGCAGGCTCTGATTCCCATGTGATTCCCATTGAAAAGCCCTCCCCCTTTTGATTCTCCGGGTGAAAGCGGGGCCAGCAGAGAACAATGCCCCCCCAGTCATAGGGTCCTGCTCCCTTAACTGGCATAGGGCGATGTTATGTCGTGGGGCTCTGCATCAATTGGGCGGTGCAGGACACAAAACAACTGACCTTCCCCTAATCCATGCTGT
>Ga0307966_1003202_pt1 | contig 12376 bp, 10 predicted proteins | sample OrgLakmetagen646_FD_203141 | JGI IMG/M metagenome (GOLD analysis project Ga0307966, IMG submission 203141) | Saline water microbial communities from Organic Lake, Antarctica - #646 | ecosystem: Environmental > Aquatic > Non-marine Saline and Alkaline > Saline | place: Antarctica: Organic Lake... | reverse complement strand
AATTGACCGGGGTGTTCCAAAATTTGTGCTTTCTGGTGCCTCCTGTGTGACCGCTAATTTTTTCCTAAACGTGAAAATGTGTAGGGGCGTTTGTAGTTGGTGTTATCTTTCTTCCTGCAAACGTGTATTGAGAGAAACGTGCTTGGATAGAAGCGTGTATCTGAAAAATTACATCTTTAACAGCTTACCTTCCATGCAAAAGTAAATAGCGCCAAGTAAAGCATCTGTTTATCTCAACCTTGCACTGCAGATTGTCGGTGAAGCGCAAGCCACACTTAAGCAGGTTGCAAGGCACCGCCAGCTGCGCAGCCTCTTGCTTACTCAGGTATGTGATGGGTCAAAAATATGCAGGCAGTGGAAAACCACCATCACATTAATGATTGAAAACAAGCCAGTTTGGTATTGAGAACCACAAAGGTTCGTCACAAAAATAAATGAAATTAGAGAGGATCAGGAGGGCTGCAGGCTTGGCTTAAAACCGGCTCCTGATGAAAGTGGTAACAGTCCTGGAAAGGGCGCATGTAATATGAACCAGTTTTGCAGCATACTATCAGTCACATAAAGCTCGCAGACAAGCTTCTCAACACTTTAGGTTCCTTAAAAGGTATAAGAGTGTGAGTAGATTGTACTTTATTTCGTCTAGATATGAACATGTTCCAAAAGGCTACGAGTCTCCCACTCAAAACTGTCTACTGAAGCTCTGTCGTCTCACAGATAGAGCACGTGGCGTCTTATGGTCCTGCAATTAGGCTGTGTTTGCAGGGGCACGTCATGTCTACTCGTTCCTACTTATAAAACAACATGCACGTAATTATAAAACCAGTGCAAATCCAAACGGTTCTGAGTGCTTTATGCTCGTGCATCTATGTACGCTGAAGGTTGTGTGCTTCAATGCACAACTTGCAGGACGCACTGGCTCAGGTAGTACAGCAGCAGCTGCGCGAGGAAAACGCTGATGATGGTGAGAAAACCATGACGTGATGTCATTGTTTTGGTTCTAGAAGTGATTTGCACTGCACTAGACGTGCCGAAATGACACCACCAGTGACACACTGATACACACTACTCTTTTTATGGGTTTGCATCTAGGGATGGACGGTGTGGTAGAAGCAGCTCCTCGAAACATGTACCATACAATGGCGTCTCAGGTATGGCTATAGTGCTGCCCTTTTTGTATGAACTAGAATGGGTCTACAACAACAAGGCTGACATTGGGCACTTTTGCGTCATTGTTGTCAGGATGCTTAGACTCGTACCACTGTCCTCAGTGGTATCCAAAGCGCACTTATTCCTGCTTGCATCATCTATGTGTAGACTGCCTTGTTACTCGGCTCGACTATTTCAAACAATTATGAATATCTTCCTTATGCGCCTGCCCCTTCCACGCATGCACTGCAGCTGGACGCAGCTCTGTCCTGCGGCAAAGACCTTGGGTTGTGGGGTTGCCTGGTGAGCTTGAAACAAGGCCTACTCTCGCCCGTGGATGCCAGGGTGCGTATGCAATCATTTGGAAAGCAGTTGTCTTGTACAGAATGATTGCAAGTGCACAGTTCATGGTTTTAAGCTTTGTGGCTTCATTCCTTGGAAGGTAAAACCCACGCACAAGGTGCATACTGATAAGTTACTCAGCTGCTTGGTTTTGCCAGCAGTACGTGTAAGTCTAAAATGCATGTGAGCCAGTGCTCCATCCTTACCTGAACCATATCGAGTATCTTAAAGTACACGTCCAAGAGCAGTGTACTGGTAGAGGCAGAGAGGTGCCGTTGCTTGCCATGAGTCATCTCTGGAATTGGCCAAACAAGCTACCTTACTTCTGCCTCATTGTGTTCAGGTGTCTGACCCCACCCTGGATGAAGACACCTTTGAGGAGGTAGAACAGCAGCAGCATCAGAAAGATGCTGAAGCTCTGATAGGGCAAATGGAGGATGCGGGTACAGAGTGCGGTATTGTATTGTAATAAATGACAGTTGCTTGGGTCCTGTAAGCTTCCGGCAGTTTGCTGTCTATTTACGTCTGGGTACCTCTTTGCATGGTTGATGCCCAAAGACCTGTGGAAATTTGTTAACCCCTGTCAAAAATACGTGCCCTGATTTATTATCTGCCACGTTACTTACTGTGCAACACACATCATGTCCGATCTTAATACGTGCCCTGATTTATTTTCTGCCGCGTTTCTTACTGTGCAACGCACATCATGTCCGATCTTACCTGCCACTGCAGATACTGAAAATCGAGTGCTCGGCAACGCCGATGATGTCGTTGGGGTAAATTGTAGCACGGAGCTTGCCCTGCTCACCACAGACGGTAAACTCAAAGGCAACCAAGCGCTGCAAAACCGCAACAATGAGCGCAGGTGGGACTTCCCAGTAGTAGCTAATGGTATGGTTTGTGTTGCATATCATTTTTTACAAACCAGAAATGTGTGGTTCAATTAGCAAGCATACAGATTTATGTTCAAAAACTTGTGTAATGCATCATCTATGTTGTGTAATTGATAGGGTTGGGTTTATAGGGTGTCGACTTTGTCTGCGAGGCTCGGCAAGCCTCAACGAAGCTCGACACTTGCTGGGGAGGCCCTAGCTGGACTGGGTGGTTAGAAGTCATTTTCTCAAATCTGCACGGATTGAGCCGAGCCGAGCCGAAACATTTCCTGTTTTAGCTTATATATTATAATTATTATCGTTAAAACTGAGTATAAAATATGGGCGTGTACGCCAGGAAGATTTGGTTAGCGATCACACCTCCCCCCCAAAATTGTTGCACACCCCTTTTAACTCTTCCTGGTATTATATTATAATAAATAAATATTATCAATGAAGATACTTGTTTTAAATATGGGGGTGTCAGCCAGGAAAATTCAGTTGATGAAAAATTCGGTTGCCCCTCCCCTACCATACAGCTGCACACTGCCTATTACTGCCCCAGTAACTATGCTACTGCTGCTACTACTACTGCTGCTGCCTATGCCTCTTCCTCTAGCAGGTTGAGGCACAAGTCCATGTCCTCCCTCTCCTTGCCACTCCTTGCCATTGCTGTGCACATAGATGAGCTTCCTTGCGCGCTCTACTGCCGTCTTGAAGCGCAGCTTGGTGTACAGCTGACCAGTTGCGCTCGCAAGCACATGCAGTGGGGTGCATGCAGAGCAGCCTGGCTGCGACGCGCGACAAGGCTCGAAAGCCATGCTTGCTCGCCCAGTTGTAACAATTGTTGACGCGGTTGATGCTGTGGGGGTGACAGTGCACTCGCTGCTCTCTGACACTTTGCGCTGAGAGAGGTCGTGGGCCAACTCGCTGAGTTTAAGCGCTAAGGGCTGAAGCTTGGCATTGCTGCGTGCACCAGAAAGTAATGTAGACGGTTTTTAAATTGTGCACGTGTCTGCATGCGGAGTGTGCGTGCGCGCACACACATGCACGTGTACTTTCCTGGCATGCCTTCCCAGCATGCTTCACACAAGGTTGCACTCATTTACACGCATTTGTTTAACACGTAAATAAACATGCACCTGCAGCAATTGCTACACAAAACCCACACATGCAGCCACCTCCATACCTATTCAGCCTTGAGCTCTGCTCCATCGTCGCCCGTAAGCTCAATCAAGCAATCCTCTGCATCCTTTATACGATCCCACAAGCGTGCCCGCTGCCGTTGCTGCTGTGTTGAGTTGGAAGCTACACGAGCACCACGCGCACTGCCACCACCAGGTTTTGCCCTTCTCTTTGCAGCCCTTGACGTGCTGGAAACATCATCAGATGTTGGGGTCTTATCCATTGTAGGACTGAGTGCCATAGATAACAGCCCCTTCCCCATCCAAGTCCATACACTCAAATTCCTCTTCATCAGTCTAATATATCTTTGGCTTCATTGCAGCTCATTCATGTAATTAAATAATTTTCATTTAATAAAATAGGGTTTTGGTTTTTTGGGGGAAATCTGAAGAGATGGGGCTAATTCCTTTCTAAAAGTGGACATTCTCGCTGGCCGACGAGTGTCTTCCACACCGGGAAAGAGGCTTGGCGAGGTCATGACCCACCCTTACTAGTAGAGCATAATATGCACCCGTTGTAAACACACAGGCACATTGAGAACGAGCTGCGTCGGCTGCTAGGCAGCACCCGCTGTTCTGCTTTGGAGGGTGGGCGTGCAGAGCTTGAGGCTGCTGCTGCACGCTATGCGCTTTCGGATGCAATGCTCTCCCTGGCTGAGGCGGCGGCACCTGAAGATGAGGACCTAGCATACCAGATGGCCGTGGGTAAGTGGCTGTTTAAAAAGCTTTGGAGAAATCTGCTTCCTACTGCGTGATGTATAGAAACATACAAGCTGGTAAAGAAGAAACCATTAGCAATGGTAGGTTTCAATTACCAGGTAACAGGTCGTCAGCGCGAGATTTGTTTTGGCTTTTTAGCTTAGTTTGTAATGCTAATTCAAGACGCTCCATTGCTAATGGTTTCTTTTTCAATGCTAATGGGAGACAATTGCAAGCATTTTCTACACGTGTGTTGCTTCTATTGACAAAGTACCTTGTAGTCAGACGCACCATTCCTGTTTAATAAAACGAACCTGCACGCTTTCCACTTTTAAGTAGGCAGGAGCCCTTGTTAGACACATCTAAGCACCCCTGCACACTCAGTTTGGGGCAGGAGGTGCCCAGGCGGGCAGGGTGGAAATCCCTATCAAATAGTGGATTCCCAAAAGCTTCTCACCGGTGCCATCAACTTACCAGGGGTGTTTGCAATAATATTGGACATTTGGTGATGGTCCGGGGGTCTGGGGTGAAGGTCCGGGTTTGGACCCCCCTTTTGGCAGGGAAATGGCGCATTGAATCGGGAGTGTGTTCGTTGGCTGAAATGCCCAACCGATTGTGCAACTGCGATGAAATTAATCAAGTTAATATGGTGCGCTGGCATCTTGCTTGCACGGAGCTGGGAGAACCAGCTGACCTTTGGGACAGATGAGGCTCGAAAAGAGCACTCAGGGCACCAGGTGAGCTCTCAGCGCACCAATTTATGCAAAATGGTCACAGCGCAATGCTTGCTGGGTGCATGGTGGCAGCAGAGCAGAGCAGGGAAGGTTCTAAACGTTTTGACAATCTTAGTTGTCGCTGCCCACCACGGCCCATCTCCAGCATTCCAGACCATAATACTTGACAGGGCATGCCCTGGGAGCATACTGAAAGACTCCTGACACCCAGGTGGTGGCCAGAAAGCGTGTTTTCAAGGTTTCCAGAATGCACCATTTTTGCCCAGCAAACAAGCCCACGCATCAAGTCCTTTGGGGGCGAATTTTCACCCCCCCTTATTTTTGCTGGAATGGGTATGGTCTAAACCCAAAACGTGTCTGGGGGAAAAAATGGTGAAATTTGGATTTGGAATCACATTTCTGTACCCACGCATGGGTGCACTTTTTGGCAGGGAATTGGCACAAATCCAGCCCCCGACGCACACAGCGGACCCCATCCCCTTTTTTTTGGCACAGAAGTGTTTCATATGTTGTTTCTTACTAGCCTGAACCATTAAAAGTCAAAAAATATGAGGTCCGTTTTAGGGACAAAATTTGGCCGGGAATAGCGGGCCTTACTTGTCGCCTCTCACCCACGTTCGTGTTTTGCTGTAACAATGGTGATCGTTGCCAATTTTGTCATAAACTTTCCGGTAACTTAGTTAATCTGTACTCGCCCATACAGATATTGATGACGCTTTTGACACATATGGCTTGGCTTCCACACTCTTGGATGGCCGCCTGGCCGATCCCGTGGCAGGGCGCTTGCTGCAAGTGATGCCCACAGACTACATACAAGAGCTGCTTCTGCCTGTAAGCACATGTAATCAATGTTTCAGTACCAAATATGTAATGTTTATGGGATGCGCAACTTCCTTGCTTGGTAAATCTTGCATACCCTACAATGTCATTTCTTTGTCATCGTACCTTTGGCATTTTCCCCGGAACTCATCCTGGAGATTTGCATGGCACGCATCTGTGTGACCATTTCTGGTGCACAATGCCAAGTGCCCGCTGCACACAAACATCAAAGCACATCCACCCCTTCCAACACATGCCTTGTAGCAGTACGAAGACCACGACATTTCCACAGAGACGATTGCTGCTGCCATCAGGAGCAGCGGCGCAATGAGTACCTGGGCAGCCCACACAGGCACCCATGCAGGCCATGCAGCAAGCGCAGCTGCAGCAGCCGCAGCTGCTGCATCTGGCCCGGGAAATCCAAACGCTGCCCTGCGCGCTGCTGCGCAGCAGCTTGACCAGTCCTGTGGCTGGTTCAGTAATAAAATGAAGGCCATCGTTCCGCTGCTGTTGCGGGGCAAGTGTTTGGGTCAAGCAGTGGGCGTTGGTGATAAAGACCCCGCAGCTGGAGCAGGGCATGTGGACCAGCAGGGGGGCGTGGAAGGGACAAAGAGCTGCGTGTGGGGAGGCTCAGCCATGGTGTTTGTGAAGCGCAAGGTGGGCATTGAACAGATGTTGGCTCTTTACCACATGCTCAATCTCAGCTCGTGGTTCAAATTGTTTTGGGAAACACGTCAAGGCCAGATTACTATGTAGGGCGGACCTATACACACTAAACGTATCTTAGCAGGGGGGGACACTGAGGCCCAAAAAGGTACGGTTCTGGCATGCTCCTAGGGTATGGCTTCCATAATTTGCTATTTTTAAGCTCAGCTCTAATATGCTGATTCCAATGCAGCTGAGCTTAAAATTTGCAAGTAATGGAGGCCATACCTTATTGGCCACGGCGTGAACCTTCCTTTTTGAGCAGCCATATGCTGTCTCTGACTAGCCAGCGCACCAATCCCGGTGTTTTTTAGTGCTTTGAAATCCTTGAAATAAATGAAGATCATTGCAAGAGAAATGGGGCAAAAAGACTTGAGTGGTTGGCGAGATGTGCAAATTAATGTGCCATTCCCCCAGGAAAGCACCCATCTTGGGTACAGGTGCACGACGTGTGCTTTTAGTCCTGTCATTCTCTACGCAGGGCGACTTGTCTAAATCTGAGCACATGCTCGGGTAGCCTATAAAGTCAGCATCAGTTTGAAGCTAGGTTGGGTCCAATTTGATGAAGTGACGTGTGAGTAGTTGCACCTTGCATACAAAATGTAGCATGTTTTGGCTTTTGCCCAGTCTCCCCCCTCTGGTATCTCAGCCAGCCCGACACCTTTTAATTATCACGTATGTATGTGTCTGTTTTTACACAGGCCACTGCGCTGGTGCTGCACGAGCTCATGTGCTTGCTACCAGAATCCCAGGCAGCTGGAGTGCGCAGCAGCCCATTCATCGGAGATACTGGCTTTGCATCTGCCACAGCTCCTAGTTCCATGAGCGTTAAGGTAAATGGAGCAGTTCCTGCACATTGAGAAATGTGTGTTTAGGTGGATTAGAAGTTCCAATCAGATGGTATAATAGGGACGGCTAAAGTAGATGGTAAAAACAACTATGTTGGGTAGGGTTTCAGGATGATTCTGGGTGCTCAAGGAGCGCTTCTTACCGCTTGCAGGTCCAACGCGCAACCATGGCTAAATTTAGGGATGGTCACCTGAATCTGCTTGTTGCAACTCACGTGGGTGCGGAGGGCCTCGACTTTGGGTGCTGTGGCTTGGTCGTGCTGTTGGACCCACCTAGCCATGTAGTGGACTACCTACAGTGCAGGTCAGCAACTTATTTTTTACTGTGTTGCACATAAGTGTATGTGTGCCAAGTGGATCAGGTGCACCATTGTTTGCTATTCCAGTCGAATTACCAGGCCTGTGGCAAATACATGACTTTCAAAGGCGAGCACTATGTTTGTCTCTCTCTCTCTCTCTTTCTCTCTCTCTCTCTCTCTCTCTCTCTCTCTATATATATATATATATATATATCTTTCTCTTTCTCTCTCCTTTGAAAAGGTTTCAGGCCATCACACTGCTGCACCACTGCCAAGTGCAGAGACGTAACAAACTTGCTATCAAGCGCAGGGGGCGAGGACGTTTAGCTGATGCCATTTGCATGCAACTTCTTGAGGAGGGCAACATCCAGGGGCTTAGGCACATGGACAGGCTGAAAGAGTGAGTTCCTACTTTTGTGCTGGCATGCGTGTTTTGGAAGTGAACACTGTATTCGCAGCAAGCAACGGGCGGAGACGCTGTAAACAGAATGGGGCCGGCAAATAGGTTTATAAAACTTCAATATTCAATATCACCAATCAAATCCTAACAAAATTCTACCACTCCAGACTCCTCATTTTCATAGCATCCTCTTTGGGCTCATCTCATTGAGCTGCTTCCCCTGTGTACAAATGCAGAGAAGCCCAGCGCATGCAGCAGGCCGTGCACACACGCAACATGGAATACTACTCCAAGATCAGCTGGGCACGCACACACGCACGTGAGTCATCCGGCATTAGTGTTGCTTGAAATCGACCTTTACTCGGTCATGAGCAAGTAAAAGGGACCTGTCTGTACTGCATTGAAACTGGATTGACAACAAAAATGTAGACAAGGTAACCATCCCCCTATATGTATAATGAGCATTGTGACAACATTCCTCTCATCGATTTTGCAAGCATTGGGTATCTTATAAGCACCTGTGTACACTGCTAGTCAAGATTTAGGCACGGCACGCTTTGCAGCTTGGCATAGATGTTTTCTTTTTAACGACTTAAACACAGATCATCGTATTGGAGTTTGGCACTGTAGAGTTCTGGCTCCGGTCTACACGGTACTGTTGAGAGCAAAAAATGTCTTATAATGTTCCATTTCTCATACAGTGCCAAACAAGTTTGAATGTTTTGCACCTTGTGCAGGTGCTGCTCTGGAGGCTGGTATAATGGATCATGCCCAGTGGATAGAGTACGCAGCTGCTGGGAACAGCTTTACATTAGAGTCAAGGACACCAGGGGACGCAGCTGCAGAGGCTGTTCAGCTGGAACAGGGCTGGGATTCACAGGTGTGACGGGGAAACAGTTGTTATGGTAGCTTGTGTGAGCAGCATCTTTTTGTCAGTACTGCTTACTGGAAGGGGGTACAAAGGATCACAGACAACTGACACATTTGTTTTCAGCAGCTTGCATTCTTGAGTGTGGTGTGTCTGTTCCTGCAGTGCCTTACTTGTCTGCTCTCAATTGTCTTTTGGGGGCCTTAAGTAGAATGCTCCGTTGTGCGCCACGTAACACGACTAGACACCACCCAAAAGTTTTACAAATGGCACGGCAAACCCAGGTGGCCTGCGCCCCAGGCTTAATTTTGAGTTCTGAGAAGACTCTGGATAGTTTGGAGTATGTTGTGGAGTCCACAGGCGCACGATGCCCTGCGGTGTGCTCCACCAACGTGCTGGAGCAATACTGCGCACAGCTGCCTGGAAACACTGGGTGGGTTAATGCTGTAATGATGCTTGTGTGTTTCAGTTGTTCAACAATATAATCTAGGTGTGACATTGTTGATATGCTCTCCAGTCAGCTCTTTAATACTTCGCCATAAGATCGCCTTCCGCGTTTTGATCGTGTAAATGTTGACGTTAAATATGATCTAGGGTGAGAGGGAGTGAATATGAACTGAGGTATTGCGGTAACCAGAAGCTGGGCTGACACCCACACTTGCGTAAACGTACAGGTATATGCAACTGCGGCCTCGTTATATGCTGCGCACCATACCGGGAGGCTTTTTCCAAGCTGTTCTGTTCATGCCTAGTAACAGCCCAGTGCTGGCTGTTCTCGGAAAAGTGCGGAAAGGTGCGTGAATGCAGCAGCAAAGTCTGACGTTTACAAGCTTTTTTGTTTCGCGGCTTCAGAGCTGGGGATTTGTAATTTTTAGCATGAAGAGGCAAATAAAACTATCAATACTATCGCATCTATTTCTTATGACAGTCAGCAGTCAAAAGGTTACTTACTTAACGCTTGTTGCAACAACCTCTTAAAATCACCTTGAATAAGACCCGCAACCCCCCACATGTATCAACAGTTTTCATGTATCTTTTTGCAATGTAGTACTCAGAGAATTAGAGACTAGAGACATTCAAATTAAGTTCTACATGTGGGAGGGAGACATAAACTGGTAGCCATGCTGAAGTCTCGCTCGATCAAAAGCAGTTAGATCCAGGTGACGCCCTGCCTCACATGTTTGTGTCAGGCCAACTGGGGGATGCAGAGTCATGGTGCACCTGCACTGGGTAGAGCACCAGGTTGAAGCTCTCTCTAAAATACCAACTCATCCAAGTCGCGTCCCTTTGGTTTCAAATGAATGCGCAGGCAAATCTGCCGCCCAGGGCTGTAGTGCCTTGGAGGCCGTGCACCGGCTGCACCAAGTGGGGGCCCTGGACGACCACTTGCAGCCCACAGCCATGCCCATATACTTTACCAAGAAGCAGGGCTTACTAGAAGGAGATCTGCAGCAGCAGGGGCGTAATCGAGAGATGCCTGCCAACATGGCACTTGCTGCGCACATCATGAAGACAGGCAAGTGGGTTGTGTAGATTGACCGGATGCAGGTGATTATTAAGTGTACTTATGCAAGCCCTTCAAGATAAGCGAGTGTATAAGAAAGATTGAGCACAGGATGCAATCATGAAAATACTGCCCTGAGCTGCCCAATTTATTTGCTCATCCCTCATTCTCTGGAGATTCTCACTTCTCAGATATGGTGGGCATCGTGCCTCGCATCGACCTTGTGCACGCCCTGCCTGCTGTACTGCGCCCAGTGCAGCCGCATGCACGCAAAGGACAACGAGATCAGAAGCGGTTGCAGGTGAGATAGTGAGGTGATGTTCTGGATGACAAACAGACATGGGTGACAAACGAATGGCATGGATGACAGAATGAGGTGATATTTACGATTTCAAATCAAACAGCAAATGATAGTGCCGCACCATTGGAAGCAGCAGCCTTTTATTGGTTGTTCAAAATGTTCAAAACTGAATGTATCCACCTCCAAACACCAGTTGTATGTGTTGTGCCAGATGTATCCTTCGTGCGTTAACGCTCTATTTCAAATTCAGAAAGACCAACATCAAAATGCATCCCATGTCATTAGTGTATCTTAGTATATCTTACATAGGGTGCCTCGCATCCTGCTGTCTGAGTAAAAATCTTGCATTCACCACCGCAGGGATCGTCAGTACAGGACCAGCTGCGTCTGCATGCGCTGGCTGGGAACAGTGGGAGTGCAATGGACGTGGACTTGGCCATAGAGCAGGCTTTAGACAAAGACGAAGATGGTGGCATGATGGATGTTGACGACGACGGGGAGGTGGATCCGATGGGACATGTCAAGGGAGGAAGGGGCGCTGCTCTGTACCCTGCGCCTGAGCTGCCCTTAATCAGGGATGGCATGGCCAGGCTGAAAGAGCTGCGGCAGGAGTTGGAGCAGAAGCAGGTGAAAGTTACACCAGAGGGGGTTATCTGAGCAAAAGTCCAAACATGCTCATTTTTGCATTAAACAGGCAACTATTAACACATTAACTCATCAAATTGAACCCAATCTAGTTTTACACTGGTGCTGGCTTTATAAGCTACCAGATCATGTGCTCAGATTTAGACAAGTCGGCCTGCGGACAGAATGACAAAGTTTAAAAGCACACGTCGTGCACCTGTAGCCTAGATGGGTGCTTCCCAGGGAGAATGGCACATTAATTTGCATATCTCGCCAACCACTTAGTCTTCTTGCCCCATTTTTTTGCAATGATTTTTATTTAATTAAAGGATTTCAAAACACTAAAATCACCGGATTTGGTGCGCTGGCTGGTCAGATGCAGCATATGGCTGCTCAAAAAGTAAGGACCATACCCTAGGAGCATGCAAAAACTGTACCCATTTTGGGCCTCTGATAACCCCCTCTGACATTACACAAGCTGTTGCTTGCGTGCCTATTTTCAAGCTCTGTTTAATGCCACAACCAAGAATGGATTTTCTATCTTTTTGTAATTGCTTGCAATTGCTTTATCACTGGATTCCTTTCCACAGAGTTCTTGAATCCTGTTCTTTTAACCACCTTCCAGGGCTTACTAACTCTCGAGGAAGGTGGCGCTGAAGAAATGGCAGGAATGGCAAGGCAGAGGTTGAGACAGCACCAGTTACAGTTGGATCAGGAGTGTCAGCAGATGACGTTGATGCTGCACAGTGGGGATCATCAGCAGCAGCAACAGCTGGCAGAGCAAGGGTACCATGAACAGAAGGTGGAACTGCGTGATCTTGAGCAGCTGTGCTCTCAGCTAGATGAAGCAGCTGCTGCTCAAGCACAGGACCAGGTCCAGCAGCAGCAGCAGCAGCAGCAGCAGCAGGCAGCGTCGGCAACAGAAGAACGTGGAGCCCAGCCTGAGTCCAGTGCTGAGCCCGTGCGTTTATTGCACCTCTACGGCTTTGTAATTGAGCGCACGGAACAGCCATCCCACGAGCTTATGGGCC
>Ga0307966_1003198_pt1 | contig 12385 bp, 11 predicted proteins | sample OrgLakmetagen646_FD_203141 | JGI IMG/M metagenome (GOLD analysis project Ga0307966, IMG submission 203141) | Saline water microbial communities from Organic Lake, Antarctica - #646 | ecosystem: Environmental > Aquatic > Non-marine Saline and Alkaline > Saline | place: Antarctica: Organic Lake... | reverse complement strand
TGAGAGAAGAGTTGCTTGGGTTCCAAAGAGAATTCTATAAAAACTCTATTAATATGGCTTCCGAAGCCAATGAGCAAGCTTGGATAGTTTCAGACCAAGATGCTTCTAAGCTATACCGTTTTGCGGCAATGTTAGATAGACATGAAATTGAAATTCATACATTAGCTAAAAGCACCAATGGGTTTGAAGCCGGCAAAAGTTATATTATTCCAACCAACCAATATCAAAGTAGATTAATTAAAGCGATTTTTGATGTGAGGACTAGCTTTAAGGATAGCCTGTTTTACGATGTTTCTGCTTTCAATATGGGGATGGCTTTTAATTTGAATTTTAAAAGCATTGATAAAAGAACATTTAATGAAAGTTTGTTAGGTGAGAGATTCAGTCCTTCAAATCAGCCGAAAGGAAAGATTGAAGGAGGGAAAAGCGAATATGCGTATGTTATGGAATGGCACGATTACTATGCGCCTAAAGCCTTATATAAAATACAGAAAGAGGGTGTTAGAACGAAAGTGAATACCAAAGAAATAATTCTCAAGGATGGTACTACTTTAGCCACTGGATCAATTTTGATCCCGGTAATGCAACAAGATAAATCTCCAATTCAGTTATATCAAATTATTGAAAATGCAATTGCTGAAACGGCTGCAGTGGTGCATTCGGTGAAAAGCGGTAATACAAATGGCATTAATTTAGGTAGCCCTTCTTTTGAATCTTTGAATCAACCAAAAATTGCCATGATAATTGGAGATGGAATTAGTTCGTATGATGCGGGTGAGATCTGGTTTTTGATGGATCAACACTATGAAATGCCGATTACTAAAATTGATATAAATGATTTTAGCAGAGCCGATTTAAGTCGATATAATGTTTTAATCATGCCGAATGGTTGGGGCTATGGAAGTATTGGAAGCCAAAAGAACAAAATACAGAAATGGGCACAAAATGGAGGAACCATCATTGCCTATAAATCAGCTGCCAAATGGATTTCGGATCAGAAAATGACAAAAGTGAAATTTGTGGAAAGCAAATCAGACACTACAGGATATGAAGCTTATGAAGATTTAGGCAATAATAGAGGTGCACAAGTGATAGGAGGAGCTATTTTTGAAGTAGAATTGGACTTAAGCCATCCACTTACTTATGGATTGAAAAATGCAAAGATGCCTATTTTTAGAAATAGCACCTTGTTTATGGAAAAATCTAAAAACCAATACGCTAATCCAATAAGATATACTCAAACGCCTTTGTTGAATGGTTATGTTTCGGAAGAAAATGCCGAAAAGCTGAAAGGAACTGCTGCTATAACAGTGAGTAGAGTCGGAGGAGGTAAGGTGATTTCTTTTACAGATAACACTAATTTCCGTGCCTTTTGGTTTGGGACTAATCGCTTATTGATGAATGCGATATTTTTTGGACAAACTATAAGCGGGAGAGCAGCGGAATAGTTTTTTTGAAGAAAATAGTGAAAGGATGGCATTGAAGCCATCCTTCTTTTATCATTGAGCGGAATCAACCAATAACTCAGCTGCACTTGTATTTTTGATCAAAATTATAGCGTCATACGAATGAGAATACCAATTTTCGAAATATGTTTGTGAACCATTTTTAGAATAGTTAGTAAAACTTGCTCCTACATGTCTCCCAGCTAATTTCCTATCTTTCCTTTTTTGGAAGCTTGCTTCAGGTATGAACATTATTGAATCGTCACTATTTCTCATTCTTGCTGCAATCGAACCATCTGGTGCAGGATCAACAGAAACTTTGCCCAGGGTGTAATTATCAAAATCTTCTTTATCTCCTTCTTTGTTTGATAAATAGTAAGCATTAAAACTTCCGGCATCAAATTCGAAAGCAGGCGAAAAAAACTCGTCACCCATCCAATTTCGTAAATTGACCCCTGCTCGACAGTTGATTGGAATGTCATAAGGACAAGATGTTGAGATATGAACGTTGTGTGCCCAGAAAATCCCTTTAGTTTTTGGGGATTCAGCAAAATGAGCCATGATATTTTCTGCCATCTTCATGTCTCTGTAGAACGCATGTGCTAAGTTTCTTTTTTCTTCTATGATAAACTGTAATCCTCTGGTCAAATGCTTTAGTTTACTTTTTTCGGGCGATGGCAATTCTATAGTATCCAGGGCTGATTGTCTTTCTTTCACTATTGCTTCAAATTTTTGAATACCCATAGTATCGGATTTTGTCATGAATTCTCTATCTGTAGTTTCTGAAACTGTTAATTCATTCTCTAATTCAGGTGAGTTGGAAATTAATATACTATCAATGACATCTAAGGTGGTTTGGTAATATTGCAGATCAATACCTACGAAACTTAATTCTTCATTCTCTTCATTAGCATTGTGTGCTCTCATCCATTCAATTAAATCAGCCATTTCTTTTGTAATCCACGGCCATTGGTTAAGAGATTTAGCTACATCATTTAGAGTATCATCTGCACCTTTTATGTAGGCATCCACTCTTAGGCAAGTGGCATAATCTTCTTCTAAAAACAAAGTATTGTATCCATGCTCTTCTACCAAAAATCGAAATAGTCTATGGCGCATCACGGTAAATTCGCTGGTGCCATGAGTGGACTCCCCTAATCCTATCAGTTTTACATTTTCGAAATATGGATTTAATTGTTGTAAATCTTCAGTTGGATATTCTGGTTCGTAGGAAGAAATGGGAATGTATTCTAAATCCTTTTGAGCAAAAACGAAATTTGTAAAAAATATACATATTGAAATCAGGTATAGGCTTTTCATTGATAAATGGTTTTAAGGTTCATAATAAAATTAATGCCTATATAACTGCTAGTTTAGGTTGATATTATTTCACCCTCAAATATTTTCACCAAAATACGCTGTCAATTCATTTAGTGTTCGGTCAGTCACCTCTATATCTTTCACTATGTCGCCTTTATCCAAAATCACAATTCTTTCACAGATTTCAGTCACATGATTGAGGTCATGGCTAGAAATCACAAAAGTCACAGATTTATCGTGTTGAAATTGTTGAATAATTTTTTTCAGACGGATTTGGCTGGTTGGATCTAAATTTTCAAATGGTTCATCCAATAAAACAAGCTTTGGATCACCCAAAAGAGCAGCGGCAACACCTAGCTTTTTCTTGTTTCCTTTCGATAGGTCCCTGATGTATTTCTTTTTACCAAATAACTCATCATTAAATAGAGGTTCAAATAACATAAGATGTTGATCTAGATCTCCTTTACTTACCTCCCTTATTTTGGCGATAAATTGGAAATATTCTTCTGGTGTCAGATAGCTTATCAAAAATTTTTCATCTATAAATGAACCACTAAAATTTTTCCAGTTCTCACTTTTGTTAACGGCTTCTCCATCAATTATTACTTCTCCATCGCTTGCTCGGATTAAGTCAAGCATTAATCTTAAAAGAGTAGTCTTTCCCGCTCCATTATTACCAACTAGACCAAATGATTGATTTGCAGGTATTTCTAGAAGAGGTATATTCAAGACTGTGTTTTGTTTATAGCTTTTTTGTAGGTTGTTTATTTTGATCACAGTTCTATAGGGTTAAGTCGTGAATGAGTTTGTACTTATCTTTTTTTAATTTTTTAGCAATTGCCTTGAAAAATGCTTTTCTGAAAATGATGCCAATTAGTCCCGAGACTGCAATGGCTAATACTCCTATTTGAGAATTCCAGATAAGGGAAAATGGCAAATAAACAGCCATGGGACCTAAAATCAACGGGATTCCCACTACAAACTGCGATGCACCAACGCCTTGATAGTTCATCATAGAACTTTTATCGAGTTCTATTGGCTTCGCACCCCATAAACTCATGCGCATGATTAGCATGCTGTTAATACCAATGTTATATATGGCAGTAGCTCCCATCACTAGCATCAATTCATAACCAAAGTAGAAATAAGGCAAAGAAAGAATAGCGGTAATAAAGACTGAGTAGATTAGCAATCTGTAGCGAGATTCTACCCAACGAGTATAAGGATTAATTTTAGTTAAAAAGAAATCCATTTGGTTGGTATTCCAACTCCATAAAAATTGGCCGTATTGAATAATGAATATTCCTGTGAAAAAAATGCTGATAAAAATAGTGACGAATTGGCCGCTACTATCTCCAAATGCAGGATTTCGGATAAATATTAAGGGGTAAAATAAGAATAGTCCTGCCACTAGTATGCTTGACCTACTTCTTTTATGTCTTAATATTAATTTCAATTCTTGGACAATAAGGGTGTTTATTAAGCCCTTGCTTTCCCATCCACTCAATCTGCTGGTTAACTTCTCGCCAGACATCATGTTGGCGTCAAATAAATCTTCTACATATAGGTTTTGAAGGAAAAACTGAAGACTCATAAAAACTAGATATCCCAATAATGCTACGGGGATCAGTAATAGAATTGGGGTATTATGAACAGCTGCAGCCCAATTCCCTACAGGGATTAAGTTGAAATTGAGATATTGAGTTCCTATGTAGTTAGCGAGGATCAATACTGCAAATATTACCCACACAATAGTTTTACTTTCTAATTTTTTCTTTAGTAAGATATTGAAAAAATGAAGACATAGGGAAATCAAAAGATTAAAAGCCAGCCATGACAATGACTTTTCCAACCCAATGACCGGAACAAATGTAGTAATTGTCAATGGGATAAATATTGCTGGGGCTATTAAGTTGTAGGGGCTGAAAATTGATTTGAAAACTAAAAATCTTGTAATCAATTTTTTTCTAATGGGTAGGTGTAGATAAGGTTCTATATCCAATACCGGTACAGTTTGCATGATATATCGAAGTGCCATTTCAGTTACGAAATAATACAGGAGGAATTGATTGACCAACTGTCTGGGCTCCGTATCAATACCAAGCGCAACTAGCATTTCGTTTATATTAGAGCTGACGAATATCAAGTTCATTAAGACAAGAAAGCCCATAAGGGAAAGGAAAATCTTTATTCCTACATCTTTTTCAAAAGAAGGAGATCTTCTGAAACTGATCCACTGATGCCTTAATATCCATTTCATTTTAATCAGGGTTGATAGTGAAGTGGAAAGCTATGAGAATCAGTGATAATTTCAAAGAATTATTTGACAATCGAAGCTATTTTTAGTTATCAAATGGTAGTGGAGGTGAGATTATTTGCAGAATTGTTATGTGCCCCATAAAACGTAAGTTTTAGCACTAAGAGAAGATTCATGCATATACTTTTCCTTTTGATCGATTCCGGAAAAATTAATGCTTGCATAGGAGTAACAAGTGATTAGATTACCAATAATGGAGAGGACTGCCACAAGCGCAAAAGCAATAGAATGGGGAATTTTTATTCAAATTCGTCCTCTGGGAATATGACTAGGGACTGTAAATGTTACAATGGTTGTAATTAAAATAGTACCCTCAATACAGTATAAAAGGAGTAATGAGGGCACTATTTTAATAATCAAAAAACTCCCTGAGCCTTCATAGCATCGGCTACTTTTAAAAATCCAAATATGTTGGCTGAAGCTAAGTAATCATGTTGGTTAAGGTCGTATTCTTCCGCTGTTTTCACACAATTATCATGGATGTCTTTCATGATTTTTTTTAATCTGTCGTCAACTTCTTCTCGCGACCAATACACGCCAATTCTGTTTTGACTCATTTCTAGACCAGAAACAGCAACTCCCCCTGCATTTGTAGCCTTACCAGGAGCGTATAATATTCCAGATTCACAAATCACATCAATCGCTTCGGTTGTCAAAGGCATGTTGGCACCTTCGGTCAATAGTTTTATACCTGATTTTTTTAAGTTTTCAGCGTCCTTTTTATTTATTTCATTTTGTGTGGCACAAGGAAAAACACAATCAGCCTGTATCTGCCAAAGAGGGTTATGGTCTTTTTCGGAATCTACTTCCTCATATTTGGCTTTAGGATATTTCTCCAAGTATTCTGATATCCGACCTCTATTCACGTTCTTTATATTCTTGATGTGTTCTAATTTTTCAGTATCTATTCCTGCTTCATCAATGATATAGCCTGATGAATCAGACGCAGTGATCGGTTTCGCCCCTAACTCAATTAATTTCTCCAATGTATATTGTGCTACATTGCCCGAGCCGGAAACTAAGCATTTTTTATCTTTCAAACTGTCATCGCCCTTCTCCAACATATATTGAGCAAAGTAAACCAACCCATAGCCGGTAGCTTCAGGTCTGATCAGGCTGCCTCCCCATTCTCTGCCTTTACCAGTAAGAACTCCGGTGAATTCATTTCGGATCTTTTTATAAGCACCGAATAAATAGCCAATTTCTCTTCCACCAACTCCAATATCGCCAGCAGGGACATCGGTGAAATGTCCAATATGTCGATACAGTTCGCCCATGAAAGCTTGGCAAAACCTCATGATTTCAGCATCTGATCTGTTTTTGGGATTAAAATCAGCACCGCCTTTTCCACCACCTAGGGGCAGGCCGGTCAAGGCATTTTTAAATATTTGTTCGAAAGCTAAGAATTTCAATATGCTTTGATTTACGGAAGGATGAAATCTTAAGCCACCTTTGTAAGGACCTAAAGCACTGTTCATTTGCACTCTAAAACCTCTGTTTACTTGCACTTCGCCTGCGTCATCCAGCCAATTTACCCTAAAGGAAATTAATCGTTCAGGTTCTGCCATTCTCTCCAAAAGCTTCAAGCGATGATATTCAGGGTGTTTTTTAAATACCACGCCAATAGAAGAAATTACTTCTTCAACAGCCTGGATAAATTCCGGTTCGTTTGGGTTTCTTTTCTTTATTTGCTCTAATAACTCGTTTTCGGACATAAAAATTAAGTTAAATGATTAAGGATGACTAAAGATGAGAAAAAATATTAAATCTATAAATGTGCTTCATTATTTCTTAGTAATCATTCAGTAGAATGACACGGTAAATGCCAACTTTTGATTCTTAATTTAGAGTTTACATTCAATTTGGTCTGATTTTTGATTTTGAATCATTTCAGCAAACATCAGTTTTATGAAGAAGCTATATTTTATTGTCGTTATTATCTTGCTTTTTACTGCTTGCACCGACAGAGGTAGACTAGAAAGAAGAGAAGATCGAATTGAAGGTAGTTGGTATTTCGATCGAGCCTTTTTTAAAGAGGATTTGGCTCTATTTAGAGACAATATCTTTGAGGAATACAAAGGAGATGAAATTACATTTTACGAAGATGGCTACGCAGAATATTATGATGCTTCTTTGAACGCCTATTTTGAAGGGGATTGGTTTTTAACACTTCATAAAACCCGATCAGACGAAGGAAATGAAAGAATTTACACATTGGATATGGAGTTTGTTGATCATATCCATCGTGAAAGGTTCAGTTTCTATAGTAATGCTACAAGAATAGGCTTCAACAACTTAAACTTTGAAGTGTTTGATGATTACGGTTTTTACACATTCAAATTGAACAAACTGGATTGAATGTTCATTCGGTGTTTATTTCATTTTTTTATTCTTTTGCGGCTTGCCATGCAAACTGCGCTAGGTCATCTATGGCTTTTTTGTTTAGACCCTTGTTTTGATGAAATATTTTTGCTGCTGAGGCCACTGTGCCATGCACCATTTCTGTTAAGATTTCAACGCCTATAGCTTTTAATGTTCCAGCTTTTATTCCCTGATCAAGAAATTTAATAATGGGTTCATAATGCTTTCTTTGTTCTTCTTTCGTTTCTTTTCTAATAAATGGAGATTGGGCATACTGCTCTAAAAACTGAAACGTCTTATCATTTTCTGCATAAAATATAAAAAGTGAAATCCATATAGATTTGAAATCCTTTTCATAATCCGTGTTGGTTAAAGTAGCGAGCTGCATAGCACGCCCCATTTTTTCTTTCGATTCAGCATAGAGTGCTTCCAACAACTCTTCTTTATTTTCAAAGTGGTGATAAATAGTTCCTGCTGCAACTTTTGCCTTTTTGCTGATCATTGACATAGGAGTTGCGTGAAATCCGTTCTTCGTAACCAAATCCAATGTTGCTTCTAGTATGAGGTGCTTTTTATCCATTGATTCAAATATACGAATGAATGTTCATTCGGTTTAGTGTTTTTAAAATTATTTTGCTGAATGGGTGAAAATACTGTAGAGATGGATTATAATTTCCCCTTCAAAAACTGCGCAGTATAATTATCCTTCAGTTTTATCATATCCTCTGGCAATCCTTCAAAAACTACTTTTCCACCTTTCTCTCCACCTTCAGGACCTAAATCGATTACCCAGTCGGCAGTTTTGATCACTTCCATGTTATATTCGATATTTAAACGTGCTTTTGTATTGCTCTTTGAGTGGAGTGGAGCTGTAAATGAAAGCCATTTATGGATATGATTATTATTTGTTTATAATGTAGTATTTTTGATCAAGATAAATCTAATAATAAATTAGTTGGTCTTTAATATATATATATACTTGCGTTGTTAAATTTATTTTAAACCAAAAACCATTAAAAAATGAAAAAGAAATTAATTTATGCAATGTCTGCTTCCTTATTATTGGGCGGATTAACTTTTGGGTTCAATAATTCAGAGGTTAGAGCTCAGGATGAATTTGAATCTGCATATCCTTGTAAAAATGGCGTTGTGAAAGGTAAAAAGGGATTTGGAGTCTGCTATTCACAAGGTCCAGATTGCTTTAGATGTAAGTTGTTTTAATTTTAGAATTTTAAATTTAATTGAGGTACTATTTATAGTACCTCTTTCATATTTTATGTTAAAAAATACATTGTGGCTTGTTTTTATTATTGTTACAGTTTCATGTAGCAAAAAGAAAGAAGTGAAACACTTATCACTTGATTTTAGAATTTTACAGTCTATAGAGATTCCAATGATGAAAAAGAATCAATATAGTCATAGCCAAATTCAGTTAATTGATAGTTGTACTTTCGTTGGGTTGGACAGAGATTTCCAAAAACTGGATATTTATTCGAAATGCGAGAAGAGATTATTACGATCAATAAATTTTGAGGGGGAAGGGCCAAATAGAATTTATCCAACAAGCTCCTTTCATTATATTTCCAATGACTCAATTTTCCTATATTCCTCAGATGCCAGTACTTTTCAGTTAATTGATTCAGATGCTCAGGTCTTAAATGAGTGGAGAGTTTTTGATAATAAATACCCTAATTCTATATCAGATTCGATTATTGGAGGTAATGGAAGCTATTATCCTTTTTCCTATACACAAAATGGTATATTTTATTTTCCTTTTTTGTATGATGATAAGGAGGGGGATTTAATAGTGCAAATTCATCCAGAATCGAACTTGTCTGGTTTCGGTGATATGAAGACTCAATACAGTGCTCCGATATTGGCAAGTTTAAATTTAGCCAAAAGGGATTTTGAGCAATTTCAAGGAAGCTGGCCAGATAATTTTTTGAAAGAAAAAGCGCCCTACAATCCATTTATTCATTTATCCCTAAACCATGATGGTTCAAATGTACTAATCAGTTATTTTAATTCTGATTTGATATTTTCAACAAAAGAGGATAAGTTCTTCGAGATACCTAGTAAATTTTTCGATAATAACTATACATTATTTTCGATAACTGAAAGTGCCGATTACACCACAGAAGAAGAACTTGATGCCTATCATAATGATGAAGGTTATGTGAATTTGGTATATGATACTTACAAGAAATTATACTATAGAATTGCAAAACATGCTAATAAAAAATCCGGTGATGAAAGTACGCACAGAATGGAGTCTGAGTGGTCCATTATAGTATTTAACGAACAATTTGAAATTGTCGGTGAGGTATTAATGCCTAGAAAAAAATATAATTATCTTCAAATTCTCCCAACATCAAAAGGCTTATTAATCAGTAAAGAAAACCCGTATTCACCAAGCAATAAAGAAGAAGTTTATGAATTTGACCTTATCGAAATTGATTTATAAGATATTATTCCTAGTAACACTGAGTCTTACGAATATCATTAAAACTGAGGCTCAGGATATCAATGAGAATTATATTTTTTACAGCCCATCTAATGCACAGATGGGATATTTAACATTCATAAATGAGGAACTTCATATTTTTACGAATAATGAAACTATATTATTGATGAAGTCTGATGATAATACGCATTTGGATACTTTAGATCTTCAAACCTATGGCTTTAAGGGAATGCTACAATATGTAGTGGTTATTGATAAAAACACCTTTGCAGTGGGGAGTTATGATGATTATGCCTTAATAAATATAGTCTCAAATAAGCTCACGGTAAGTGAAAACTTTTCTAGAAGGGATTTGAGGAAAAAAGGTATTAAAGAAAATATGTATGTGTTGTTGCCCAATGGAATATTCACCTACGACATGAAGAAAAAGCGGAAAGAGTTTACTTACTCTATGAGTTTTTATGATCAAAATTTTCAGCTAAAGTATCAAGATGAAATGAATTTAGGTGAAATATCAGGTAATGATCTAAGTAATTGGGCAATCATCTATCCTCATCAGATTAGTTTTCAAAATGGTCTAATAAGTTTGTCTTTAAAAAATAATGCAAGCCATATTCGATTTAATACCAAAAATGGTAAAAATAGCCTTATAGATTTAAATAGTTTTATTGAAGCAGATGAGGCAGCTGAAATATTTTTTGACCCTGTCATGAATGAAAACTACCTTGTAAAATATGCGCCTGCAGAAAAAGGGAAAGCTCGTGTGTTTATATATAAAATGGATTTGCAAAATAATTCTAAATACACAATGAACGATGCTGTTTTGGAACTTAAAAAATTAAGAGGAGGAATTTATAACGGAGAAATTATGCTAATGGATGATTTCAAAGGTTCCTTAGGCTTTTACTTAGTACCCATCAATGAACTCCACAAATTATGAGAAACAGTATCATTTTACACTTTCTTCTATTGGTCGTCATGGTCTCCTGTCAAAATGATGAAAATAAATATGAACAGTTCTTCAGTGAGGAGCTTCAGTTATCATCAAATGAAAGAGCAGATTCTTATTACTATTTTATTAACACTAACTCATGTAGTGGTTGCTTGGAAGTAAACAATTTCTTTTTGCTTGAGAATGATCTAAAAGTATTGAAATTAATATTTGTAGGTGATATGGAAAGCAGAGGCTTTTTCAGTAGAAATGATTACAATCATAATTTTTGGGAAATCAGGGAAGTGAAAGAACCACTTGTATTTAAATATGATATTTATACAAATGATCCTTTATTAGTTAAGTTTGATACTAATGGACAACTGGAATACACCAAAAATATAAAGGTTGAGGAAATTCAGCAGTTGGTTGAATTAGTAGATTAATGAAGGCCACTGTCAGATATTTCTCAATTTATCCCAATTTGCCCTTCAAAAATTCCGCTGTATAATTATCTTTCAATTTGATCATATCCTCTGGCAATCCTTCGAAAACTACTTTGCCGCCTTTTTCACCACCTTCAGGACCTAAATCGATTATCCAGTCGGCAGTTTTGATGACTTCCATGTTGTGCTCTATGATGATGACGGAATTCCCCTGCTCAATTAATGCATTGATAGATTCTAGTAATTTTTTGATGTCATGGAAATGCAGACCAGTAGTAGGCTCATCAAAAATAAAGAGATTGTGATCATTTTTTAGGCTTCCACCTTTTCCTAGGTAAGAGGCCAACTTTACTCTTTGTGCTTCCCCACCACTTAGGGAATTGGATGATTGTCCTAATCGGATGTAGCCCAGCCCCACATCATACAAAGGCTGTAGCTTATTAATGACAGGATTATTGCCTGCAAAGAAATCAAGACTTTCTTCCACAGTCATATCGAGTACATCCGCTATATTCTTGTCCTGATATTTAATTTCTAAAATTTCATTTTTGAATCGCTGTCCTTTACAGCTTTCGCAGGTTAGCTCTATATCGGCCATAAATTGCATCTCAATTTTTTGGATGCCTTCCCCTTGGCACATTTCGCATCTTCCTCCATCCACATTGAAACTAAAAAATGCCGGTTTGTAACCTCTTTGTTTCGCTAAAGTTTGCTCTGAAAATAGTTGACGAATCGCATCATAAGCTTTTACATAAGTCACTGGATTGGAGCGTGAGGATTTACCGATAGGATTTTGGTCTACAAACTCGATCGATTTTACTTTTCTATAGTCGCCTTCAAGCTTTTCAAATTTCCCTGTGCTTTCTGTACTGCCTTGTCCTATCATTTTGGCTAAAGCCGGATTTAGGATCTTTTTGATTAGTGTGGATTTTCCTGAACCACTGACTCCAGTGATTACCGTCAAGACCTCTAACGGGATTTTAACTTCTTTAATATTGAGATTATTTTCTTTTGCTCCTATTATAGAAATACTATTTTTCCATTTCCGCCTACTTTTTGGAACTGCTACTTCATTGCTTCCATTCAGAAATCTTGCAGTAT
>Ga0307966_1003197_pt1 | contig 12388 bp, 13 predicted proteins | sample OrgLakmetagen646_FD_203141 | JGI IMG/M metagenome (GOLD analysis project Ga0307966, IMG submission 203141) | Saline water microbial communities from Organic Lake, Antarctica - #646 | ecosystem: Environmental > Aquatic > Non-marine Saline and Alkaline > Saline | place: Antarctica: Organic Lake... | reverse complement strand
GCACGCGCACGCGCACGCGCACGCGCACGCGCACGCGCACGCGCACACGCACACGCACACGCACACGCACACGCACACACACACACACACACACACACACTCTCTCTCTCAAGTATGATCAGACTTTCCTTTTGTTTTTAGTTCTTACATAAAGCGTAAAACCAACCCAGCCGGTCAACCAACGTCAAGGTGTTTTAAACTGTCTCCACATCCTTCCCCGTCCACAGATGCTCGTGCTCAAAGCCCACTACCACCTCCAATCTCAAGCAAAGTAGCAAGCAGGGTTGCAGGCAGCAACTTGGCAGACAATTGTATAAGAAAAGGAGGTGATGAGGATGCAAACAATCGCAGCAGCCCTCCTCTCTTCGTAGGCGAGCAGACATGGATGGCCTACCTTCTCACCGCCTTGAAGACGCCATCACCCACAGGTAGGTCCACTCGATTTTGTATTACGGGTTTGCACTTTCTACATGTGAGCGCCCCTTTTGGGTTATAGAAACTACGGAAATTCGTGCACTATACACGGATATGGCTTGCATCCTGCACTTCCCTGTTCTGGAACACGCTTTTCCCTGTTCTGGAACACGCTTTAATGCACAACCAACCATCACAACCAATTGTGCTAACAGCTGCACTTGTGGGAATGATTGCAGACTCAGAGGATGCTTCTATCTTTTTGCGCACAAGGGATCTTACACATATGACAACAAGCCAAGAGGAAGAAGATGAGGTGTCTCCCGTTAGGTCTTAGATCCTACATAAAGCAGATTTTTGGGAGTGGCCTTATAGCTTGTCTTTTCTTAGGAAAGACCTTTCAATTGGTGCTATGTGATATATCAATTATTGCTGTGTGTGCTTGTAGAGGGAGGGGGACCAACGCCTCTATGTTTGTCAAGTAATACGTGGCTTAATTCTCGCATATAAAATCTTCTTATCCGTTACGAGATGACCGTTTTAAATATGACAAAATAAGAAAGCACTACTGCTTCCTCTTTATTAACACGTTTATTATGTGCTGGCTTGATTCAACAATGGTCTTTGCATGGCAAGGGGCTCATTAGCTAGGAAGAATGCCAAATCAGCAGCATACATGGCTGTGTGACCCTTGGTTCAAGACTGGTAGTATCCCTCAGCAATGTCACTCGTTTCCTTGCTTAGGCTCTTTGGAATTGTGTGGGGAGACTTTACTTTGCTGTTAGATTATCCAACAGTAGTGTGGTGTGCAGTGTGCAGCAAGGTGTCTCAATGTTTTTTGCTGACTTTGCTTGGCTGGGCCTGATATTTTATGTTTGTGTTTCGTCTCTCCATTGGCTGTTTTACACCGTGGGATGCTGTATGGCTCGACTCACAACAATATTGTTGATGTCCTTTCCTAACCCATTAATGTCCTAACCCATTACAATATTGTTGATGTCCTTCCCTAACCCATTACAATGTTGTCACTGTCCTTTCCTAATCCATTAATGTCCTTTTCTAACCCATGCCGGAATTGTTCACTATGGCGTTAACCAAGAGGGAAAAAAGCAGAAAGTGTAAACACTACCGGTATGGAATAGGAAAGGATGTTGTTTTGTGTTCTGCACCACCCAATGCAGAGACACACAACATCCCACCTGGATAATAAAGATGAGAGAAGTTTTAGTGGGGATCAGGTGGTTGGGAGGAAGAAGCCTGCATACCACCAGGAGCAGTGCTCGGATATATTTGTGGAGGTTGTGTTAATGTTTCATCTCATCCATATGATTTTTTTGCGGATCTGATTGCATGTAGGCTCTAGGCTCAACTTTTATGAGTGCTGTGGCATGTTGACCAGTAACTCTGATGCTGTGGAGTGGGTTCTTGTGTGGCTGCTGTAAATGGTGCCGTTTTGTAACCCTCACCCTAAACCCCAAACCCTAAACCCCATACCCTATAATTGGTGCCCTAACTGTGGAGGGTTGCATGTCCGAGTAAGTGAGGCATTAGCAGAAAATAACAGAAAAGAAAAACTACGCAGGCAGCAAGACACTCCCTGCATAAATTAAGAAAAAGGAGACACATTGGCCCGAAATGCCGTGAGCTCCCCCACCAAAGGAAAAAGAAAACTAGTGGGGATCTGGAGGGTGGCTGGCAGCCTCCTGCTCCAGACCCAGACCGCGAGAACGCTGGCTTGTAAACTAGTTGTAGTCAGTTTGTGCGCATAATGCACAGAGTGATGAGCATGCAATTGAAGGGCAGTCTTGTGGGCCCTCTGTGATTTGAGGCCGAGCTCTTTTAGATGATGCAAAGTGTTAGAGGTATGGATTGATCCTCCCATCCTCCCACACCAAGAAGGATGGTGTGAAGTGTAACTATTATAGCTTCTAAGCGTGTGCATAAACTCTCGTGCTGTTTGTTAAAGGCCTCCAGCTGGTGTCCAGGCCTAGTGTCTTCACAATACTTCTATGAGGTGTATCTCCCTCTTATTAGCGTTAAGCTTGTGAGCTCTGCGCACTTGTCCATGAGATCTAGCATGCTGCACCTGTTGCAAGTGGGGAGTGGAAGGTGGTTTATATTCAGTAGGTAAGGGAGTAACCAAAATAGCATCAGGGCGACTGGAAGTAAGCCTGTCTTGACAGATAAACGAGCATCAAAAAGCCAAATGGGTGAAGCCGTATTTCTAGCGTGCTCGGGAATTTGAAGGTTTTGTTGGGCAAAACGGTCATTGCTGCCAGCATCCATATGGATTATACAACCTGCCAAGGAGCCTTTGCTGATGGCTTTCATGATGAGTCTGCAGGCAACATTATGGCGTTCAGTGATCATGCCAGGGATGATATTGTGTGACTGGTTTTGGAACATTATTTTGTTTAGCTGATGTTCGAGGGCTTCGGTAGGTGTTAAACCGTTGTTATCTTTGGGAGGAGACACATTTAAGCTACCTGTGACCTTGGTTGTAATTCCAGAGATAACCCCCCCAGTTAGAGTAGAGTGTGAGTCTACTAGCTTGTACTTTGAGATTGCACAGGACGCCAGTGGGGCAGAGTAGGTCATCTGCAAAAGCGGCACCTCTGATATTGTTGGCGGCTAGGTGAGTTTGAAGCGTGCTTTTTTTTTGGGACACAGGTATGTTTGTAACCGCGTTCTCTTAAGTGTAACTATCTTAGGTGGGGCTCCATATAGAGTAGTAAGAGAAAAGGGGAGAGGGTGTCACCTCGTATAGTATCCCCTTTCTATGGGTATTTTGTTTGTGCAAACCCCGGAAGGCAGATTTACATTGGTGGCATGTTCATAGAGATTTCCGACAGCATCTATGGCACCAGTAGGAAAGCCAAGATCATACATGTTCCAAAGCATACAGTCATGGTCAGTGTTTGTGTTTGCAAAATCCAGCTTGAGTGGTGCTGAGTATGGAATGCGTCTCTGCGTACTCGTACAAGGTGCTGGTGATGAGGTGTCCAAAGCTTGTAAACACAGTAGAACAGCCCGACTCTTTTTAACTAGACCTTTAGCTCACTATACTCCTTTCTTGTCTCCCTAGTATGGGCTCGCAATGCTGAGAGTGCCGTGTTGGTGCAGCTGCGTTTTTTGGAGGGGAAATCTCTCTCTTCTCTTTGGGTTGTGTTGGAGTTGGTTTTGGCGCACCAGTCATCGCAATGGCTTAGCTGCTTCTATCCTGGCTAACTCTTAACTTCCCTAGTTATTTATGTTGAGTGCCTCGCGGTGGTGTAGCTAGATCGGCCCGTTGCCTTCTTACTCTTTACTAGCCCTGTCTTCTTAAACCTTGTTCTTTTTATGTAGGCACCAAAGTACGCCGGCTTTCCTTCCTTCTTTCTTTCCCGTGCTTGACCTTCTCGTATACGTTTTGCCCTTCTTCTCATCAACCTGGTTGTCCTCCCTACTTTCTTTTATCTCTTCCAGCCTGCCTCTCTTGCTCCCTTTTTATTTATCAACTTTCATCTCGTTTTAACCTCGTTGTAGGGATTTTGCTATCTCCCCTTGACCTATGTAATACGCCAACAAGTAAAAATAGTATGTGTAAGGCCAATCGGATGATACGGGGACACCTCAATTTCACCTCCTTTGTTTTTTTCAATAAGGATGGTATTACTAGTTTTCCAGGCTTTTGGTGTGAAGCCGGTAGCCCACATAATAATGAGGAGCATGTGTACGGTGCTTTGGATTGCTGCAGGAAGCTTCACCACCGCTGCGCAGAAGCTCGTTAACAATTTCAACTAGTCCTGGAGGTTTATTGTCACTCAGGTTTTTGATGCACTCGTTGAAAGCACTTTTGTCTAGTATTGACGAGTGCAGCCAGTTCCTGTTTTTAGTGCCTTCCGATTCAGCTAAAGTTATTTTTGATTGTAATTTAAAGGGATCTGGAGGTGGAATTACAGGCTCGTTCTCTGCATGTTCCAAGGGTAATACATAGGTGCCTCATCAGGGAGGTAAGTGCCCTGTTTAATATGCATCTTAAGGCTTGCCAAGAATTTTGAAGTACTTTCAGACAGAGTACTTGTGCTTACTTGTTGGACTCAGTTTCAATCGTGCCGGACTCGGGATCTTTTATGGCTTGGAGACTTGCCCGTGGTTGCGCATTTGGGTCTTTAAACATTTTTTGTGTACTTTTTGGGGTGCTTTATTGATCAATGTCTGTTGCAATTTACAGGCTATTGTGTTGGTTTTATAGTTGTTTATAGCTGCTGGTAGTGGCTGGCTTGCCTAATCTTCGTGTGTATGTCATCTAGATGTTCTTTTAGGGGATGATGAGTTATTTGTGCTTTATTGCTTGGATTGCCTTTTGGAGTGAAGGCATTCTTATGTTGGTAATTTCTGTGGTGGTGCCTTGGGCATTAATGAAGGGGGAGAACACTAAATTCCGGATGACTTTGATCCGATATTGATGGAGTTGTTTGCTCAAGCTACACCGCTTGTTCTTTACAGGCCGCGGGATGTAGTGGTGATTAATGGATTCTTTAAACAGAATTTGCTGGTCCTTATCGACGCTTTTTAACGTAGAAGGACAGATTTCAAGGGCTACCTTGTGTGATGACTCAATAAGATGCGTCACTGAGTTCTTAGCATAATGCTCAACTTGTTCTTCTGCAGGTATACCGTTAAGGTGTTGCAGCCTGGCAGAGATTTCGGCACTTGTACTTTCTAAGTTGTTAAGGAAAGCAACGGCTTGCGTGTGAGCGGGCACGAGAGCTTGCAGGGAACCATCAAGCTTTTGCACTATGCCATGCGAGGGATCAGAGAGGGCATTTGTGACATTTGCTGATCTGAGGCGGTGACAGGATGTATCAGAGGAGCTTGTTTTGTGTTTTTGCTGGTCTGTGTTTTTCATTTCTTGTAGGTTAACATGTTCGTAGGTATGATGCCCATGAGTGGTATATGGTCCCTTAAGTAGCCCAGGTCACATGTGTAACAAGGTTTGCATGTTTCCGCGAAGTCGGAGAGAAGTATGTCATCAATACGGCTAAACGAGTAAATTATTCCTTGATCGTCCAACCTTGTGGGATTGGAGAGGGTCCAGAGCCTTGCATTGGTTGCGTCAGAGGGTTAATTTGACAGCAAAGTAGGAAATGAATACTGAAATAATTTTGGTGCATCTTGTTTGCTAAACACATGTGTTTAGTAGTACAATCATGAATGGATGTATACACAGTACTTGCTTTCAATTAGACGTATATCGCGTTTGTTTCATTGTTTGTCTTTTGGTCTCATAGTCAGGGGGTGGCAGGGCCTGCTACATTCTTCTAGTTTTCATTGTTACAATGTGTGCCTTGTTGTTTACACACTTATACTGTACTGATCGATCGCTGCACCTCATTATTTCCCAGGGCTTGGAGGTCTAGTACTCATCCATTTGGCTGAGCATTGTGATGATCACTGGGCTAGTTGAATCCTGGATATTAACACACTAGAGACAGAACTGAGTTGGGTTTGGGTTGCTACCAACGTTGTGCCTCCTGTCTTGCTGCTGCGACTTCTACGGTTCACATAAACGGTGGTCTTCACAAATAACAAAGAACATAACACCCCAAATCACTCCCCTGCCTAAAATTGACATCGCTTCATTCCACCTTCCAGCGCTTGCTCATGCATACATCATAGCTCCTACTCTGTGTCCATTGATGCAAACTGAGCACACCGCAGCACAAACACTGCCGTCCCAGTAATCAACCTCCTGCATCTGTCATCGACATGCTACCGCCCCTCCACGCACAGTCCGAGTTACACGCCAAGACCGTGTTCACAGAGCCTTCCCATCCCTCACTCCCTTTCCTCTCGTTTCCTCTAAACCTGTGAAATCTTAGTGCAAGCTATGATGTAGGGGCCATTACCCGCCAGCCACTGCTTCCTTTTCCACAGCCTTCCTCACAGCTTCCCCGAGCCCTGCTGGAATGGGCTGTCCTGCCTGCAACAGCAAAGATCAAACATGATCTGCCTTACAGTGCTGCCTTATAATCTCTCATATATACTAGCTCTGTTTTGTGGTGGAAAATATCAGAGGGGGCTGACTGAGCCAAAAAAAAGGGTGTTTTTAAAATGTGGATTGAGCATGGGCCCCAAAGTTTGCTAGGTTTATGATTGGCACCCAGAGACCGGCCGTGCTCTGAATTTTTATTTGCACCTGAGCTTGAACCTAGCAACTTACGGGGCCTGTGTCTGATTCTCCGTGGCGTGGACCCCACTTTTCACCACAAAATCTTCACAGCAGATCACCCAATCCACCAAATGGCATACTTTTGTGTGGTATGGTGTTGTTGTAATAAACAAATATGCAAAAAATCAAGTGAAAAGATGAAGTGCGTGGTGATGTGGCTCAACATGTGCTGTTTTATCATAGAAAGGCACCAAATTAGGGTTTGGGCAGTCAAGGTGGGCTTTGACCCCTGTCAAGTTGCGCACACTGTGACTTACATGGATATAAGCACATCCTCGTGCAGCTTAAAATATCAGCTTTCATTTAAAGCCAGAATGGTGTCAGTTGGCTGAGTGGGCAGTATATGGCTGGATTCAGAGTGCAAAAAGGGCACATATTTGGACATTTCCCCAGTCAGCCCCCTCTGGGAAAATATTTACGGTACCCAATACCCGGTACCAAAGTGGCTCCACCTCCTCAATTAATGAGGGGAGTGGCTTACACTGGCTGCGTAGTTTTCTTTTCTCTTACTTTTTTCTACAAAACGTAAATAGACTAAAGGACGCGTTCAATAAGCAGTACAAACGCTGGAAGGCCTTGATCTTGCAGACACATTTAGCTGCACTTGCCTTCTGGAACGAGTTCTTGATGAGGTCCGCTCTAATTTGATCAACGGGCGGGGCAGGCGGGGCCCCGAAGCTGGGCAGAAAGGGGGATATGAAGGCATCCAGGGTCGATATATCCCACACCTGCATCACAGTGAGCAGTGACAGAGGAAAAGCAGCAAGTAGGATTGATTGGGAGGACACCAGCCTATAATCAAAGCTGGGCAGAACGGGGGAAGGGAAGGCATTCAGGGTTGAGCTGTCCCACACCTGCATCACAGTGAGCAGTGACAGAGGAAAAGCAGCAAGTAGGATTGATTGGGAGGACACCAGCCCATAATCAAAGCTGGGCAGAACGGGGGAAGAAAGGCATTCAGGGTTGAGCTGTCCCACAGCTGCATTACAGTGAGTAGTGACAGAGGAAAAGCAGCAAGTAGGATTGGTTATATGGAGGACACCAGCCCCAAATTGAAGCTGGGCAGAATGGGGGAAGGGAGGGCATCCGAGGTTCAGCTGTCCCACTCCTGTATCACTGTGAGGAACAACAGAGGTCGGAAGAACAATATTCAATGCCAATGGCAGGGATGAAAGTGGGAAGGCGATGGGGAAGAGATGTCACAATCTGTACACTACCGCGTTCAAAGAGCAGAGCAGAGGGAAGGAGCACCCCACATCTCATCAGAGGTACATCAAAAGTGATAAGGGCTTGACACGTAACGCATTTGTGATGTTAATGTGTGTGCACGTGCGTGCGTGTGTGTGTGCTTATGTGTGATGCTACGTGCCGAGTTATAGAGCAAAGCCGGATGAGGGCTAGAGCAGGTGAAAAGGGGGAGTAGGTTAAAACCAAGTTTACAATGGGTATGAGGAAGCATGTGTAGGTGGAAAGGGGGAGTATGTACCAGGCTATTGGAACCAAGTTTACAATGGGTATGAGGAAGCATGTGTATCTCACCCCGTTTCTACATAATACTTTATGTTGCATGTAAGTGTGACAATGCTACCCCAAAAAATGCGCGTGTTTGGAATATTTGAATCAAGTATTTGAGTATTTGGAACCAGTTAGGGCAACACGTGGGCCCTCCTCCCATGCCAACAGCGCTCCATAACGTGCCTTCCATCAGTCTAATTGAAAGCACGCAGATCGAGAAGAGGGTCAAATTATTATATTTGCCAAACGTACAGGCAGCGCTCAGATTTAAGTGTGGCAGCTTCAACGATTGTTGCACATCACCAACATTGCAGTGCTTAGTGCACTGCACTTAGTGCTTAGTGCACTTAGTGCTTAGTGCACCGCCGTACACCAGTGTGCACCTCCGCCTACGCACACTTATGTGCTGCTACACATTCATACTTCCTCGCACACCCAGACCTGCCTTTGCTTACGATGAGTGCGCACCTCTGCGTACTCTGTGATCTGATTGCATACCTTTGAGGGCTCTGTGATATATCACCAATTACTCAGTGATCTGATGGCGTACCTCTGAGTGCTCTATGATTTTGCCACTGCTGGCATCTACTGTGTAGGTGGTGGTGCCTGCAGAGGGAGAGTATATGCAACTCGTAATGTATTTTTATTTTTCCACTGCTGGCGCCCACGGTGTACGTGGTGTTGCCTGCAAAGGGAGAGTGCGTGCAGCTCAGATTTCTCAGTGCCTTGCCACTGCTGGCGTCCACTGTGCACTTGATAGTGCCCGCAGAAGGAGGTGTGTATGCAAACAGGGACAAAGCACATCTGTCCATTCTGAAGAGCACGAGACCGGTGAAGCTAACCCAAAATAGGATAAAGACGGGTCCAGACGCGCACATGCGCATCTATACACAAGCACAAGGACATGCTTCCTGCGTCTCATTAAACTAATGCCATTTATGAGTGCCTTTTGTATCGTCATTAGCTCGGGCTTCCTTACAAAGGTGCAAATTCACTGATGCGTCTAGGATTCCCCTCCAAAAGACAACTGACACACAGACTCGGCAAAAAATTTAGTAGGATCCATCCTCACACAAACGCACCAGTGTATGGCTTTATGCGGACACCACCTCCCAGCTTGAGCGTGCCTTCTAGCCTCCATCGTAAAATGACCCGAGTGGGGCTGTCCACCTGAAGTGTGGTTGTGGAGACGACCGGTGGTTTTAGAAGGGCAAGGACAAACACATGCATGCATGCATGTCCGCATGGGCAGCTCCAGTCTTCATTCCCAAGAAGCTGACAACGTTGCTATGGTCAACGGTATGGTAAGGTTTATATCGGAGCAAACGCGTTGGCTTGCCAATGGTGTGTAAAAACTCCGATATGTACCTCAACATGATATGCCAACTTCAACTGCAGGCCCTCATCAGAAGACGAAGAAGGATTTCCGTAGTCTTAACTCATTTCGGCACAAGGGACTCGTGGGTGCTGGCACTGAAGCGTTGTTTTAATCGTACTGGGTGATAACGATTACACTGTCGTAATAGCTACTTTTTTCTAATTCTATATTGACTGATCACACTGTCGAAACGAGCTACTTTTTTCTAATTCTTTATTGACTCTTTCTCAGTAAGCTCAGGCAGGTCATCACCTTTAGGCTGATGAGGTCCGCCTTTGAGGCTGCAGGATCAAACAACAGCTTGATGGCGTCCGTGTATTTCTTGGCTCCTGCATGGTAGATAATTCAGTAGTGAGTGAAAACTCATGAAACACTGCATCTTGATTGCGTGTTTTTGAAATATACCCAGCTAGTGTTTCGCATAGGAACGCCTTAAGTCTTGCCATGTGATTAATTCTTGTACTATTTTTGAAAAGTAAGCTTACTGCATGCAAGCTAGAGCTCATGAGACGCAATCAGTCAGGTTGCAAGAAAGCACCTTCTTGCCAGCAGTACCCGCATTAGATGATGTAAAGCTCTTGCAAGATTTAGTCGCTAAACGCCTCAGCGAACATACATCTAGTGCAACCGTGCACATTTAATCTCAACATCACAATTGTGCATGCTGTGCGATGTCAGTCCACTACTTCTGCAGGCAGAGTTTGATGCCCACCCTTGACGTTCGTGGTCGGATCCTTGAACATACAGTCATCATCATAAAGGGACTCTGTCAAGTTCCCGGTCACGTAATATTGCCTGATGGATAGCGCGTGCAGCAGTGAAAGGAATTAGAGTACACGTGCAGCTTAAGTTTAGTGAGGCTGCTGACGCTTTGGTCAAAGCCTGAGGCAAAAAATGACAAGCTTGTACGCCAACTAGCGCCCACGCAATGCTGCATCTAGTAACCCACCCCTTTGCAAAATCTGTTGCAATCATGTTTGCGACCTCCCCAATGGCGCCAGGCGCAGGGGCTGCTGTTGCCTCTGCCATTCCTGGCACTTCACCAAGAGTTCTCAGATTTGCAATTGCAATCAAGCCAAGCAACTGCGTCCGCCTACTATTAGTGCTGGGAGCCTCACCAGCCTGAGTGTGTGTAAGAGCGTGTCTGACTTTAGAGCGCACGCTTGTTGGGAATTTGAATAGTTTGCAAGTATTTGTTGCATACTGTAGTCTCACCTGTTTTGGCTGTGCTTGACTGCAAGGTACGTGCAGCGGCCTACTTGATGGCCAAAGTTTTGGGCTTGCATACCTGCGTGGGATGCTGCGGAGTCAGATCCTTCCTATAACAAGGAGGGTTGTAAAAATGACTTGCCTGGTTGCATTGGGCTGCCCAATCCCGGAGAGTCTGGAATGTTGCTGGAGTTGCATGTTAGCCAGAAAAACTAATTTGTAATAATAGCAGCTGATAAAAGTAGTAATTTCTATTCTGCATTACAAATGCTGTGTGGACACAATTCCGTGTTGAACCAGAGTGTGTCACATCGATACCTTAATCCTCTAAAATCCAATTACCAGGCACACACAAGCAAATGTGGAGCAATTAGAGGGCCAAACAGAGGACATGTAATGGACCGTTTGACCGTGCTAACTCGTGCATTGGTAAGGCGTCAACGCAGAGCGCATGCGCTTGCGTGCTCGGAAGTTTGTCTGTGTGTGTGTTTGTGTGTGTGTGTGTGTGTGTGTGTGTGTATGTGTGTGTGTGTGTGTGCGTGTGTGTGTGTGTGTGTGTGTTTGTGTGTGTGTGTGTGTGTTTGTGTGTGTGTGTGTCTGTGTGTGTGTGTGTGTGTGAGTGCGTGTGTGTGCTTGTGTGTGTGCTTGTGTGTGCGTGTGTATGTATGTGTGTGTGTGCGTATATGTTTGCGTGTGCCTGCCTGTCTGTCTGTCTGTCTGTCTATCTGCCTGTTTTCTGGGATAGATGGGTCTTTGTTAGAATTTGCATACATGTGAATGCATAATGCATGTTAATAGCTGTCAAGCTCTTAATGTTTTTGAGCTTCAAATCGTGCTCCTGTGCAAACATCAAGAACCAGCACCCTCCTCCTTTTTCCTTGCTTCCAGACACCACCTCTGTCTACTCGCCCCCACCCTGTTGAAGGGGGCAGCCCAACGTGGCAGACCTGCTCGTCCATACTCCCTCCCCTTGGCAAAAAAAGTAGGGGCAAGTCGCGTGGCATAGTTGAGGTGGAGAGGGCTTATTAGCCACAGGAGTCATCTTGCGCTGTTTTCCAAGCCCGCAGATCTCACTTCATGGCACATGTGCATGCGTGTGTGTATGTGTGTATGTGTGTGCGTATGTGTGTGTTCGCACACGTTCGTGTCAATATGTGGATTTGCATGAAAGTGTCAAAGTAAATGCGTTGGACTTTTCAAATGCCTACATTGCGCTTGTGTGTGAATGTCGAACTGTGTGCAGGCACCACCTTGCACCAGATTGAAGATGGGCTGTGGTTATTGAGACAGGTATGGCATGTTAGCGCCCAAATAGGCCACAGACCCCTCCCCCCCCCCTCCTGTAGAGGACACACACATACACACACTGTGCATGCACACTGAAGTGGCTACGCTAGATGGACATATACACACTGTGCATGCACACAAGTGGCTACGCTAGATGGACACACACACAATTGGCTACGCTAGATGGACATAACACACAAGTGGCTACGCTAGATGGACATACACGCTGTGCATGCACACTGAAGTGGCTACGCTAGATGGACATATACACACTGTGCATGCACATAAGTGGCTACGCTAGATGGACATATACACACAAGTGGCTACGCTAGATGGACATACACACACTGTGCATGCACACTGAAGTGGCT
>Ga0307966_1003196_pt1 | contig 12388 bp, 8 predicted proteins | sample OrgLakmetagen646_FD_203141 | JGI IMG/M metagenome (GOLD analysis project Ga0307966, IMG submission 203141) | Saline water microbial communities from Organic Lake, Antarctica - #646 | ecosystem: Environmental > Aquatic > Non-marine Saline and Alkaline > Saline | place: Antarctica: Organic Lake... | reverse complement strand
AGAGTTCTTGCCCCAAAGCTCCCACCCAGTTCTGAGTTTGCAGGACCTAACTGAGCACCCCTGCATACTCAGTTTGTGGCGGGAGGTGCCCAGGTGGGCAGGGTGGAAATCCCTGCCAGAAAATGGATATCCAAAAGCTCCCCTCCGGTGCCAGCAACTTACCAGGGGTGTTTGCAATAATATTGTGGACATTTTGGTGAAGGTCTGGGGTTTTGGGGTGAAGATCTGGTTTTGGACCACCCTTTTGGCAGGGAAAAGTGCGAATTTTTTTAAGTCGACAAACACGAAACCGTTTGGAGTCGCGATTGTTTGCTGGGCGCATGTAAGTGTATAAACAATGTTCAATCACTCAATATTTGTGACCCTGGTAAGTCTGATTGGCTGAGTTATGTTAAAAAGTTTATCTGGCATTGTTTGTCGAATCAATTTGTGCTCGGAGGGGCTGACCAAAGCCTAATGTATTTTGACGCTGCCCACCACGGCCCAACCCCAGCATTCCAGACCATAAAACTTGACAGGGCATGGCTAGGGAGCATACTGAAGGGCTACCAACACTCAGGTAGTGGCCAAGAAGCGTGTTTTTAGGGTTTCCAGAAATGCACCAATTTTGCCCAGCAAACAGGCCCACGCACTAAGTCCTTTAGGTTAGCCCAGCCAAGCCCCACCCAAAAAGGGGGAATTGATGCCCCTTTCCTGAATTGCACATCTGAGGTCACCCAATGGTTTGTATACATAATTGTAACACTTCTGCATAAAAATTAATGAGTTTGGGGTCAAGGGAGAGAGTGAGGGGCTGGATATGTGCCGTTTCCCTGCCAGAAAGGTGGTATGGGTGTAGAAATGCGGGTTTGGGTCTGAATTTCACCAAATTTTTTATTGCCAAATAGGTTTAGGACAGGGATGGGTCATACGACGTAGGCGTATTATACGTCATATCGTATTTATCACGTATTTAACCGTATTTTTCAAATTGCTCCGTATAATACGATTTTGGGCACAACAAATTTTGCGGCCACAAGCCCCCAGAGCCCCCCAGAAGCACTCCCAGGCCCTCTAGAGCCCCCCAGAGGCACTTCCAAGCCCTCTAGAGCCCCCAGAGGAACTCCCAGCCCCTCAGAACGTAGCATGATCACTTGCCTATTGCTACCACAACCCAGAAGGTGGTGCCTGTAGCGTAGATGAACACACAAGTGCAACAGCTGCATCCACACAAGCCTTGGTCACTGCCCTCCTGCTGCAGGTGTCCAATGACACATGCTGCTGCTGATGTGCTTGCTGTAGTCCTGTGCAGGTGCCTCTCTTTTCCTGCATGCTCCTCCCTCTGAGCGCTAGCGTCGGCAATTTCTCCCATTGCTAGCGAGCGCTGCGACTATGCCCTGAGGATTCCTGCCGGGTCAGCTTTGCATGCTGCTACACCTACGCTGGGATTCTGCCTCATAAAGTGCTCGCGGATGCGGGGGGCGCCGCTGCTGAAATCTCGGAATTCTGGCATCTGGCATCTGACATCTCGTAAACCTGCCCCTTCTGTCCCATAACAGCAACACGATGCTGCTCAGGGTCTTTACCAGGAGGCATTAATGTTCTGGAGGCTGGGGGGGCAATTCGTGGTGGTTGGAGGGTGGTTGGTGCAAGCCCAGGGTACCCCCCAAAATAGCATAAATACGTTTTTGATTTATACGCGTATTGCGTATTAATAGCGTATTATACCGTATGGGACGTCTCAGAAGTCCGTATAACCCATCCCTGAGGCAAAGAAAACGTTCAGTTTGAAGGAATGAAAGCACGACTGATTAGGCTCAATTTACCATAACTAAAATTTATATTCATCTAATTTGACTGGCATCTGATTTTGCGCTAAAAGTACACACCTTTGGCAACGTCCATAAACTTGCAATAGTAGCTTGTACTTACTGTTGCACACCTTGCGATGCTAACCAGCATGACAGCGTACTCGAGAGATTGCGTCTGACACATTACGTCCTCATTAGAATTTTGTTTTACTCACTTGGATTACAGTCGGTCAGCAATGAGCAAACAGAGAGCAAGATCTTTAAGGCCGTTAAGGCTGGACTCCACTGGTCCTTTAGGATGTCAAGGCATATTAGGCCATTGCAATTGATGTTGCAGTGGTAGATGCGCGTACGGAAATACACCTGGCATACATTTAAGGGGGGGATCCACTGAGAACGGCTCTTGCCTTTTGCAAAATGGGCAACCAGGAGTGCTGCATTTCTGAGCCTCCTCGTCAAGACTTGGGAAGAAAGCCATATACCTTGGGGGGCTTAAAAGGGTAGTCGGGCGGAAATTCCAAGTCTAGGAAAAACACACCCCCTGCATAGGGGCTTCCTGCGATAGCAAGACAAAGGAAAACCAAAACCTAAGGCAATATTATGGCCTCCTTGCCCCAGCTATAAGACGAAAGTCAAATGGTAAGAAATCAACTACATACACAACACAAACGTACACATGCACGTGCACACACAACACTCACTCATATACGCATGCGCACAAACACACAAATACGCACGCATACACACCCACACGCACTTACACACACAGATACACACACAGACACGCGTACATGCACACGCACGCATGAACACACACACACACACTCAAATACACAGACACAGAGACGCACACGCACACACAGACACACACACACGCGCATACACACACAGACGCACCGACACACACGCACGCACGCACCGACACGCACGCACGCACGCACGCACGCACGCACGCACGCACGCACGCACACACACACACACACACAGAGACACACACAGAGACACACACACACACACACACACACATACACACACACACACACACACACACACACACACACACAGACAGACAGACAGACATGCATGCACCGCTGGCACGCACACTTTTTACAAACAACATTCTGTGTCCCACCTGGCGGGCCCAGGATGGTGGCCACCCATTCATACACGTTGTCACCCTTGGGGCCTGCACTGCAACTGCTGGGCGGGTCTAGGCTGATTTCAACCAGTTCCTGTGTTCAACAGGGTTTCCGTCGGTGACAGGAAGGAGGACTGCAGCCAACTGGATTCCAGTTTACCTTTTGAATGCGTTTGGCGCTGCTGCCTCTGTTCATTCATGCATACTAATTTTATACGCAGGATATTTTTGACTCGCGCGCTTAATTTTAAGTAAGCAAAAAGGACTTATATTTCGGGTTATAAAATTGGACATCTGGTTGAAATTTTGTGCCGGATCAAATTCACAACTGGAAGGGGGGTGGCGGGGGGCCCGTCCACAAAATTGGTTAACATTTCACCTACTGTAACTGCAGTTTAGTTTATCAATTCGAAAGGCGCATAAGGAAAGGTCCAAAGAAAAAAATATTCCAGCTGGCATGTTTGTGGATTATAGGTACTTTAGATTCCTCGACGGCTTGCAGACAATTGGTGTCCACGTTTGCTTAAAGTAATAAGGCACGCTTACAGCATATGGAAATTTGTGCTCTTCCAGATCACATGGGGGTAATGGCAGGGCAACCTTGGGTGTGAGTTCCTTTCAGTAGGTTTTGTTGCCCGCAAAAAAAAGCTACCGCATGAAAGGAGCCATGCAGATACCGAGTGCTATTTGAGCTCCTCCAACACGGCCAAAAAGATAGGAGACTACGCCTTTATTGGCTTGCACTGTCCCGATTTCTTGTCAAACAGGCCTGAAAGAGGCGTGATGCTTGTCCTCCTGGTCCGAAAGATATCAGCTCTGGTGTAGCTGCAACTCAGTGCCGTCTTGAGCAATGGCCTGAAAGTGAAAGCAGGGCAAAGTGTTTTGGCGAGTTGTGTCTGCACAGTCATTGCCAGCAATGCCTCTGTGGCTGAGCTACAATTTGCAGAAACAAATTGCATTGCTAAAAACTAACTTATTTTGGCAGATTACTCTATAGGTCATTAGAGAAGTGAACAATAACGAGCCACGCAAAGGTCCAAAGTGTGCTGTGTTGTCACTAGTCAATAGGGTTTGTTTTAATCAGCTGGTGCTTTGTTGGGGCAGATTTAGGAACAAAAAGAGGCAATCAACACGGGAAGGGCCAGCAGTGCTCAGACTTGGACTGAGAACACAACAAAGTTAAGTGTTTCCACCTGTTTGCTTCATTAGTTTGCCTTGCATACTGCGAGCAGCCTGCTTTGTGAAGCCACAGCAGCCAGGATGGAGAGCAAATCCAGGAGCTGCTGGACTGGCAGTGCGCAGGTAAGTGATTCTTATCTGCACGAACATAGATTCCCAGGCACAGTGTACCATAAAATCATAAACAATCTCACTATGCATGCACACCGTAGATGCATCTTTGCTCCCTAAATTTGAAACTTTCTTAAAAATACACAAATTTAAGCTAAGTGCTTGCATTGTAAGATAGATGTGTGCAGCAAAATCTGATCAGCCCAAACTGAACGTCTCTATTGACGGTCCAGGGCCTCAAGCCTGTCCCGTCGGGTTCGGTATCAGAGACTTGTACAAGGATGCGCTCGTGGTTGTTGCGCATGCGCGACATGACCGACTCATGCAATGCACACACATATTGAGGAAAAAGCCTTGCAAATGGTTGTATAATTTACCACAGTTACGTCAGCTGCCACCCTCACTAACCAAGATTGAACTACTCCTTGTATGAGCTCAAGAGGAATTTCTGACACGACAAAACAATAATCTTGACCATCCGTTCCCTCCTTACTTATTATAAGCCCATCATTAAGGTTTTCACATATAAAAGTACACACCGTCCCTTGTGCTGGGGTGCCCGTGCTTCACGTGACCCACACGAGGTGCAGACCCTGCGTCCCGCGCCTACATGTCACACAAGTGCAGCAGAACAAACAGGTGTAGGATGTTTAACATGTTTATGCCTTGGCTACTATAAGAAAAAAGAAAAGGAAACCTGCGCAAAATGTAAAAATATCTCCCCACTCCCCACATGAGAAGCAGCAATTTTGGTATTGAAAAATTCCTCCACCACATAAAGCAACAGAGAATCAGGAGGGCTGCAGGCTTGGCTTGTAATCGGCTGCAGAATTAATGGTACTGGAAAGGGCATGTCTGCATAAATGGACAAGTTTAGCAGAATAGTTGAAGGAATACACATGGCTTGGAGGCAAGCTTCTAACTCTTTGGGAATCAAAATACAAGTCCTTGCGAGATTCCTTTGTGTGCGTTGTAACTGGTGTCGTCAATTCCAAAAGGATGATGTGCAGGGTAACGGAAGGTCCTTCATGAATGGTGTAGAAATATTTTGTGCTGCTCTGTTGTCGGCGTGCATTTGATTCTAGGATCTAGTGTCCTCACAATACTTGATCTCATTGAGTGGATGTAACGTTCACGTTTGACAAGGCCTTAATGTTCGTGCTTTCTGGGCCAAGATTGATACGGTTTTTGCATGCTCCTAGGGTATGGGCCCCCTAGCTTGCAGGTTTTAAGTTCAGCTCCGCTATGTATTCCAATGCAGCTGAGCTTGAAACATGCAAATTAGGGGGCCCATACCTAATCAGCCGCGGCGTGAATCCTACTTTTTGAGCAGCCATATGCTGCATCTGACCAGCCAGCGCACCAAACTGAGTGATTTTTGGTGTTTTGGAATCGTAGAGTAAATAAAGATCATTGCAAGAGGAATGGGGCAAAAAGATTAAGTGAATGGCGAGATAGGAAAATTAATGTGCCTTTCTCCCTGGAAAGCACCCATCTAGGCAGGGTACAGGTGCACGACGTGTGCTTTTAGTCCTGTCGTTCTGTACGCAGGGCAACTTGTCTAAATTTGAGCACATGCTCGGGTAGCTTATAAAGTCAGCATCAGTTTGAAGCTAGGTTGGGTCCAATTTGATGAAGTGACGTGTGAGCAGTTGCACCTTTCATGCAAAAAGGAGCATGTTTTGGCTTTTGCCCAGTGTCCCCCCTCTGCTGTTTTCCCAGGGATTTGACGAGTATTGATGAACCTGTTTGGCAAAGTCTTGTTAGACCTTTAGGTTTCAGACCTGCCATGACGCAATGTAACATCTGCTTTGTACGAATAATAATGGCCGCATTAGGGGGTCCTAAATGTGTGACTCAGCATAACAATCTGTTGAACCCCCAAGAGTGGCTACTTGGCCAGTTCCAGAGCCAAAGGGTCTGGCCAATCGAATGATCTGTTGTCAGATTAAGCTACCAAAACTCCTAAATTGATTTCAGCGCTTCCCAGTGCTGTCATGCAGCTCCCCTTCTTTGACCGTCAGATAGACAGAAGTGTAGATTAGTCACTTAATGGATACCCTGCACACTTAATGGATGCAAAGCCACACAGCACCCCACCCAGAGCGAGAACAAAAACAGACTAAAAGGCAAAGGTCACACCTTCAGAATGTCGGAATGTAGTAGACCGTTACCAGCCTGGCTTACCAGGCTTACTTCTCGGTTACCAATTCCTGGCTTACTGGTAACCACCGTAAAGTAAGCGGTTGCAAGCAGCCATGGTAACCGAGGTTAGTAAGCGGACATTTATGTGGTTACTGAAGGCGCTCACCATGGCTTACCAGTAACCACCGCTTACTGATCACTTACTAGTAAGCAGAGGTAGTAAGCCAGGTTTGACATTAATTTGCGCTTACTGAACTGCTTACTGGTAAGCCAGACTAGTAAGCCTTGGTTTCTACATAGCTTACTGGTAACCGAAGCAGTAAGCCATTAAATATACTGGCTTACTAGTAAGCCACATTGGTAAGCCATATTTGGCCAAGATCTGTGCTTATTGAACCGCTTACTGGTAAGCCAGACTAGTAAGCCTCGGTTACTACATGGCTTACTGGTAACTGAAGCAGTAAACCATTAAATATGCTGGCTTACTAGTAAGCCACACTGGTAAGCTATATTTGGCCAAGATCTGTGCTTACTGAACCGTTTGCTGGTAAGCCAGATCAGTAAGCTTTGGTTACTACATAGCTTACTGGTAACTGAAGAAGTAAGCCGATAAATAAGCTGGCTTACTGGTAAGCCACATTGGTATGGCATGTGTGGCAAAGACCTGCACTGCTTCTGGTGACCGCCTAGCAAGGTGGTTTGACGACCGGCTCCAGAGCTGTTGTTGGCGATGCCCTCTTCCCGCCCACTCATCTGCAAGTACACCCAGCAGTTTGCAAGCTACCTTGCTCGCTCAGTGGGAGCGTTCTAGGGCGCCCTCTCAAATTGCACAAAAGTAACAGCAATTGGTAAACAGGCAGTAGAATACCTCTGGCTTCTCAACACCTGCACAGCAACAGAGCAGTGGACTGGCATACAAGATGTGGGGATTTAAGAGAGAGAAGGTTTGACCGAAGAGAAGCCGGTTGTGTACCCCGATAGTATCAATTATATTTCAATAATATTAGCGGTGTAGCATAATTCAATTTACACACGCACGCGCACACACACACACATACACATACACACACACAAACACACACACATACACACACACACATACACACATAAACACATACACATACACAAACACACACACACATACACACAAATACACACACACATACACACATACACACATACATACACACATAAACACACAACAAAAAACAAACACGCACACACACGCACACACACACATGCGCACACACACACACACATACACACACATACACACACAGAGGTAATATTAAGAATAATTGCCTGTGCGTATTGTTGCTTAATGTTTTAACGTTTGCAAATACATGCGTCTATTTGTGGCAAATTTTGCTACCCTTTTGAAATAGCTGTTTCAACCAGCGTCGTCACCCTGAATTTAGGTACACTTTTTATGCTGCTTTGACACATAACACACTCAATGCAGCACTTGATCAGGGGGCCATGGTCACAGAGGAAAATGGCACGTGCTGGACTTGTTTTGATATTGAAGCAAGTGGCATTGTGCTGCCACCAATTGAGACAGGCTTATCTGTCTGCGTAAGTTAATACGACCATTGGTGTGTGCAAAGTTTGTCATAGATTATTGGAGCCTATGAGGAATGCTCCTTTTTCCTAAATTAAGGCGTACATACTTTCACACCAGTGAGTTTATCTAGTATGGTGCCCATGCTCACGACCCTTTGGCAGGGATAGAAGAGCTGATAAAGAGAGCAAAGTAAGAGTTGCAGACTGCTCAAGATCGCATGGCTCAGAGAGTAAATAATTCAATTGGCTAATTACATGGAAGACTAGCTACAACAAGTGGGAGCCAGGGCCTAGATCCATAAGAGGGACTTGCAATGAGATGATAAGGCAATACAAGGCTACAGGTGACAAGCTCTTGATACGGTAATTCCACAATCAAATGCTTCATCATATACATAAGTTGGTTATGTGAGAGGACTTGGCACATGTTGCAGCATAGTACAGGTCTTTAATATATGCCTGAAATAAACAAGGGCAGAATGTCACCCAGGGTGCAGCCATGGAGGCTGGACCAGGTGGGGGAAGCGTTACATGTGTACATGTGTACACGTCCTCACTGTAAAGGTGTATAACTAATTGGGGCTATTCCAACAGTGATCTGTGAAGCTGGTTCAACTCAAGAAGGCAAGTTTAATTAAAGTAGCATAACATGCCACCCTGTTGCCTTAGCTGTTGGAAAGAAAGGCAAGTGTTGTGCACTCTCCGCTCTGAAAGCCGCAGTCATGCTGGCTATGTAGTCACTGCAGCGTTTCTATTTTTTGCTGCATGGTTGCCTAGGCAGCTTTCCATCTATCCTTAATCATGACTCCTTAAATCATGATTATCATGATTACTGATCAGGCTGTGCCCTGCGTGTTAACGTCCTACTAGATTAGCAGCGCAATACAACTTGGGTTACTGCCGGCTTACTATGGTTACTGATCCATCCGAGTAAGTTAGCTGGCTTGCCAGGCCGCAGTCCAATTACCAATAAAAGCCTCGATTACTTAGTAAGCGATGCACTGCCTACAAAACTCCGTTGGATCAGGCACATAATACATCCGTGGGTCACTGCTGGCTTGCTATGATTGCTGATCCAGTAAGCCAGCTGGCTTACCAAGCCGCTTTCCAAGTATAAAAAAACACGTCGGTTACTTAGTAAGCGATGCACTGCCTACCAAATTCTGTTGTATTAGCAACATTATACACCTGTGGGTTACCGCTGGCTTACTATGCTTACTGATACAGTAAGCTAGCTGGCTTACCAGGCCGCTCTTTAAATACCAAAGAACAACTCGGTTACTAAGTAAGCGATGCACTGCTTACCAAATTCTGTTGGATCAGACACATAGTTCAGTCCGTGGGTTACTGCTGGCTTACTATGATTACTGATCCAGTAAGCCAGCTGGCTTACCAGGCCGCTTTCCAAGTACCAAAAAACACCTCGGTTACATAGTAAGCGATGCACTGCCTACCAAATTCCGTTGGATTAGCCACAAATACATCTGTGGGTTACTGCTGGCTTACTATGGTTACTACTCGAGTAGGCTAGCTGGCTTACCAGGCCGTCTTCCAAATTCTTATGAATTTTACTTGGAAAATTCCGTTACTGATTGCTTACTACTCGCCTCCCAAGTCGGTAACCCAGCTGCTTACCGCCCGCTTACTACCTTGGTAATAGAGTCAGTAAGCCTGGTAAGCCAGGCTGGTAACGTTTTACTACATTCCGACGGAGTTTGCTCATATACTTTGGGGGATGCTTTTTGATTAGCAGTAAGCAGTAATGGTTTGTGCATCAAAATTATTTCAGCACGATCCCAGTTCTGATCTGGGAACCTAGCCTCCCTCAGGAGTAAAATGGCCTCCTTACATTATGCTTACAAGTATATCCTTGAAGGCTGCTGTAAATAGTGAATTTTACCAAATTGCATGATTGATATAATAAAGCGCAGCCATTGCAAGGGGTTTACATGTGTGAGTTACGGCTGTCCCCATGAACGGCCCACCCCTTTGCAAGCCAAACAGTCCCAATAAGCCAATTGGCTCTAGCTCCCCTTTCCCATCACCATGGGACCTGAACCGTTAATACAAAAACGGCACAAAAATAGACATCATTGCTCACAAACTTCCCTCTGAATTTATACATTCTTCATAATTCACCATTTGCAACTCTAGTGTAAAAGGGAGGATGTGACTTTGGAGCCGAAATAGCTCCAGCTAAAATTGCTTGCATATAATGCTGCAAAATAATTCCAGAATTCTGGTCATGCCATTGATTGGCTTCAATTTTGTATTAAGCTATATTTAACCCCGCAACAACCAGGCTGAAACTCGCAGCAGGTATGGAGCGACAGCTTTTTCTGTCTTCTTCCCCTTTGATTGTCCCTTGTGTGAGTGCCTTCCACTTGCCGGCATTCCCAGTACCCCTGCCCCAAATTCGACATTACAGCATTGTTATATAACATTTACAATGCTCAGGAATCCATGAAGCAGAGGTCGATCGGGGCAGCTTCAGAAATGCACCTTTTCCCTGTCAGTGAATGCAAAATACGCACCAAGCCCCACGCAGCCCCCCAGTATGCCGGATTTCTGGCAAATGTCATGTTCAATTATAAAATAATGCATCTTGCATCCAGATGAGGTATAGGGGGCTTTGAATTGGGTGGAGAGCTAAGTGAGACTGGTGGGGGGGCTTATTTGTTTATTGGGACAGCCATCGCACGGTTGCATTTTTGTTGTAACCTAACAATACTAATATGTAGTGGTGCCTTGGTCAAACTGGCTGGCTGTTATCTCACTTCTTAGCTAGAGGAGGCTGATATCTCCAGCAAGGCCAACGAAGGCAAGGAGCTCGCCAAAAGTCGCAGAAAATCCATCCTCACAAAACCCATGCAATCAAAGCTGACGCTCGTTCAAACCAAAAAGATTGATCCAAATCCTTGGTGTCCTCCTGTCAAAGCTGAAGTTGCGATGCTTTCTGTAAGGCTGAGAATTCATTGTTTCTTGCATTCTTTAGCCTCTTTTGATGACGCAACCCTTTCTTTTTACCTTGACTTCTTTGCTAGCTGGCCACCAGCAGCCTTGACAAGGGATTTCGCTCGTGGCTCTGTTTGTGCAATTTGTGCATGTATTTACATAGGCACAAATTGCACAAGTTCCAGGCACAAATGCACAAGTTCCAGTGCTAATTCAGAGTTCATCTAGCAGCAGGGCCTGCAGCAAAGAGAGAGTGATAAACCAGACCATGTTTGATGTCCCAGACCCTCTCGTTGTGCATGTGCTGCTCCTCACACATTTGTATTTTTATATAATAATTGCCTCCTCATTCTTGGTATCCTCAGTGTGACAGTCCATGTCCATGTTATTCCTGTGCCCAAAACACACAGATGATGATCCCCCCTCTTTAAGTTAATGCGGTCGGTTGGTCCTGGCAGATGCTTAATTGATTTTACTGGTTTTATTCAGTGCTGCAATGTGCCTTTTTTACCTTTCCAAGGGTTTTTTTGTAGGTGCTACAAGTCTGGTGCTACAACAACAATTATCACAATTTGTACACGTTTTACGCAGGCTAGCAGTCGCACGTTTTGACTGATGGCTTTATCTGTAACTCTGTAACTCTTAACAAGTTCCATCCTTTTTCGTGTTGTCTGCAGGATTATATGTGCTGTCATAGCAAATCACTGTCACTGCAAAGTATAAGTCTCAGCACAACAATCTGTCGTCACAGCCAACAATCGGGCGTGACAGAGCATCCCGGCTTGTGCTGCTTTTCTTTTCTATTGTTTCTTTGCAGTGGACTTCATCTTGAATTTGTAACCATTATTAAGCACCGTTTCAATTGAACAAGTCCTTGGTTTTAATTGTGCTTTGCTGTGTGAGGTGTAAAAAGAAGACAAACAATGGGAAGTGCCTGCTAATTTGCTTAATTTCGCTCTTTATGCACGATTCACAGTCTTAGCCAGGCAAGTGCTGGTTCATAGTTCATCTAGCAGCAGGGCCCGCAGCAAAAGAGTGATGAACCAGACCATGTTTGATGTTAGACCCTCTCGTTGTGCACGAGTTTATATAAAAAGTTATTTGCCTCCCTCATTCTTGGTATCCTCAGTGTGACAGATCCATTTTTTTACACGTGCCCAAAACTCACAGATGATTCCCCCTCTTTAATTTACTGCGGTCGGTTGGTCCTGGCAGATGCTTGATTGTTTACTGATTTTATTCAGTGTTGCAGTGTGCCTTTTTTCCCTTTCAAGGGTTTTTTTGTAGGTGCTACAAGTCTGGTGCTACAACAATTATCCCAGTTTTTACACGTTTTACATACACAGCCTAGCAGTCGCACGTTTATGAATATGACATCAAACCCAACCCCACAAATATTTACACGTTCTGCCTTGGTGGCTGAGCAAATAGGAAAGATGAACGGACGTGCTTCCCCAGGATTTGATTGCGTGGCTGCTTCCTTTATTAAGAATGCTGTAGTGGTTCG
>Ga0307966_1003194_pt1 | contig 12391 bp, 8 predicted proteins | sample OrgLakmetagen646_FD_203141 | JGI IMG/M metagenome (GOLD analysis project Ga0307966, IMG submission 203141) | Saline water microbial communities from Organic Lake, Antarctica - #646 | ecosystem: Environmental > Aquatic > Non-marine Saline and Alkaline > Saline | place: Antarctica: Organic Lake... | reverse complement strand
ATACTGTTATTCCCGAGTTCATCGCCAAACGCCCAGTCCTGCTTATAGTTGATCATAGAGTAGGAACTGTCTGCAATACCCGGTGCATCGTAAAGAAACTGCGCATAAGGTTCGAGTTTAAAACGAAGATTATTGTTGATCTGCCAGTCATAAGCCAGTACAAAATGATGGGCTTTTGATAATTCAAGGTCTTTATTCGGAGATGTGACCATTCCGTTCTCTTCGGTTTTAACCAGGTAGATTTTAAGGTCCTCCATCTGGCTGTGTTTTCCATAACCAAGACTTATGGAATGGCTGTTGTTTAAATCCAGGCTAAAAGCAACTCTCGGGTCTATTGAAATGGAACTGTTTAAATCAAAGTACCCGCCATTCAGACCGGCATTCAATACCAGATTTTCTGACAGGTCGTAGCTCGACTGTGTGTAAAACTCCAGGGCATAACTGTGTCCATCATCAAGTACGATATTACGATAACTCGATGGATCACTGTCAATGGTGCTGTTTATATCGAGATTATATTGCAGCCTTTTTAAAGTCAATCCGGTTTGTGTGGACAATCTCGGGCTGAATGTGTGGCTGATATACGAACCGATGCTCAGCTTCCCTGAGTTGTCATCAGCTAAAAGGTCTGCGTGCGGTACGATGTTATCATCCTGCCGCTCAGTTTCCATTCGGTTTCTTATACCGGTAGCCGCCACTGTTGTATTGATATATGTTCTTCTGCCGGAGAGAAGATTGTGAGTAAGTCCTGCTGCACCCATTTGTACATCCCAGTCAAAAGTTACCCTGTCCCAGTCGTTTTCCCATACATCCGGGTCCGTCTCAAGGGGCTGGCGTGCTTTGTCGATTCCTCCTAAACCCCAAAGTGAAAATGAACCTGCATTTTTTGTTGGAAAGTTGAACTTAAAAGAAAGATCCTGGTATCGAAATTGCTGATCGGTTGGAATTACACCGATATCGGTGAGCAGACCAAGAGTTGAATATCGATAGTTAAACAAATAGGATGATCCATTGAGCCCTGATGCAATGGGTCCCTCTGAAGCGATATCCAGCCCCATCGTTCCGGCCTGAAACGTATGTTCGTACGTTCCGTTGTTTCCGTTACGCAGATTCATATCAAACACACCGGCGAGTGCATTGCCATACTCAGCCGGAAAAGCACTGGTATGAAAGTCAGAGTTGGCCAGCATTTGGCTGCTAAATATTGTAACAATGCCGCCACCGGCTACATTACCACCGGCAAAGTGGTGAGGAGTCGGGATTTCGACACCTTCAACCCTCCATGATATACCTTTCGGGCTGTTGCCTCTTACAATGATTGCATTGTCCTGAACATTTCCGACCGCAACCCCTGCATAGGCGGATACAAGCCTGGCCGGATCGTCCAGGCCACCGGCATATCTGCGTGTTTCTTCAACACTGAACGACCTTGAGCCAACCGTGGCCATTGAATTAAGAGGCTTATTCTTCATGATTCTGGGGGATACGGTAACTTCTTCCATTTCTGATACAGATTGTCGAAGCCCGATGTTTAGAACAGTCTCTTTTCCGGAACTAACCAACACCTCAGGAATAATGACCGGATCATAACCGATATAATTGACCCGAATGGAATGTCTGCCTAACGTAACTTTGGAGAAGTTGAAATTTCCATCTACATCAGTTGAGACACCCATTAATGGATCACTTTCCAGTATGATGACATTGGCTCCGATGAGAGTTTCTTTGGTCTGGGTATCAAACACATTGCCTTTTATGGTTTGAGTAATTGTTTGAGAATAGGCTCCGGGAGCAATCATACATATCAGAACTGTTGCCAGTATGTGGTTAAAAATTATTTTTCGTTTCATGATCTTGGTGATTTAAAGGTTTGGTTGATTAAATATCAGTCCAGCCTGTTCTTAAAGTTTATCCAGAGTACAAATGCCATGATCGCAAGACTGATCATGCAGATAATCCCCATCAACAGGTAGAAAATGATTTTTTTAATGTTTTTCTGTTGCTTCATATTGATTGGTTTTTAGTTCACTTTTCACAGAAGCTGTGTTAGCTGAACTCAATATGAGGAGAGAGGCCTTATATATCGTCCAAACCTATACGTGTGGACCTATTAATCCCCGTCTGCACGCTGTTTTCGCGCCAATGGTATCTCTTCGGGACGGGCTGACGGGGATTACCCCTTAAGAATTTGATCTGTTCTAAGTGAAGAGTTTGGTTTATAGCTGTTATAGACTTTTTTATCTAATCTATTGATGAGGCTATTCATGTTCATTAACCGGTGGAAAGTGGAGATATCCGGTTTAAAGGAATTGGGGGTGTATTTGGATTTCTTTGTTATGGCTAGTAGTCCGTGGAGAAGGAGATTTCATTCCGTTGCGCCCCGAAAGGATCCTGGACCAGAAAAACACTGGCTCCATGGGGAAAAGATGAGCTCGACTTCGTTCTGACGAAAAAACACCGTCGGGTCTGCGCTACCAATGACAGATTGAAAATTAGTTATTCGATATGTCTGAATTACAAAGGCTGTGAGTAGCACAGTTCCACTTCATAATCAGTTGTTAGGATATAAAATCCTCCGGCCTTGATGGGTGGAGGGATAGCATGGGCTGTGCCACAGCACGGGAGAAATCACTATGAGCGCTCACACAGTGAGCATTCTCGTAGTGTAACCGTGCGGTGCAACCCGTGCCCGGAAGCCATCATCGCCGGGAGTTTTTGGTTACTTTTGGCGGTTCAAAAGTAACAGGCTTAAAGGTGTTGATAACATTCTGTAACTATTATTGGAACCCAGAAATAAATCTGTCACTGGTAGTATGTGATTGAAGCGAACGCTCCGAAGGGTCTCCTTGAAAATGGTTTGAATCAGAACAAAGAGCCCCTTGATTTGACCTATGTGAGGCCGTCTGAACGATGCCCCATCAGTTTAGGAGAGAGCGTATTGGACAGATATGAACTTGTTTTATTCAACAAGATTGTTCAATCAAAGTGACACGGGAGCGACTCTCTATATTCAATTATATAATATTGCATGCGAATCATGGAATGAGTCATCTATTAATTTTAATTTGATTCGACATTGCTCGATTTTTTGCAATACTCATCCGATGACACCACACTACACTTCCGACAAGTACTGTGAAGGGGTTTTGCCTGTAAACTTTTTAAATACTTGGTTAAAGGAAGATTTTGAATTAAATCCTGAGTCCAGAGCAATAGCAAGGATGCTGAAATTCTGATATGCCGGATCCGTAGCTCTCTCTTTATACTCCTCTACTCGGTATGAATTCACAAAATCAAAAAAGTTTTTCTCCTCGTATTGATTTATTACCTGGGACAAATGGTTTGCTGAGATCTCCAGCTCATCAGCAAGACTGCTTAACGTCAATTTTGGTTCAAGATAAGGTTTTTCTGTTTCCATCAGCCTGATGAGCTGTTTGTGGTATCGTTCAGCATCCTGATCTTTGAGACCGGATCTTTTGTATTCTCCTGACGTTTTCGGTTCAACTATGCGAGGGTTCTCATTGACTTGTTCCGTAAATATGTTTTTGTGCCTGATACCGGAGTATCCCAAGAGAAAGATAAAGGCGATGATCAGCACAAAAAAGATCGGATCGGTATTAAAGCCAAAAACCACTCCTATACCTTCTTCCAGTATGATCACGATTGTGGCAACAATAAAGATCACTCCCATACCCGAGATAAAAAATTTAAGCCAGTTCAGGTCAATAGAATCACTGAATGCAAAATTCTGTCGGGTAAGAGTGTTGTATTTTTTTAGTAATCGGTAGGTAACTGCAACATAGCTGATTCCCGAGATGATGAATGCGAATATGGAAAAGGTGATAAAACCGGAATAGTCGTCAATTACTCCATGGTTAACCATTAACTTCTGCTCCTCTGTGTAGAAAAACAGAAATGGAATCATGTACAGATAGAAAGTTGCTGCAGGTGCAAAATGCAGGTAGTTCCACCACTGAAATCGCTGCACACTCTTTACAGAAAAAAGGACATAGAGATAGAGAAATGGACTATGCAGCAGTGGGAAAGGATGATGAATGCCGGATAGATGCGGATAGGTCTCCCAGTAACCCAGCCAGTGGATGTAGTAGCTGAAAATGTGCAGGCCAAACACAAACATCCAGAGAGCCAGAATCCTGTCGGATATGGTGGCTTTCTTCTTGGTTAACAACAAAAACTGAAGAAAAAAGCTAAGGAAAATGCCAATTGTGAAAACTGTGTCCATCAGGCTGGCCTAACCAGTGAGTTATACTGTTTTTACAAAAATATTACTTGAGGTTTTTCTAATAAGCAGCTTCTTAAAATCTAAAAATTTTTCACAAAGCAAGCACGCTTATTTTCTTTGATACTTTAGATATTTGGTCTTCATGAAATGGTTATGCAAAAAATTCATGTAGCCGGATGAAGCTGGCTGAATAACCAATGAACATGCCATTGGAGCGTTATGTACCGAAAGGATGCTATAGGGTTTTTCCCTACAGAGGTTGATCTGTAATTTCGTTACATTTTAATAGTATGTTTTAGCCTAATCAAGAGGTAAGGTATAGAGGGGATTTGACATATATGCTGTTATGGAAGTCATTTTTTAAGACTACGAGACAATATTTATGCAGATATGGAAAAGTGTAAGGCCAATAGGTCAGTTGCTTTCATCATACTTTTGGTATTTGTAGCAGGCTGTGATCGTGATGCACAAGAGGTTTCTCATTCAGATGAGGAATTCCTTGAACAGCTGGATCAGCGATTACCCGTTTGGATGGAGCGGTATGAGGTTCCCGGTGTATCCATCGCCATAGTCAGTAGCGGGGAGTTAACATGGTCTGATGCCTATGGTTTCGCAGACCTGGAAAAACGTACTCGAATGACATCAGAAACCGTGTGCCGAGTGGAGTCGATCTCAAAATCGGTAACGGCCCGGGGTGTGATGAAGCTTGTGGAAAAGGGGAAAATTGGGTTGGATAACCCGGTGATCCATCACCTGAAAAGCTGGGAATTTCCGGAGACCGATGTTGGTGCAGAACGCGTAACGATCCGGCACCTGCTAAGCCACAGTTCTGGACTGCCACTGGGTACAATTGGGTTGGAATATGCTCCGGGAGATGATAAACTATCCTTAAGAGAGAGCCTGACCCGTGAAGTACAACTTGTACAGGAGCCCGGAAAGTCATTCATCTACTCAAATGTTGGGTTCAATCTTCTTGAACTGCTTATTGAGGATGTAAGCGGGCAGAGTTTCGCTGATTACATGAAGGAAGAGATTCTGCTTCCACTGGGAATGCAAAATGCGAGTTATGAGTGGCGTGAAGGTTTTCCCACAGCGGTTCCAAATGGTCATAATCTAAGCGGTGAGCCTGTGCCTGTTTACGTCTATTCAGAAAAAGGGGCAGGCGGGCTTTTTGCGAGTGTGGAAGATATTGCTCGATTTGTAAGTTCGGGTATGCTGGACCAATTTTATTACCCAGATAGTGTTCTAACTCAAATCAGTATTAAGGAGCTCTACTCACCGGTGATTGATGTTGCCAATATCTATTCACTTGTTGCAGACCATTACGGGCTGGGGCATTTCATAGAAACAATGCCCAATGGGCAAATAGTCGTATTTGGAGGCGGACAGGGCAACGGGTGGATGACTCATTTCCATCTCGTTCCGGAAACCGGAGACGGCATTGTAATCCTAACAAACAGTTCCAGAAGCTGGCCGCTAATTTCACACATTCTGAGCGATTGGGCAGAGTGGAACGGCTTGGGCTCTGTAGGTATGGGATTAATTGCAAAAGCAATTACAGGGTTTTGGATCCTGATTGGGCTGATCCTGACTGTTTCATTTTGGCAGATGTACAGAATTATCCGGAATTCAATAAAAGGAAAACGGAAGTTTGATTTACAGATTAAAAATTATTCAGGCGTCCAATTCGTACAACTTGCAATGGCTGTGATTTTGATCTCTGTTTTGATCTGGAGTCTAACACGTAAGTACCTGATGATTACATCAGTTTTTCCAGGAGCATCAGGATGGTTATTGTCAGCGATATTAATTTTTGCTTTGGTGTTGTTGATGTCAGCTTTGATTACAGTAGTCGACAATACCTTGGCAAAGACTTGAAAATATGAATAGTGCTATAGAGCATTACCATCAATTACTTTCAGAACATATGGTTTATTGTTCGCAATGAAATTTCCTGTAAAAGTGAACTTCAAAAATATTTTTTTGAATTCAGTGGTTCATTTACCGTTTCAAGAAGAATTTGGGAATATTTTTTTTGTACATATTCAAAACCTATTAATCGATCTGACGTCTAAGAAATCATGAAAAAAAAGTTAGGGCCATGGTTATTTTTGGGAGCTGTGTTCATGGTAATTCCTCTTTGGTTGATCTCTTTTCCCGAGACAACTATACGGCATAACCTGAAGCCATTCTATGTCTATGGCAGTCAGCTCACAGCATGGGCCGGATTTGCATTATTCGCTCTGACTTTTGTGTTGTCAGCACGATTAAAATGGATGGAAGATTATTTCGGAGGGCTCGACAAGATGTATCATTTCCATCACACCATGGGTAAAGCCGCCCTGTTGCTCCTATTAATTCATCCTGTAATGCTGGCTTTACGTTGGATCCCCGAGGATACCGGCCGTTTATTATGGTACCTGTTTCCCGTTCACAGGCAGTTTGAAATCAACATTGGCAGCTGGGCATTGTGGGGCCTTATCATCCTGATGGTTTTCACACTTGTGATTCGGCTGCCATACGATAAATGGAAAATATCACACAAGTTAATGGGGATCTTTTTTATCCTGGGAGTGGCACATGTCTACTACCTGGATCTCCCATTAAATACTAACCCCGCATTAACGATCTACCTTTCGGTTTTTTCAATAGCTGGTATATCAGCCTGGGTGTATACGTCGGTTCTGTTTGATTTCGTCGTAAAAAAATCACGATTTGAGGTGATAAGCGTTAATCATCTGAGTGACAAGGTGGTTGAGATAGTCTTGAAGCCGGTGGATGAGGTACTCAGCTTTGTGCCGGGGCAGTTTTATTTTTTCAGCTTTCGTGCTGAAGGCATTACCCGGGAATCGCACCCTTACACGATATGTGATGTTTCAAAAGACGGTGAAATAACCATTATGGTGAAAGCACTGGGTGACTATACAAAACAGCTTCGTAGTGAATTGAGGACAGGGGCAACAGCGCTGCTGGAAGGTCCTTACGGACGATTTGATTATCGCCATGGGAAAGACAACCAGGTATGGATCGGCGGCGGCGTGGGTATTGCGCCATTTATTAGCTGGGCCAATGACCTGAAAGAACAGAATAAAACCGATCTGAATATTCAGCTGTATTACTGCGTGAACACTGACAAAGAAGCGACACATCTTCATCTTTTCAAGGAGCTGGAAAATCAGATGGGCACGTTCAGAGTTGACCTTATTAGAGCTGATGTTGAAGGGTTTCTTAAACCCGAAAATATTGCCGATATCGTTGAGAAAGACTTTTTTATTTGTGGCCCACGGGAGATGAGGCAAGCGTTATTGCCAAAATTAACTAAGCGTGGAGTACCAAAAAAATCGATCCACTATGAGGATTTTGATTTTTCCTGATGAACATTATCAGGTAAAGCGTAGCCAACTACAAGAGATCATATATCATCAAAATTTTTGCAGTCAATACGTCTTGATGGCATTGATTCATCTGTCAGGAATCTGTTAGACAGTTACGGCGGCAAAATGTTTTTTGTGAACTAAAAACGCCAGCCATAGTCAGGTATCAGCAATAAGTTACCAATACCCAATACCCAGGACTCAATACCCATTACTTCAGCCCCATGACAAAACTCCAGCTCAGGACTCCTTCTCTTTTAACAGATCCCTGATCTCGGTAAGCAGTTTCTCCTGGGGAGGAATAGCCGCAACAGGTGCCGGTTTGACCTCTTCCTTTTTCTTCGTTTTTTCGTAAAGCCTGATCACAATGAAAATGGAAAATGCCACGATCAGAAAGTTGATAACGGTCTGAATGAACATTCCGTAGTTCAGAGTTACAGCCGCTACGTCTCCGGTGGCTTCCTGAAGCACAATTCTGAGCTCGGAAAAATCAACCCCACCAAGCAAAATCCCAATGGGAGGCATCAGCACGTCGTTAACGAAAGATGTGACAATCCGGCCAAATGCAGCGCCAATAATGACGGCAACCGCAAGGTCGACCACATTGCCCTTCATCGCAAATTTTTTGAAATCGTCTTTTAAGCTCATAAATAGTCCTGTAAGTTGAATTAAAAACAATGGTCGACGCGAAAGTCAAAACCGAAGATAAGGTACACAGATTATTTAAAAATGAAGACACTCAGTGTAAATATATATTTGTATATCAATGATAAAAGTAGATTTATTCATGATAATATATAGATTCATTTTCATGTTAGTATAAGATTGAGCAAGTCACTCATTCCGAGAGGGCTTTGCAGAACCTACGCTTAGCATAGGTGCAAGATTCTGATCGTCTGTCAAAAAACTGAAAACCGGTTTGGAGATCCCGTATCAGAGTACGGGATGATTGTTGCCGGGGGTTTTGCAAAGCCTTCTTTTCAGCAAATACCAACTAAAACCAGAATACCGTGTTCAGAGACACGAATAAGAAAATAGAAGCAAAGCAGGAGTTAGAGCGGCTCACTGCAGAGAACACCCAGTTGCGCTGTGCATTCGATGAATTAGCCATTTTAAACGATCTCGCACTCGCAATTAGCCAGCCTTGACAGCGAAAAGATCATGCGCTCAATTATTGGAAAGACAATAAGGGCACTTGAAGCAGAACAGGGCGATATTACGTTAGTCGACGAAGAACAATCTGATCCGGGGCATACACTCGTTTTCGGGGCATACACTCGTTCGGAGTTTGGTAAGTTCTACCCAGCAAACACCGCTCCATTTGAATCAGAATCATTTGAAATATGCCAGGGGAGAAATTTTAAGGCGACCTTTCGATTTAACTTAGTATCCTTCGCTAAATACACCAGGCCCATGCCGCCTTCACCCAATTTTTCAATAATATCGTAATGTAAATATGACGATTGCATACCGATTTTTTGGGTTGTCTTAATAGTTAGAGCGAGACGTCAGACGGAGCCACTCTGAATGAAATTATTTATGCCTACGTAAAACTTTAAATAATAGTTCACTCCTCGGCCTGTAATTTAAACGTATATCAAATGAAAGCATAAAAAATTTATAGCTAAGCAGGGCATGCGGCAAATCTTTTAGAAGTTGTTACTTATATACCTGAATTTATGATTGCGATAAGCGGAAAGCCTCAGACATATATACAAAGTATATTAACCGCAAGAGGTTGGGAGGCACGTGAATGTCAGGCAGAGCCTTTCGGGTGAGCCAATACTCCCCAAACGGGAATTTGAACCGGTAGAAAAGACAACCTGACGGTAATCAGGAAGAGATCGTTTTACTCATCAGTACTGCAGAGGCAGGGCAAAGATCTTTGAATTGAGTTGAATGCTGAATGGATTCCGGCGCGGAAGATCTCTGGGTTGATGTGTAGCCCAGCTTTTCAAAAAAGGCCGATGCTGTTTCGGTCAGCAGCCATAGCGATTGAATACCCGATTCGGCCGCCCACTCCTCCGCGTGAGTCACCAGGCCGCGCCCCAACCCATAACCCCGCTGTTCCTCCGCCACGGCCAGCGACCGCAGTAAACCGGTTTTGCCATACACTTCGATTCCAATAATTCCGATAAGCTCGTCTTCCTGGAGTGCTCCAAACAGGTTTATCCATTTGTTACCGGGCAGATCTTTAAAAGGCAGATTGCATTGCCGGAGCAGAGCTTTTGCTTCGGATGTCAAAAAGATTTTCTGCATATAAGGAGGTTTATTTGAAGTGCTTCACAAAGTAAGAATAATTTGAAAAAGAACTGGTTCTTGGAAATAAAATAGGCCCACAACTATTAAAGTTATGAGCCTATTAAATGTGCCATGAACTAGAGTCTCCCGCAGGGATTCCTTTGGAAGAACCAGCACGTCCTAAACGGGAACTGAAGATGGGTTAAAAATAAAAAAAGGCCCACAACTATCTAAGTTGTGAGCCTCCTTAAGTGCCCTGGACTAGAGTCGAACTAGCACTCCCTAAACGGGAACTGACCCCTCAAGCCAGCGCGTCTACCAATTCCGCCACCAGGGCATTTTTAGTCAAGACTTAAAAGATAGGGGATTTTCTATTTAAAAAGAAAGTAGAGTTCGCAGTGATTTTGTATTTTTTTAGAGCAAGTGAATGGAAGGTGTGGTATAGACATTTATAGTAGTCCATCGACCATTGACTATCATCCATCTAACATAATCCAATACCCACTATCTTTAATCTTTTATCCCAAATCTACCTATGACCAATCAGGATGTTGCCGCAAAACTCCGCGAAGTTCACGATCTGATGCAGCTCAATGGCGAAAACCGTTTTAAAGTGATTGCGTTTGACCGTGCCGCACAAACTATTGAAGGCCTCAAAACAGAGGTTGAGACGTATGTAGAGGAGGGAACGCTTACAGACATTAAAGGGATCGGGAAGTCGATTGCTGAAGATATAACCGCGCTGGTTGAAACCGGAACGATGCCGGTGCTGGAATCCCTCAAAGAGACGGTGCCGAAGGGGCTGGTGGAGTGGTTGAACATCTCCGGTCTGGGTCCGAAGAACATCGTGAAAATTCACAAAAGTCTGGAGATCACCGAAATGCACGAGCTCAAAGAGGCATGCGAGAGTGGCGCGGTGGCCGATTTGCCGGGATTAGGTAAAAAGTCAGCCGATAAAATTCTGAAGTCGATCGCATATCTCGAGAAATTTGGCGAGCGATGCAGGCTTGATCAGGCGTATGAAGTAGCCGAGCCGATGCTTGCTTTTGTAGATGGAATTGAAGGCGTGACCAAATGTGAAATTGCCGGATCGCTGCGTCGGTCGGCCGAAACGATTGGTGATGTGGATATTCTCGCGGCGGCAGAGAAGAATAAGGCCGGAGATATTTTTGAGAAATTTGTAAGTCACGAGCTCGTAGTGGAAGTGCTCGGCCGCGGCGACACCAAAAGTTCGGTTCGCACAGAAAATGGCCGCCAGGTGGATCTGAGAATTGTATCAGAGAAGGAGTATCCGGCCGCACTGATGTATTTTACCGGAAGTAAGGAGCATAATATCGTGCTGCGCCAGCGCGCCAGAGATAGGGGGATGGCACTTAACGAATATGGACTATTTAAACTCAGTGAAGCCAAAGAGACCGATTTTGATCAACCGGTTGAAGCGGGAACTGAAACCGAGATTTATGAAAAACTGGGCCTTCATTTTGTGCCACCCGAACACCGGGAAGACAGAGGTGAGGTTGAGTTCTACACCGACAACGAATCGATGGATCTGCTTGAGCAAGGTCAGGTCAGAGGTGTTGTTCACGCCCATAGTACCTGGAGCGACGGCAAGTACTCCATCAAACAGATGGCGGATGCGTGTATTGAACGAGGATATGAGTATCTGACGATGACCGATCACTCCAAGACGGCAGCGTATGCGGGCGGTCTCACCGTAGACCAGGTGAAGCAGCAGTGGGACGAAATTGATGAGCTGAATGACGAGTACTCAAAAAAGAAGTTCCGGATTTTTAAAGGAATTGAGTCCGATATCCTCGCGGACGGTTCGCTTGACTACCCCGACGAGATTCTGGAGGGCTTTGATATTGTGATTGCCAGCGTCCACTCCGGCCTGGAGATGGAGTACGATAAAATGATGACACGTTTCGAAAATGCCATCAAAAATTCTTTCACAGATATGATTGGACATCCAACGGGACGGCTGCTCCTGAAGCGAAGTGAGAGCAAGATGGATCTGAATAAACTGATCGAAATGGCCGCTGAAGAAGGGGTGGCAATTGAGATCAACGCCAATCCCTGGCGTCTGGATCTTGACTGGAGATACGGAAACAAGGCGAAAGAGACCGGGCTACTGACCTCCATCAACCCGGATGCACATACCACGGAAGGGATCGATAATATTCGTTACGGTGTAATGATCGCCCGAAAAGCGAAATTCAATCCCGGTCGTGTTTTGAATACGAAGAGTGCAGATGAGTTTGCTGAATGGCTTAGGAGTAGACGTGAGTCTTGAAATTTGAGAGTGAAGCATCAAAGGTGAAAGGTCAAACGTGAAATGGTGTGAATAAATCATCTAGCATGAATTAAACTGCTAGTGTTGAAGTAAATTTTTTCATTTTTTCATTGACTAATAAATTCAGAAATAGACAGCTTTTCACGACTCACGACTCACGACTCACGACTCACGACTCACGACTCACGACTCACGACTCACGACTCACGACTCACGACTCACGACTCACGACTCACGACT
>Ga0307966_1003186_pt1 | contig 12400 bp, 7 predicted proteins | sample OrgLakmetagen646_FD_203141 | JGI IMG/M metagenome (GOLD analysis project Ga0307966, IMG submission 203141) | Saline water microbial communities from Organic Lake, Antarctica - #646 | ecosystem: Environmental > Aquatic > Non-marine Saline and Alkaline > Saline | place: Antarctica: Organic Lake... | reverse complement strand
TTAATCGTTCATCAGCAAAGATCTCGTTGGCGGTATTTTGTAAATCTTTTGCTGAAACTTGCTTAATTTGTTCAAAGAGCTCATCTAAGGATTCAATTTTGTCCTTGTCTAAAAGGCTTCTACCCATCATCAGCATATAGCTCATATTGTTTTCTTCTGCCATGGCTAATTGGCCCATGAGCTGTTGTTTGGCAATGTGCAGTTGCAGACTCCCTAAAGGGTTTGCTTGCAATTTAATCAATTCTTTCTTAACCAATTTTATGCTTTTTGGAAGTTGTCCTGGATCAGTTCCAAAAAATATGCTGAATAGTGCTGTGTCTGTAAATGGATGATAGCCAGCATCAATCGCGTATACGAATCCATGTTTTTCCCGCAAAGCCATATTTAACCTACTGTTCATTCCAGGTCCTCCCAAAATATTAACCAACATAAAAAATGCTAGCCTTTTTGGATGGTGTATTGGGTATGCTGTAGTACCAATAGCACATTGAGATTGCGATATTTCTTTGTTGAAATTTATAGTTTTCGGTCGAAAATGATCAAAAGGACTTCTTTCTCTTTTTCTCTTGTGGTGTTCTATTGGCTCTAAGTATTTTTTAATGTACCGTTCTAACTTTTTTTCTGAAATATCACCTACAATTGAAAAAACTGTGCGCTCAGTATCTAAATTTTCTTCCAAAAATTCCAAGAAATGTTGTCGCGTGAAGCTCTTGATGCTTTCTTCAGTCCCCAAGATATTATTGCCTAGCGGATGCTCTGAGAAGATCACTTCATCAAACTGATCTTGAATATCATCTTCGGGAGAATCTTTATACATGGCCATTTCTTCCAAAATGACTTGCCTTTCTTTTTCTATTTGTTTCTCAGGGAAAATAGACTGAAAAGTGATATCCACTAATAAATCCATTGCTTTATCAAGATATTGCTCTAAAACAGAAGCATGAAAAAATATTTTCTCCTTGGTAGTATAGGCATTTAATTCTCCCCCCACGGAATCTAATCTATTAAGGATGTGGAATGTTTTCCGCTTTTTGGTTCCTTTAAAAGCCATGTGTTCCCAGAAATGGGCAATTCCCACTTGATGTGGTTTTTCATCACGACTTCCGATATCCAGTGCAAAACCACAATGCACTATTTTTGAGTTACTTACTGGCTGATGGATAACTCTGATTCCGTTTTCTAAAGTCTTTATTCTATATTGATTCATTCATTCCCCGCTTAACTACAAAACTACAAATTATCTTTCTTTTTAAAGAAGTAATGAGTACCACAAAAGAAATTTATTTAGTTTTGGGAATATTCAAATTCTAAGGATTAATTAAATATGCATATAGCTTTTGAAGCCAAACGTGCTTTTAACAATTTTACAGGTTTAGGTAACTATAGTCGGTTTGTGATTTCTTCCTTAAAGGAGCATTACCCTGAGGAGCAATATTCGCTATATACTCCTAAAGTGTCAAAGCGAGAGGAGGCTACTGATTTTTATAAATTAAATAAGGACAATACTGTTTTGCCTTCAGGCTTGTGGAAGTTTGGTTATCTTAATAGTGCGTGGCGTTCCAAAAGGATTGGCAAATTGGCGGAAAAGGATAAGGTTGAGGTGTTTCATGGTTTGAGTAATGAATTACCAAGCGGATTAAAACCCAGTACTAAGAAAATTGTCACCATTCATGATCTGATTTTCCTGCGTTATCCTGATTTTTACCCTGTTATTGATAGAAGTATTTATAAGAAGAAATTCAAATCAGCCTGTAAAAAAGCCGATGAAATAATAGCGATTAGCGAGCAGACCAAAAATGATATTATTGAGTTTTTTGATATTGATTCATCTAAAATTAAGGTAGTCTATCAAGGGGTGCATCCCATCTATAATCAGGATTTAAAAACCAGAAGATTATTGTATTTGTTGGACCATTATAGTTTGCACCAGCCCTATTTTTTATATGTTGGCTCCATAGAAGATAGAAAAAATGCCAAGGATTTGGTTAAGGCATTTAAGTTGGTTTTGGATCAAGTTCAACATGATTTATTGCTTTTAATCATTGGTAAAAAAACGGATTATCAAAAGGAAGTAGAGCAGGAAATTAATGCACTTAAACTTGAACAAAATGTGCGGATTTACAATAATATTCCATTTACCGAATTACCATATTTGTATAAAGGAGCTGTGGCCTCAGTTTATCCTTCAAGTTTCGAAGGCTTTGGAATTCCCGTGTTAGAATCGCTTTCTGTGGGGACATCAGTAGTAACAGGTAACCTATCTGCAATGAAGGAAGCAGGAGGGAAGCATGCGCTCTATGCAGATCCGAAAAATCATGAAGAGTTAGCTGCACAAATGGTCAAATTAGCTGATGACAATGAGTTTAATGAGCAATTGATAAAAACTGTTGATGCTCACTTATCTCAATTTTCATCTGAAAAAATTGCAAAGGATTTGATGGAGATATATAAAACTTCCTAACCCTCCAGCTGGCGGGGAAGACGAACGGATCTTCATAAGTAGGTCAGTTTCGCAGGTCAGATCAGAAAAAGTAAAGATAGATAATTGATCAGGTCTGGCTAGCATCTAAGCTAGAGATTTGCTTAAAACTTAATACCTAAAACTTAAAACCAATATTCAATTCCAAATTACTTATATCTCAAACTAATATCCGTTAAGTGGTTCATGCTACTAATAAACCGATCATAACCCTCTTCCTTGCTTGTTTGATTAATCTGTAAAAGGTGATCAGGTTGGCAGAGTAACATAAGCAGCTTCCAATCATCAATAGATAATTGATCGTGAAATTGGGAAACTAGTGCAGAATTTTGCTTTAATAAAGCCTTTTGCAGGGGGTTGTTAGTGTATTCGGGTATTTTATTTTCCCATGACGGTGAACTCAATGGTAAGCTCACGGCATAAACTGAATGCTCATCTTCATTTCCTGTCAAAAACAATTCTTGTATCTGCTTTTTATTTGAAGTATTCCTGTCTATGAAATCAGATGTGTAGGCACTTCCATATCCATTGACTAAACTAATTTGGAAATTATCTGGACCATCACCATTGGATAGCAAAATATTAAATGGTTGAATAGTATTGGATTTGTAAACCTGTCCAGAATGCTTTCCTGCCAGGTGCCATGGATTAGCAGTTGCAATAATGCCTAGGTAACCTAGAGATTTCACAATTTCCGCTACCTGATCATCGTATAGGCAAGCAGTATTAATGAACATTCCCGGTTTCTTTTCAAAGTAATTCTTCAACCCATCCAGAAATAATTCAGCTTCTTTTTTGAAAAGAATAGGAGAGCAGAGGTAACTAAAAGAATGATAGGCACATGAGCCTACAAGCTGAATTTTACCGTCATTAACCTGCTTCTTAATCTCCAGCAAAAGGTTTGAGTTTTGCTGTTTTAAAAAGCTTAGAAATGGCAAACTGAAATAAACCATTGGGGATTTATTTTCTCCGGCCATTTTCAAAATCATTTTTAACTTTGGCTGAATAGTTTGTGTAAAATCCTCAGCAAACTTTTTTTGGCTTTTTGGTTCATCTACAGCAGATAGATTTTTTCCGATATCTAGAAATGATAAAGCGTTTAGCTCCAACGGATGATTAAAATGTATGATTTGATAATTATCCATTTTTCACTTCTTGGTTTAATGCTGATAATATTTCAGTTGAAACGACTTCCCAATTTCTCTTTTTGACTGAGTCTGAGTTTTCTTTGGCAGTTTTTGATGCTAGCTTTTTATTAGCTAATATTTCTCGTATAGCATAAACATAGCCGTCAATATCATTTTGGGCTATTTGAGGCACATCTTTTAATACTTCTGAAACCCCGCAATTTTTAGATAACACTACAGGTAGCCCCAGGCTGACTGCTTCCAGAGCAGATAAACCAAAAGGGTCTGATACTGAAGGCATCACCATCACTCTAGAAGCTTTCATGATGGCGAAAACATCGTTTTGAGGCAAATACCCTGTGAAATGGATTTTATCCATTAAACCGCTGTCGGTTGACAGCCCTATCAATTCCTCCATTAATTCTCCTTGTCCTGTTACTACGAAACGGATATTTTGCTCCTTTTTGACCAGGGCCTCTGCAATATCAATAAATGTAGTGGCACCTTTTTGCAAACTTAAGCGGCCACAAAATAGAATAATATCTTCTGCAAAAGGAGCTTTATAGTCCGAAGCGTTCAACTTGTCTAAGCCATGACGAATTACTTTGATTTTGGAGGCTTTGATGTCGTACGCCTTTATCATTATCCTTTTATGATAGTCACTCACGGCTATCACCAAATCGGCCATTTGCATTCCTTCTTTTTCTAATTCGAATAACCAGGAGTTGCTTTTTTTACCGCTTCTATCATAATCTAAAGCGTGCACTTGCAAGACAAATGGTTTTCCACTTAATCCCTTCAATTTTAAGGAGGCCGGAATAGCCATCCAATCGTGAGCATAGATGATATCAAAGGCTAAATTTCTGCTTTTTGATATTATTTTTAGGCTAAATTCTTCAAGCGCTTCTTGTACTGAAATTTCTAAGGCTTCATTGTGATGTTGTTCTATTTTAGCACTGCCTGCATAGAAATATGGATTTATTTCACTTTTGATGGAAATGTGAACCAAATCCGCCATGAGTTGCTTTTTATTAGTTAGTTTTTCTCGGGTGAGCGTTTCGATTTTGCCGTTTTCTACTTCTTGAGTAGCCATTTCATCTGCACTTTCAACTGAAAACAAATTCAAATGGACTTTTTTGGCCAAATGCTGAGCAATATTGTAGCATGCAATTCCCAATCCACTGTTTTCGGGGCTTGGAGTTCCGGGACCAATCATCAATACATCCATGAATAATTATTTTTTAAGGTTTATTGTGTTATAATTTCTAACGTAGCAAAATCTTTATCGATGATGATTTTTGATTCATCATTTAAGCTAATTGAATCTCCATCAACAATTATTTTTTCAATTTTATCAAAAGCATGCAAATTGACTTCAAATCCAGTAGAGCCCGAGTCATAGCCTGGGTCAATAATATGTTGAATCATGATGCCATTTGGCACAGGTTTCTGAATAAAAGTGTGCAAAGTACTGATGCCTAATTCAAAATCTTTTGAAAGTCCATCATCTTCATATAGTTGGCTTTTCGTTTCATTCAATGCTTTGTAAACATGTAATTTGATATTTTTAGGAACGAATTCATCAACATACTGCATTTTTTCCTGCATTGGAATTATAGCTCCGGCTTTTACAAACATTGGAATTTGCTCCAGTGGTGTTTCTACTATGATTTCTTTTTTGCCTAAAATGATTTTATCTGTCCAGTAGTTATACCACTCGCCTTCCGGCAAATACATCATTCTTTCTTTAATTTTAGGTGCAGAAACTGGGCAGATCAATAAATGCGAACCCAAAAGAAATTCTTCTTCCCTGTCTAAGGTCTCTTTATCGTACTGATAAGCCATTGAAATTGACCTTAACATAGGTTTGGCCTCTTCCGCATATTGCCAATAAGTTGTGTAGAGATACGGCATTAATTCATATCTCAATTCAATAAATCTTCTGACTATATTTAGATATTTATCATCAAACCGCCAAGGTTCTTTATCACCATGATCCCCAGAGGAGTGCGTTCTGAAAAAGGGATGGAAAGCAGCCATTTGAATCCAGCGAGTATATAATTCACCATCAGGAGCGCCAATAAAGCCTCCTACATCTGAACCTGCAAAAGAAACACCAGATGCACTTAATCTTTGACACTGGACGTTGGCAATTTTCAGGTGCTCCCATGAGGCGAGATTATCTCCAGTCCAGACAGAACTAAACCTTTGAATTCCAGCATAAGCAGAACGCGTAATAGTAAAACTTCGGCTATTGCCCGCAAACTGTTCCAAACCTTCGTAAGTTGCTCTGGCCATTTGCATACCATATACATTATGTCCTTTCCTATGGCTACAAGGATGACCATCATAATCATGTCTTACATCTCGTGGGAAAGTTCCTTCTTCAAAAACTGCGGGCTCGTTCATGTCATTCCAAACTCCTGCTACGCCATCTTGCGATAATCCGCCAAATAATCCTGACCACCATTTTCTAGCAGCTGGGTTAGTAAAGTCAGGGAAATGACATGGACCAGGCCAAACGCTTCCTTTAAATCTTGCTCCATCCATTCTTTGACAAAAATAGTCATGGTGAACGCCTTGCTGAAAAACAGTGTAGAGCGGATCGATTTTAATGCCCGGATCAACAATAACGATGGTTTTAAATCCTTCCTTCCTTAAATCGGCTATCATCTGTTGAGGATTTGGAAATCTTTCATTATTCCAAGTGAATATTCTGTAGCCATCCATATAGTCTATATCCAAGTGGATGACATCGCAAGGGATTTTTTTCTCGCGGAAGGTTTTGGCTAAGTCCCTAACGGTGCTTTCAGGATAGTAACTCCATTTACTTTGATGATATCCCAAAGCCCATTTTGGTGGTAAAGGAGATTTTCCTGTAAGTTCAGTATACTCTTTTACAACGTTCTCTAATTCTGGCCCATAAATGAAGTAATAGCGCATTTCACCTCCTTGAGCCCAAAAGCTTATCGCCTCTTTTCTTTCATGACCGAAATCAAAATATGTCCTAAAGGAATTGTCTAGAAATATCCCGTAGCCTTCACCATCATTCAAGCCAGTGAAAAAAGGAATGTTTTTATAGACAGGATCAGTCTCATTGCCATATCCATAGCAATCAGTTCCCCACAACTCTCTTCGGGTGCCGTTTAAGTTTAATCTCCCAGTTTTATCTCCGAGTCCGTAATATTTATTTTCTTTAGAAGATTTCAAAGTAGAAATCACGACATGTCCACCAAATCTTCTCTCATCTTTCCAGTGATAGCCTTTCTCATCTTCAATTAATACCTTTCCTTTTTTGTCAAGAATTTTAATAGTGGCATCTGATTTTTGAATAATACAGTCTAATAAATCAGTTTTGATGATCAATGATTTTTCATGGACCTCAAAATTGTAATTCGTATTTCCTAACTCATATTCAGGGTCAATGGCATAAGAGAAATCATCTTCGAAATAACTATCGTTTGCATATCTGAATTTTAGAATTTTTTCACTAATAATACTGAGTTCTAGGGTTGAGTTCTGGGCATAAATTTTAAGTTTACCTTTCTTCTGTTTCCAGCTAATAATCCCACCTGGATAAAACTCCTCTTCTGTCTGCTCTTGAAATTTCTCTATATAATTACCTTCAAAATCCTTTTCAGGCTCTTGCGTATTTTCTTTATTGTCTTCCATATTAAGGTGTTAATATTTAGCGATTTATCGCTATTTCCAATACAAATTAAATACTTATTGTAGTTATTACACTAAGTATTTCTTTATTTTTTTTAAATTAAAGTTTTGTGAGGGCCAGCTCTTAAAATTACCAAGAAATCAATTGATTTTTTGCGGATTCCGCCATTTTTCGAGATTAATCTCATAAATTAAAAAATCTATTCCATTTACCAAGAAACGAACTGATATGAATGATTTAAATACGATTGATAGTGAAAATCATATTCTGACTGAAATAGCCTGGGAAGTATGTAATCAAGTGGGTGGGATATATACGGTGATTCGTTCTAAAGTCCCCACAATGGTAAAAAAATGGGGAAAGAATTACTTCCTGATCGGACCTTATGCGCCAAAGGAAGCAGCTACTGATTTTGAAGAAGCTGATTTCGGACACCCTGTTATTGATGAGACTTTGAGGATTTGCAGGGATAAAGGTTTAATCATTAAATCTGGTTACTGGTTGGTGTCAGGCCGACCTCAAACTTTATTGTTTGACCATAAATCTTCTTTTCAGCAATTGGGAGATATCAAGTATTATTATTGGCAAAATCATGGAATTGATTTTAAAAATCATGATCCTTTAATGGATGAAGTTTTGGCATTCGGGTATATGGTCCATATTTTCCTTTCGGAGATGACTCGTGTAGCCATTGAGCAAAAAATAAAACCGTTGGCGCATTTCCATGAATGGATGGCAGGTTCTGCTATTCCCAATTTGAGACGGGACCAAGTGCCACTCCAGACCGTTTTTACCACTCATGCTACACTATTAGGTAGATATCTAGCAATGAACGATCCTCAGTTTTATGATCACTTGCCTTTTATAGATTGGTACAAAGAAGCGGTTCATTTTAATGTGGAAGCAAATGTAAAGCTCGAAAGAGCCTGCGTCCATGGTGCACATGTTTTTACAACCGTCAGTGAGGTTACTGGCAAAGAATGTTTTCATTTATTGGGAAGGAGTCCAGATAAGATTTTGCCCAACGGATTAAATATAGAGCGATTTTCAGTGTTGCATGAAGTTCAAAATTTGCATCATAAATATAAGTTGTTACTTGAGAATTTCATAATGGGACATTTTTTCAGGAGTTATTCTTTTGACTTGAACAAAACCCTTTATTTTTTTACATCTGGAAGATTTGAATATTCAAATAAAGGCTATGATTTAACCTTAGAAGCTTTAGCTCGCTTAAATCATCGTCTCAAAGAAGTGAATTCGCCTCTAACGGTAGTGATGTTTTTCATCACTCGTCAACCAGTCCGATCTATTAATCCGGAAGTGTTGAACGCCAGAGCCATGTTGGATAAGATTAACACGAATTCCAATGCTATTGTTGAGCAAATTAAAAACAGATTGTACAGGCAAGCTGCTTCAAGTAAAGGAGATCATAAATTGCCTAATCTTAATGAAATGGTCGATGATTACTGGAGATTGAGGCACAGAAGAACAATACAAGCTTGGAAATCAGGTGGTTTACCTCCAGTTGTAACTCATAATTTAGTCGATGATGCTAATGATGACATATTAAATTTTTTGAGAACAGCCAACCTTGTTAACAATGAATCCGATAAAGTTAAAGTAGTCTATCATCCCGATTTTATCTCGTCCACTAATCCACTTTTTGGAATGGAGTATGATGATTTTGTAAGGGCTTGTCATTTAGGAGTTTTTCCTAGCTATTATGAGCCTTGGGGATATACGCCACTAGAATCATTGGCGAGGGGAGTTGCTTCAGTGACGTCAGATTTATCGGGCTTTGGTGATTATATGAAGAATGTAAGCATCGGTGACAGGAAACATGGTATGTTTATCGTAAAAAGAGCCAATAAAAGCTTTAATGAAGCGGCTGAAGAATTGACAAATGTGATGTGGGATTTTACTCAAATTACAAGTCGCGAGAGAATAGATATGCGTAATCAGTCAGAAGACTTGTCAGAAGTTTTTGATTGGAAAAATTTATACAAAGCCTACGAAAACAGTTACAAAATGGCTTTAGAAACTTATTTTTAAATTTTAGAACCCAAAATTATGGATAATCAACTAAAGGAAGATATTAAAAAAGCCGGAAAATCTGTGGAGTTGATAGAGGAGCAATTAGAAAGATTTGATAAAGGATTTCCTTATTTAGATATTGATAGACCAGCAACAATAGGTGACGGGCTAATTCAATTATCTGAAAAAAGCATTGATGAATTTATTGCTTTTTTTGAGAAGCAAGCATGGGAGTATAATATGATTAAATTTGTTCCTGCAAGTGGTGCCGCAAGCAGGATGTTCAAAAGGTTGTTTTCCTTTTTGGAAGAAGATGAAGCTGAGGCAGAAAGAGATGAGTTTTTGAAAACCTTTTTTGAAAACATTCATAAGTTCGCTTTTTCAAAGGCCTTAGATGAAAAAATGAAGGAAACAGATGGTGACTTAAATCTGGCCTTGAAGAACAAAAAATACCATTTAATTGTAAGCACTTTACTACTTGAGAAAGGATTAAATTATGGGAAATTGCCAAAGGGGCTTTTAGATTTTCATGATTATCAATCAGGTATAAAAACACCCGTTGGTGAACATTTTACGGAGGGTGAGAATTATGCCAGAGGAACTGAAGGTAAAGTCAGACTTCATTTTACCGTTTCACCTGAACATCAAAAATTGTTCATAGAACATGCAGAGAAAGTAAGAAAAGGCCTTAATGATTTTGATATTACCTTCTCTCAACAAAAGCCCGAAACAGATACTATAGCTGTCAATCCAGACAATACTCCATTTTCTAATGAAGATGGCAGCATACTCTTTCGTCCGGCAGGACATGGAGCGTTAATCGAAAATTTAAATGATTTAGACCATGATATCGTTTTTATTAAAAATATAGATAATGTGGTACCAGACCATCTAAAGTTGAATACAATTCATTATAAAAAGGCTTTGGCTGGCTTGCTTATGAGTGCTCAAAGCAAATTATTTGGGTACCAGAATCAACTTGAAAGGAATATAAATGAGTTAGAGTTACTAGAGATAGAGAATTTTGCTCGCAAAGATTTAATGTTAACATTCAAAGCAGATTATGCTGCATTAGATTTTTCAGAGAAGGTGGGTTACTTGAAATATTTGTTGCATCGTCCTATTCGAGTGTGCGGTATGGTGAAAAATACTGGAGAGCCGGGGGGAGGACCGTTTTGGGTAAAAGAAGAAGACGGATCTTTAAGTCTCCAAATAGCAGAAACTTCTCAAGTAGATCCTAATGATAAGAATGCACAGGAAGCACTAAAGAATGCTACTCATTTCAATCCTGTCGATCTGGTATGTGGGATCAAAGATTTGCATGGAAGGAAATTTGATTTGATTAAATTTCGAAATCCTGAAACTGGTTTTATTACTAGCAAGTCAAAAGACGGTAAAGACTTAAAAGCATTAGAGTTACCAGGATTATGGAATGGAGCTATGTCTGACTGGATTACGCTATTTGTTGAGGTGCCACTATCGACTTTCAATCCTGTAAAAACAGTTAACGATTTACTAAGGGAAGAGCATCAAGCCGGTTGAGTTGATAACTATTAGAAAAAGTATTACAAAAAAAGCCTGTTAGATTTATATCTAACAGGCTTTTTGGTACTACTGTATTCTAAAAATTACTTTTCTGCTTTTTTCTTCTTCGCAGTAGTAGTCTTTTTTGTAGTACGTTTCTTTTTTGGCTTTTCTTCTATGATCTCATCTTCAACGTCAGTTAAGATTCTTCCACAGTGTTCGCAAACGATTAATTTTTTCCTATCTCGTATGTCTGCTTGTCTTTGAGGAGGTACAGTATTGAAACATCCGCCACAAGCCCCTCTTTTCACAGGAACAACAGCTAAACCGTTTCTAACATTTCCTCTCAATCTTTCATAAGAAGCAGCTAATCTATCTTCGATTTTCTTCAGTGCTTTTTCTCTATCTTTCTCAAGCTTATTTACTTCTTCAGTAGTTTCAGACTCTATATTTTCCAATTCTCCGCGTTTGCTTTCCAAATCTTTCACTCGGTCTTCATGTAGAGCTTTAGTTTCTTCGATGCCTTTTACCTTATCTTCGATTTTGGCTTCGGCTTCTTTTATCTTTTTCTCATGGATTTGAATATCCAGTTGTTGCAGTTCCACCTCTTTAGTGATGGCATCATATTCACGGTTATTTCTAACGCTCATCTGCTGCTCACCATACTTGGCAACTAATTTCTCAGATTCTTTGATTCCTTGCTTTGCGGCTTCAATGTCATCTTTGATGGCTTGAACGCTATCGTCAAATTTTTGAATGCGGGTTTCATAGCCTGCAATCTCATCTTCTAAATCAGCTACCTCGTCAGGTAGGGCTCCCCTCACTTTTTTAATATCGTCTAATTTTGAATCGATACCTTGTAATTTCTTCAAGGCATCAAGCTTTTGTGCTACAGTACTTTCCATGCAGTTAATAATATTTTATCGGATTCGTGACAGTCTGTCCTAAATGGAGTGCAATATTAGCAAAATTTTCTTTCAATATCGCATAAAATATCTCATTTGTAAATCGTTCGCTCTCATAATGCCCAATATCAGCTATAATCAGCCTTTTGTCAGCATCAAAAAATTCGTGATATTTTATGTCAGATGATATATAGATGTCTGCTTGCTTTTTTTTCGCTTGGGAAATCAAGAATGATCCAGCACCTCCGCAAATTGCAACTCTTTTAATCTTACGGTTTATGGTATTGGTATGTTTTATTACCGATAGACCCATTTTTTCTTTTAAAAAATCAAAGAAGTCTGTTGGTTCCATTTCTTTTTTGATTTCTCCAATCATTCCTGAGCCCAGCTCATCATAAGTATTTTCTAATTGATGTAAATAGTATGCTACTTCTTCATAAGGATGAGCTTTTTTCATCGCACTCAAAATTCTGTTTTTCAAGTACATTGGAAATATCACCTCTATTTTATGCTCATCTACTTTTTCTAGCTGACCTTTTTTTCCTATGCTGGGGTTGGCTTTGGCCGATGGCAGAAAGCTCCCCTGACCTTTCGTTTCAAAGGCACAATCCTTGTATTCCCCAATCTGACCAGCGCCAGCATGGTGCAATGCTGATTTTAG
>Ga0307966_1003180_pt1 | contig 12412 bp, 9 predicted proteins | sample OrgLakmetagen646_FD_203141 | JGI IMG/M metagenome (GOLD analysis project Ga0307966, IMG submission 203141) | Saline water microbial communities from Organic Lake, Antarctica - #646 | ecosystem: Environmental > Aquatic > Non-marine Saline and Alkaline > Saline | place: Antarctica: Organic Lake... | reverse complement strand
ATAGGGCTTTCCTTGTGGTGTAAGTATTAGGTCATTCTGCATATAGTCTAATCTATGCGGGCGAAGCGCGATATCTCAACCAAGCAATATTAAGGTAATGCAACAATCTTCTGTTAACAATCTAGTCTATAAAATTTCAACTCATAAGAAATTTACCACCTTAGAAACACCATGCTAGGATAAGCGCCAAATAATAAATGATTTCACGTACTAAGCGTTGAAATTTCAGCGCTTCAGCACCTTTAAAAAAGAGATAATAAATGAACAAGCATTTTCGATTTTTACTGATAGTACTTGGTTTTTGTTCAAGCCTCGCAACGGCGACAACGGTTGAGCACAGCGTAATCACAAAAATCACACTGGAAAATGGTAATGATGAGCTGAGTTTAGCTACCCATCCATTTTCAGAGGCGGTTGAGCATAACTTGGTGAAGGCTATATCTGGCAAGATTGACCAAAATATTACGCCTAGTTTGTTCAACCAATCGCAAGAATGGACGAGTCTGAGCGGCGATGCGGCGGGAACCCATTTACTGCGCTTTTCTGTGTCCGCTCAACAGTTTGCAAACGGGAAGCTTCTAATTGAAGGGGCGACTACAACTTCACTGTACCTAAATGAGCAAGGTATTGAAGGAGCAAATGAATATTCACTTGAGCTTATGAACCAAGACTATCGCGTACTTTTAATGGTTAGTGGCGTAGAGCAATGGCAAGACTTTTCAATTGCGTGGGCAGATGATGATAGTAGTGATGAAAGTGGTCAAGTAGCGCAAAGTCTGGCAGTCAGCTTTGGTGATGACGAAGGTAAGAAACGTGCCTCAATGCATCATTATTATGACAGTGAAAGCGTTGGTATGCTTGAGCTATCACCCGATGGTGAATTATTAGTATGGTCTCGCCAGAGCTATAACGAGCTAGATGGTGATCAGGCAGAATCGCTAGTGGAAATCATCAATGTCGATTCCCAAGAGGTGGTGTATCGCTGGCAAGGCATGAGTCCGCAGCAACTTACTTGGCGCCCCGACGGCCAAGCTCTAGTGTTTATGCACGCCAATAGCCTATATCAGTTAGAACGCAAAGCATGGCGTTTAACGCAACTCGCAGAAAACTTGGAAGGCATACGAGGCATAGATTGGCTTGACGATTCGAGCTTGCTCATTGCATGGCATAAGCCTGAAAAAGCGGGCTCCACTATCACCAAGCGATATCGTGCGCTTGAAGACCGCTGGAACTATTGGCGAGGTAACCAGCAGTTATATATGTTTGATGTTGCTTCTGGCTTATTTAAGCAACTCACTGCAAATGATTTATCCACTAACTTACTTGATTTGGATGCTAAAAATGGCCAAGCCTTAATCACTCGAAGCCCAGTCGATTATAAAGCGCCGCCTCATAGTTTAACGCAATTGTTAAGGCTAAATTTAGACAGCGGCGAAGAGCAATTGATTGGCGAGTATAGAACATTTGGCTCAGCCAAATTTCATCAAGAGGGCCTTGTGTTTCATGCCGGCCCCGGATTTAACAATGACCAAGGTAGTATTCTTGAAGATGACGTGCTGCCTAACAACTACGATGGCCAGTTATATTTGATGGATAATAGCGGTAATTTTACGGTCTTATCAAAAGACTTTAGCCCTGCCATAGGGGCAGTTGAAGTTCTAAATAATGGTGACATGCTGCTCTCTACCACTGACCAAGATAAAGCTCACCTGTATCGCTATGATTTAAGCCGTGAACGATTTACGCGACTGAATACAAAAGTAGAGGCGGTTAGCGGCTTTAGTCTATCAAAGCAAAATAAGCCAACCATTGTGTATAAGGGCTCTAGTGCAACACAACCTCAAACAGTGCATATCAGTAAGCTGTCTGCTAACAAAGATAAAGTCTTATTTGATGCTAAAAAAGAAGACTTTGCGAAAGTTGAATTTGCTAGCTTAAAAGATTGGGATTACACCACGCAATCGGGTCAACAGATTGATGGGCGTGTGTATTACCCACCCAATTTTGATGCCACAAAAACATACCCTGCGATTATCTATTATTACGCTGGCGTAGTGCCTGTTGGCAGAGGGTTTACTGGTAGGTGGCCGTTTAGTATGTATGCTGATCATGGTTATATCGTGTATGTATTGCAACCCTCAGGCGCTATAGGGTATGGGCAAGACTTTTCTGCTCGCCATGTTAATGCATGGGGCATCAATACTGCTGACGAAATTATTGAGAGTACTCAAGCTTTTGTTGAAGCTCATCCCTTTGTAGATGAAAGTCGCTTAGGTAATATGGGCGCGTCGTACGGCGGCTTTATGACCATGTACTTAGCTACTAAAACCGACATATTCGCAGCATCGATTTCACATGCGGGTATTAGTAATTTGACCTCCTATTGGGGGCACGGTTGGTGGGGTTATGGCTACTCAGGTATTGCTACAACCGGCAGTTTCCCGTGGAATAAACCTGACTTTTATGTAGAGCAAAGCCCAGTATTTGCGGCCGACAAAGTCACTACGCCAATGTTGTTGATTCATGGTGATGCCGATACTAGTGTGCCTGTGGGCGAAAGCCATCAGATGTACACAGCACTTAAACTACTAGACAAAGATGTTGAGTTAATCGAGTTTTTAGGTGATGACCACCATATAAATTCGCGTGAGCGGCGTCTGCTGTGGTGGAAAACTAAACTGGCGTATTTTGATATGAAGTTAAAAGACGAGGCTTTATGGTGGAATACTATGTATCTTGAGGCAGAAAAGAACTAAAAAGTTTGAACTCCACAGTGATTAAGATTAGGGCTAAACGAGTGTTTAGCCCTAACCTTTTAGTTTCAGTGCAATTTACTGGTATGCGCCGGCGCTAAAAATATACTGTTAGCTAACAGTATATTTAAACCATCTAAATACGCCCGCACGCCAATATCTTGCGTAAAGCCAATAACCATACCTCTGCCCATATCTTGTTGCACCATAAAGGCCTTAAAGGGCATTTGTTCTAAGTTTTCTTGCCATAAATAGCCACTTGCCAAAAGGGTGTCTTTGTCAGAGTACCAGCCTATATTAGCGCCATCTGCAAGTTTGATTGGCTGAAATATATCGCGTCCAGAAACTAGTCCAAAGACCGTACTATCAACACCTGCTGCAAGCCAATGCTCAGTATCAATACCTACTTTTGCGAGTACACCCGCTACACTGTCGGGAGACTCTTTGTGATTTTCAATCGCTTTAAAGTAATCTGCTTTTGACGCTAACTGTATTGCGGCAACAGTGTCTTCCTCACTCGGTTTCTCGGCATCGGCGTCTTCTTTAAGCGCAAGTTCACGTTTAAGTGCTAGTAAGCCTACGTCAGTGCTAGCTGCAAATGAAGTGGCACGACCTAGCGTAATGAGAACGCCACCAGATTTCACCCAAGCCTCAATATTACTGACCATCGCTTTACTAGCGGAATAGCTGCCCGAGGGTAAAATAAGTACGTGATATTTGCTTAAATCAGCATATCCAAGCTGAGCAACGCGCATCGCGGTCACCGGATATCCTAGGCTACGTTCTATCACAAAGCGTGTATTGCCCGCACTTAAACTGCTGGTAGGTTGGTCCCAAGCCATTGCGATATTTGGCGCTTTTACATCCACTACATTACCTGAACCAAAGTTTGGTCCTTCACTTACCCAGCTTGAGTCAACTCCATCAACGTTTGCACCAGTTGATGCGGATAAAGTGGCGATAATTGAAACTAAATCAATATCTGTATTTCTTGCGGTTTCAATTATGAGGCTGCCTGAGGGATAGCGTTTTTGCTCAATGACAAAAGACTTGCTTGCGCTTTTTAACTTAACATTGTTTTTTAATAAACCAGTTAGTAAGCGCGTACTAGCGGCATCTCCCCATGGAATAATGTAAGCTACTTTCGCATTAGGTTTATTTAGAGTGCTATTAAGTGGTGTATCGGCGGTAATCAATATGGCATCTGCTTTTGTGGTGCGGTCGCAGGTATCGACATCAACATTAAACATGAGTGGAAGTGACCATGCCGTGACATCATAAATTTGGTCGCGCAGTTTGCGCGCACGTCGGCGTTCTTGTTCGTCGATAAAGTCTTGCGCAATATCTACTTGTTGGGTCATAACGGTACTTACAAATCGGCCCCTAGGCTGCGCTGAATCAACAATAAAAGCACCAGCCTGATATTCTTGTCCACATAACTTAAAGGATTCTTGGGCTTGCCCAACTTCAACGCCATGCTCTGCGAGAAGTGTGGCTAAACGATGCGCAGTGCCGCGGTCTTTTTGTGTGGGGATAATGTAAGTGCGTTCTTCGTCAGATTCTTGTCCAGCTTCAATTGCACTAACTTGATATTGATAATAGTCACTAAGCAGTTTTTCGCGATTATCGCTGGCAGCCTCAATGGTAGAAACGGATGCTACAAAATGACGTTGCACGCTGTCCCAATAGGTATAAAGCTCACCGGAAGACTTTCTAAATACTTCGCCTCGAGCCGAACCCACTTCATAGGTTGAGGCTGCCGCGCCATAAAAAGTAGGCCAACTGTCGCCGTAACCCGGGTAAAAAGCGTCGAATATTTCACGAGTGAAATAATCAAAACCAAATTGATCAAAGTAGTTGGCATTGTTTTTACCTACTAGCTCAATATTACCAAGTTGTTGTTTGGTCATAAACGGATTGATTGGACGTGCTGCTGGAGCGAAGTAGTAACCACTGTCACCGCCCATTTCATGCAAATCTATGACTACCAGCGGACGATATTTGAGCATGGTTTTAATGCGGCCTTTAGTCTCAGGTTGAGTCACTGCCAACCAATCTCTATTCATATCAAATAAATAATGATTAGAACGACCATTAGGCCAAGGCTCATTGTGCTCTGCGCTGAATCGGTCTGGGCTATGTTCAAGGCCAACGGTGGCATAGTAACGTGAGGTGAAGCGTTCTCTGCCATCGGGGTTTTGTAGTGGGTCTATAAAAATCAGGGTGTTTTCAAGTACTTTGTCGACCACAGGCTGATTAGTCGCCGCTAGCAAGTGGTAGGCGGTCATCATTGCTGAATCAGTGCCACTTATTTCATTGCCATGAACGCTATAACCCAGCCATACCGAACTTGGCAGCCCTTCAATTAAGCTCTTTGCTTCAGAGGCCTTGGTCATGCGTGGGTCGGATAAGCGCTGCATATTATTTTGATAGTCATCAAGGCTAGCCAAATTTTCTGGAGAGCTAATTACCGCATAAATAAGGTCGCGATGTTGCCATGTTTTTGCATATGCCGTTAGGTTAATACGCTCGGGGGCGGCCTTCTCCAATGCTTCAAAGTACTTGAGCATGTCTGCATGAGAGCTAATGCGTTCGCCAATAGAGTAGCCTAAGACAGACTCAACAGTAGGAATGTCTTGTGAATATTCAGCGTTAGGCCACATGGCTTTATTGTGCTCATGGGCATTTTGTGCAAACAAAGGCATGCTAAAAAGCAAAGCCGCTAGCGTCAGATAATATTTATATGATGGCATAAGATTCCAAGGAAAATAGTAGTGAGGGTAATTCTGATCTTAAGAATAGACACTATAAGCCGTGGATGCAATTTTTCAGCAGCTCGAAGTAGACTTATCCTTTTTCTACTTAAGGCACATACAATTCGCTAGCATTCAGAAAAGCGCTTAACCGAGGCGTAACCATTGTGCTGATATCTGAACCCTTAACAAGGCCCTCACGCACAGCCGTTGAGCGCACGTTAATGCGCTCTGGTACAGTAATCAGTGACCAAGTTTGCTCAATTTCTGCGGCCTTATAAAAGCGATGCCAATTGGCTTTGTTGTCTGGCCCGACAACAAAAGATAAATTAGCCTGTGGATATAACTTTTGCTGCATAAATGACAAAAGGTCATAGGTATAAACGGGCTTGTCGCTATCACTGTGAATCTGATGTTCAATGGCTAGTTCCTTCACCCGTGGATTTTTTATGTCTTCGACAAAAAGTTTAAGCATGTGTAGCCGCGTTTCATAATCAACCATATCTTTGGCAAATGCATGTTTGAATGAAGGCACCAGCAGCACATTATCAACTTTCGTGTTTTCGAGCACATATTCAATAGCATCTTTATGTCCGCAAGTTGGCGGATTAAATGCTGACCCAAATACTGCAATATTCATCACAAATCCTTAAAAAACACGCATCATTTTTAGCATTATTTGCATAGCAAAGTTCTAAAAAAACTTTTATGTATACAGATATTTACAACTGATAATTCAGTCTAAAGCAATATTCAATGATTCTCTAGTCTTGCCGATAACATGACTACCATGATCCATTTTCTTTGTTGGCAACATTCTTGCAAGTAACAAAGTAGTTGGGATAAATCCGTCGTTTTTTTGGCTTTGTATACCCGTAAAAAAGTCAATCAAACCTACACAGAACTGAGAGTTATGCGCATTAGTTGGAAACAGTATTTTAAGCAAAAATTCAGAAAGCCTTCTGAGTACTTCTCTGTGGGTATTGCTTTTACCGCAGAGCAGGTGTTGCTTTGCGCGCTAAAAAAATCAGATTCTGGATTAGAGTGGGTGCTCGACGCTAGCTTTACCCACAAAACGTGGGCGCAAGGCCTTGTTGATTATGTTAAACAAAACAACTTGCAGGGTACCTCATGCTACTTCACGCTGACTGCGCATTGGTACAAGGTGCATCAACTTGAGCGGCCAGAAGTTGCCGACGACGAGCTCCTTGCCGCCCTCAAATGGCCGATGCAAGAGGCGATTGGCAGCACAGTTGAAATGGTTTATGACTACGCGCAAATGCCAGTGCAAGTATCAGGACAAAATAAAGTAATGGTCGTTGCCATTGCTCGCAAAGAAATTGAAAAGTTAACCAAAGCCATTTATCAAGCAGACTTGGTACTAGAAAGTATTTTGGTTGAAGAGTTTGCCACTGTGGAGCTTACTCCAAAAAGTTCAGACGCTGTGATTACCTTGGTGCAGGAGCACGGTCAAGATGTCGTGCTGAACATTGTGCGCGATAACACATTGTTTTTTAGCCGCCGAATGAAAGGCTTTGAAAATATCGCTAGTTTTACTGAAGCCGAGTTAGACATGGGGATAACGGATTCCTTAACGGTGCAGATTCAACGCTCTATGGACTTTTTTGAAAGTCAGTTAAGACAAGCCCCAATCAAACGTATATTAATAAATTTAGACACGCCAAATATGGAATACATTTGCAATAGCATAGCCGAAGCGATGGGTATGCCCTGTGATTTGTTGCAACCAGAGATAGCTTGTGCAGAACATCTTAATTTTAAGATGGCGAGCTTCAGCTGCTTAGGCGCTGCTTATACTAAAGCGGCTTTAATAAAAGAAAATGAAGAGATAAAGGAGGACGTTAATGAAGTCCAGGATTAACCTTTATCACCCTGAGTTTAGACCAACATTTGAGTGGATCACCGGTCCACACTTACTGCTAAGCACCGCATTAGCACTTTGCCTTGGTATGAGTGTTTACGGCGGCTTGTATTATTGGCAGCAGCAAACTCAGTTACTCGCCGATAATTTAAATATGTCGATTAGTCAGCAGCAGCAGAACATTGACGAATTTACGCTGGCCTTACAAAACCGGTCCGGAGACCCTGTGCTAGCGGCGCAGTTAAATCAACTACAAAACTCTCGAATGGCGCAAGAAACCTTGTTACAGCGAGTTAAAGGTATGTCTCAGCTCAAACAAAAATCGTTCTCTACCTTATTTGATGCATTGTCATCGTCTAACTCTAGCTCACTTTGGCTGACCTCGTTCACGATAAACGAAGCCGATTTGACTATCCGTGGAAGTTTGGCCAAACCTTCAGCCTTAACTCAGTGGATCACAAAATTAAGCAACACAGAGTTTTTTAAAGGCCAAGAATTTGACGATGCAAAGCTCATTCGTGAAGACGAGCAATTAATCTTTGAATTAAGCAGTGTAGTGAGCGAAAAGCCATTGACTGCAGCGCAAGGGGGTAGCGATGAGTCAAACTAACGCGCTAGAGAAAAAGTCCAGCATGGGCGAGCTTTTTATTAAGTTTGAAGCATTAGCAATGCGTGAGAAAAAGCTGATTTTTATCGCTGCACCATGCCTCGTTTTGTTCGTGATGAGTTTGTTGATACTTGAGCCTGTGTATAAAGATATCCAGTCAGCGCAAGCAAAGCTGGGAGCGCAACAATCTCAGCTTAATGCCTTGCAGTTAACCAGCAATGAATTAATGGTAGAAATAAAGCGAGACCCTGACGCTTACACTAAAGAGCAAATAGAAGCATTGCAGAGCCAACTAGCGCTGATTGCACAGTCGTTTGATTCTGAACTAGGACAATTAGTATCGCCTAAAGCAATGCCGGTATTACTGGAAAACTTATTTGATAAAGCCGAAGGCTTAACGTTAGTAGAAATGCAGTCACTTGCGCCTGTCCCAGTATTCAACGGCAAAAGCAATGGCCAAGAAGCGCCCTTATATCGTCAGGGTATACGCATCCGTTTCAAAGGTGATTTTTTTGCTACCCAAGGCTTTTTTGCAGATGCCGAAACATTGCAATGGAAGTTGTATTGGAAATTCCTTAGCTATGATGTCAATGAACATCCAATGGCTACCATCGAACTAGAAGTTTTTACTCTTAGCACTAGCGAGGCATTCATAGGTGTTCAATAAAATGATCTTGATCTGTTTTTTAGCCTGTTTGCAAACAAACGCCTTTGCACAACAGGATCCTACGCGCCCTCCAAATGTTATGGCGGCGCAGTTAACGCCACTTCAAGTAAAAGATAATGGCTTTTTACTGACGGCTATTTTTATTCGTAGTGACCAACATTATGCGGTTGTGAACGGTGAAGTGCTCAAAAAAGGCGACCAGATTATGGGTATGAAAGTAGCGAAAATTGATGGGGCAAATGTGACCTTGAGCGACTCAATATCTAAATCTAACGATATTGTGCTGGCAGTCAGTAGCGAAGCTGGTATCAGCAAGCGGGTGGTAAAATGAAAAAAAGTACCTTGAGTTCTGCTATTTGCGTACTCCTTGGCGCAGGTTTATTAGCCGGTTGCGATGCGACGCAAACTAGCCATGTAGAACAACATCTCGCAAATGAGCTTGTTGCTGCTAACGCTGCAGAAAGAGCTGACACCCAAACGCTAAGCTATGTTCCAGAAGCGGTTAGTCAATCACTGATGGACCCGATGCAAAGCGACGGTAGCAATGACTTAATTGCGGAAGAAAAGTATGACATTAATGCTCGCAGTGTTGACGCGGCAAGCTTTTTTTCTGGCTTAGTGCGCGACACGCCTTACTCGGTTGCGGTGCACCCTGAAGTAAACGGCTTAATTTCCTTAGATTTAAAGCAAGTATCACTCAACAAAATTTTTGCCCTCGTTTCTGATCTCTATGGTTTTCATATCGAGAAAAAAGGCACTATTTATCGTATTTTGCCAGCAGGCATGCGCACTGAAACCTTCACCGTTAATTATCTATTAATGCAGCGTGATGGAAATACTCAAACCAGTATTATTTCTGGCGGTGTTTCTCAAGCCGCGGGCAATGGTCAAAGCGGCGGTAACAACCAGCAGTTGCAGAATAATTTAGGCGGCGGCAATTTAGGTGGCAGTGGCAATAATCAAGGATTAGGTGGTAGTAATGGACCTAGCAATGGCACTAGCATTAACACCCGAAGCGAAACAAATTTGTGGAAAAACCTTGAAGAAACCCTACGCTCGATGTTGGGCGACACTAGGATTGATGGACGTAATATCCTTATTTCGCCACAAGCTGGTTTAGTCACTGTGCGCGCCTATCCTGATGAGCTAAGAACGATTCGTACCTTCCTTGCCGATACAGAACAAAATTTGACACGCCAAGTCATTATTGAAGCGCGTATTTTAGAAGTTGAGCTTTCAGAAGAATATCAACAGGGCATTAATTGGTCGCGTATTGCCGCTAATATTGGTAGTACTGAGATCCAGTTTTCAAGCGCTGCTGCGGCTCTAGGTAATTCAGTTAGTGCGACGGTAGGTGGTGTCACCAGTCTTGCATTCTTGAATGAAGACTTCAGTGGAGTCGTAGATTTACTCTCTACACAAGGCAATGTTCAAGTACTATCAAGCCCGCGTGTAACCGCGATAAACAATCAAAAAGCGGTGATTAAAGTAGGGGATGACGAGTACTTTGTGACCGATATCTCTAGTCAAAATACAATCACAGCCAACGCCACATCGGTGGTACCTGATATTGAGCTTACGCCGTTTTTCTCGGGCATTGCCCTTGACGTAACCCCTCAAATTGATAAAAACGGCGCTATTTTACTGCATATTCATCCTTCAGTTATTGAGACTAAAGAGCAGGAAAAAGTCATTACGCTGAACCAAGAGCAAATTGTGTTGCCATTAGCGCAAAGCACCATTCGCGAATCTGACACTATTATTCGCGCGCATTCTGGCGAAGTCGTCGTCATTGGTGGTTTGATGCAAACCGTGAAAAGTATGGTCGACAGTAAAACCCCATTTTTTGGTGATATTCCAGGTCTAGGCAACTTGTTTAAGAGTAAGCGTGAACGCGAAGTCAAAAAAGAGCTCATCATATTGCTTAAGCCAACCGTGGTAGACAAAGACACATGGAAGCAGCAATTAGAGCAAAGTCGCTCGACGATGGCCGAATGGCTTTACGTGGAGTAAGCAAATGTATCTCTATCATTTTGGTATCCGCGAGTTACCCTTTACCCTAACGCCCAATACGCAATACTTTTTTGGCTTGCCTAGCCATAAGGAAGCGATTGAAGTGCTGCGAACGGCACTTAGCGCTGGCGAAGGGTTTATCAAAGTAACCGGTGAAGTCGGCACAGGTAAAACCCTCATTTGCCGTAAGTTACTAAATGAATTAGATAAAAGCTTTGTATCTGCCTATATTCCCAATCCATACCTTTCACCCAGTGAGTTGCGCAAAGCCGTGGCCGCTGAGTTAAATGTAGAATTGAGCGAAGGTGGCGACCAACAAGAGTTCACCCAAAGAATTCAAAAACGTTTAATAGAAATTAGGAAGAGCAATCGCACCGCCGTGCTAATAATTGATGAAGCTCAGGCGCTTCCTGATGAAAGTATCGAAGCACTAAGGCTAATGACTAACCTAGAAACCGAATCGCATAAATTAATTCAGGTGGTGCTTTTTGGTCAGCCAGAGCTTAACGATAAACTTGCAAAAAAGGAGCTGAGACAGCTTCGCCAACGAATTACCTTTTCGTATCATTTACAGCAAATGGATACAGACCAAATTGCACAGTATGTGCGTCATAGAATGCGCGTTGCCGGTCACGCAGACGGCGCTATTTTTGAGCCTGGTGTGTGTGATTACATGCAAATAGCCAGTCAAGGTACACCGCGTATTGTTAATATTCTTTGCCATAAAGCCCTGATGTTGGCCTTTGGTGAGGGTAGTAAAACGGTTACGCATTCGCATATTCAGTTAGCTGCAAAAGATACCGAAGCGGCTTTTGTTGTGCCTAAACCACGCTGGTTTAGCTGGTTATTGCCAACTGCAGCTGTGGCAATGACAGTCATGATTTTAGGTATTGCACAATGGCACCTAGGCAGTGGAAATATTGAAGATATCTCTACAGTAAGTACGCAGGTGCAACAATGAGCGTTGTTAATAAGATGCTGCAAGACTTAGAGGCGCGTAAACAGCGTCAAACTATATCAGGTGACTATGTGCCAAAACAGCCCATGGAGCCAAAAGCTAAGCGCTTTGGCGTTTGGGGTATTGCCGGCGCTATCTGTATCGTATCGGTAGCGGTGGTTGCGAGTCAATTACAGACCACTGACCCAAGTATTGCTCATTATCAGCCGGCAGATACTCGTACTCTTGAGAGTGAAGTTGTCGAAAACGCAAATAATAATAGCGATATTGTTGAGCCAGCAGATACTTCTGCACAGGTGAAAACCTCAACTAGCAATCTTGATGCAGTCCCCTCTGCCATCATCAAGGATTTAGAGGAGCCGACATTGCTCGCTCAAGCTACAGCTGACTTGGACTCCTCAGCAGAAGAGCCCATATTTCAGGAGTCAATGACTAAACAGCCTGAACCTAAACAGCTAACAGCAACCCCTGTGGAAGAGGTTCAGCCTGTTTTAGCAACAACAGAGGAGCCAGCGCCACAAGGGTCTGGTGAATTTTCAATAGCGCCTAGTAACGGCGCAATCGCTGAGTTGTCTTCGTTACGAGAACAAGCTCGAGTCGCACTTGCAGAAGAAGATAAAGGTGGTGCAATTGATGCGTTGCGCGCCATTCTTGTTAATTACCCTGAAGATTTACGGGCACCAAAGCAACTCGCATCAATTTTATTTTCTCAGCAACGCTTTGGCGAGGCGGCCCAAGTATTGGAAGTTGCATTACAGCGCTTACCGTCCGACAGTTCG
>Ga0307966_1003162_pt1 | contig 12442 bp, 9 predicted proteins | sample OrgLakmetagen646_FD_203141 | JGI IMG/M metagenome (GOLD analysis project Ga0307966, IMG submission 203141) | Saline water microbial communities from Organic Lake, Antarctica - #646 | ecosystem: Environmental > Aquatic > Non-marine Saline and Alkaline > Saline | place: Antarctica: Organic Lake... | reverse complement strand
AGAAAGTGCGCGAAAGCAGGCACTTATGTATTTTGTAGCATCGCCAATCTGGCGACCCCATAAAATTACCCATCTTATTGGTTTCGAGTTATTTAGCGCCTTTGCTTCGCCATCTACGGCAGACCTCCGTCGTAGTCAATCAACTGCCGAATTTAGGTTAAATAAGCCTGTGCCTCTAAAATGCACTATTCTGTAGCATCGATCCGTAAGGTCGATGACCCGAAAACCTTAAATACCCTGTGTAATTTATGAGCGCCCTTATGCACAAACCGAAAGAGTGGCCTGAAACATATTAGGAGTCATTTTGATGGAAGCCTGAATACCCGCTATAATAGCAAATTTTCGAGTTTTATGAGAGGAACTTGTAAGTTTCCAAAAGTCGATTCGTTAAGTAGATGCAAGTTTTACATCGCACTGCACAACTAACCTCAACCAATACATACATGACAGAATTATCAGTGGGGCAATATCAGATTGTCCTAAATTTCTTCTCCTTTACTATTGCCGCAATGGGCGCTGCCACGATTTTCTTGTGGTTGAATCGTTCGTTGGTAGCTGCTCCTTACCGGATGGCAGTCACGGTAAGCGGTTTAGTCACCTTCATTGCTCTCTACCATTATTGGCGAATCTATGGAAGCTGGCAAGATGCTTATGTAGTTGTCGAAGGCACACTCCAAGCCACTGACAAAGCTTTCAATGATGCTTACCGCTATGTTGATTGGGTTTTGACGGTACCACTTCTTTTGATCGAGTTGATCTTAGTCATGCGACTTACATCCTCGGAAACTGTGTCTAAGTCCATTCGCCTCTCAGTTCTTGCGGTTATCATGGTCTTACTAGGATACCCGGGCGAAGTTTCAGACGTTGCCGGAACACGCTGGCTTTGGTGGTCGCTCTCGATGATTCCATTCTTGTGGATCGTATATGAGCTCTTTATTGGACTTAAGAAGGCAGTTGATGCTCAACCAGTGGCAGCTCGTGGCCTCGTTAACGGCGCCCGCTACCTGGTGGTTGGCTCATGGCTCTTCTATCCAATAGTATTTATATTCCCAATGCTTGGACTTGAAGGTCCGACTGCTGAAACTTTTGTTCAGGTCGGCTACACAATTGCAGATGTTGTTGCCAAGGCAGTCTTTGGTATATTGATTTTCGCAATTGCGTTGAAGAAGTCACAAGCTGAAGAACCATCAGCCGCTTAAAACGCGAGCATTCTATGCACTCCTCAAGCAGCCTTGATCGCTACGGCGATAGTCAATCACTGGAAGCGATCAAGGCGCTTATTTGGGATGCCTTCAGACAGGGTAGTGCTTTAGGCCTATCCTCTTTAGAGGATGGATTTGAGCACCACTTCAAGGTTCTTGGCGGCCAGACTCGCGCACGGTTTGCACTAGATTGTTCAGAGAAGTTGGGCATCGATGTTCGTGACGCCGAAGTCATTGCAGCTTCGGTTGAAGCCTTGCACAATGCATCGCTTATTCTCGACGATGTGCAGGACGGCTCGGACAAACGTCGGGGGCACGCTTCCGTGGCCTCACAATATGGCGAAAATGTCGCGATTGGACTGGCTCATCGTTTGGTCACGACTTCATTCGGATGTCTTACAGAGTTAAGCAATTTAGATCAGTTAGGCCCAATCATAAAACAAATCAACAAATCAATCGCCGACACGATTGAAGGGCAAACTTATGATCTGAGTGCTAACCGTTTGAATGCTACGCTCGAAAAGCGTTTAGAATCAGCCAAAAATAAATCTGGCCCATTATTTGCGCTCGCTTTCGAAATACCGCTAATATTTACCGGCCTCGAAAAATATCTCCCTTTTGCCCACCAAGCTGCTTGCCAATTTGGACTCGGCTACCAGATCATTGACGATCTAAAAGACCGTGTCTCAGACGAAGCTAGCGGAAAAGGCTCCAACATAGCACTGGCACTGGCCACGGACAAAACAAACACTCAAGTAGCAGTCGCAGAAACAGTCCAAATTGGATTTCTTTGCTTAACCGACGCATGTGAACAATCAACCGCTTTGCCAAGTGGATCGGGCCAGTCTTTGGCCTGGGCAAGCGAACGACTCCTTGCACAACTTGAAGCATTCGATGGCTGAAGCAGTGGTAATTGGCGGTGGATTTGGAGGAATTGCTGCGGCACTGCGCCTTCGGGCAAAAGGACACGAGGTGACACTAGTGGACCGCTGCCCGCATTTGGGCGGTCGTGCTCAAGTATTCGAGCGAGACGGCTTTCGCCACGATGCCGGCCCTACCGTGCTGACGGCGACATTCCTATTTGACGAGCTCTTCGAATTATTCGGCCGCAAGCGTGAGGATTATATCGATTTCATTCCGCTCGATACATGGTATCGCTTTCACTTTCACGATGGGTCGACCTTTAACTATGGAGGCACTGCGGAGGACACATACAAGGAGATCGAGCGCATCCATCCACCGGATGCTCAAGGATATTTAGATCTACTCGACCACTCACGCAAGATTTTCGATGTCGGCTTCACCAAGCTTGCGGATCAGCCCTTCCACTCGGTCGGCACCTTACTTGCGCAGGTTCCAAATATGCTTCGCCTAGGCTGTCAGCGCAGCGTCTGGCAACTAGTCTCGAAGTATTTAGAAAATGACAATTTACGCCGCGCTTTCTCGATCCATCCCCTGTTAGTCGGAGGCAATCCTTTTGAGACCACCTGCATCTACAGCTTGATTCATTTCTTGGAACGGAAGTGGGGCATCCAATTTGCGAGGGGTGGAACAGGCGCTTTAGTCGCAGCGCTTGAGCGTCTGATGCGAGAAGTGGGCATTAAAATCGAGACCAACCAAACTGTTAAAAAAATCAGGGTTCGCGACCGCCGTGTCACCGGAATTGACTTGGAAGGGGGCGACTCCCTTGGAGCGCAAATCGTCGTTTCTAATGTAGATCCTCTTTTCCTCTATCGTAAGCTGCTCGATTCGTCCGATTATTCCCGCTTCTTTCGTTTAAAGGAGCGCAGAATGCAGCAGTCGATGGGACTTTTCGTGCTGTTTTTCGGCACCGAGGGAACCTACCCGGAAGTGGCGCACCACAGTATCTGGCTCGGTCCGCGTTTTAAGGAATTAATCAAAGAAATTTTCCATGGCAAAGATTTGCCCGAAGATTTTTCCCTTTATTTACACCGCCCCACCGCGACGGATCCAAGCTTTGCGCCCGAGAATTGCGATTCATTCTACGTGCTGGCACCAGTCCCCAATTTAAATGCAAACATCGACTGGAAAGAAGAGGGCCCCGCCCTCAGGGACCGAATCGTGAAGGCACTCGACCAAAGTCTGCTACCCGGCCTGGAGTCTCGCATCCGCTCCGATTTTTTTATGACACCGGAGGACTTTGCAAACGACTATTTGAGCGTCGCGGGGACAGGTTTTTCGGTGGCTCCCATCTTTTCCCAGTCGGCTTGGTTCCGTTTTCACAATCGTTCGGAGGCGGTTCGTAATCTGTATCTGGTCGGAGCAGGAACGCATCCTGGTGCAGGGGTGCCGGGAGTCCTCTGCTCAGCAAAGGTAATGGACAAAGTGTTACTTGATTGTTAATCCTCTTTACCGTGCAGAATGCCCCCACCAGCGCGGAAGATATCTTCAAACATCAGAGTCGTTCCTTCTCGTGGGCTGCTTCTTTTTTTGAGCCAGCGGATCGAAGAGACGTTGCCCGGCTCTACGCATTTTGTCGCTATGTCGACGATCTCGCAGATGCCACCGCGAATGGAAATCAGGAGAAGTTAAGAAATGTCAGTGACACCTTAAAAGGCCTAGAGCAGGCGATAGAGGGAACTCCTGAAGCCGATTTCCTCAAGCTGTCCCTAAGTCGTGGGCTTCCCCGAGAGCCCAGCCTAGAGTTACTGGATGCACTTGTGGCAGATTGCGGACCTCGGTGGATCGCAGATCCGGAAGAACTGCTTCGCTTTGCCTATGGGGTGGCCGGAACTGTCGGCCTGCTCATGTGCGGTCTACTCGGAGCCAAGGATCCTCGGGCAGCTGCCTTTGCGGTAAATTTAGGGATCGCCCTACAATTAACTAATATTGCGCGCGACGTCGCCGAAGATGCAGATCGTGGGCGCTTTTACTTGCCAGCCACTTGGGTCTCTCCGGAGACTGTCCGCAAGGCTATGGCGGGCGATGCCAGCTCGATTGTCGATACCGACGAAGCCGTGCTCAAAACCCTCTCCCTTTCAAGGCGCTTCTATAAGAGCGCACGCGAAGGCCTTTGGTTTTTACCACCTCGGAACCGCCGAGTGGTCTTTCTCGCCTCGGTGCTCTATGAGGCGATCGGCTCTAAACTAATCCGGAAAGGCAGCGGCGCTTGGAAAAAACGAACGGTCGTTAGCCAATTCACAAAACTAGCTCTCACCACGGCAACAGTCCCTCGTTATGCTTACTGGAGCCGGAGTTGCTGGAGCCGCCCCAGTCCACCGATACACGACGACAGCCTGCACGCAGCGCTCAGTCAGTTCAGTGTTCAGATGAATGGTAGAGCGAACGATTTTAATCGCTCGGATCAGGAGAAAGCACGCCGATGACTTATCTCGAATTCCTCCTACTTTTTGTTGTTCTACCAACGTCCGCCCTGATCATTTGTGGACTGCTGCGGTCGAGGCAAGAGCCTGCGCAGCCAGATTTACAGAGAAGGCACTGGACGGCAGTGCTGATTCTGACGGGCATCGCCTTTGTTTGGACGACGCCGTGGGACAACTATCTAATCGCGGTGGGGGTCTGGCATTCGCCGCCGGATCGTATCCTTGGCACGATTGGCTATGTGCCACTTGAGGAATATGCCTTCTTTCTATTAATGCCGATCTTGATTGGAGCCATCCTTTATCTCTTTCTACAAAAGATCCGTCTCCATGCGACGCTTTGGCGACAGCCACAAAAACGAGCCCGCTGGATCGTGAGCATCGCCGCGCTCGTGTGCTTCTCCAGCGGGGTCATCTTATTAGTCAATCATCCAAACAGTTATCTTGGCCTGACTGTGGTTTGGTTTCTACCTCCACTTTTGATTCAATGTCTTTTTGATCCGATGGGGATCATGCGCAATGCACCGATTATTGTTCCTGCCACTTTGTTGCCGACTGTTTATCTTTGGGCTGCCGATAGTTTCGCGATCGCTAGTGGTATCTGGACATTCGACTCCACGAGCCTAAGTGGCTTTGGGATGGGAAACCTGCCGATTGAAGAGGCTTTCTTCTTTTTCATTACCAGCCTTTTGGTCGCGCAGGGAGTCACGCTCTACCACAGTCTCTTTGTCACTAAATAGACATGAATTTCCCTTTCGCATGGTGTCCCCTCGATCCTATTAGGCCGAACAATATGGTCGGGCGGCTTTTGGGACGAATGGCGGATCGTTGCGCCGTCATCTTTTTTTTCTTAGGCATCAGTTTGACGACTTTAGGAGTCCTCGATGGGGGCTGGCAAATCCTCCCCTTGGCTTTGAGCGTTCTGCTGTTTGGCCTACCTCACGGCGCCGTGGATCACCTCGTCGCCCTCGGACTGGCCAGACGCCGGCTGGAAGCAGCTCCTTTGGCGATCGTGCTAACTCTTTACACCACGATCGCAGCGGGTGTTTGTATCTTTTGGATCGTCAATCCCGTGATCGCGGCAATGGGCTTCCTCGCGCTCACGGTGTATCACTGGGGGAAAGCTGATTTAGCTTTTGAGCGATTCCGTAACGCCGAGCACCCCCCAGGAGGCAAACGCATCTACCAATTTGCTCACGGTCTTTTGCGGGGACTCTTGCCGATCGGCCTTCCACTCGTCGCTCATCCAGAAAGTGCCTCCGCCTTTATAAACGCTTGCATCAACTGGTTTCAACCCGACGCGGATTTTAATTACGTATCGGTGTGGTCACCCCTACTGGTCATTATTTGTGCGCTCTGGTTGTTCGATACAATTCGAATTTTTCAAGTGACTACTCCTGGCAATCAACGCGATAGCCGATGGCTGATCTTAGAGAACATCGGATTAGCTATTTTCTTTCTGATTGTGCCGCCACTACCCGCCGTGGGTTTCTATTTTTGTGGATGGCACGGCTACCGGCATGTCCTTCGATTACGCGCCTGCCGAGAGTGTGGAAAAGAGACCGCCACAGAAATGCAACTTACCAAAACTAGCCGTTTCGCCCGTCAAGCAGTTCCATTTACTCTAATCGCACTGGCCGCGCTGCCGGCGCTTGGGTGGTTCCTCGCCGCACAAGCAGCCGATCCCCAAAGTTGGATCGCTCTCTATCTGGTCTTGATTTCCGCACTGACGCTTCCTCACGTCTGTGTGGTGGAATGGATGGACTTTCGCCAACTTGGTTCTTCTTCTCGCGAATCTGCTCACTTATCTGATCGGAAGCGATAAGCGCGAAGAGGCCATTGCCACTAAGATTATTGCAAAACAATTCCTACGTTTCTAAAAATGCACCAGTCCAAGTATTGCTGATTTTCATGAAAAAAGATGGGGTCGAACGCGAATGGCACGAACTTAAGCCCCTCGCCCCAACGGGGCAAACTATGTCAGCCTGGGGCAAAGCCCTAGGTATCAATGGGTTAAAGATATCGAGCCCTGAAAGGGCGTTCTAAGGGGACTTCATTCTAATTCACGTAAATTACTGCGTCCCTCATAGCTCGAAGAGCGACGTAGGAACGGTTCAACTCATTATTTTAGGTTAAGCGGTCTCCGGAACTTGCCCCCGGAACTTTAAATACCCCGTGTAATATGCAATAGATGAACCCTCAAACGTAGCGTGAAGCTTCAGCGAACGAGCAGAGCCCAAGTCCGTGGATAGCGCTATCTTACACGAAGTTCGTTTGCTAAAGCTGCACGCTACGCGGCATTCCCTTCGAAGCCTTAAAATTATGAACTTTAAAATACCCTGTGTAATATATGAACCAGGAACTTTAAAATACCCGAACTTTAAAATACCCTGTGTAATATACGAACCCTGTGTAATATACGAACCAGTGTGGCACTCCGGCGTAGCCGGAAACCGCTTATATTCGCTAATTGACGCTTATGTTTTTTGCTTCCTTGCGGCTCGATGGAATGAGGCTCAGGGCTCTTAAATAAGTGCCCGTCCCTAGATTTATTATCTTTCGACGTTCAATGTTGAGCGTTCGACGTTCGATGTTGAACGTTCGATGTTCGATGTTCAAAAGTGCCTGTCCCTAGATTTCTCCTCCACGCCCCAACGGGGCAAACTATGTCAGCCTGGGGCAAAGCCCTAGGTATCAATGGGTTAAAGATATCGAGCCCTGAAAGGGCGTTCTAAGGGGACTTCATTCTAATTCACGTAAATTACTGCGTCCCTCATAGCTCGAAGAGCGACGTAGGAACGGTTCAACTCATAGAACTTTAAAATACCCTGTGTAATAGATGAACATCATTCTCTTTTAGAGGATCAATATGCAGCTTCCAAGGATGGTAAAAGGCAGTCGCTGCTTTTTGAGCGAGTATTACGTAGGGTGGTGGCGACTCAATAATTTAACTTGAAATCTTCCATTTACTTTAGCAATATTCTTGTATGATAACGCGCAAAAACTACACAACCCGCGTCGAAAGAGCCTTGGGGCGTAATCCAATCGTCGCGCTCATTGGGCCACGGCAGTGTGGCAAAACGACCCTTGCTCGGGAATTTCTAGCAGAGTCGGACTCGAGCTATTTCGATCTTGAAGATCCTGTCGTCGCTCAAGCTTTTGCGAATCCGATGACGACCCTTTCGCCTCTCAAGGGTCTGATCATCATCGACGAGGCTCAAAGGCAACCAGAACTCTTTCCCGTTTTAAGGGTGCTTGCAGATCGCAAAGACGCGGCCGCAAAATTTCTCATTCTCGGCAGTGCGTCGCCGGAGCTTTCGCGTCAAGCTTCGGAGTCCCTCGCCGGTCGCATTGAGACGATTGAGATGTCCGGATTCAGCTTGGCAGAGATTGATGAAAACGAATGGCATCCGCTTTGGCTACGCGGGAGCTTTCCACGCTCATTTCTCGCTTCGGGCGATGCGGACAGCCAAGAATGGCGCAAGCAGTTTGTCCGCACATTCGTCGAGCGGGATGTGGCTCAACTGGGTTTTCGGATTGCTCCGACCGCACTGGGCAGATTCTGGACGATGCTCTCCCACTACCACGGCCAGATTTGGAACGGCAGCGAGATTGCCTCATCCATGGGGGTGAGCCCGCAGACCTCACGAAACTACCTCGATGCGCTGGAGCAAACCTTCATGATTCGTCGGCTGCTGCCTTGGCACGCCAATGTGGGAAAGCGACTAGTCAAATCACCCAAGATATATTTTCGCGACAGCGGACTGTTCCACACCCTGCAAGCGATCGACTCATTCGAGCGATTGACCGCTCATCCAAAGATGGGGGCCTCTTGGGAAGGCTTTGCCCTCGAACAAATCCTCCAGCAGTTCCCGGGGGATGAGGCTTATTTTTACGCGGTCCATAGTGGCTCTGAACTCGACCTTTATCTCCCGCAATACGATCTCGGATTTGAGATCAAACGAAAAGATGCGCCCAAGCGCACGCGCTCCATGGAAATTACCTTGAAGGATCTACAACTCAAACAGCTTTGCGTCGTCTATCCTGGCAATCGCAGCTACTCACTGGGCGAGCGAATCCAAGCCGTCCCATTGAGCACCAATCTCCGGACTCTAGTCTAAACGAGAAAGCAGAGATCAAACGTAGAATATAGAATAGCTTAAGGGTGACTCCTAAGTATATTTTTGACTTTAAGCTCTTTAATCATCAGGTCAGCCATTTGGTTGCCTAGAGTGAGTTGTGCTTTGCCGTCGAAGTGAGTATTGTCCTTGAGGGTGCTGAATCGTATATTTCCCTAGACCCAGGGCTTGATTTGGACCTGATCTAAGCGGCCAGGTGACGAAACCTCACTCCCCGAATCGCACCCGCCATGGTGCCACACTGTTCTCTTTAGCCACGATGCGGAGGCGGACGAGGCCGGTCGGATTTGGACTTTTATCGAGGCTGACCTTCACCGCCGGATCCGCCTCGCAAGCATACGCCTCCCGCCCGTTGGTTGCGATCGTCAGCGTGACGGGGTCGCCGGCCGGCAGCCGGACGGTGCCGCTGAGGGTGCTGTTTTCGGCATCCCACTTCACTTCGCCGAGTTCGAGCCAGCCCTGCATGATGTGTCTGTCGCTCGAAATCACCTGCGGGTGGTCCGCGACTTCGTGCAGCGACAACATGCGGGCCTCGGATGGTCGAAGACTCTGCGCCAACACTCCGCTTCCGTCGATTATTCCACGGTAGCGGTCGTTCCAGAAGTCGTAAACGTGCCAGTATTTCTCCCGTTTCAGGCCCAGTGCGCCCTCTGCCGTGTCGCCCGCAAGCTGGACCGAGACCGTCGCCTTCGCGTCGCTCTCGGTATTATAGAACACCACCTGGTGCCGCTGCGGTGCCAGCCGGAAATGATAGATTTGGGGGTGACGGCTGGTGAACGCATCCACTGGCCTCGCCGTCAACGGCTCGGAAGGGAAGGGGTAGATGCGGGTGAGGTCACGGAAGATCTCAGGCGTCAACTGGGTGAAGCTGTTGGCCAGCAGCAGGCGACCGGTCACGGTGTAACTCATCGTCAGCAGCGAGCGCAGCTCGTCGCGCGAGCGGGCGGCAGCCTTGACCAGGTTCTTCGAGTCGGCGTCGTAGTTGACCACCACGCGGTTTTTATACCAGCGCAGACCACTGCGGCTCACGGTGCTGGGGCTGATATGGTCCATGTCGTTTTCGGTGCGCTGCGAGGCGATCACCCCTAGCGCAACATCCGAGCCGCGCTCCATATTGCGCTCGTGCACATAACTCTGCGGGCCGAGCAACTCGTGCGGCAACCGGAAGATCGTGCGGAAGGCCGCAGCGGTGGTCGACGACTTGTCCTCCATCCCCCCGCCTGCCGCCCAACCCGAAGCCGGGTAGTCGAACATCAGCCCCTTGATCCCACCAGAGGCGAAGTTGGCATAGACCTCGCGCAAGTGTGCCAGAAAGCCGGAATCGGTGTAGTCGTAGCTCCACAGGCTCGCCGCCTTGCCCCAGGGAAAAGCCCAGCGTTTTTCATCGTCGGGCGCGATGGTCTTGTTTGGATCCTGCCAGGCGTGGGTCTTATTGAAGAGCATGTGCTCGGGGAAGGCCTCCGCATAATCTTCTGAGCGGAAGCCGGTCTGGCTGTAGATCAGCGGGATACAGCCATACTCGGTGACTGCCTGGCCCCACTTGCGCGTCGTTTCGTAAGGCTCCTGGTATTGCCCACCCGGAAAGTCACCGAGGTTGGTGCTGCCATGTTGGCGAAATTTCTCATCGCTCCACCACCCCTGGTGGGTGTTCTTGGCATAAGTGTCTGGCACCAACCGCACCGCCGCCCGCGAGTAATTCAGAAAACCAGATGCCTGAATCGCCTTGGCCTCGGCCACCGCGCCAACCGAGGTGTTGGTCGCACCGCCGCCGCCGTAGTTCGGTTCGTGCGCATACCACAGGCACACGGTGGGAAAATCATAGCGGCTCAGCTCGATCTGCTGCGCCCGGCTCAGCGCCCGGGCGTAGCCTTCGAGCGACTCGAAAGGGTTGCGGGTGACGAAGTCGATGAAAAACCGGTCGGTAGGCAGATAAGTCTCGCCCGGTTCGACCCGTTTGCCGACGGGATCCTGGGCGAACATCCGTAGCTCGAACTGTCGCCGCGGCCGCTCACTATCTTCGATTGACGTCGGCGAAGCGGACAAGAGGGGAGCCGCCGCACCATCGCGCAGCCACAACTCGCTCACTGCCACTTGCGGGTTGCCTGCGACATGCTTGATCAGAATCCGCATGCTTCCTGAGGCGTAGGCCTCCTGCGGCACCGGCAGTTCCGCCTGCTCGGCCACGCGCTTCTCGGGGTTGCTCCAGCGCGGCAACTTGCGGGCATCCAACAGGACGTGCTCCGGAGTTCCTGGCCCCTGATCCAACACAATCGACTGCACCCGCGGGTTCTCGCCGTCCCGCTTTTTCATGTTCCACCAGGAAAAGCCGAGCGTGTAGCGCTGCTCCGGGTCCAGCCCCGCCGCCTCGATGACCACCTGCTCTTTCGCCACGGCGTAGGTGCTCAGTTCGGGGCTCCAGAAGCGCCCGAAGTGCGGATGCTCCTCGAGTTCACCCTCGACCAGCCTCAACTCCGAACCGTCCGCCGCCCGGTCTTCTGTTTCGCGGGCAAGATCGAGATAGCACAGCAAAGACATCTCGCCGTCGGTGCCGGCCGACAGCTCGACCCGTCGCCGCTGCCGGATCTCCGCGAACTTCTCGTAGTCGGCATAGCTCAGCCCACCAAGTGTGAGCGAGCGCCGGGTCTCGTGGCTGCCAAAGGTCACCGCCAGATTATTGCGCGATGCCACCGCATGGCTCCGATGCACCGGCGTGTAGGCCTTCACTCCCCACTCGAGCGGCTCGCCGCCGCCAAAGCCATCAACGATACGGAAGTTGTCGCGCTTATCCAAGTCGGGAAAGGCAACTCCGTCGGCCAGCGGATAAATCGTCTTCAACTGCACGACCTCTCCGCTGGTGTTGCGGATGCCTCCCTGCATCGCGACGAACGGCTGCCCCTGGTAAACTGTCGCTCGCAGCACCCGCTCTGGTCCGCTCGGAGTGCGACTGCGAATGACCAGTGCCAGGCCCGTGCCGAGTTCATCCCGCACCGGCTCCGTCGTCCAGTCATGCTTCGTTTTGAGGTCCCGTGAGGACCAGTCGCCGATTGCCCAACTGGCATCTTGCAGGCAAACCGAACCATCGAGCAGATCGATCCCTCCGTAGGTGCCCCGCTCAAGGTCGAAGCGCAGAGCAAGCTGAGCGTTCTGAATCGTGGGGCGGGTGGCAGATTCGCTATCGACAACGACCTCTGCCAAACTCGATAGGGCCGGATATACAAATACCAGTAGGAAACACGAAAACAATTTCATTGGTATTTTTACAGGTGCGCCTAAAAGTGCGTCAACTTCATTTCTGCACCCTACTTAATGTCAAAGGTCTGGCACCGCCTACCGGCAGCGCACCTTCGACCGCGGGTTTAGGGTTGTAGAATAAATCTAGGGACAGGCACTTTTTAAAGAACCTGTGCCTCATTCCATCGAGCCGCAAGGAAGCAAATAAACATAAGCGTAAATTACCGAGCATAAGCGGTTTCCGGCTACGCCGGAGTGCCACACTAGCAGTGCAAAAGAATCCAGCGGAGCTGGAGACCGCTTATAGGCGCTTATTAACGCTTATAGAAAACCTGAATAAGGCACGCTTGTTTCATTTTGGATGTATTCTTTCAGGATAAAACGCTTCCACTCCAACTTTTCGGGTTCATATATTACGGTTCATATACTACATAGGGTATTTGAAGTTCCAGGAAGCAAAAAAGCATAAGGGTTGATATATTACACAGGGTATTTAAAGTTCCTCCTGCGCCTACAGGCTGAGGCAGGA
>Ga0307966_1003159_pt1 | contig 12448 bp, 11 predicted proteins | sample OrgLakmetagen646_FD_203141 | JGI IMG/M metagenome (GOLD analysis project Ga0307966, IMG submission 203141) | Saline water microbial communities from Organic Lake, Antarctica - #646 | ecosystem: Environmental > Aquatic > Non-marine Saline and Alkaline > Saline | place: Antarctica: Organic Lake... | reverse complement strand
CTGAGTAAGTTGGAGAAATGGCAGAGCGGTCGAATGCGGCAGTCTTGAAAACTGTTGAGGGTCACACCTCCGGGGGTTCGAATCCCTCTTTCTCCGCTTAGAGATCACCAAATCTCGCTAAAAGCCCTTAAACATTATGTTTAAGGGCTTTTTTTATTTTTCACATTACCATACAAAACCATATAATATCATATAAAAGGAGCTGGTTTAGGTGCTCAATTTCACACTCCTAAATAAGCACCGAATTGTGTGTTAAACTCTGATATTAAACAGGTTATGCGTAATTTATATTTAAATATGTTGTATATTGAAGCACAATGAAATTTAGCACCGATGCAAAATACATTTTCCGTCTTATTTTATCCCAAAGGAAGTAATATTGACAAGAATGGTATGATTCCAATAATTTTAAGAATTACTGTTAATGGAAAGCGGTGTGAGCTTGGTATAAAACGAAAGGTTTTATTATCTAATTGGAACTCAGAAGCAGGAAAGGTTCGCGGTCAGAAAAATGATGTTCGTGAGTTAAATAGGTATATGGATGCCTTAAAGGTAAAGGTTCATAAGATTTACGAAACTCTATATGAAAATCAAGACTTAATTTCTTCAGAAATTATCAAAAGCATTTACTTAGGCAAAGCTATCAGGCATAAGATGTTATTAGAGATTTTTAAAAATCACAATGATAAGATTGAAAGGTTAGTTGGGAAAGAATTTGCACCTGGTACAATAGAGAGATATAAGACTGCAAGAAAACACGTCGAAGATTACATCAAACTAGAATATGATATCGCAGATATACCAGTCAAAAATGTTGATCACAAATTTATTTCAGGTTTAGAGTACTATCTTAAAACAGAACGTAAGTGCTCCCATAATACTGCTATTAAATACATAACTAATTTTAAAAAAATTATCCGCATAGCTTTTGCGAATGATTGGATTACCAAAGACCCATTTATTCATTGGAAAGCCAAGCTTAAAATAGTAGATAGAGAATTTCTAACCGAAGAAGAAATTCAAAAAATAATTGATAAAAAACTTCATATGCAGCGGTTAAACCACGTGAAAGATATCTTCTTGTTTTCTTGTTTTACTGGATTGGCTTATTCAGACGTCAAGAAACTTTCTCGAGACGATATAGTTATTGGTATCGATGGAGATAAATGGATTAAAATAAAGCGCTCTAAAACAGATTCTCGAAGTAGTATTCCCATTTTACCTTCGGCAATGGAGATTTTGATAAAGTACTGCAATCGTCCAGATGTTTCAAATAAAGGTAAATTGCTACCTGTCAACAGTAACCAAAAAATGAATGCTTATTTAAAGGAAATTGCCACTCTATGTCAAATCACTAAAAATCTGACGTTTCATTTAGCCCGACATACCTTTGCAACTACTGTTACATTGTCTAATGGTGTTCCTATTGAATCTGTTAGTAAAATGCTTGGTCACAAATCGCTTAGAACTACTCAGCATTATGCTAAAATTTTGGATAGAAAAGTAAGTGATGATATGAAAGCACTTAAGGAGAAAATGGCACTAAAAAAAGAGCGAGATTAAGATCTAGACAGTGTAATTATCTAGTGGTGAATTTCCTTTTTAAATGTTCTTAATCATATGAGAACTTAGAATTTTAAAATCAAAAAGTTAAATGATTATCTAAAATTTGTCTTCCCATCATATAGTACTCCAAATCTTTGGGAATATCGCTGGAATTAAATTCATTACATTAATCCTCATAAAATTATATCGCCATTCCTCAGTAAAACAACTATTCGTTATCAAGCAAATTTTATACATAAAGATACTGATGATGCTTTGGATAGTGTAATCAATTTTTAATTTAAAAGTATGTTCAAAATTAATACCTTGTAAGGATTGAAAAGAGAAGGTATTTGTAGGATATGTGGTAAACACAAAAAACTGACGTTTGAACACGTTCCTTCACAAAGTGCCTTCAATTCAACTCCTGTGTTCTTTCAAAAATCGATTCATCTTCACGATAAAAAAAGCCCATTATACGGTAAACGAATTAGAAGTAATCAAGGTGCAGGCGGCTATTATTTGTGCAAAACCTGTAATAATTTAACGGGTAGTTACTATGGGGAAAGTTATAAGAAATTTGCTTATTTAGGTACTATGGCTTTAATCAACCGAGTTTGGGCATCGAAGAACATAACTTTTGAGTATTCGATACAGCCTTTAAACATACTTAAACAAGTACTATCTATGTTTATGTCCTTAGATAGCAGTGGCCAATTGCTAGGGGTCAAAGGTCTTACCGCATTTATTTTGAACAAGGATTCCAAAAACCTTCCTTCAAATATTAGAATATTTATGTACCAGACAGTTTCTAAAGAAGTCCGGAACGGATGGGGTATTATAAATTCTGGTGGATCAAATCATTTCTTGGGTGAAATTACCTATCCTCCATTTGGATTCGTGTATTCTTTGGACTCCGAACCAATTCGGGATGACTTTTTTGAGATAACCAATTTTCATAAACACAATTTCAACCAGATCTTACAAACTCGCATTAACATACCATTTATTTTGCCCAAAACTTATATTCCTGGATTCTATCAAATTTGAATTAAAGATGCATTAAAACCTGCTCAAAGCTTTTATAAATTATTTCGGTTACCTTTATAAGTATTACTAGGATAATCAATTATGATTCAGATATTCACAACGGGCGGTACCATTGAAGGATTAGATTATGTGAATGATGCAGGTATCACAGAATCTAAAATCACTATTGAGGATTTTCTCGATAGTGCAAATGCAGGCTTTGATTATGTTATCGAAAGTGTTTTTAAAAAAGATAGTCGCGCTATTAAAGAAAGTGACCTTAAACTACTAGTCAGTAAGATTAAATCTACGGATACAACCAAGATTTTAATAACGCACGGTACTTTCACAATGGAAGAAACTGCAAAACATATCGGAAAACTCAACTTGAACAAAACCATTGTTCTTGTTGGCTCTTTCATACTGGGTTCTTCAAAAAACACAGATGCCCCATTTAATTTAGGGTATGCAATCAGCTCGTTACAATTTCTAAAACCGGATGTTTATATTGCTATGAACGGAAAAATATTTCATTGGAAAAATGTTTCCAAAAATTTAGAAACCAACAAATTTGAGATTAAAGAATGAAAAAATGTTCGAAACATCAATACATTGGACAACATTCTTTTATCTATTATTAGATACGATTATTGTATTGATTGCATTTTACATATCTAGTAAAAAACCTCGCAGTGGTATAAGACGTTACCTTTATCTTGGTTTTATGTTTATTGTTTACAATGCAACGGGTGGATTTCTTCCAGTACAGAATTTCCCAGGGCCTTTTATCATTCAATACATCATCACATATGGTGTGGCCATAGCACTTTGTGTTTATATAGTTTATTACTTATACAAAGAGTACGATATTGTTATATTAAAATTCAATTTATCTATACGGAATCTCGCAATACTTTCTAGCGTTAGTTTTATAGCTCTGTTTTTAATTCCATATTTCCTTACAAATTCCCTGAACTCAGCAAGATTTCTTTTTACGATCCCAATATCAATAATTGCTTTCATTTTTCTTTATATATTCTATCGGCGAATCTCAAACCCAATCAATCCTAACCCTTTTATTTTAAGAAGAAACAAACTTTCAGTAATAAGTGTGGTTAGCATTGCTTTATTACCTATTTGTACAGTATTTGGCGATTATCAATGGATTACGTTTACAGTTATGAATATTGCCTTCTATTCCATAACTGCGATTGAAGTTGAGAGGTTTTTGTATATCATAGAAAACAACAATAGGATGTACGAGGTATTTGCGCTAAAGAAAAAGCAGAGAGACGAATCAATAGAACGCAAAATTATATATGAAGATTTAACTAGAAGAGAAATCGAAGTTGTTCTTTCCATTCTGAGTAACTTGAGTTACAAAAATATCGCTAGGGATTTATTTATTGCTGAAAGTACCGTATCTAAACACGCTTCGAATATCTTTAAAAAGACAGGTGTAAAAAATAGACGCGAATTTTTGAACAGGTTTTGCAAGAAGAATAAGTAGTTCACATTCAATCTAAAAAGGGCTGTATTTGCTGAGGATCTTAAAAATTCCGTAGAAAAGTACGGTGTATTCCGTAACTAAATACGGGAGGTTTTCCTTGTATAATTACTACGTAAAGTTACATTAATCTAAGTTTCATGAATTACGGCAGTCATTATTTGAATTTCGTAGAACTATTGAAGCCAACAACTCAACCTTATCAATTTAATCCCACTACTATGGTCTCTAGATTAAAAACACATGCTTATGGACTCTCAAATACTATTAACAAAACTTATAAAGGACCTGGATGAAATAAAAATTCAAAATGAAGATATTTTAGATATAGCCAATGATTCCATCGAATTATGCCGCAATCTACTATACAATTTCAAAAAAGAAATTCTCAAAAAAGGATTTATAACCATTGATGATGAAATAAAATTCTTCAAAAAAACCAAACAAATCCCACTTGTAGAGCTTATTTATTTCTCAGAGATTTATTCATTTGAAACACAATTCCCAAAAGCAGGTAAGGATCATCAATTAAAGTTTATAAAAAAGAAAATTAATAAGCTAAACCGTTTCTTTTTGTACAATATTGATTTTGGTCGTTATGTCAATTCTAATGCCATTCATTTTGACAAAGAATATTACACTCGGGATTGTCTAGAGTCGCATCATATTATTACTTCTAAATTCTATTTTCAGGACCCTGAGTTTTGTACACCAAGAGATATGCTTCTTGGCAAATACCAAGCCTTTGATTCCTTAATAGCGTATTTAGATGAGAAGAAGCATAGGATTAGCAACGGTTTAAATGGCAAAATGAAAGCCATTAAACCAATTGAAAAGATACATTGGCCATTTTCAAATACGGACTACGTAGAACTGCTCTATGCACTTTGCGCAAAGGGTTTAGGAAAGCAGGATAACCAAGGCATAATGCAAATTTCCAAGAAACTGCAACAGATATTCGACATTGAGCCAAAAGATATTTATAAAACTTTTCAGGAAATCAAATACAGGAAAAATAGTAGAACCTTGTTTCTTGACGAGCTTTCTACTTCTCTACTTATAGAAATAAATAAAAGAGAAGAATAACGAGCTATTTCTCATACACTATCCTCTTTTCAAAATGTTAAAAAAAGACCGTATTATGGTTGACCTACGGAAATCTATATTTAGATAAGATAATAATAGAGCTTGGGTCGTTTTGACACCCAAAATTGGAAAGTAAGTCAACAAAACACTTCAAAATCCAGCAAATTTCAAAATGTTAAATTTTGACCGTAGTACGGTCATACTAGGGATTAAAATCCATTAAGCCATCCCAAATTTGTAGAACAATAGTCAAATCAAGTCAGGGGCTATCAAATTAATTGACAGCGATGCAATAGTCCCATTCTTTAAAACCTAACTGTTATGCCAACAAGTATCATTACCACAGACGATCTTCGGGAATTCAAAATGGAATTGCTCAATGACATTAAAAATTTACTATCTAAACAAGTCACTGGAAAGATGAAGAAATATCTCAAATCTTCTGAAGTAATGGATTTACTTCAAGTGAGTCCGGGAACACTTCAAAATCTTCGTATCAATGGCACTCTGCCATATACAAAAGTTGGTGGCATTATCTATTACGACGCAGAAGAAATTCAAAACGTAATGACAGCCAACCGTGTTCATCATACCTTAAACTCTTAAATGATGAACTACATAAAGCTACTTAATGCGGTTTTTTCAACATTCTATTTTGATGACCGCCTGAATCCAACTCATATTAGTTTGTATATGGCGCTTTTTCAAGAGTGGAATAGCAGTCGTTTTGCAGTTGAATTCTATGTTAACCGTAGAGATTTGATGCTCGCATCAAAAATAGGCTCAAAGTCTACCTACCATCGTTGCGTGACCGACTTGGACTCTTGGAACTACCTTTCTTATTTCCCTTCCAACAATCCTTATAAGGGCAGTAAAATAAAGATGTCCATTATGGGGACAAGTGATGAACAAGTTACGGGACAGTACAATCCCATATTAGAACAGGTTGCGGAACACTACCATCCCATAAGTGTAACGCTTGAGGAACACCACCATCCCAAATATGGACAAGTAGTGGACTTACACCGTCCCATAGGTGGACAAGCATTGGTATCTACTATAAACAATACCAAACAAGAAAACAATATAAAACAACCAAAGGGCTGGCAGGCCGTTTTTATTTTTTTTGAAGAAAAAGGTTTTGATACCGATGAAGCAAAAAAATTCTTCGAACATTACCAAACTCATAATTGGCAAACAAGTGATGGAAAAGAAATTCGAGATTGGCGAGCATTAGCCAAGAACTGGATGGACAGAACCGAGATATTCGACGTAGAAAACAAACCAAACAAGAAACAACCTTCCCAAATTAAAGACAACTTGCGAACCACTAAAAACAAAGACTATGGACAACCCCTCTAAAATTACCGAAGGTTGCGTAGAATATTCACTTGGAAAGTTTGATGGCAAAAGCGTCCTGTACAATTTTGATCAAATCCTGATTTACCTGAATGCCAAAGGAAAACTACTTTTTGGAAAAAAGTTCAAGATTTATGACGAAGACCAGGATATTCTTCTCAAACTCTGCAACTATTTCATTCGCGACAAAGAGAATTGCAAAAAAGATGGCATCGATATCGATAAGGGAATTTTGCTTTCTGGACCCGTGGGATGTGGGAAAACGAGTTTAATGAAGCTATTGCGCCATATCGTTCCGATGCAACGGCCTTACGATGTGATTCCTTGCAGAAACGTAACGTTCAGCTTTAATCACCTTGGGTTTAAAACAGTGGAAGAATATGGCAATTCAAAGTTTTTCTGCTTTGACGATTTAGGTGTCGAACCTGCCGGTCGGTTTTATGGCAAGGATTTGAACGTAATGGGCGAAGTGCTTTTATCTCGTTACGAATTATATCTACAAAGCAAACATAAAATCAAGACTCACGCCACTACCAACCTTAACGCAGAGGAACTAGAAGAACGCTACGGAAATCGTGTTCGTAGCCGAATGCGGGAACTTTTTAATTTGGTTGCATTTGATAAGAAAGCTGGAGATAAGCGGAAATGATTTGAAAATTAAAATATACTTATCGGTTTAAAATTTTAGTTATAAATAATTTGGAATTCAGTACTTTTGTTATATGGCAGCTGCAGAAAAGATAAAGGCATTATTACAAAGTTATGGTGACGAAGACGATAGTCGTTTCTATACCACAGCTATGCAGATTGCCGCCGCTGAAGCTAAAAAAGGGCACTTTAAGCTTGCTGAGGAACTGAAGGGGCTTATTGAAAAAATAAAGTCAAAGCGAAATGTTAACTCAGTTACTAAGACGAGAATTCTTCCAGTAAATGAAGCTCAAAGAGAATTAAAGGATTTACTAGAAGTTTACCGTCCGAATATCAAAACGAAGGATATGGTTTTGACCGAGCAAGTTTCAGAAGCAATTACTCGTGTTCTTTCCGAACAGCAAAAATTTGACCAACTCTTACAACACAATCTAGCACCAAGAAGAAAATTATTGCTCGTTGGACCACCGGGTTGTGGTAAAACAATGACAGCCAAAGCAATTGCTGGCGATTTAGAAATCCCTTTATTCATAATCCGTCTGGATGGGTTGATTAGTAGATATATGGGTGAGTCTATTGCCAAGCTTAAACTAATTTTTGATTCTATGTATCAGCATAGAGCTGTTTACTTGTTCGATGAATTCGATTCTATTGGGTCGAATAGAAGTTATGGAAATGATGTTGGGGAAATAAAAAGAGTCTTAAATAGTTTTTTGATGAATATCGAAAAAGACGAATCAAATAGCTTACTTATTGCAGCCACAAACATTCCTGAATCATTAGATAAAGCTCTATTCAGACGTTTTGATGACATTATACAATATCCACTTCCTAGTTATAAAGAAATAGCCAAACTATTGAAAGTTCAGCTTAAGGGATATTCTCTCGCTAAAGGTAAAACTATAAATGCGCTTTCAAAAGAAGCAGTAGGTTTAAGCTTTGCAGATATTTCAAATGCTTGTAAAGATGCCATAAAGGAAATGATTTTACATAATACCGATAAAGTTTCATCAACAATACTTCTTAAATTCATTAAAAGTAAAAAAACTCAGTTTTAATAGATAAATGCCAAGAAATTTAGACCACATAATTCTTTCTGGGTATGTATCTACCGAGTCTTATACAAGTCCAGGGACAGGTAGAAGTCGTGTACATCCTATTAGTAGAAATAGAAACACCCACGGCAATGTCTTACGCGATAAGCTCGGTATTGCTGTAAATTCATTTAGAGAAGATTCTGATACTGATTTTGTTTATTTAGAGTTTATTTCTGAAAAAGATTGCCTTTTAGCATTTGATAGTTTTGAAGATGGAAGAGGTAGGGACTATCGCTTTGTTTCCTCAAAGCTAGAAAAGGTCGTATTAGATGACCAAGAACACGAACAATATAGAGCTTGCGTTTTTCTCAACACTAAAGGGATTTCGAAATTTATAGATAAAATAGAGGCTTATCTAAACCCAGAAAAAGACACGCAAAACGGTAACCCCAGTAATACGCCATTACTTAACAATATAGCTAACATTCAAAGAGCTACATTATCCAGTTTTTGGCAAGAAAATGAAATCGATTTTCCTGAGGAAGATGAAGAGGTTTGGTGGGAAGTTTGGTTGAGACGAGAAGATATTCAAAATGATGTTCGTGAGGATGAAGCTGTAATCAATATGTTAATCGATAACGTAATTGTGGTTGCTGAACGCAGATTATTGTTTCCAGAACACATTGTTCGAATGGTAAGATGTACAGCACGAGAACTTTCAGCCACAATATTATATTTAGACAAATTGGCTGAACTAAGAAAACCCAAAGAAGCAGCTAATTTTTTTACAGGACTAGATAATGCTGATGCAAATGATTGGGTACAAGACCTAAGAAACCGCACAATTAATAGAACTAATGATGATTCAGTAATTATCTGTATTTTGGATACAGGTGTGAACCGTGGTCATCCCCTTTTAGAAGGTTTTCTTCCAGAAAGGAATATGGATTCGGTAAATCCTGAATGGGGAAACGCTGATACAGATAGACACGGACACGGAACACCAATGGCAGGAATCTCATTGTATGGCGACCTTACCGATATATTACAAGACGCTTCAAACATTGAAATATTCCATCGTCTTGAATCTATCAAACTAATTCATCCAAATAATCCACATCAACCCGAGCTATATGGTGCGGTAACAGAAGAAGCTATTGCCAGGGCAACCATTCTCAATCCTGCAAACAAACGTATTCTTACAATGGCAGTTACTGCAACAGATGGTCGAGACAAAGGAAAACCTTCGTCTTGGTCAAGTTCAGTTGACAAGATTGCCTTTGGTGAACAGGGAACTACAAATGACAAATCATTGTTTTGTATTTCTAGTGGCAACACCGAAATAAATTACGTTTCTGAATATCCCCAGAAAAATATTGAAGAGTCCATTCACGACCCAGCTCAGGCATTCAACGCATTAACCATTGGTTCAATTACTCATAAAACTGTAATAGACCAGGCTCAATTTAGAGGTGCAACCCCATTAGTTCAAACAGGTGGTATGTCGCCGAGTAATAGCACGTCCCTTTCGTGGGAAAATAATTGGGCATTAAAACCTGAATTAGTATTAGAAGGTGGCAATTATGGTATTCATAACGATGGCATTATTGACCCAGATTCACTTCGATTGCTTTCCATCGGTAAGAATTTTAGAACTGAGCCACTTCATAGTTTTGGTGATACAAGTGGCGCTACTGCCTTGGCATCAAGATATGCTGCAATGTTGACATCGCAATATCCTACGCTGTGGCCAGAAACTATAAAAGGTCTTCTTGTGCATTCGGCGGACTGGAATTCAGAAATGCTAGCAAATCGAAATATTGAGGAACTGAACAATCCTGAACAAAGGGATTTGCTACGAACCTTTGGTTACGGAATGCCCGATTTCCAAAAAGCGGTTCGAAGTGCGAATAACTCACTTACGCTTATAGCGCAAGAATCTTTAAGCCCTTTTATACTTGATGGCAGTACTGTTAAAACTAACGAAATGCATTTGCATAGTTTACCTTGGCCTACCGAAGTTTTAACAACTCTTTTTGATAGCGAAGTGACCCTTACAGCCACTTTATGTTATTTCATAGAACCAAATCCTGGGAACAAACAATATAGTAAATCATACTATTATCAATCTCACGGTCTTAGGTTTAAAATGATAGATTCTGGTGAATCTATTGAACACTTTCGTGAAAGAGTCAATAGAGAAGCACGGATGGAAGACAAAGGTGGTTCTTATTCTGGCGAAAGTTGGATTATTGGTAACAAAGTAAGAGATAAAGGTTCGACTCATAAAGATATTTGGAAAGGGACGGCGGCTGACCTTGCCACGAGAAATACTGTTGCTATTTTTCCTGTTAATGGATGGTGGCGCACTAGAAAGAAATTACTTCGTTACAATAATTCTGTTAGATATAGCTTAATCTTATCAATAGACTCTTCTAATAATGATATTGACATATATAACCCTGTATTAAATCAAATCGATATTCTTATCTAATGTTCTAAAATATCCAATATATTGGTTCTATGATTGATGGCTTTGATAAAAATAAAAAATATTACGGCTAGGTTTGATTTGTAGAAAAAGAAGATGGAAAGCAATTCTGTGTGATGTCATTTAACGATGATGACATTTGGCTCGAAACTAAACTACACTGAAAACAAAGAAATTATAAAGAATTTCAAATTTTAGGCCTATTTGCTGGTCTCGCATATATAACATTTATTGATTGCCGCATACAACACTCATCTAATGGCATAACTGAAACTAGAATTTATAGAGCAAAATATTCATTCATTAGTCATCAACACTTAATCGACGCTCAAAATCAAGGAATTCTATATTGTAAATGACGTTATTTCAAAGTGGGTCAGCCATAAGCTTTGGTATGACCATACAGAAGATAAACTTCATAAGAAGATTTTTAAAGATGAGTACTTAATTGAAAATATTAGTTTAAAAATTACAATAAGCTACTACCAAAACATCAGTATAAAAAGATTAACTGGCTTGGATATTTCTAACCGAGGTGCTATAAAATTTGAATTAGAAGAGCCTATAGATATTCTGGGGGCAATTGCGCATTACAATCAATTTCAAAAAGTATTACAATCAATTTCAAAAAGTATTACAATTAACCTTTGATCGTTTAGAGAAATTCAGAAAATTCAGTTTTAAATATCTAGGCTGTAGTGAAGACAAGGATTTCTATTATAACGACGCTCAACTAACAAAGTCTACCTCAACTTTTATTCATACGGATTACGAAAAAGTAAAAAGCAGTATCAAATCGATATTAACAGCTGCATACACAGATAATACTTTTAAGTTTTGTTTAGATAAATTGATGGAAAACTTTATAGGTAAGCACCCAAGTCATAATAAATTTTTCATCAATAGTATTTAAGCCTATGAAGCTTATTGTAAAAATTATTCAAAAGAGGGAAAAAATCAATTATACAAGCGTATAACAGAGAATGAAGAAATCTTTATAAAAATTGGCGATTTTGCAGATGACATTTGGAAAACATTCCCAAATAAAGTTGTAAAAGCTAGAGACTATCATATTCACAGCAATCTTGATAATAAAAATATCTACTCTGAATTCGAATTACTCTATATAAGTTTCTTGTTTGATTACACCATGGCCTATTTAATGCTAGCAGAGCTTGATTACATCGAAAATTCCCTTTTAAATAAATTCATCGAACAAGGCAAGAACACATTTGTAGGTTTACAGAGAACCAATGTGATATTTGGTTCAAATCCCTTAACTTAATTTTCTCTTTTATTTAGTGCACGGATTAACGCTAAAATTAAATCTCTTAAACACTTTACTACCTCAATTCCTAACTCTTTCATAATTCTAGCGATTTTCTAATGGTTGATGCGATTAGCTTGGTATTAACAGAGCCTGATACATAACTACTTTCATCCCAATTATTCAAAAATCCCAATTCCAAGAGAACGGAAGCAGAATAATCTATAGTTTCTCGCAGCACCTGAAAATTCGCAAACTTCACTCCCCTACTCTCAAAACCTAATTTCTTTTTAAACGCAGCTAGTATATGAAAAGCCAACCAAGTGGAATTCTTCGCATACCGTGAAGTGGTATTGGCCACATAAACTTCAATTCCTCTCGCATTCGGATTACCGGAATGATTACAATGCAAGGAAATAAACAAATCAGCTTTTAAAACTCTAGCCAACTTGGTTCTATCCGATAATGAAATAAGTGTA
>Ga0307966_1003157_pt1 | contig 12450 bp, 3 predicted proteins | sample OrgLakmetagen646_FD_203141 | JGI IMG/M metagenome (GOLD analysis project Ga0307966, IMG submission 203141) | Saline water microbial communities from Organic Lake, Antarctica - #646 | ecosystem: Environmental > Aquatic > Non-marine Saline and Alkaline > Saline | place: Antarctica: Organic Lake... | reverse complement strand
GTAGTGACAAGTACATGATGAAATTGGTTGAATGGCCAGTCGTACTCAGTTCACCCTTTCTTAATGAAGTCTTGTATAGTGGGCACTTGTAAGCTCTATCATCGTCTTTTGCATTTTCAAGAATTGGTTCTAACCAAATAATTGGTATTTCAACGAAAAGCTCGTTCTTTTTATTATCTGCGATCTTTCCCTCATTGACATTCCATCTTGCTCCTTGTAAGTAAAGTCCATGAATGTTGACACCATCTACTGGAGCTTCCTTGAGGTCACTTATAAACTGTTTTCTAACATTAGTCTTGAACTTAAGAGTATCAATTGGAATTTGGTTCTTTCTTGAGTATGTTTGTAGTGAGGAGGTCATGAATCCTTGCGGGAAGAAGAATGCTGTTAGTAAGTAACTTTTTGGTGGGCCATCATACAACCAAGAAGCCATAAATTCAACTCTTTTAATATGGTCTTCCATCCATGATCCTAATGGCTTTAAACTTGGGTATCCAACATCTTCCCAGAGTTCAGGCACCTTTTTATCAATGATACTGTTGAACATTTTTTCAAGCTCTAGAGACATGACCAAAGTACCTTGAATAGCTTGTCCGAGGTCAGAAAGTGATTTCTTCATGACTTTGAGAAGTATATTGAACCTATCGATTTCCTGACCTAAAAAGACACCGAGAGACTCGAGAGCCCCGTTTTCTGTAATAACAAATGTTTTTTCATGAGCACGTTTTGTATCTAATATTTCTGGAACCATATTGAACATTTTTGATGCTTCAATTGCTACTATTTCTTCTGGAGTGGCAATATTTGCTCCTGCAGCTGCAGCTCTTGGTTGAATTGTGATAAGCATGTCGATGAATTCACCCACATTTTTCTTTTTAAATGTGATATTGGCATTTGGATGTAAACCAAAGATTTCAGGATCGTCTTCCAATGGTAAAGTATTGATGTAATCCATTGTTTGAGACAACGTACCCTCTTTTGGTGCATAGTAAGTATCTAGTAAAGATAGTTTGTATTCATCTCTGAGAATATCTGGACAGAAATATCTCTTTAGGAGGGACTTGATGAGCTCAATATCTTTATCATCTGTAACTCTTCCTCCGTAGTTGACCTCAGCCACAAGATAGTTGAGTGCTGTATAAGGTACTTCTGGTTGTTGGTCTAAGAACATTTTGAGCTGTGCTTGTGAGATGAAGAAGTCAGAGTTCATCCACTCATAACTAATGTTCCAACCAATAGCTCCGAATTTTCTTCTCTCTAAAATAACTGCATGGAAGTATGCTAGTGCAAACAACATCTTCTTGTATTCTCTTGGTTTAGAGCAGTCTTCATAATCCTTTTCTTCAACTTCAAGGAATGTTCTCTTCAGATTTGCTTTTAAACCCTTTGGTGGTTCATTTGTCATCTTGATACCACTCTGCAGCACAGGAACTGGGAATACTGAGGTAGGCATAGAGGTCAACCAAAGTCTATATTCGGGGTTTGTTGTCTCTTCATTCTGTAGTTCTTGGATTCTTTCAAGTTCAGGCATCCAAGAGGATGACAAGTGACAATTCTGTAAACAGATCCATTCACCGTTTGCTTGGCCTTCAAGGATGAATTTTTCAGCAATTTCTCCTTGACCCTGTCCAAGTGATAATATCTTAAGTTTGTCGTCCATTCCTTGGATTTTGGCTAAATTCTGAAGATTTGGGATTGGATCAGCACCAGGAGACAGAATAAAGATGATTGGTGAGGTACTGGTACTATCAGTGCAGGCTCCACTCAGATCGAATGGGGGACTTTCAATGAACTCTTCTGATAGCTCTTTTTTGATGAACTCTTTAACGTACAACATCAAATTCTCTTCCTTGATAACCTTTCTAATCATCAGCTTTTGGAACTCGGTGAGTGTGTCTTCATACTTGGATGGGAAGGATAATCTAAGAGGGTCTTCAGCTGTTAAGAGGTCTTTCCAGTACACAGAATCAGCTATAAGTTTCAGAAATACTAAATTTACCTGCATCTACAAGAGATTCCTTCATGCCTGAGAAGTTAGCATGCACTTGCTCCATACTCACTAACAAATTATAGATGTCATTTGGGAATTGAGTTGGATTTTTAATGTCTTCAACAATAGCTGGTCCTCTTGTGAAATAACTCATTTCTTCAGGAGTGATTCGTGTGCTAGATGAAATTAGAATACTACAATAAACAAAATAATCTAAATGAATTAGATGAATACAACCACTGATAGGTGTGATTGTAGATTTAACGCATTCATTGAATGGATGTGTAATGCTACTCAGCATTCTTATAGAAAAAATATGGGTATTCGAAATACTTACTCTCTTATCAGAATACTAGTTGCATTGAGGAATGAGTAAGTCAACTTATCCTTTTCAAAGATTCCTCTGCAAATGTTTTTGTAAAACTGAATTGTAATATCATTTATCAAAACCTGTAGCCTTTCTTCTAGGACGTCAGACTTAGCAGCCTGAGAAAGTCTTCTGTTAAAGAGGTTAGTGAAGAACGTCAGGGAGTATTGGTACATTGGGTCCATCAGACCTACATTTGCAATAACGAAATAGAGAACAGAGCCTCTGATGGCCACATCTCTGTAGAGCTCTCTGTTAGCATTAATCTCAATTGTCATTTCTTCTGCTTCCTTCATCCTCTGGTTGATCATGATAGATGTTTCTTTAGATTGTTCAAGAGTGTTGATCAATTCTTCATCATTTAGGATATCTTCATCTGCCTCTGATACTAATTTCAAAATCTTATCTTCAGTTTCTTTTAATTGTCTCTTCAACTCAGCGGATTTGGTAATAAGCTGATCTTTTTGTTCTTCAAGGTCTGGTCTTTCGAATCTGACAACATCGACGAGAAGTTGGTCTTCAAGACCTTCTGGTGTCACGGTGAAATTGATGATGGTCACTTTGATACATACCTCTGGTAAATAATGAGGATTTGGTAACTTCGTTGTGATTGTCAAATTGAATTCTTGACTGTAAGGAATTTCATTTTCTCCTAGCTTCAGTACCCATTGTCCTCCTCTCTTGAATATCTGCTTGAGCAAAATTGGTTCGAGGGCTGGATCAAGTTCTTCACCTGCATTTTCTATCAAAACTGGAGCACCAAGTCTCACTGCATTTTCTAAGATCTGAAGATACTTTGGTTGAGTCTGTTTGACTATTTTGATTCCTTCATTCCTCTTAATCCATCTGTTACCCTGACTTTGAGGATCGATAAGTAGTGGCCATCTTTTAGCATTGGTAGTATAGATACCATTCTCAATGGAAAGCTTATCAGCTGGAAGTCCATTCAAATTCCACTCCCTGACTGTAACAGGATCAGTTAGTGTTCTTTCAAGACTTAAATCATTTGAGATAGGAATATTGTTCTGAGTGCAGAATCTAATCCATGATTCCTTGAGTCTTGTCCTGTATTTATCAGTAAACACTCCAACATATTGGCAGCATGCTGCAGAGACCATGATATTTCCAACTAAATCGTGTAGGTCAATGTTGAGTTCTCCAACTGCCTTCTCCCAACGTTTGGATTCACTTTCAAGTCCACTAAGTAATTTTTCAGCTCTGACCAACTGTACCTCAATCAATTCCTTCTGCTTGGTCAGCTCCTCAAGTGTTCTGAGGGAAGAATTGTAGTTAGCCTGAAGGGTAGCGATCTTATTTCTAATCTCTTGAAGCATTGCCTCCTTTTCTGAGAGTTCAGCCTTTGCTTTGTCGAGGCCAACCTCTGCCTTCTTAAGTGACTCTTGTTTTGGCTTGATGATTTTCATGACATCTGAGTAGTTCACCATGGCAATGCACCATTTACAGATACTTTCTCCTGCTTTTGACTTTTTGGCGATAATATCCGACTGGAACTTTGGCATCTTAATGAACTTTCTCACTTTCTTAAGAATCTTCTCGGGAATGTTATTTTTGTCGTAGTCGACGAGACTTTCAAGGAATTTCTTTGGCTCATTCATCAGTTTCTTTCCTTCGTCCCAACTTTCTTTTTTATTGAAGAGTACACAAACAGCACTGATGACCATGACCAGTTCTTGTGGAGGAGTAGGGTAGGACTTCATTTCGACAATATCATTCTTGTTCAGAGTATTGAGTGCTTTCAAGGCATCTTCGTAGATAGGCATTGCCTTTGCTAAGTCTGACTCACATCCTTGTTTCAGTTCTTGGACATTGTCAAACAATTTCTGACTTTGTTCTGCTTCTTTCTTGAATACCTTTTCTGTCTCTGTCGCAGATTTCTGTTGTTTCTCTAAATCAACCACGAGTTTTTGTGTTTCTTCCTCTTTAATATCGATTTCTGGTCTTAGTTTTGTAAGAGTGATTTGCAGCTGGTCAACCATTGTCTTAATTTGAGCAAGGAGACGGAGACCTTGACTATATCTAGCAATCTTCTCTGGAACGATACGACTCTGCTCCTCCATCATTTCAAGGTAGCATTTGATGAGATCGAGGTAAGACTTAGGAGTTGTGTATGTCATCCTTCTGAGTTCTTCGTAGAATACCTCTGCTTCTTTTCCTGAACTTCTGTGAATCTCTACAGCCATTCTGCAAAGGGCGTCTTTGTATTCTGCAATGGATAGTTCGTTTTCTTGCTCAGTGAAGAACCTGTCTGCGACTGAGTAGAGTGCTTCAGAGGGCCATTTCTGGTACCAATCAATTGTACATCAGTTGGTAATTGATGGAAACTGTCTACATCTTTCTCTGAATTTCTCTCCAACTGGAGAAAATGCTAGTGTTATGTGCAAATTTTGACGACAGAGAGATACGAAATAGTGGAGAATCTCATCTTTAGTCTCTTTTTCTTCTTGTTTAGCTTTTGGTCTCAAGGTTTCTACGATGTTATCGTATTCTTCAGATGTGAATAGATTTGGAACTTCTCCTGCATTCAAAATATTATTGATATCTTCGAGGAAAGATTCATTCAGGATTTGTGAATCTGAGAAAATGAACACTTTTTGTTGGTCTTCAGCTCCAACACTGAACAGTAGTTCTTTGAGGTCTTCATGCCATTCCTTTTGTCTATAGTTCTTAGCAATTTCAATCGAGAAGCATGTCATGTCTTGCATGTGTCCTGCAAGAGTAGCAAGAGATCTCCTTCCTGATCCTCCAACACCTACTAATAAAGCATTTCCTCTCTGTGATCTTAGAATTCTTGAAATTCTAGTGAGGTGATAAATAGCATCGTTGAAGAAGACTAGGTTCATTGGTGTTGTCGAGGACACATTATATGACTCTAGGTAATCATTTAATCTTGGAACGAGGGACTCTGGTTCAGATAACTTAACATAGTCTCTATCTGGTCCACTATCGAAGTCACCAAATAACATATCAACAAATTGGTCCTTTTCCCAGTCAATATTTAGATGCTTAGTCATGAGTTTACTCACAATAGTATTGAACTTTTCTACATCTTCTTGGTTGATCATTCTATCTCTGAACACTCTGAATACCTCATGGACCCATATGGATACGAGCATTTCTTTGTCATCCAAGTTGCGATGTTTGATCTCAAGAATACCCTGGACAACTTTGGACATATCTCTCAAGTTGAAAGTGTAGTGTGACTTGGTTGGGGTTGGTAAAAACTTCTTGATGGTCTCTTCATAAATATCCACACTTGCTCTGACTACTGGGTCTGCAAACATATCAAGACTTGACTTTGGATATAGCTCTAGGAAGCCCTTCACAATGGATGAGAAAATCAACTCCATTGACTTCTTACTGAGGTTGGGTACCCACAACATATTGAAGTGTCTGAACAATCTTGGAGTGACTACGTTTCTTCCTCCTCCCGGTGGAGCACATGCTGTCACGAAGTTAGTGTACTGCACTTCCTTGAACTTGAGGATTTCGAGATCATAGAAGCCTCCTGAATCAATAGTCTGTCTCAACAATTCAACTGGTGGCTGTGAAAAGTATTCATCATACTGAGGCATGTTCACATCGTCAATAAAGAACACCATTTTCTTTCCTCCTGGAGGACCAAGCAAAGTCTTTCTCTTTTTCTCAAGTTTGGCCTCAAAAGCGTCTTTCAGGTTTTTACTTGTAGTTTTACCTGAAAAGTTGATGAATCCAGAAGCGTAAGTTTCTATATCTGCCTTGACAAGGTAATCTGAAGCAATAACTGACTTTCCAACTCCTGTGTCTCCAGAGATCAGCACGTTATGGTCGTGACTTAGAAGAGTGTCCAACATGAATTTGTACTTCACCGTATCAGATGTTGGCACGAGGATACTGAAGAATGAAGCATCTGGATTGTATTCGAACTTTGGGATTCTTTCAGACCACTGCTCAAATGAATGTGTGGTGGGATCAATTCCATAATCAAAGACTTGGCCTTCATCTGGGAAATCACAGTCAATCTCATTGATTCTAGATTTCATAAATCTATTAAAGTTTCTTCTTGAGTCATCAAATAGATTTGCACCGAGGGACCAAATAATAGCGAAAATCGTATACACTTTAACGTCTTTTTCTGGAGACACTGCTCTCTTAAAGTCAACTTTCTCTGGATCCATGACTGATTCAAGCAGATTTAAGCAAGAAGTAACAAGGTTGGCATCGACTGATGCGATAATTTCTGTACATTCTTCACGAATAAACGGAAGCCCTTTTCTGAAAGTATTGGTGATATATTTACAGGCTTGATCAAAGAATGGTGCAGAATCAGGTGCAATAGAATTCATCTTTGTGTTCCATGTTTGAATAAGAGGTTCCCATCCAAGATGAACTGGTTCGAGGTACACCATACCACATCTTGAAACAGTAGCTGGAGATGCGACTTTCAGATCCATTACTTCAAAGATCATAGTGACAGTAGTTGGAAGTTTGATTCTCTGTCCATTGTTAAGGCACAGTGTTTTATTGTCATCGAGGACAGTATTCATGTTTTCAATCCACAAAGCATCGACGGGTCCATCAAAGATAATCCATTTCAAATGGTCTGGCTTTTCACTCTCAACAGCATCGTTTACTAATTTTGACACAAGACCATCAGTCCACTCATTCGTCATTAAGTTGGTGTATCCGAATAATTCTCCTCTCGTGACTGATTTAGGGTTCAAACGGAACTGCTCTACTGGCGCATGCATCTTTTCTCTTGATCCTTCAGAGTGTAATTGAGTGAGTGCATCAGCCATGACTTCACAGATTGTAGTTTTTCCTGTAGCTGCTTCGCCAACAATCATGTTTCCGTGTCTAACAAGCATAGTTTCGAGCAGTTGGATTGTCTTTTTGATCAGTTTAGGAACAAGTTGATATTTTCTCTTGGTAAGGTTATCCTCAATTTTCTGTTGGAGGTTACCATAGTTGATAAAAGGTACATCAATACCTGGGAACAAGTCAGTAACGATACCTTCAAACAGAGGAAGATCATGTTCCAAGAATTTTGGAACATTTGAGTCTCTCATAGCTCTGATAAGCACAATATTCTCAGGAGTATCTGGTTCACGTCTTCTAAGAGATCCTGCCATGACTAGCACACTTTTGACTGCCCTCATACCAAAATCATAATGTTTTTGTTTACTCAACTGTTCTGAGGAAAGCTTATAAAGCTGGACCATTTTTCTTGCAAGATCAAAGGCAGTTTCAAATCCTTCAGAGAACAAGATAATTTCTGCAATAAGACCGTAGTCGGGGATCATCATTGATACTGGTCTGAAGAGTGCCTTCAAGTTATCTGGTAGTTCAGTTCTTCCAGCATATCCTGGGTTCATAGTAATAAATACACCAAATCTGAGGTTTAGAGGAATTTCTTTGTCAATGAAATAGAACTTTTCTTTCTTCCCCTTAACAGCAGTTTGAATTGTAAGCATCTGTTGTGCAATAACTGAAAGTACTTCAATATCAATTCTGTTGAATTCATCAAAACATGACCAGGCACCTCCTTGAGCTAGACCACTGAAAAACCTTCCCATCATTTTGTAATCGAGACCATCTGAACAATTGAAAACAACACATTGAATAGCAAGAGCTTTGGCTAAATCTTTGGTTGATTCTGTCTTTCCAGTACCTGCTGGTCCTTGTGGGTTACCACCATAGTTTAAGTGCAAGGCACCTGTAAGTGTCATATAGCACTTATCTGTCAAAGGAGTAATGACCAGTCTTGGTCCATTTCCTAAGAATTCGTATCCATATTGGAATCTTGTATTAGTTTGTCTTGCGAAGAAATCATCATCTTCTTCCTCATAGTAGTATCTCAATTGTCTCTGCCACTCGAAATTGTTGACATTGTTTACTTTAACTTGGATCATTTTCTTGACAACTTCTCTTGCATGTACATCCAGTACGATCAATGCTCCCATGAGTGTTCTCTGATGCTCGTCTAAGTCACTTCTGACAACTTCAACCATTTTGTTGATTTGTAGAACTGAGAAATCAAACCACTCATCAAGCGCTTTCTTATTCTTTCCCTTTTCTATCTCATCAATTGCTTCAGTGCATCCCTGAGTCCAGAATACCTGGTCAATAATCAAAATAAGCTGAGCTGGGTATGAGAAGAACCAGTCTCTTCTTTCAAGTGCATTCTCTGGGTAGTTCTCCCGAGCAGATTTGTTTTTGTCATAAAGTGTCTTCACCATCATTTTCTCGATGTCAGTCAGCCAGAACTCGACGTTTCCCTCTGCCATCACTTTTTGAGAGAATTGGACTACCTCTCCATCTGCAGAAATCATGCCGATCATTGCCTTTGAGTTCTTTCCTTTTTCGAAAATCAAACTGGACATGTTATCGAAGCACTTCCTAAGATGGGGCTGAACTGCCTGTGCATTTCTTGTTTGTGAGAGAATCTGAAGCAGCTCATCGTTTGACAAGAAGTAGAATCTTGGGAAAGCAGCTCTCTTGGTCTCAAGGTAATTCTCTAAGCACTTTTGGATTTCTTCCAACATCTTATTGTTACTCTGGAATCTTCTCAGTAGCCCATCAAAAGCACAAGTCTCGAGGATCGATGGGTTTCTGTGGGTTTTAGCCATTATGTCTCTCCAAAATCTATCGACTTTCTGGAAAAGTTTTGATTCTACCGGTAATTGTTTCTGAATATCTTCAGCTGAGAAGATGTTTTCAAGGTACATCCATTGTCTCTGACAAGAGAGCCAATCATCAATTACATCAGAAATGTAGGATAGCTTGACTTGCCATCTAAGGAAAGTTAGATCAGGTGATAAAATAAACTTACTCTGTGACGTCATCTCTGATTTCTTTAACATTTTTGGAACTGAGCATTGTCTGAACTGAGACCTGGTCATCTTCAAGTTGAATCATGATTTCTTCGATTGATCCGAGAATAAATCTATCTTTGAAGTCTCTGTAGTTGGTAACGATGAATTCCATATCTGCCCAAGTTTTCTTTACCTCCTCAAGAGTCTCACTGATAGCATACTCTCCACTAGCTAAAGCAGAAATTTCTCCTACTTTGTCTTTTACATCTAAAATCTTCTCTCTGATGAGTTCATTCAGAGTAAATGATCTTGAAGGTGCGTAGGTTGAGTCGTTTGGTAAGAGCGCAAAGATCTTTACCCAATGTCTCTCGAGAAGAGCCTTGTTTCCGAGATCTAAAATAAGATCTTTCATGCTGGAGGTGTTTCTGATATCCTCAGTCAGCTTCTCTAAGACTTCGTCTTTTTTGTCTCTTGGTAGATTTTGCTTCAACCAAGTAATGTCTTTCTCATATTCTTTGAGCTTTTGTTCGATGGCTAAAGAGTCTTGCCCTTGGAACACTTCCATGAACCAAGTGTTGTAGTCTTGATCCCATTCATTTCTTGTCTTCCATAGTCTGTATCTAGCTTCCCACTTCTTGTCAAACTCTTCAATCTCATCCAAAGTTGTTACTTGTTGCCCCAAGATCTTCTGAGCATCACTGTTGTAGATAGCTGTTTTTCTATAAGGGTCGAATTTGTTCTTGATTTTATCGACAAGTTCCTTGAGAGCCTCTTCTGAAGGAGTGGTGGCTTCAATAAGCTTATCTTTATCAATTTTGTCAATGATCTCTTTCATTTTGTTTTTAACTTCAAGGATGCTGCTATCCAGCTTACCAACCATTTTCTCGAGGCCTCCATTAACTTCTGATTCCTTATCGCTGACCTGTTCGTTGCAAGCAGTGATCTCTTCGACGATCTTCATGTATCTAACGTTGAGCGTGTTTTCACTCGTGTTGGAGGTTGAGAGAGTACCCATAGAGTTGATGTCCTTCACTTTATTGCTCTTTTTGAAAATGGCCATCATGGTGTCCACTGTAGACTTTTCATTTTCAAGCATAATCAACTCCTGCTTTGAGTTAGTCAGGTTCTTGACGTAGTCTACATATTCTTCTAAATCGCCCATGTTCTCCTTCATTCCTTTGTTAATCTTGGTGAGTCTTTGAATGATGTCTTGTTGTTTATCAAGAGTTAGCTTCTCAAGATATTCTCTGATTTCATGAAGATTGTTCTTCACTAGGTTGCTGAGTTTATCTCTCAGAGTTTTACCGTTTCCGTAGATCACTCCCTTGATTATTTGTGCTTTGATTGATGTAGAAATCTTTTGGTCCCATTTTCTGAGTTGCTCTAGTTTCTCTTGAATAGCCGGAAGCTGATAGTTCGCCTTTTTGAACTCAATAATATCGAAATTATCGAAAAAGTCACTCACAACTCTACAATCTTCAAACTTAGCTGAATCTTTCTTTAAGTCAGCAAAGTCTTCAATAAACTTTTGAGTAATCCTTGTTTTTATCAGCATGTAATCTTCTGAATCCTTGACAATATCTTTGAAGTTAGCTCCGGATTCAGAGACAATTCCCTGAATATATTGTGTAAATTGATGATTGTTGGTGATCCTGCTAATATCATTGACAGCATTGATCATTTCATCTAGCATCTTCTCGAAGTGTTGTACGAATTCACCTTCTGGAGGATTGAAGGCCATACCTTCTTGATCGTAGCTTATGTCAGAGTTGATTCCAGCCTTTCTGTCTCTCATGGACATTTCAGCAAAGACCATATCTGCACCTTCTTGGTTTATCTTGACTTGTGTCTCAACCACCATATAATCGACGAGCCGGATGAAGGTTCCGATGTCACCAATGTTTCTCTTAGCAATCTTGAGTACATCTCTCTTTGTCTGCTCTTCTTTCTTTTGGACAGTCATTGCCTTGTGCTTGACTTTCTGGCCTATGCCAGTGTTCTCAAAATCTTCCTCATCTCTAATGTTTTTAGATTCAGACACATTGTTTGTCAGTTCAGATAGTTTAGAAATGATGTCGTTGATTTTGTTCTCATAGTGGTTCTTGGCATCCTCACGACCCTTCTTTTGGTCTGGAATGAAGTCTTCCTCAAGCTTGTATGTTTTATTTGGCTTAAGCTCCTTAAAGCACTTGATCTTTTGCATCTCATAAAGAGTCGTGTTGACTTCCAAAAAGCTTGACTGGAATGCTGGTCTCATATATTTCAGCTTTTGAGAAATCTTTTGCCTGGTTCTGATGAATCTCTTATGTCTCACATTCGACTTCCAAGAGGTAAAGATCTTTCCAATAAGGTAGTTCTTGAAGAACTTCATAGAACTCAACACATTAAATAGAGTTGCTTCGTGCATCCAATCACTAGCGAACAAAAACTCAGTTGGTACCATTTGTTCATCGCTCATTTGTGTAGTGTTCTTTTTGAATACGTGCACTACTCCTCTGTTTGAAATAGTGAAATATTCTTCATGGAGCTGTTTCTCATCTAGCACCACTTCAAGGTCATATGGTCTAAAGACACCAGGTAGCACTCTTGATCTGTTACAGTTAAAGATCTTGATTGGAGTATTGTTTCCATGCTTAGCAAAGAAGGAGATAGCTTGCTCTCCAGTCTTAATCTCTGCTCTTTGCTTGTAAAGAGGAGTTCCCTTCTCAACGAACATGCTGTTCTTAGCGATAGCAATGTCGTTCTCAGCTTTGTCATCAACAGCATTTAACATGTCTTCAAGTTCGTCTGAGTCAAGACTCTTGTCTTCAATCACTTCTTCTTCCTGCTCGTAGTCGTACTCGCCCTCCATTTCTTCCATGTTCTCATCTTCTTCTCTGATCTCCCTCTCGCTTTGATGGGACTGGCTAGCGCGGTGGAGAGGGTCCAGCTTATTAGCTTTGGTTCCCATCTTGACGTGGACACCATCAACGTTGACAACTCCTGGCTGCAACTTCTCTTCTTCAGCCTCCTTGTCGTCTGATATGATTGGAAGGGAGTACTCAGCCAACTCAACGTTAGAATTGAAATGATAAAGTTCTCTCATGCCTCTCCATGATCGATCCTGTCTATTATTGGTGATCAAGGCAAATATATTCTGCGCCTTATCACTCTTCTTTCCATTCTTCTTCTTCTGAGAGTAATTGTGCCTATCCATGCTCTCCCTATTTAAACTTAGAAATATAATTATATTTGAATTAAAAAAATTATAAGAGGGGTTTTGGGGTTTTGGGGTTTTGGGG
>Ga0307966_1003153_pt1 | contig 12456 bp, 11 predicted proteins | sample OrgLakmetagen646_FD_203141 | JGI IMG/M metagenome (GOLD analysis project Ga0307966, IMG submission 203141) | Saline water microbial communities from Organic Lake, Antarctica - #646 | ecosystem: Environmental > Aquatic > Non-marine Saline and Alkaline > Saline | place: Antarctica: Organic Lake... | reverse complement strand
AATCAAAGACAGTAAAGAGGGAGAAAATGCTGGAAAGTTCATAAATGAAATTTGCAATATTGAAGCAAAACAAAAAAATAAGATAGACGATCAAATTTTGAATCGTTATTTGGAAGATTATAAATACGATTCATTTACGTCTATGAAATCATTTTTAAATTCCCAAAATTTTCAAGTTTATATGGATTTTGACAATATGGATATCCACATAAATAAAAACCAAAATGAGAATATAATTAATAGGGATAAACTTCAAATTATTAACTCAATTGAGGATAAAGAAAAAAAAAGAATTCAAGCTCTAATTTTTAAATCTTTGAAAACTTCAGATAAAAATTTGTACGCCAAAATAAATAGAGCGGATAAAAAAATGTATGACATAAAATCTGAACTCATTGAAAATTTAAGAAAACAATTCGGTATTGAAATAAAGCCCATTATCCAAAATGGTGAAGTCAAAAATTACACATTAGTTGATCATAAAACCAAATCTGTATATAATGGAAATTCGATAATAAGAGCGAATAATATTCTTGATAGCCCAATCAATATAATTGGAACAGAAGAATTAAAGGAAATTGATAAATTTCATGCTAATACACCCGAAAAAAGAAAGTTGTTATCTTCCTATTATTTCATTCCTGAAAGCGAGATAAATTTAAAATATGGAAAGTCGAACAGTCTCGAGAAGATGAAAGAACAATATCAAAGTTCAAAAACATTAGACCATTTTCTACAAGAAACCGATTCTAAATTGATAACAGGTGATAAAGGAGAAAAGTTCATTTTAAACCAAAATGAGCATATCATTGAAAAGGCCAGTGATGTTTTTGGAGTAGAAAAAGATATCAAAATTGAAAAGGCTGAAAATATAGAGCCGGAATTAAATAACCAGAATGCTACTGGAATAATAAACGCATTATCACAAAATACGACAGCGCCAAGCGATGATGAAAGAGATAAAAAGCGAAAGGGCAGAAAAAAGAAAAGAGGAAGAAGATGATTATGAGCTGTATATATAATTCTAAGGGATCTGGAAAAAGTACACTAAAATACTCGTTATTACAGTATGCCAAAACCTTTGAAACATTAAAATTTAAATACTATTCATTTGAAAATGAAAAATTGATTACAACCGACAATAAGCTATCTAACAATTATAATAAGACTAGCGAACCACAAGGCTTATTAAATTTTGATGATAATAAAAATCCTTTTTAGGATTCTGCAAAAGAATAGAGGATTTAAAAACTATTATCTCTCCACATACTTATAAAACTTAACTTTAATTTTTTCTGCTATCTTATCATTAATATCAAATCCACCACCACGTTTATTTGTGATGAATGAGAAGTTTTCTATAAGTAGATATTTTTCACCATTAGAAGATGTTTTTACCCCTCGACTATAGTTTTCGACTAATTCAAGTTTAGTATCGACATCAAAAATGTCAAAATCAAAAAAAAGATGGATTTTTTTTGCACGGGCATTAATTGGCAATGCAGCACTAGGTTTTTTAATAGTGCCCCTGGCTATTATATTACTATCATATACTATTTCATAGGCGTAGATAACCATATTGTTTTTTAAGGAATTCTCATAATACATATCAAAATCCCCAAAAGGTCTATTAAGGTCTTGGGATAGATATTCAAAATCTTCCTGGCTAAGTTCTATTTTCTCGACATTTTGAGAATAGCTATAAGAAATTAAAAATAATAAGGTAATTGTAATTAAATTTTTCATGGTTTTAGATTTACTTTTTAATATTTATTTTTCTACTTTGATGTTGTTTAAAAAATTAGTGATATGTTCTTGCACTGCCTTTGGTTCTTGGGAGAGTTTTTTTTGAACCGGTAGTTTTTCTATTTCTGAGGTTGGTACCAGGGTAAAATAAAGTTCGTCATTATGGCGTTCCCATTGGGCAAAAGTGTAATCAACATTAGGATTGATAACTATTTTTTCTTTAAACCTTATAGTGCCGGCATATAATGGACTATCAGGATGATGATTGTAATCATTAATGGTAAGTCTCAACTTCAGGTTATTGGTACAATCTTTATTTTTACTTTTTTGTTTTGAATTATTTTTATCCTCAGAATTATCTTCTAATTCAAAATTATATTCGAATTCTCTTTTAAGTCGATCTAGATATTTAAAATTGGTAATAATATTATATCCCCTTTGGTGATCAAACTTAGTCTCGGTAATAATTAAATCTTTTGAAGCTAACATCTGTAAAGCCTTAAAAAATTTTTTATAGCCGGACTTTGTAGGATTATTGTACCAATAAAATTGCTTTAATTCGTCAAAAGAATCGAAGGTCAAACAGTCTTTCAAGACTTTAAATTGAAAAGTAGAAAGTTTTCTCCAGGCTTTATCATTAACTGCTGAGTTTAACTTTTGAATCCGTTTTTGATGTTCCTTTTCTTGTATTTTTTTTCTTTCCAAAGCAAACTTTTTAGATATTTCACTTTGTTTTTTTCTATAAAGATCATCACATTCCTGACATCTAGCCATTAGGTTATATCGTTTCAAATGTCTTAAAATCTTCTGGAATTGTTGGTGGCTACTTGCAGTCTGTGTTTTCCAAGAATCACAGTCATCACATAACATTTTATACTTAAGGCTCGCGTTATTTCTTAAAGCTTGCATACCCTTATAGTCTATTCCATACTTATCTTGTACAAAGCCAGTTTTATTAACGAATTGAAGTTGGTCGTTTAGCTCGAAATAGCATTTTGCCGGTTCAATAAATTCACTTGGGCAATTCTTAGCGAATTCGACATCTAAAATTTTAATGGGGAGATTTTCCATGCTGTGTGTTTTAAGAATGAAAAAAGCGTGGAACTGACCTGCAAGTAACAAGGTATCGCCAAACACCCACCACCAAACAAGAACAGACCACGCCACAGCGGCGCGTCTTTGTTCTGATTTTGGTGGTTTAAAATTGGCGATTTTAGTTACCTAATCAAAAGCTAAACGCTTTATATTATTATATATTTATCTAAGTTTTCATATTGTAAATTTAATGATTTTTGCTAGTTATTACTACTATTTGAAGCCTTTTTTTAATCCTAAAAACATGATTGAAAAAGCATTGGATAATTGAAAGTAACAAAGCAAATCACCGGCAATAGCAAGCTATAAATTGTACGAAAAATTTTAGTGAGATCGACCGTTTATTAAAGGGAATCTTAAGGTCAAGTTTTTATTAAAAGTAAATTAACTGATTTTTCATGTCACAACTTGATTAAAACCTTGGTTTTATCTTTGTAGAAGTATTAAGGGTAGGTATTTAATTCGGCATATTTGGTGACAGAAAACCAAAAAATGAGTGTGTTTATTTATCAGTTATATTTACAAAAGATAGATGGATATTTAAACCTCAATTTAATTAACTTTTATTTAATAAACACTATTGCAATAAATTAGTTAAACAAACAAGAAATGCGTTTTATAATAAGTATTAACAAGTTATAGATTTTAATAATTTCATGTCACAAAAGAATTTAAAGCTTGTTTTTACATTTGGATTAAACTTTTTAAAATAGCCTGATATAAGTTGTATAAAGGAATTATTAACGGTCATGTAAAAGTTTAATTAATTTTCTAATAGATGTGAAATGAACGATATTTATAAAAAGGTATTCAGATGAATATTTTAGACCATGAAACAAAAAAACCGAAAGCTGGCACTTTCGGTATTTGTAAGATTAATAATTTTTACTAATCCTTAAATTCCAAGCAAATGGAACAATTAATTTTAGTTTTGTTCTTGATGTTCTTAATAAAGACATCAACGAACTAACAGTTCAAAAGCCTCCTCTTTGCAGGAGGTTTTGTTTTACAAATATAAAGTATTATATCATGTTTTTTGAAAATTTGCGCTTTTTTTTCATTTTTGGAGGCTCAAACTCTTAATGCAACTCTTTGATTTTTAGATTTCTTCTTCATTATAAAACTCTTCAATATTGGAAAAGTCAACTGTTTTATTATCCACTAGAGTAAATCCTTAGATCCGGTATTGCCTTACGATAACATTAGTATCTCCTTTTGGAAAGCTCTTAAATAAAGTGATTTCTTTCTTTATGATTTTCAAGCTTTAAATTTATTACTTTTATAAACTCATGTAAGAAATCGGGTGGTGGTATTTGCTTATACCCACAATTGTTTATTCAGTTTCTTTCATTGTGGAGATTGATTATTGACAGTTGGCCTGCAAAACCATATTAAAGCATAGGCATAAACAAAATATTTTATGACATTAGACCAATATATTGACAACTTAGACCAAAGATACCGACTAGGAAATGCAACCGAACATACTTTTCGAGGCGATTTACAGCAACTTTTGGAAACTTTAGTGCCCACTATCAGAGCGACTAACGAACCGAAAAGACAAAAGTGCGGAGCACCTGACTTTATTTTGACTAAAAAAGATATTCCCGTCGGATTTATAGAAGCCAAAGATATCGGTGATAAAGATTTGGAGGGTAAAAAGAAAACAGGTAACAAAGAGCAATTTGACCGCTACAAGGCTTCTTTAAACAATTTGATTTTTACGGATTATATCAACTTTCATTTATATAGAGAAGGCGAATTTATTACCAAGATTACCATTGCAGAAATCACGGAAGAGGGAATAAAACCTTTAACTGAGAACTTTGGAAACTTTGAAAATTTAATCAAAGATTTTTGTGTTCACGTTGGGCAAACCATAAAAAGTTCAAAAAAGTTAGCAGGAATGATGGCTGGTAAAGCCCGGCTTCTTTCTGATATAATAGAAAAATCGTTAACAAGCGATGAAATAAATCAAGAAAACTCTACGCTGAAAGAACAAATGCTGGCTTTCAAGGAAATACTGATTCACGACATCACGCCACAAGGCTTTGCCGATGTATATGCCCAAACCATTGCTTACGGAATGTTTGCAGCTCGTTTGCATGACCCAACTCTAGAAAATTTTAGCAGACAAGAAGCGGCCGAATTAATTCCAAAATCCAATCCGTTTTTACGAAAGCTCTTTGGCTACATTGCAGGACCAGACATTGACGACCGCATTAAATGGGTAGTTGAAAATTTAACCGAAATCTTTTTGGCTTGTAACGTTGAAGATATTTTGAAAAACTACGGGAAATCCACCAAAATGGAAGACCCGATTATACACTTTTACGAAACTTTTCTAAGTGAATACGATCCAAAATTACGTAAATCTCGTGGCGTTTGGTACACACCGCAACCTGTTGTAAATTTCATTGTTCGGGCTGTAGATGACATTCTGAAAAAAGAATTTGATTTACCGCAAGGACTAGCTGACACGAGTAAAACTACCATAAAAGTAAGTACACAAACCGTAGATAAACGTTCAGCAACAGGTTACAAACAAATGGAGCGCGACGTACACAAAGTACAAATTCTTGACCCGGCCACAGGCACGGGAACTTTTTTGGCAGAAGTGGTAAAACACATTCACAAAAAATTTCAAGGACAACAAGGCATTTGGAGTAATTATGTAGAAACTCATTTATTGCCACGTCTAAACGGTTTTGAATTGCTGATGGCAAGTTATGCAATGGCACATTTAAAATTGGATTTGCTTTTGACCGAAACAGGATTTAAACCAACATCCAACCAACGCTTTAAAGTTTATCTGACCAACAGTTTAGAAGAACACCACCAAGACACAGGAACTTTATTTGCCAATTGGTTGAGTTCAGAAGCTAATGAAGCCAACCACATCAAAAGAGATACCCCAGTAATGTGTGTTATTGGAAATCCACCATATAGCGGAGAAAGTGCCAATAAAGGTGAATGGATTATGAGCCTAATGGATGATTACAAAAAAGAACCAGGCGGAAAAGAAAAATTAAAGGAACGAAACCCAAAATGGATAAATGATGATTATGTAAAGTTTTTGAGATATGGTCAGCATTTTATTGAAAAAAATGGAAGTGGTGTTTTGGCTTTTATCAATCCACATGGATATTTAGATAATCCAACTTTTAGGGGAATGCGTTGGAATTTACTTAAAACCTATGACAAAATTTATACGATAGATTTACACGGCAACAGCAAGAAAAAAGAGACTGCACCAGATGGAAGTGCAGACACTAATGTTTTTGATATTCAACAAGGCGTTTCAATTAACGTTTTTGTAAAAACAGGTAAAAAGAAAGCTAACGAATTAGGTAAAATTCTGCATTACGACCTTTATGGGAAACGTGATTTTAAATACGATTTTCTAAATGACAACTCAATCCAGTCTATTGATTTTAATAAATTGCCAAATGTAGCACCAATGTATTTTATGGTACAAAAGGATTTTGAAGCAAAAGCAATCTATGACAAAGGTTTTTCTATACCTGAGACTTTCATATTAAACAGTGTTGGTATTGTTACAGCCCGAGATAAGTTTACTATTCATCAAAAAAAATCAGAAGTACAAACCACTATTGAAACCTTTCTTAGATTAGATGATGAAACCGCTCGAACCAAATTCAATTTAGGAAAAGATGTAAGAGATTGGAAGGTTAATTTTGCAAAAAAAGATTTAGAATCTAATTATCCAAATAAAGGAGTATTAACCAATATTTCCTATCGTCCATTTGATGTGAGATGGACTTTTTATACAGGAAATTCAAAAGGTTTCCATTGTTATCCGAGAACAGAAGTAATGCAACATTTTACAAAAAATAACATCGGGTTAGTTTACAAGCTTGGAAATGCTGAAGAAAGTTCTGTTTCAGCAATGGTTTCTAAAAACATCATTGATTTTAGGAGTTGGTCAAGGCCAGGAATGCAGGGTGGTGATTACATTGCACCCCTCTACATTTATAAAGAAACCAACGGTCAACAAACTATTGAGCAAGACACCGAAAGAAAGCCAAATTTAAAGGCCAAAATTGTAAATCAGATTGCAGGTAAATTGGGTTTAACCTTTACAAACGAAAAAGAAACTACCGAAAACACTTTTGCACCAATTGACATTTTAGATTACATCTATGCGGTTTTGCATTCACCAACTTACAGAGAGACTTACAAAGAATTTCTAAAAATAGATTTTCCCAGAGTGCCGTATCCAAAAGACAAAGATAGGTTTTGGCAGTTGGTTAAATTGGGCGGAGAATTACGTCAAATTCATTTATTGGAAAGTTCAGCGGTTGAGAATTATATTACGCAATATCCAAAGGATGGGGATAATATAATCACCAGAAAATTGAGCAAAAACAGTCCTGGCTATGTTGCAGATTCAGAAACGCACGGTAAGGTTTACATAAGCGACACACAGTATTTTGATCACGTACCCTTAATCGCATGGGAGTTTTATATTGGGGGTTATCAACCTGCTCAGAAGTGGTTAAAAGACCGTAAAGGTCGCCAATTAGAGTTTGATGATATTTTACACTATCAAAAGATTATTGTCGCTCTGAGCGAAACGAATAGGTTGATGAAGGAGATAGAGAAAATTGAAATCATCTAAACCCTACTGCCAAAATGGATTTTAAGAATTTAGATGAATATTACGAATACCTAGAAAATGATACTAATTTCCAGTATTTAGATTTAAATACATACAAATACATAACGGCTTTACGAGATAATAATTCTTTTACAATCTTTAAGGAGTTAGTGATAGGCTTACCATCTATAAAAGAACAAAAAGTTATTGTCCAAAAAGTAGAAACCTTGATGCAAAAATGTAATGCCTTAGAACAAGAAATCACCCAAAGTGAGCAACATGCCAATATGCTTATACAAGCGGTTTTGAAGGAGGCATTTGAAAAATAATATTAACTGACAGCTTTCTAATTGGTGTCAGTATGGCAAAATTAAAGAATCAATTTTGAAAGTAAAATAAATTGAACTAAACATCTAATTATTAATATTTTAACACTGTAAATTGCCTTAGATCAAAATGACACCATGTCATTTAACGGTATCTTAATAATTGTGGTATGTTTTTTGATAAATAAACAAAAGTCCTAACCTTCGACCGATAGGACTTTTTAGGGATTTGTTGAGTAGTTTATTTGAAAAGGTAGAAACTACTCTTTTTTTGCGTGACAAATATACCAAATATTTTATTCCTACCAAATTTATAGAGATTACCTTTTTCGGTTAAAGTTAGCCCCGAAAAATGCTGGCAATTAAATTAATATAAAAAGGAATGAAAAATTTTCATTTAGTCCACGAGGACGACAAGTACAAATTAAAAAGAGAAAATGCAAAACGAGCATCCAAAGTAATTGATGCTAACAAAACAGATGCAATTAAGCAATCAAGAGATTTTATTAAATCTCAAGGTGGAGGTTCTTTAAAAATCCATAAGAATAAAAGTGGATTTCAAGAAGAGAGAACATACCCAAGAGCTAACGACCCAAGAAAAACTAAAGGATAAGATATGAAGCAACTATACAAAAATAATATAAATAATATTTTAGAAGAGTTAGGGAAAGAATTAGACATTTCAAAAAGCGAACATGAAGCTGCTGTCAAAAGCTACGAAGCAGTCGGAAAATGGTTATCTGACGAAAATTCACCATTGAATTATTTTAATCCGAAAATATTGCCTCAAGGTTCTTTTATGCTTCAAACTGTCATAAAACCAATCAATGAGGAAGATGATATTGACATTGATTTAGTATGCAAGCTGGAAAAAAAACCTGATTCTTGGACTCAAAAAGAACTAAAGAATCAAATTGGAAATAGGCTCAAAGAGAATAAGGACTATAACAGGATGATTTGGGAACATGAGAATGGTGAAAATTATGAAGAAGGCGGTAGAAGGTGTTGGACATTAAAGTATTCTAATCATGCTGGGTATCATATGGATATACTACCATCATTTACAGATGACAATCTTAGTATTTTATTAGAGAAGCAATTTAGTTCGGGAAGTGATTTGAATACCGATGAATTAGCAATTAGGATTACTGATAAAGAGTCTGATAATTATCCAACCGAAAAAGATGTAAACAATTGGTTAAAGAGTAATCCATTCGGATACGCAAAATGGTTTTATAACCGAGCAATAATTAGTAGTAAAAGGCTTTTTTCTTTAAAAGAATCGATTGATCCAGTAAAAGCATATGAAGATGAGAAATTACCTTTACAAAGGGTTATTCAGCTTCTAAAAAGACATAGGGATATAATGTTTTCCAATGGCGAATTTGATATGGAGCATAAGCCTATTTCTATAATAATTACAACCTTGGCTACTAGAGCATATGATAAAGAAAATAACATAGTTGATGCATATATCAATATAGTAAAAAACATGAGGTCGTTCGTAGAAGAGAAAGTCAATCCTGATAACGGTAAATTAGAAAAATGGGTTTCAAATCCTGTTAACGAAGAAGAAAACTTTGCTGATAAATGGGCTGAGATAATGGAAAAGCAAGATTATTTTTACTTATGGTTAGATAAATTGGAAGAGGATATGGGTAATATGCTTGTGCTTGAAGGTAAAGGTCAAAATGAATCAAATAAGTTTTTTTCTAACTCATATGGGGATAAGGTTTCTAAAAAAGTTTTTTCTGCGCTAGGAGAAAATAAAAGACTATTAAGAGAATCTGGAAATTTAAAAATGGAAACTAAAACTGGCTTACTGGGAAGTAGTGGAATAAAAGTAAAGGATCATAATTTTTTTGGTAAAGTAGATGAGTAGTAAATATTTTAAACGCAGAAGAAAAACAAAAAGACCTTTTAAAAATTTATCAAGACCAATACCATTAGATTCACAATTTGAAAGAATTAAGTCTAGTTTCCCAAACCTGATAATAAAGGAAAAAAAGAATGATAAATTTACTGTAATAATTAAGTTAAGACCTGATTTGTTTAGCAAGGAATATGAGGTTAAAATAGTATATGAAACTTACAAACCAATTTCTGTTTACATAGTTAATGAAGTTTTAGAAATTGCTGAAAACAGAAATAAATTACCACATGTGTATAACAACAAACTGCAAAAGATTTGTTTATACGCTAAAGATGGTGGAAGATGGGATTCAAGCAAATCAATAGTTTCTACGATCATTCCATGGGCATCAGAATGGCTTTTTTATTATGAATTGTGGCTTATAGACGGTATATGGCAGGGTGGTGGTCATGATGAATATATTAATGAAAATTTCACTAAGCATGAGCAATAAAAAGTTTAAATTATTATCTATAGATGGTGGTGGAATTAAGGGTGTTTTCCCAGCATATTATTTGACCTTAATTGAAGAAGAACTTAAAAATCGAAATGATGGCAAAACACAAATAAAAGACCACTTTGATTTAATTACAGGAACTTCGACTGGTGGCATAATAGCTTTAGCATTATCTTTTGGAGTGCCAGCTAAAGAAATTTATGATCTTTACATAGGAAATGCTGATAAGATATTTGGACATAAAAAAAGTTTCTGGTTTGGACAAATTTTTAATTCCGCCCATGACAGAAATTATCTTGAAAAGCTTGTTAGAAAAATTTTTAGAAAGTATTATAATGGTAAAGACCCAGTATTAAATGATTGTAAGACACATGTTGCTATTCCAATTTATGATTTAGTTAAAGGTAACCCAAGTGTACTAAAGTCACCTTATCACCCAAATTTTAAAAGAGATTTACATATACCAGTATATAAAGCTGCAATGGCAACATCTGCAGCACCAACCTATTTTGATCCATATTCGTCAGAATATCAAGATTTGGACGGTATATATAAAACTTTTAATAACAAGGTAGATGGAGGCATTATGGCTAATAATCCAACACTTATTGGTCTTATAGAAGCATTAAAAGCATTTGGTAGAGAATTAAAGGATTTAGAAATTCTCTCTTTGGGTACTGGAGACAATATATATACTGAAAGTGATACAAGCAGAAAAAAATGGGGGCTTTATTATTGGATGGCTAAGAATGGCAAGAAAAGACTTATTGATATGTTTATGCAAAGTCAGTCACAATTAGTTGAGAATTATGTCAGTTTATTATATCAAGGCATTGACAAGACAGAAAGGGAGAATCCAAACTTTGTTTATGATAGGGTTAATGTAAAGCTAAACGAAAATAATCATATTGAAATGGATGAAAAGAGATACAAAAAAATTAAAAGTTTTGCCGAATTAGCCATGTCGGAATTTCATGAAAATAGCAATAAAATATTAAATAAACATTTTTATTAAATTTGTAATTATTAAATTTGGATTTATAGAATTAAAATCTTGGTGATGAAAGTCACTAAGTCTATAGATTTTGCTTTGTTCGTAGTCAGGGTTTGTTATTACCCTTCTTTTTTAAGAAGGTTCAATTTAAAAATAACACAAATGATTATAGAAAAAATGATGAAATATTTATATAAATTTATTTTAGGTATGGTTATAGGGGTAGCATTCGTGGAGAAGGGTAAGCCAAAACTCCTGACTATAAGCAAAAGGGAACTATATGACTAAGTTGACTTTCCAAGACAGAATGCTAGGGGGTTCGAATCCCCCATTCTCCGCCATTTGTATTCGACTTTAAATTTTTTAAGGTAAAATTGTTTTTGTGGAGTATAAACTAACAATCAATGGACAAGACCATTATACAAGCTATAGGTCACTTTTTAAGTAATTATGAAAGCGATTTAAGATATATTTCAAGGTTTCAAGATTATAAGAATGGATATTTCGAGCCAATAGATTATTGTAAAAAAGAAGAAGGTAGTTTTTACAAGTTTTTAATTGAATTTAAGGTTATACGGAGTATTAAAAAAGGAGATTCCATAAAACTGCTAAATGGAACAGGAAGATGGATAAACGGTGATAACCCTAATTGTGTTGACAGCTTCGCAGATCATCTAAAACAAATTGGCTTAACCAGAGGTAGCTCAAAGTCTATGGTATCCAAAATATTCTTTCTAAATAATCCTACAGAAATAATTCCAATGGACAGGCTCACCAGAGAATCATTAAATCTAAGGCAAAACGATTACGCCAAATATCAAGAAAAACTAGAGGGCTTTAAGCAAAATAATTCAGAGACTATAAGCGATATGATGAGCTATGTAGAAACATTTCTTCCTTCAATACACAAAGATTATCGAGAAATAAATAAATTAGAAGTTATTGCGAAAAATCGTATGATTGACAAATTGTTATGGACTATGGGAAGTTAAATCAATTCTGTCTTATTGATCATTTTGAGACTTTATTAATGACGATAAAATAATTCTATTGTTTTGTATTTTTATAAAATAAAAATTTGCGTAAACAAAAATGCCTATTAGTCGCTAAATGTTACAATGCAAAACCTTTTCTACATTACTCGACCTGAATGTTGAAATAGAAGTTTAGATTCCTTTCCATTAGTGTCCGATAAAACATTTTAAAAGTGGGATTTCCTTTAATGGATTTCCCACTTTTTTTTATACCTTCATTTTCGCCAAAAAACATAAGATATGAACAAAAGTACAAACTTTAGTGGAACAC
>Ga0307966_1003144_pt1 | contig 12466 bp, 13 predicted proteins | sample OrgLakmetagen646_FD_203141 | JGI IMG/M metagenome (GOLD analysis project Ga0307966, IMG submission 203141) | Saline water microbial communities from Organic Lake, Antarctica - #646 | ecosystem: Environmental > Aquatic > Non-marine Saline and Alkaline > Saline | place: Antarctica: Organic Lake... | reverse complement strand
TGGCGCTGGTGCGCGACATCGAGTCTCACCCCGTGCGTCAGGCCATTGTCACGGGGATCCTCAGCGTGTGCGCGGGCCTCGACATCGCCGTGATCGCAGAGGGTGTCGAGACCATGGCGGAGTACACCTGGCTTGAGGATCGTGGCGTGCGCTACATCCAGGGCTTCCTGCTGGCCGAGCCGGGCTTTGAGACGCTGCCACCCGTGCAGTGGCCGGCCTGAAGATCTCTCGAGCGTCGGGACCTGAGTCCCGCACTCGGGGCCATGGATGCCCCTACCGTCGTAGTAGGCACTGAGCCTCAGTGCTTCGGATCCCGGATCCGTGAGATGAGGAGAAACATCATGGCAGCAACAACGGAGGACAGGGTAGAGAGCGTCGTCACGACGCCCAGTTCGCTCGGCTGGAAGTTCCTGAGCATCACTCGCATCAGCATTGGGTTTGTGTTCCTGTGGGCATTCCTGGACAAGATGTTTGCCTTGGGGTTCGCCACTGGTCGTGACCCCGAGACTGGTGCGGTCGACTACTTTGGTGATAGCGCGTGGTTCAACGGCAACAACGTCACCGAGGGCTACCTGAAGAGCGCCGCTGGCGAGTTTGGCGGAGAGCCCGTAGGCGCCTACGGCGAGTTGTTCACCGGCTGGGGCGACTTCGCGATCGGCTCCTTCCGCCCGCTGGACTGGATCTTCATGATCGCGCTGCTGGGTGTGGGACTGGCGCTGATGCTGGGCATCGGCACCCGTGTGGGCGCGGTGAGCGCCACCGGCCTGCTGCTGTTCATGTACATCGCGCACTTCGACAACACGAACAACCCGATCCTCGACGACCACATCGTCTACTCACTGGCCGCCATCGGCATTGTGTGGGTGGAGTTGCAGCGACAGGACATCGGACTCGGCAAGTGGTGGCGGAGCCTGGACGTGGTCCAGAAGAACCGCTGGCTCATCTAGAGTCCACCGCATCACACGAGGGCGGGACCCGCGCATCAGCGCAGGTCCCGCCCTCGCCGTATCCCCTGACCACTCTCGCCGGGCATACGGCGGCACGGCGCGCTACGGTGGAAGGACCGGGAGCAACGACGCTCGCGGCTGATCAGGCGTCAACAACGATCACAGGAGTTCAATGATGAGCACCGCACCCGACACCGCCCACGCCCCACGCACACGCTCCGTTGGCTGGGTTTTCTTGAGTTTGGCACGCATCGCGATTGGTTGGGTGTTCCTTTGGGCCTTCCTGGACAAATTGCTCGCGCTGGGATACAGCACGGGCCGCGACCGCGAGACCGGAGAGGTCTCCGTGCTCGGGGAACGTGCGTGGGTCAACGGCGCACACGTGACCGAGGGCTACCTCGCCAACGCCAACGGCCCGCTGGGCGAGTTCTTCCAGGGGTGGGCGGACATTCGCTTCTTCGATTGGGTCTTCATGATTGGCCTGTTGGGCGTGGGGCTCGCGTTGATCCTGGGGATCGGGACCCGCATCGCAGCAGTCGCCGCGACGGCGATGCTGCTGATGATGTATCTGGCGGCCTTTGACAACACCAACAACCCGTTCATGGATGACCACATCATCTACTCGTTGGCCGTGATCGGCATTGTGTGGGTGGAGCTGGAGCGTCAGGACATCGGCCTTGGCACCTGGTGGAGGAAGCTCTCTGCTGTTCAGAGCAACCGCTGGCTGATCTAGCCCGGATTGCTCGGGCGGGGCCTGGCGCGCGGCGCCGGCCCCGCCTTTACCTTTTCGGCGTCAGTGGCCGCGAAGTCTAGGTGACACCGAGTGCCTGTTGATGCAGGTTCAACATCGATTCGACGGTTCGTGACCAGGGCAGCGTCTCCGCTTGGGCGCGGGCCGCTGCCCGTCTCTCCCGTGGGTCCCGCTCCAGCATGCTGGCGATGGCGTCCGCGAAGGCCTGCGGGTCGCTAGGCGCGGCGAGGCCTGCGTCGCCCACCACTTCCGGCAGGGCCGAGTGCGCGTTGACCACCGCGGGAGTGCCGGAGGCCAGTGCCTCCAGTGCTGCCAGCCCAAAAGTCTCGATGGGGCCGGGGGCGACCACCACATCGGCGCTGGCCAACAGCTGTGCGAACCGCTCGCGGCCCGACACGAAACCGAGGAACGTCACGGGGGCGCCGTCGCCGCGCGCGCGCATCTGTGCGGCAATGGCGCCGGTGCCGGCGCTGACCAGGCGCACCTTGACGCCGCGCTCGGCGAGCAGGCGCACGGCATCGATGGCCAAATCTGGGCGCTTCTCCGTGGATAGCCGGGAGGCCATCAGCAGTAGCGCCTCATCCTCCGTGGCGTACTCGCCGCGCACGTCAGCCGACGCATGCGAGGGGTGGAAGCGATCAAGGTCCACGCCCAGTGGCACCTTGACTGCGGGCCGGCCAATGCGCGCGAACTCTTGGGCGGCATAGTCGGTGGTGGCAATCACGGTGGTGAAGAGGCGGTGGATGCGGCGGTTGTGGCGATTGGCGATCGCGGTGATCGGCAAGGCCTTGGCCAGCAGCCGTGGCACGTTTGCGTGAAGAATGCCGTCGGCCCGTTCGTGCGCCCAGAACACTGCCGGAATGTCGCGATCGCGCGCCCACCCGGCGAGCCCTTTCAGCGTGGTGCGGTCGGAGACCTCAATGACATCGGGCTGGAAACCTCGGAGTATGGCCTTGACGTCGCGGGGACGGGTGATGACTCGATAGCCGCCGCTCAGCGGCAACACGGGGCTGCGGACGGTCACGCGACGCCCAAAGGGTGTCTCCTCATCGGAGTCCGCTTCGCCGGGCACGATCATCAGGTACTCGTGGCCGCGTTCCTGGTATCCCTGCCCGAGCGCATGCATCGCGGTGCGCAGGCCGCCGGAGGTGGGGCCATAGAAGTTGGCCACATGCGCGATGCGCACTACAGCACCACCTCGTCTTCAAGGATGTCCCAGGGGCGCAGTGGCAGGGAGGCGTGGTCGCGGATCGCCTGCTCGTAGTAGCCGATCAGGGTGTCGCAGATCTTGTCCCACGTGCGGCCTTCGATGGACAGGCGGGCGCGGGCGGAGAACTGTGCGCGGGTGTCGTGATGGCTGACCAGTTCCTGGACGTGAGCGACCATGCTGTCGAGGTCTCCCGGGGAGTACAGGAAGCCGGTCTCGCCGTGATCCACGAGGTCGATGGGCCCTCCTTGGCGGGGGGCGATGACGGGCAGTCCCGAGGCCAGCGACTCCTGGATGGTTTGGCCAAAGGTTTCGAATTCGCCGCAGTGCACAAAAACGTCAAAGCTGGCGTAGGCGTGGGCCAGTTCCTCGCCGGCGAGGAAGCCCATGAAGTGGGCCTTCGGCAGCATGGCCTTGAGTTTCTGATGCGCAGGGCCTTCGCCCACAATCACCAATGACATCCCCTCGACTTCGGTCAACCGGCCCAGATCCTCGACGCGCTTCTCAGCGGCTAGCCGGCCCACGTAGCCGACGATCACCTCCCCGTGGGGGGCGAATCGGTCTCTCAGCTCCTGGCTGCGCTTGGACGGGTGGAAGCGCGCGGCGTCGACCCCGCGCGGCCACAGCTTGAGCCGCTCCACGCCCAGCTGCTCGAGCTGGCGCATGGTGTAGGTGGATGGCGCCAACGTGAGGTCAGCTCGGTTGTGGAGGTTCAAGATGCGGTTCCACAGGATCGACTCGGCCCAACGCCCGTTGTACCCACGAGCAAAGGAGGGCACGTCCGTCTGATAGATCGCCACCGTCGGCAGGCCCAACTCGTTGCAGGCTCTGACGGCGGACCAGCCCAACATGAAGGGGGAGGCCAGGTGCACCACGTCGGGCTCGTACTTCTCGAGGATGCGGGAGATGCGTCCCACACCACTGAGCGAGACGCGCACATCCCGGTAGCGCGGCAGTCCCATGGCGGGCAGCCGGGTGATGGACGCGATGCCGTAGCGCACCGGTCCCTGGGAGCCTTTGGACTCAGGAGCGATGACCATGGCCTCGTCGCCGCGCGCGGTCAGGTGCTCGATGACCCGCAGCAGCGAGTTCGTCACGCCGTTCGAGTGAGGCAGGAACGACTCTGCGACCAGTGCGACTTTCACGCCCCCCATTGTGGCGCGAAATGGTGTCCGGCGTGTGAACAAGGGGAAAGTAATGCGTGAAATACTGAGGTCATGAGCAAAAGCACGCGTCGCGGGACAGGCGCCTCGGCGGTGGTGGGTGCCTTGGTGCTGGCGGTGGTGTTCGGCGCGCCGGCCATGGCACACACGGACCTCGCGGACTCGTCTCCAGCGGATGGTGAGACGGTGGTCAGCCTGGACACCGTGCGCCTGGAGTTCACCGGCGACCTGCTCGACATTGGCGCAGAATTGACACTGGTGGGCCCGACAGGGGAGTCCACCTCGCTCGATGTCGAGTTCCCGGAGCCGCAGGTCGTGGAGGCTGCCGTGCCCGCATTGCTCGCGGGGGAGCAGACGCTACGGTGGCGCGTGGTCTCCGAAGACGGGCACCCGATCGAGGGGGAGATTCCGTTCACCGCTGATCCACCCGCGCCATCGCGCAGCCCGTCACCCACTCCGATCACGACGTCATCCCCGGAACCGGCATCATCGCCGACTCCCAGCGCACTGCCCTTGGTCCCCGAGGGCGACTTGGGGGTCACCGCCGGTGAGTCGATCAGCGCGACTGAGGCGGTGCTGATCGCTCTGGCAGGTGCGGCATTGGTGACGGTGGCATGGCTGATCTCCCGCGTGCTGCGGTCCCGGCGGGAGCGCAACTGACGCTAAAGTTGAGGAGTGCCTCACTTTTCTTTTCGCATCGCCGCAATGGCGTCGGCTTGGGCGCTGGTGGCGGGTGCGTGCGCGCCGCCGGCAAACCCCGTCGACGATGACTCCCTGGTCGTGCTGACCACCTTCACGGTGATGGCCGACATCGCGGGCGAGGTGGCCGGGGATCGTGCGCGTGTCGAGTCGCTCATCCGGCCCGGCGTTGAAGTGCACGGCTACCAGCCCACCGCGAGCGACGTGATCCGCGCCAGTGAGGCGGACCTGGTGTTGCACCATGGCCTGGGCCTGGAAGCCTGGTTCGGCGAGTTCACCAATCGTATTGATGCCCCGCATGTGACGATCACGGACGGCATTGACCCGTTGCCCATCGACGGTCAGGACGGCACGTCACCCAACCCGCACGCATGGATGTCGCCGCAGCTGGCCGAGACGTACGTGCACGCGATCGCCGACGCCCTCACGGAGGCCGACCCCGCCGGGGAGGCGACGTACCGCGCCAATGCCGACACCTACATCGGGCAGGTGCGGGAGGTGGCCACCGAGCTTGAGGAGGCCTTGGCCACCATCGACCCTGCTCAGCGCGTCCTGGTCACGTGCGAGGGCGCTTTCAGCTACCTGGCGGCCGACGCCGGCCTGGACGAATACTACCTGTGGCCCGTCAACGCCGAGTCCCAGGCCACCGCCCAGTCTGTGCGCGCCGCGATTGATGTGGTGCGCGAGCGTGACGTGCCAGCAGTGTTCTGCGAGTCGACGGTCAACCCGGATGGAATGGAGTCGGTGGCGGCCGAGTCGGGAGCGGTCTATGGCGGCGTGCTGTACGTCGACTCGCTCACCGAGCCCGACGGTCCTGTGCCCACCTACCTGGACCTGCTGCGCGTCAACAGCCGCACCCTCACGGATGGGCTGGCGGGTGAGGCGCCATGACCACCCTTGCCACCCACGGACTCACGGTCTCGTACGGTGAGGTGCTCGCGCTCGCGGACGTGAGCATCACGCTGCCGCCGGGACTGACGGTGGTGGTGGGCGTCAACGGCTCGGGAAAGTCGTCGCTGCTGGGCACCCTCGCAGGCGCCATCACCCCCACGGCCGGCACCGTCACCGTCGATGGGGCCGATGCTGGCAGGGCTCGCGCCGATGGTCACGTGGCGTACGTGCCCCAGGCCGACGCGGTGGACCGAGACTTCCCCGTGAGCGTGCGCACAGTCGTGGAAATGGGCCGCTATGCGACCCGCGCCACCCGCAGCGAGCACCGCACCGCGGTGGCCCGTGCGATCGATCGAGTGGGCCTGACGGGACTCGAACGGCGCCAGATCGGCGAGCTGTCAGGAGGCCAGCGACGGCGCGTGCTGCTGGCGCGGGCACTCGCGCAAGGGGCACGAGCACTGGTGCTGGACGAGCCCGACGCTGGCATTGACGTGGGCGCCCGGCGTGACTTCCACGGCGTGCTGCGAGAGCTGATCGAGCAAGGTCTGACCGTCGTGATGTCCAGCCACGACCTTGCCTCCGTGCCCGACGTGGCCGACCGCGCCATCGTGCTTCATCAGCGGGTGATTGCCCAGGGAGCACCCGCCGAGGTGCTGACGCCCGAGGTGCTGGCCCGTGCGTTCGGAGGTGGCGCATGATCGCCGCCTGGCTGAGTGAGCCGTGGGCCTATGAGTTCATGGTGCGGGCCCTTGTCATCACGCTGGCCGCCTCAATCGTGGGCGCCATGATCTCCGTATGGCTGGTGCACATCGGTTGGTCGCTGCTGGGTGACGCCGTCAGCCACGCCGTGTTGCCCGGGGTGGTGATCGCGCCATTGGTGGGCGCCCCCTACGCGGTGGGTGCCCTGGCGTTCGCGCTGCTGGCGGTGTGGCTGATCGAGAGGGTGCACAGCACCACCCGAGTCAAGGAGGACGCCGCGATCGGGGTGGTGTTCTCCACGCTGTTCGCCGCCGGCCTGGTGCTCATCTCTGTGACCACCTCCGAGGTGGACCGCGCCCACATCCTGTTCGGGAACATGTTCGGCATCTCCGCCGCGGATGCCACCCAGGTGGTGGTGCTGTCCGCGGTGGCCGCGGTCATCATCCTGGCATGGCGGCGACGCTTCACCTGGTTCGCCTTTGACGCGGCGCACATGGCCTCCATGGGGCGCCGCCCGCGACTCGTGGGCGCGGCGATGTTGGTGACGCTCGCGTTGGTGGCCGTCGCGGGATTACAGGCCGTGGGCGTGGTGTTGGTGGTGGCCATGGTGATCATCCCCGGTGCCAGTGCGCACCTGCTGGCCAACCGCATCGGCCACATGCTGTGGATCGCCCCCGCCCTTGCGGTCGCTGCCACCGTGGTGGGCCTGTATGCCAGCTTCTATCTGGACACCTCTCCGGGCGGGACGGTGGTGCTGGTCCACGGAGTGGGCTTCGCACTCGCGTACACGCTGGGTCGCTACGGTGTGTGGCGCAGCCGCCCCCGCCACCGCGCTGCGACGGAGGTCTCATGAGCACACCCGAACTGTCCGCTACCGCCCAGGATTACGTGAAAGTGGTGTGGAACGCGGGGGAGTGGTCCGATGCCCCGGTCACCACCACGCAGCTGGCCAACCGCATCGGGGTGGCCCCTTCCACTGTCTCGGAGACGGTGCGGCGCCTCAGTGACCAGGGACTGCTGGAGCATGCGCCCTACGGTGCCGTGACTCTCACCGCACGGGGACACCAGCATGCGCTCGCGATCGTGCGCAAGCACCGGCTGATCGAGACCTACCTGGTAGAGATGCTGGGCTACCGCTGGGACGAGGTTCACGACGAGGCGGAGGTGCTCGAGCATGCGTGCTCGGCCCGCATGATTGACGCCATGGACGCCGCCCTGGGACACCCCACGCGCGATCCTCACGGAGACCCCATCCCTGGACCCGACGGCGTGGTGCCCAGCCCGGCTGCCACGGTGCTGGCGCAGGCACAGCCGGGACAGTGGCGCATCGCCCGCATCTCCGATGCCGACCCCGCGCTGCTGCGGCACCTCACCGACGTAGGATTGACGTTGGACGTCGAGGTCCATGTGCTGCCTCGTCAGAAGTACGACGACGGAGTGCGCCTTGAACGTCCCGGCGGTGACCAGCCGCTGTCACTCGGGGCCGCAGTGGCCCAGGCCCTGTGGCTCGTACCGAAGAACTAGGCCATATGACGACTTATCCCGCCGTGTCCGCGGCCGCCGCACCACGCTGGCGCTTGCCTCCGACTGCGCGCGACCCGCGTTTCCGGTACACCCTGGGCGCGTTCATGGTGGCGGGGTTCAGCATTGGCCTGACCCAAGGCGGGGCCGCGGGCGTGATTCAGGACCAGGTCGCAGACCTGGGCACCACCGTCGACATGGTGGGCTACACCATCGTGGCCTACGCACTGGGGGTGGTAGTGGGGGCCCCGTTGATCATGGTGGGCCTGGGCCGGGTCAATCGCCGGCCGTTGCTGTGGTGGCTGAGTGTCGCATTCGTGGCGACCAGCGTGGCGACGACGCTTGCCCCGTCCATCGAGGCGCTGATGGCGATCCGCTTCGTCTCCGGGCTGCCCCATGGAGCACTCATGGCAGCGGCATCGTTCGTGGCGGCGTCGTTGCTCGGACGCGCGCGGCGCGGGCTCGCGATCTCCCTGATCATGCTGGGTTTCACGGCCTCGGCGATTGTGGGCGTGCCGGCAATGCAGTGGATCTCAGAAACCGCCGGCTGGCGTGCGTCCTACGCGGTTGTAGTGGCGGTCGGCGTGGTCTCCATGGTCGGCATATGGGCCTTTGCCCCGTCAGTGCGCGGCAACCCGCACACCTCCCTCGCTGGTGAGGTGCGTGCGCTGCGGAGCCTGCCGGTGTGGGTCGCCATCATCGCGACGACGGTGGGTTTCGCGGGATTCGCAGCCGTATTCTCCTATGTGGTGCCGCTACTCGAGGAGGCCAACGGATTCAGCGCCTCCGCCGTCACCTGGGTGCTGGTGGCCTGGGGAGTGGGGATGAGCATTGGCGCGGCTGTCGGGGGGCGCCTGGCGGATCGATCCCCAGTGTGGACCGCGCGCATCGGCCTCACCGGCTGCGCTGTCGTCCTCTTGGGGTTGGGGCTGTGGGGGTCGGTGCCCTATGCCACTGTGACCCTGTTGGTGGCGTTGGCCATCAGCATGCAGATCTACTCCCAGTCAGCGCAGAACCACCTGATGGATGTCGTCCACGTCTCGCCTACCCTCGGCAGCGCCGTGTCCCACGCGTCGCTCAATGCCGCCAACGCCCTGGGGGCGGGCGTGGGGGCGCTCGTGATCGCCGCAGGCTGGGGATACCAGGCGCCGGCCTGGGTCGCGCTCGCGCTGACAGCGGTGGCGCTCGTGCTGGTGTCGGTGGGCGCCGGGTACCGCAAGGCGAGCTCGCCTCCAGCCCCCGCTGCTGTGGGACGCTAGTCGCTATGAAACTTCGCCTCGGCACCCGCGCCTCGACGCTGGCGCGTACCCAATCGGGGATGGTGGCCGATGCCCTCGTTGAGGTGGCCGCGCGCCACGACATCGCGCTCGAGGTCGAGCTGGTGACCATTACCACCGAGGGCGACACCTCCACGGGTTCGCTGGTAGGCATCAGCCAGGTCGGGGTGTTCGTCAACGCGCTACGGGAGGCATTGTTGCGGGACGAGTGTGACCTGGTGGTGCACTCCCTCAAGGACATGCCGGTCGCGCCGCACCCGGAGCTTGAGGTCGCGGCCATTCTCGCGCGCGCCGAGGTGCGCGACGCGTTGTGCACAGCAGGAGTGTCATGGCAGGACCTCGCGGAGGGTGCCCGCGTGGGCACGGCGTCCCCCCGCCGGGCCGCCCAGTTGCGTGCACTGCGCCCCGACCTGCGCGTCGAGGACATGCGGGGCAATGTGGACACCCGCCTGCGCAAGCTCAACGAGGGGTTTGACGCCGTGGTCTTGGCCGGGGCGGGCCTGGCCCGGCTGGGACGCCTTGAGGACGCGACGTACCTGTTCCCCCCCGAACAGATGCTGCCCGCCCCGGGTCAGGGCGCCCTGGCGGTGGAGATCGCCGTGGACGGCGACGACCAGCTCCGCACGCTCGTGGCCGCGCTGGATCATGCCGACACCCGCGCCGCGGTCACCGCTGAACGTGCGGCGCTCGCGGCCCTGGATGGCGGATGCGCGGTGCCCATCGCGGCATTGGCCAGTGTGGATGGGGTCTACATGCGCCTGCACGTACGCGTGGTCAACACTGCAGGCACGCTGGCGCTGAACGAGGTGATCCGCGGCGCCACACGCGAGGCGCTGTCGCTGGGACGCAGCACCGGCCGTGCGCTGATGGGGCGCGGCGCCGGGAGACTGATGGGGCCCTCATGACCAATTCAACCGTGCTACAGGGCAATCGCGTGCTGGTGCCCGTCACCGCCGAGCGGCGCGACCTGGCCGCACGCCTGGCCGAGGCGGGCATGCAGGTGGACGAGGTCCAGTTCATCGCCATCGCGCCTCCCGCGACACCCGCGGCGCTCGAGGCGGCGACCGCCCGCTGGTGCGCCGGCGAGTACGACTGGATGGCCGTGACCAGCCGCAATGCGATCCGTGCCATGGATGAGGTGGCGCGGGCTGCCGGCGCCACGCTGAGTGCGCCCCAGCCTGGCGCGAAGGTCGCGACCGTGGGCGAGGCGACCCTCGGCGCATGCGCCAAGGTGGGCCTCGAGGTCTCCCTGGTCCCCACGGGCGCGCAGAACGCCGGTGGCATCGTCACGGCATTCCCCGATGGGCCCGGACGCGTGCTCGCGCCCCTGGGCAACCTCGCGTCGCCGGTGCTCGTGCGCGGACTGGAGCGCAAGGGATGGGACGTGGACGCGGTGGAGGCGTACCGCACGGTTGATGGCCCCGGTCCCAACGCCGCGTTGGTCGCGGATCTGGCCGCGGACCGTGTCGATGCCATCGTCCTGACCTCTGGCTCGGTGGCCGACCGACTGGCCGCCACCTGCACCTCATTGGGCACCGACACCATGGTGATCGCCATCGGCGCCACCACCACCGCCGCAGCCAAGGCGGCAGGTTTGGCGGTGGACGCCGTGTCCACCGAGCCGTCCTACGACGGCATCGTGGCATCGTTGAATGCAGCCCTGTCCGCACGCGACGCGAAGGAGGCACCGTGACTACTGCCGGCCCCGAGCGCAGGCCCCGCCGCCTGCGCACCACGAGCGCGATGCGCAGGCTGGTGGCCGAGGTGCGCACGGACCCCGCCGCGCTGGTGCTGCCCCTGTTTGTGCGTGAAGGTCTCACTGAGCCCCGCCCCATCGACTCAATGCCGGGGGTGCGCCAGCACAGTCTGGAGTCTCTGGCGGCCGACGTGGCCGCGGCGGCCAAGGCAGGGCTGGGCGGCGTGATGCTGTTCGCCATCCCCGACGTGCGTGACGCGACCGGCACTCAGGCGTGCGAGCCGCACGGCATCCTCAACCGCGCCATTGAGGTGGCGGTCGAGGCCGCTGGCGAGGATCTGGTGGTGATGGCCGACCTGTGCCTGGACGAGTTCACCGACCACGGCCACTGCGGCGTGCTGGCTCCCGATGGCACCGTCGACAACGACGCAACCCTCGCGGTCTACGGGCGGATGGCGCTGGCCCAGGCCCGCGCGGGTGCCCACGTGCTGGGGCTGAGTGGCATGATGGACGGCCAGGTCGCCACCGTGCGGGCCGCCTTGGACGCTGAAGGCTTCATCGACACGTCACTCTTGGCCTATTCCGCCAAGTACGCCTCCGCCTTCTACGGCCCCTTCCGCGAGGCGGTCGAGAGCACACTGGTCGGCGACCGTCGCACCTACCAGATGGACCCTGCCAACCGCCGTGAGGGGCTGCTGGAGGCGGAGCTGGACATCGCCGAGGGCGCGGACATGGTAATGATCAAGCCCGCCCTGCCTTATCTGGACGTGGTGGCGGATGTGGCGGCGGCATCGGCCGTACCCGTGGCGGTCTATCACGTGTCGGGCGAATATGCGCAGATCGAGGCGGCCGCAGCTCAAGGCTGGCTGGACCGCAAGGCTGCGCACCTCGAGGCCGTGACGTCGATGATGCGGGCCGGCGCGGACATCGTCCTCACCTACGCCGCGCTGGATATCGCCGACTGGTGGAAGGAGCGCTCATGAATGAGTGGACTGCACGTGCCAACGCGGTGCTGCCCGGCGGGGTGAACTCGCCGGTGCGGGCGTGGAATGGCGTGGGCGGCGACCCGGTGCCCCTGGCCTCGGCCCACGGCGCCTATGTGACTGATGCCGCCGGACGCGAGTATGTGGACATGGTGGGATCGTGGGGCCCTGCCCTGTTGGGGCACGCGCACCCCGCCGTGGTTGAGGCGGTGCGCGAGGCGGCCGGCCGAGGGCTGTCCTTTGGCGCGACCAGCGAAGGTGAGGTGGCGCTGGCCGAGGCCATCCGCGACCGCTACGCGCCCGCCCAGAAGGTGCGCCTGGTGTCCACCGGCACCGAGGCCACCATGTCCGCCATCCGCCTGGCGCGTGGGGCGACCGGGCGCGACCTGATCGTGAAGTTCGCCGGCTGCTACCACGGGCACTCCGATGCGCTGCTGGTGGCCGCGGGCTCCGGGCTGGCCACCGCCGGAGTGCCGGACTCTGCGGGCGTGCCCGCCGGCGCCGCGCGCGACACCCTGGTGCTGCCCTACGGCGACACGGACGCACTCACCGCCGTCTTTGCGGAGCACGGCCACCGGATCGCCGCCGTCATCACCGAGGCCGCGCCCTGCAACATGGGCGTGGTGCGACCG
>Ga0307966_1003142_pt1:10000-12467 | contig 12467 bp, 13 predicted proteins | sample OrgLakmetagen646_FD_203141 | JGI IMG/M metagenome (GOLD analysis project Ga0307966, IMG submission 203141) | Saline water microbial communities from Organic Lake, Antarctica - #646 | ecosystem: Environmental > Aquatic > Non-marine Saline and Alkaline > Saline | place: Antarctica... | reverse complement strand
AGGTTTGGTCGTCCCCATGGCTGGTTGACCCAAACTGTGCCAATAAGCTATCCACCCAATTCAAAGCCCCCTATACCTCATCTGAATGCAAGGTACTTGAAGTTATATCCGAACCATTGACATTTGCTGAAAATTTGGCATTCTGGGGGGCTGCATGGGGCCCGGTGCATATTTTGCACCCACTTGGCCGGGAAAAGGTACATTTCTGAACTTGCCCCGATCGACCTCTGCTTCAGGATATAAGCATTATAAATGTCATATACCATTGCTGCAATGTCAAATTCGGGACAGGGGTACTGGGAATGCCAGCGTATGGGAGGCACTCACACAAGGGACACAGGGGAGAAAGGCAGAAAAAGCTGTCGCCCCATACCTGCTGCGAATTTCAGCCCGGTTTTTGCTCTCATAGTTGCGGGGTTAATTACATTAAAATAAAAATGGGGCCGATCGGTGGCCTGGTTGAATTTTGGTGAATTATCTGCAGCGTTACATGCAGCAATTTTGGCAGGAGCCTTTTCCGGCACCATTTCACATCCTCACTTTCACACCAGAGAAGCCCTATAAAATTTACAGGGCACATATTGGTGCCCGGCACATATTGGTGCAGTGTGTGAGAAATAGTGTCTGATATTGACCCCTGACAAATATGATGGCGAGCCACCCACTGGGTCTTTCCACCTGCTTTCTTTGCAGGCAAGTCAAGAAAAAAATAGGCTATCCAACACAAGTTTCAGCTCCCAAAACGGTGCAGTGGTTGGGGAGATAGAGCCAAAATTGGCTTATTGGCACAATTTGACTGGGAAAGGGCGGTCCAGCCATGGGGACGACCGTTTTGGTAGGAGCCAATGTCGAGTTTCAGCCCGGGAGGTGCCGGGGATGGGCCCGGGGAGGAGGTCTTGACCCCTCCAAAACAAAACTTGTCTCTAACACTTTACACACCGCACCCCAGGGTCCCAGAATTCATCTGACACGGTGAATGTTTTGGTTAGGAGCCTGTTTCGAGTCTCAGCCCGTGGGGTGGCCTGGGTGAGTCTGGGGAGGCGTAGGTGAAGTGTGGTGGGAATCCGACAACGCTAGGGGCTCACGCCCCCACGTGGGGGCTTCGCCAAAAAAAAGCCACCTTGGCACCGAGTACCGTAAAACTCCTCCGCTACCAAGAGTAATAAGCTTGTCAATTTGTGCTTCTTTATGTTTGTGTGTGCACATGCTAGCTTACGTGTACGTGTGCGCACGTGTGTGTGTGTGTGTGTGTGTGTGTGTTTGCGGTATGTATGTGTGTGCGTATTGCTTGCCTGTTTCAGGCCATCCACAATGGTGTCTGCCTCTTCATGAGTTAGGATGCCGGCCTTGGCAAGCGCCCTAGCATAGACTTGACTGCCCTATGTATGTAAGTAGATTGTGGGTGGGAGTTTGTGCGCACATACTTGCGCGAGTGTGCGCGTCAGTGTGAGTTGTGTGTATACACGTGCATGTATGTGTGCGCGTGCTGTGCTTGTGCATGTGCATGTGCATGCTGTATGTGCACGTGCTTGTGTGTTTGTGTGTGTAAGTGCGTTCGTGCGTGTGTGTGGTTGGGGGGGGGGGTGAGCGCCTAAGCGTTTGTGTGCGTGTGTGTCTGAGTGTATGTGTGTTTGTGTATGTGTGCGCCTAATTGTATGTGTGTGTGTGTGTGTATTTGTGTGTGCGTGCATTGTATGTGTGTGTCTGTATGTGTGTATGTGTGTGTGTATGCACATGTGTGTGAGTGTGTGTGTGTGTGTGTGTGTGTGTGTGTGTGTGTGTGTGTGTGTGTGTGTGTGTGAGTCTGTGAGTATTTGTGTGTGAGTGCAGTATTTGTGTGTGCGTGCTTGTAAAGTTTTCAAATGTGAGAGCCAGTTAGTGAGAGACAGTTAGTGAGTAAAAAAGTGAGACGTGTGTCTTGCACAAGTGATGCACATGCGCAAGCACATGATGAGTTGCAAGACTTAAAACAGAATAAAGTCCTTGGAACCTCTCCTGACCTTCAAATCCTCAGCCCACATGCGCTTGTCAAAGGGCAGCGATTCGTTAAACTTCTCCATCAAGGGGTCAGTCTGTCCAGTGAAGCGCCCTCCCCACAGCTTCTTTTCTCCAGCAGGAGCAGCCCCTTCACCTTGAGCACTGCTACTAGCCATCTGCATCACACCATTTCGACAAGCAGGCCTTAACCAACCAAGGGTGTAAGCAAACTCGGCTTTCGACACGTTTTATCGTGGAGAGGAGGCACTCACGCTCAACGTAGTTCCGCGAGACGAGGTAGGCACCATCTTCACTGGCAGAGGTAAACGAGTGTGAAACGGCCTAGTTGATGGTGCAGCCTGCCCCTTTCCCACGGGTTTGCCTTGGCTGATTAAACCTGGATGCTTTAGTTGAGACATGCTGGAAATTTTTGAAATTATAATCCGCGATTCGAAACACCTCGGTAACCTGGCACTTCCTGACCAGCAAA
>Ga0307966_1003142_pt1:0-5000 | contig 12467 bp, 13 predicted proteins | sample OrgLakmetagen646_FD_203141 | JGI IMG/M metagenome (GOLD analysis project Ga0307966, IMG submission 203141) | Saline water microbial communities from Organic Lake, Antarctica - #646 | ecosystem: Environmental > Aquatic > Non-marine Saline and Alkaline > Saline | place: Antarctica: Organic... | reverse complement strand
CCCACAGGTGGGGTTGGGGGTGGGGATGGGGTGCACATGCATGTTTGTGTGTGGGCAGTGCATGTGCGCAGACTCATGCTGTGGTCAAATGCAATGTGTTTGTGTGTGTCAATGGATAGTGTCAAGAGATCTAGCTCCATATGCTGTGCCTTCCTGCTGCTTACATTGTGTGTGTGTGTGTGTGTGCGTGTGCGTGTGTGCGTGTGTGTGCGTGCGTGTGTGCGTGTGTGCGTGCATGTGTGTTTTTGTATTTAGGCACATACACACACACCTGTGCTGATGTGCCATGCCTGCCCTTATGCAAGTGTGCACACACATTGTTATTCAACGGGTGGTTCCCTTGCCCGCATCCGTGCAGTGTTCAGCGGCGTGCGCTGCCTGACAAGCTTGTGTTCACGCACATCGTGCAACGGCGGGGCGTAACGCTTGGCAAGCACCAGGTGGGTTTGCGTGTGCGTTTGTGTGTGCGTGTGCTTGTGTGTGTATGTGTGAGAGAGAAAGTGCTTATGTTTCCTGCATACACTGTTGCCGTGAATTTACATTACATACCTATTCACACACAAACAGGCACACACATGCACACACACACATGCACACACACACGCACACACACACACATACACACATACATGCACACACAGGTGTGCCGAACCAGTGTTGCAAAGTCCACCAGCGAGCAGGCTCAGAGTCTTCGCAGCATGGCTGCGAACGAGCTTGTTGCTGTGAGCTCTCAGGTACGAACAGCCGATGTGAGAAACTTGTTTGAAAGTGTGTTAGGCACCGCTGCTCGTGTTCACTTTCGTCAAGGAGTGTTGCAGGCGCAGAAATTCTGCCTTAGGCCAGCCGCACAGGCACTTGATTAAGCGCGTGCCAGGTAACAGGAATAGTAGTAGGACTCCATTTACTCACAGACGGTTGAGCACAGGAATATCTTTACCCACCCGCATTCTTCTTCCCAGCCAGCGTTTGTGTGGGTGCTTTAGGAGCGTCACCCTTGAATGTGAAAGGGATTGTGCAAAGCCTGAAAGTTCCCAAAGCCCAGGGCAGTGGAGATATGGTCAGCTGAAGCTGTGCAATTGCCCGTGAGAGGCTTAAGGGCACCCTGAAACCTTCAGGTCCTTCTTAGTCCTTAAAAGTGCAAGGAGTGGGCATAACATGCAAACACACACACACACATACACACACACACACATGTCTCCCTGTGCTCAGGGGGCCACTGCCTTCATCCTCGTCCCCTACCTGGACTCAAAGCAAGACGTAAAGCTGGCTGGCTTCCTCCTACAATTCTGACTGAAGCCTGCGTCCTGCTTCCCCAAACTTAAACTCAACGGCCTGAGTGAGGTGACACCTCTCCCAGCGGCTTTGAGAAGCCCTGGAAACTGTATTTGTTATGTCCTCAAGACCCAGTGCACGGTGTGTTCACGCAAAAGGAGAGGGGGAGCAACTTGTGTTGTCCCTGCTTGCTGAGCAACGCAATGAACGTATGTGCTGGTGTTAATAATGACGAGGGCGATGCCAGCACTGAACAAAGGATAGTGGTGTGATGGGTAGTGTAGGGATTGATGAATTATGTAGAAAGTGTGTATGGTGGTGTATCGCACACAGGTAAGGGGGTAGTGCAAGATGCCTGGGCCTTCTTTGCTCACTAAAGCAAGGCCCAGCTGTCGGCAGCCCCACCTATCACCTGATCAAATTATGATCTTGACCCTAGTTCATGCATCGTCGATTATACCCCTCCTTGCTGTGCACACAACATGTGATTCGTGGTTGTGTGTGCAATGCTACAGGATGGGAGGTGCGCAGAGATGTGTGTGTGTTGTGTTGGTGTGTCGGTAACTGCAAATGCAGGAGGAAAGGAGGTAGAATGAATTGCAGGTGTGAGGCTAGTGAAACAGTGGCAAGCTTGCCTCAAACTTGCGTGCAGCGTGGTCTCATGCCAAAGTGTTGGCTGGGAAAGTGTTGTTGCTTTTGCTGCAGTTCAGTTTGCGCAACTTTGACCACCACACCACCCCTGGAATAGATGTGATGTGATGTGCTGCAGCTGCTGACCAGCCAAATAAGCTGGCTAAAGGTCACACACTGTTGTGAGCGTTGCAGACATTGTGGTGTGAGTGGGCTGCACAAAGGAGCGTAATTAGTGTTTTGTGTAAGACTGCGGAATGCATTGCTGCACCCTGAGGGGTGATTTTTCCATTCCTTGCCCGTTGCTGCCTGGAGTTGCAAAAACATTTTTTGCGGCCTTTGGCAAGCGTGTGTGCCTCTGCTGTATGCCTACATCTGAATTGTGCGGCATGTCAACCAAAGATTTACGAAAGAGCGGGTGAGTGTGTTGTAGACATGCGAGCTGGCATTTGAATTGAATGGCAGTCTTTTGGAGCATGATTTTGAGTCTGTCTACTATTGGGACTGTGTGTGTCCTGGCAGTGCATTTCCCACTAATTCGGTTAGTCGGTTGTAGGGTTTAGGGTTTAGGGTTACGTCTACTACGTCTTGACCAACGAACGCAAAATGCAGGACTTGTTGAAATCCTGTTTCTTTTATTGTATATCTCGATTCTGTGCCCGATTCTGTTTTGCGGGGTATGCATTTCGAATGCCATGTTTCCTGCCTCAAGACTGGAACTAGCTGGTTCACCGTTTATTGAATACAACAGGTTGAAATGTGTTATTGATTGCTTTTTATCTTTTCTGTAAGGTAAGGTAAGGTTACATCGCTATATATGCCTCTGGTGGGCATCTGAGCGGAAGCTTGGAAAAAAGCCTGTAACCAAACCAAAAAAAACGCTAGAAAAATCAAGGGAACAGGGCTAGGCACTTAGCTACAAAAGAGGCAACTCCAAAAATATCAGGTTGATTCAAAAAGGTCCTCAAACAAGCTTTTCTGTAAGCTTTTGACTCGGCAGAATTCGAGGTCAGCAAGGTTTGAAAATAGCCTACCTATTTCAAGTAGGGTTCTAGTAGGGTTCCTGAAACTTACCTCACAGTGCCACTTCCCAAACATACTTGGGGTTAGCACGGAGGATCCAGGGAGATGCTTTCCAATTTATTGCCAAAGCAATCCACCAGTCACCATCGCCCATTTATTTCCACAGTGTCAAATCCCACGCAGGTATTATGGGCAATGCACAAATGAATATGCTGACGCTGTTGCTATTAAATCAATCACAACCTACTCTGACGTTGCGGATACCTTCATCGAGGGGTTACAAGGGGTTACAAGGATGGCCTACAGCCCGAGACTCTGGCTGATGGCAATTGGCTGGTGAAACAAAATCATCCAGTGTCTCAAATTGAAACTAAATCTGACACAAACTTGAGGAGTCTGTATGAGTCATGATTCAGGAATGCATTGATCTCAAAATCAGTGATACTGTGATGACAAGCCAAGAAAGGATTAAATTCAGAGCTTGAAGGAGCAAACGCACGCAGAGTCTTAAACATTCCATCAAAAAGGTCTCTGTATCTCATGCGCAGCTCGCACACTTCAGCACACTTGCAAAAGAAAAGCACATGCTTCTCATCTTGAACTTCTCCACACTCACATTTATCACAAATGCTAGAACCACCATGCCATTTGCAAGACTCCACTCTCAAATGGTGTGCACGCAATCTGAACCTGCTGAAATTCCTCAACACATGTTTGTTCAAATCCTTGTACAAGTAGGAGGGGATAGAAAATGGAGAACCTCTAGGATCACTCTCAGAACTCCCACACCACTTGTGATACGTCACTGCTTTCTTGTTTACTGCGCGAGGACATGACAAATTAGCTCCTCCTTCAAATGTCTGAAACGCAAATCGCAAATGAACTTTTGCATGGGAACCTGTGTGGCTCTCAGCATTTTCTGTTTGAACATTGCACTATTTTGCAGTCCATTGAACGCATTTGAAACTTGAGCAGACCAGCAAGAACTATCAAAAGAAGCAAGATGCAAATCTGCCTTCAGCACACGGCGTAGAGTCTCACTGTTGGAATCAAGCATGCTATTAAAGAACCTGATGTATGGAAGCACGGAACCAGAAAATTTGCAAGGGCTCCTGACCGCACTCTCTAAGCACCGCCCAATTTGTTGTGCTGTTCTTCACTCCAAGAATGCGCCTCAAGGAAAACAGATGCCTCTTCTGTAACTGGCTACCAAATTCACTGCCTTCACTCAGATACACTGTGCCCCACACCTGACTCGCATACATCCCAGCAAGAATACCATACACCTTAGACAACCAGAGCATAGCATGAGGCCTGCTTTTTAATTCGTGACTCTTGGCAAACTCAGAAATCCTGCTCTGTGCAGCCGTGTAAGGCCGCACCGCATGTTCCTCAGCTATCTTCGGATTCATCCTTCTATCAAGCAGCATGCCCAAATATTTGAACCTGTCTTTCTCTGGAAGCACCACACCATCGTATGTGAACGGATTCTACAAAGGAGAGACAGACTTATTATTAAAATGAACCACCTCCGACTTGGCCGTGTTCACAGTCAATCCTTTCTTCTCAGCGTACGTACGAAGCTTGTTCAGCATCGTCTGCATTTCACCAGGGTCATTTGTAGTTAATCCAAGGTCATCAGCATACAGCATGTGGGACACACAATTAACTCGATCACCAGTCACGGCACCCTCAATGCCCTCACTGATCTCTCTGCCCATGTCATTGATGTACAAAGAGAAAAGGAGGGGGGACAGAGGGCACCCCTGTTTGACACCATTCGTGGAATGCACCCGAGCCCTCTTCTCACCAACCATCAAAATGTACTCATATTCTCATACATATGCTTGATCACGCTGAGCAAAGTAGATGGCATAGCACTACGACGCAGATGTGACCAGTGTTGTTGCCAGTGTCATCATACGCTTGCGAAAAATCAATGAAGGCAACAGGCAACATGTAATCTAGGACTGTTCCTGGGCTTCAGCTTTTTTGCAGCATGCCTAAGATGCCTCAGAATAAACAGAGGGTGTAGAGTGCTTCTGCCCGGAAAGAAGCCAAACTGCGTGTCTGGA
>Ga0307966_1003139_pt1 | contig 12472 bp, 13 predicted proteins | sample OrgLakmetagen646_FD_203141 | JGI IMG/M metagenome (GOLD analysis project Ga0307966, IMG submission 203141) | Saline water microbial communities from Organic Lake, Antarctica - #646 | ecosystem: Environmental > Aquatic > Non-marine Saline and Alkaline > Saline | place: Antarctica: Organic Lake... | reverse complement strand
GCTCCTCAGTGCTGTGGAGTACTGCCATAAGCGTCATGTGGCACATAGGTGGGGCTAGTGGGCGTGTTATAATGTGTGTGCGTGTGTGTGTGTGTGCGTGTGTGTGCATGTGTCTGTGTGTGTGCGTGTGTGTGCGTGTGTGTGCATGTGTGTATGTGAAATTCACGTTGTGATTGTGATTGTGTGTGAGTGTGTTGGTGAATGAGTGTGCGCTTGTGCTCCTTAACCAAGCAAAGTTCTTTGACGGCAGGACAGTGCACGCTCTGTCAGCCTCTCGTTTCACCACCCCGCTTTCTTCCTCTGGTGCTTGTTCTTTAACATCGCAGAGACTTGAAACTAGACAACACTCTCCTAGACCACCACAACCCGCCATGGCTGAAGCTTTGCGATTTCGGTGAGTCCCTGGTTGTGAATGCTGCTTGCAACCCCCTCAAGCAGAGCAGGCCCAGTAGTCACACACACCTACAAGTTGCAGTGTTACGTTGACGCAATGGTTTGTATGTCACCTGCAGTGCGCTGCATCTTCAACAAGACAGAGCACGCGCACACGCACAGTCTCACGCACACACGCACACACGCACACGTACACACACTCTCACGCACACTCACACACTTTTGCGTGCACGCGCATGCACACATACACACATACACACACGCACACACGTACACGTGCATACACGTAAACGCACACTCACATACATGCGCACACACACACACACACCACCACTGAAGGTTTTGCCAAGCACTGGAACGCAAACAACTCCAACATGGACACCATGCGCATCGGAACCCCTGAGTACATGGGGCCAGAGCTCATCAGCAGCAGGTAGGATGTGTGGCGTTTGTAGGGTTGACAGATACCGATTATGATAAACAGTTTGTTTTGGTATTTCCTGTGTGGCGTTTGTAGGGTTGACAGATTCCGATTATGATAACACAGTTTCTTTTGATATTTCCCTGACAATGGTAAGTGTGAATGTGACACATTCCTCTGGCATACCTCAGAAGTGTGTCTTTGTACCTGTGATGAGAGCTGGCACGCATTGCCTAAATGTTGCCCGGTACACATGTACACATGTCCGCTCGTTAGGGCGCAGTCAGAAGGAATAAAACACGTTTATAAATATTATACTTATGGCGCATTTACAACGGCTGGATTCATGGATGTTGGTTTGATAAAAATGCATTAAATTCACCTTTGCATTTACAACAAGGGGATTAATGGCTATAATATACGCGGATTAATTTTATTAATCTTAATCCAGGGGGGGGGGCGATTAAGGAGTAATGGTGTGGATTACTAACATAAAATGGCGTTGACCAATATTTTAAACGTCCCTTAATCTAAACCAAATCTGAGCTACAGGGCCCTAGCCAGGGCCTGGAACTTCGGTCCAAATGGAGCCACTAGCTCAACTTTGACAACCCAAACTCTAAAAAGGGCCATTTTTGGGTCTTTCTGGCTTGAAGCAGGCCTAGCTCCCTAACCATTCATTTTTTGGGTATTATGCATTCTCAGCTCTTCATGAGCTGCAAAACGACCCCCCTATCAGGAACCTAAAATAAAATCCCTGACAGTCACGTGTCAATTTTGGGCCTCCGGCCCAAAATGACCCCCCCCCACCAAACCTCCCTGACCCCCCACACTAATAAAAAGGGTGTCAATTTGCTCAGAATGTAAGCAGCCATCTGCCTGCACAGTTCTCTTGCCAAATAAATTAATACCTGAAGAGTATAGGGCAAAAACTGATAGAACTTTTTTACTTCATTCTTGCAACTTATGCATGATGCAATGCGTAAACTGCAAGTTTGAAATCATTGCTGGTAATTTGCCTGAACACACCCCCGCGGTCTACTTGGGGGCATTCCATGCATTTCTATGACCAGGCACCCAGCCCCCCCCTAAAATCAAATTACCCAACAAGGGTGCCAATCGACTGGGCTTGAGCTGAGGATTCCGAAAAAATATTTATATTTTGTGAAAGTGGCCTAGTATAATCCTGGAGACACCCCCCATAGTTTCCGAGCCCCCCCAAATGACCACCCACCAACCGACCCCTCAGAACAACTAATTTACATACCAATTGATAGCTCTCGACGTCAGGATTCCGAATATGTAATTAATATAATATTTGACACTTGACATTAACAAGTCAAGACACTCACAGGCCCCTGATCCACCCCTGGATAAATATGACCAAGTAATTAAATTCGTTGTAAATGCGCCATTAGCATGAAAATTCTTCTTGTCAGCAGCACTTTCTTTTTCCTATTTTGCCTCAAGCACAAGCGCGCGGCACAAACACGCACACACATGTACACATATACACAAGCATAAGCACACACACTCATTACAAGCAAGCAAGCACACATACAAACACACGCACAAACAAGCTCATGCTCATGCTCATGCATCTCCCACGCGCGCACGCACGCACGCACGCACGCATGCATCCGCACATTTTCCATGCAACACATTTGATGCAATTATTTTGGAACAACCATGACGTCCACACTCATATGCTATGCGCTGAAAACCCATGCAGGACGGGCTATGACGGCAAAAAGGTGGACGTGTGGGCTGCGGGCGTGCTGCTGTTTGTTATGCTGGCTGGTGTGTTCCCTTTTGAAACCCAGGACGACAACTTCAACAACACGGCAGGCCTGTATGACATTTGGCTGCAGCAGATCAAGACCTCGTGGTACGCTGTGTATAGAGTACGTCCATTTGCTTGTGTGTGTGTGTATTTACATATGCCCACATTGGCTGCAGCAGATCAACATCTCGTGGTACGCTGTGTATAGAGTACGTCCATTTGCTTGTGTGTGTATTTACATATGCCCACATCGGCTGCAGCAGATCAACACCTCAGGGTACGCTGTGTATAGAGTACGTCCATTTGCTTGTGTGTGTATTTACATATGCCCACATCGGCTGCAGCAGATCAACACCTCGGGGTATGCTGTGTATAGAGTACGTCCACTTGCTTGTGTGTGTATTTAGTATTTACATATGCCCACATTGTTTGTGAATCATTTTCTCCTCAAAAGGTCTAAAAGTGTTATACTTTTTTATGTCCACTTCTGTGCGCAGGCGTGATCTGCCTAACAACGGGACTGCAGTGATGCGCTTAAGCCCTGAGCTCAAGGACCTGCTTGACAAGATGTTTGAGGTCCATCAGGTGATTGCTCTTTCTTTCTCGCGTACCTGCTCACACGCGCACAAACTGTGCTCCCTACGTCTACAACAGACTGCCTATGGCTGGCCAAAACCGCAAATCCAGAACCGTAGACATATATGTATGGGACGATGCTGTACATGCTGCTGTGCAAATATACTAGATACTAGTGTGCAAATATACTAGATACTCGTGTGCAAATATACTAGATACTCGTGTGCAAATATACTAGATACTCGTGTGCAAATATACTAGATACTCGTTCCCACAAAATAAGATGACACAACAAATGCCCCCCCTCATCCCCCCCCCTTCACACATACACATAGGACTCACGCATCGGCATTGACACCATTAAGGCGCATCCTTGGTTTAAGAAGCCGATGCCGCCCAAGTATGCAGCTGCACTGGCCACACTGACAAGAGCACAGGCAGCCATCGATGAGGCATGTGTGCAAGCCGCAGGGCAAAGCGGAGAGAGAGACAAGGCCTTGGAGGTACGCTGCACGTAATTATTTATATAACGCTGTGAGAAGGAAAGAACTACACTGACGGTGAAAGTGCACTCCCCACATCAATAAAGGAGCCCTTAGCTACCGAGTCCCGTAACACTTCTCCACCACAGAGAAGGAAAGATATTAATGAGGTTCAGGAGGGTTGCAGGCTTGGCCTGAAGCCAGCTCCTGAGGAGAGATGGTAATGATGCTGGTAAGAGCACTTCTGAAATGGACAAAACTTTGTAATGTATTTGACAGAATGCACATGGAGGTTGGAGGCTAGTTTGTTTACACTCTTTGAGAACCAAGACCCAGCTCATTTAAGGCCCCAGGGTGTGGGAGTTGAGTTAGTGCCACCCACACTCAAAACATGGTGTTTAGGGTAATGGAAGCTCCTTGGAGGATGGTGCAGTGATCTTTGTGCAATTGGTGCTGGGGTTTAGTAGCCTCACAGTACTTGATCTCAATGAGGTGGATGTCACGCTGATGTCTGCCAAGACCTTCTTTAGGGTTTAGGGTTTAGGGTTTAGTGCTGGGTTTAGTGCTAGGGTTTAGTGCTAGGGTTTAGTGCTGTAGTGCTAGGGCTTAGTGCTAAACCCTAGGGTTTAGTGCTAGGGTTTAGTGCTGTGCTACCCAAATGGAGTCTTTCTCAATGTGCACTGACGTTCAATCAGCAAAGGTTCTCACACATTTGCATGCGCGTCTCTTGTGTCAGATTTGACGCAGCATTGTGATTAAATAGAGGAGGATACCTACCAAGCTTTTTCTGTGCTCCTTGCTCGTGGCTTATACTCCTGCACTCTGCACGCTATCGAAAAGTCAAACTCAAAATTGTTTTGGCTCGCGGATGCGATGAAGAACTTCTCTGAGAGCTGCCAAGAATAAGCATTATTGATCAACATTTCTGCTCACAAGGACACATGTCTTTCTGTACGCAGATTATGTTAGACCGTGCTGCCAACCCAGCCCTCCCCACTGAGGAGGTCACTCGGATAGGCCTGATCACCATCAAGCCGCCAGGTTTAGAAGAGGGAGTGGAGGATGGTGGGGTGAACCAGCTAGGCATGGGCACCTTACCAGAAGACGCGGCAGTTTGATATCAGGCTTATATTATTTTGTGATGCATACCCACCCTGCTGGGTTCTAGGCGTACCCCACCGCCCCTAACTTCAGTTCCAAGCAGGCTCTTAAAGGTTTTCTTACACTTTTTGACAATGTTGGGTAGTTTCACTGCCAGATTTTTCATTTTATTTTATGGTTTTGGGGCTCTGGCTAGTGTGAGCACTAGTTGAGAGCCTTTCCTTAATGCATGCTGGTGTCTTCCAGCGGAAACTTTTGCTTTTACTTTTTAACAGCAGCGTTTGCGTATAAGCATTGTTGATGATCAACTCTATTGTGCAAAATAAAGAAGTAGGTTTGGACGAAAGTTCGGGTCATCATTTGTTTGCATTTAGCTAATCCTAAAATGTTATGGAGTAAGACCACGGAGACTTGCAAAACCTTCCATTTACAAATTTGCACAACTGTTTGAGGATTCTGTACTTTTCACAAACTTTGCCAAAAAACGAAATGAAAAACTGCTTGGTAGCTAAGATTGGGTATTTGCGGACATATACAGACACACACACATATAGAGCTCACTAGCCATACACACACACGAACACACACACACACACATACACATATAGAGCTCACTAGCTCGATCTGTGATGAAGGCGCCTTCTTCATTCTTCAAGCTAGTGGCATGCTGTATGAAAACCGGTTGACAAAAGATTCAGCTGGATTAGAGTACTAAACAAGTACAACGATTCTTCGTCCGAACGGGTGCATATCCTTTTTTGCTTTATAACTCTAATGTGTCATAGCAAATCACTGTCACTGCAAAGTATAAGTCTCAGCACAACAATCTATCGACTATACCCTGGCTTGAAACCATTCTTCAATAAACTGGCTTCGCCAGCTTATTGCACGAGACCAGGCAAAGCAACCTCAACTGAAAAACCAACTAACCAAATCAAACAAATTGTCACAGCCAACAATTGGGCGTGACAAATGGATTACGTTTCTGAAACTGTAAGCAAGCAGACAGATGCTCATTGTTAAAAGGAGCATAACGGCCTTTTCGTTTGTGTGGGGGGTATGAGGTGTTTTTTGGGGGGGAAAGGGGTGGCTCTTTGAGCTGTTGGCGCAAAATTTACACGTGGCTGTCAGACTTTGTTTGCACCCTCCTGTTACAGCATTGGTTAAACAAGGGGCAAGACCTCTTCCCAATTCCCAAAGCTAGTTCTGACACAATGATGACTTTTCTCCTGCTCCAACACAAGGAAGGCTCTTACAATATATATATCAAGACGATATAATTAATTATGATAACTGGCAAAATAGCGTGGTCAGGATTCTGAATCGCACGCCATATGACCTCTATGCCCCTTTTGATTCTGCCCAGAGGAGGCAAAAAGCAACCAGCAGGCCAGGAAGAAAAAGGCCAAGTTGAAATAACCAGGCTTCTTCCTACGCGCGTGCTGCGTATTGAGTGTGTACAATTTTTGTGTACCGCACACCAAAGCTGTTGCTGTCTTGTGTGTGCGCGACTTTTTCCTCCAGGCTTTGCTGTACAGTCGCTATATAGTATGCCTGTCTCTGTCCTTTTTAACCGTCTCTTTGTTATTATATGTCAACTACTTAATGTCCTGGGCAAACAGTTAAAAATTGAACACACGTTTTTACTCTGAAGAAGGAATGTTGTGTTAATGCATCCCTCGGTGCAGAAGGGAACAAAACTTATTTCAGAATCCACTACTAGTTTATATGAGAATACGCTTTTTCTCCTATTCTTTCTGCCAATTTCCTTTGCCGCAGTAGTTACGCTACTGCAACAAACATGTGCTATTAATATAATTGGCTGCATGCCTCGCGCACTATCACCTAACATTGGTGTGCTTCTACATAAGGTGCTCTTATACATGTACTTCTGAGCGGAGTATTTGACAAAGCAGAGGGTTTTGACTAATCCTCAAAAACCTAAACGTTTTCCATGTGAAAATGGATTCAACCTTTGATCATTTCTTTACATTTTTTTACATTAAAATTACAAAAAGAAGAATTGATGAATTCGAATAGAACAAGTGCTGTCTAAGAGAACAATTACGCCAAGGCTGATGCGTTGCCGTTGGTTGTAATTAATTACGTGTGCCATAAGGAGCGCAAGCCGTCGCATTGCCTCAACACCTAAGGATTTATTAAACCAAAGCAACTTGAATGTGGAGGATCTTATTGAGGAAAGCTGTCAGATCAAATCACTGTCAAAGCAAAGTACAAGACCCAGCACATACACCAGCTGAAGAATGGTTTATGACAGGGCCAAGTCTCTCTTGCGCGGTGGGGAACTGAAACTTTGGCTAACTTTCTTTTTTCTTTCTCTTTCTCTGCTACTTCTCTACTCCAGCTTTGCTTTAACACATGTACTGTACTGCACACTTTGGTCGGCTCCCGTGCCTCTCCTTCCCAGGGCTGGGAGGTATACTCAACCATCTGGCTGAGCATTGAGTAGATTATTAAGCTATACCGCAATATCAGAACCAGATAACGCTATTTTCAATAAATTGGCTTCTCCAGCTCATTGGACAAGACTAGTCAGAACTGAACTGCCAAATAACTGTTGGTCACACAATTCGTCACTACCACCCATTGGGCGTGACTATTTAAGAATGGGTGGTCTTTTGGGGCCGACAGAGGAAATTTTGATTCATTGTCAGATCAAATCTCCGTCATGCAAAGTATAGGACTCAGTACACCAACTAATGTTTACTCAGACATTCTCTGTCGCGTTGTATTACACATTTTCAACCACGCTGCAAAACTTGTCCATACCAGATGACCCCCTTTTCCAGTACCATTACCAATTATCGATCAGCAGGAGCCGTTTTCAGGCCAAACTCCTGCATCTGATCATTGATATTCTAGCGTCGCTCCCACACTTGTCCTTTTTCTTTGTGTTACACATTAATATGACGAGGCAAACATATATTGGTGTCAGAGACCTAACCGGAACAGGGTTCTTATCTCTTATCTTATTATGTATCCCCTCTCTTGGTACCTCTTCAAATGCTCACATGTAGTCATTTGATACAAACTATGTCATCAATATGACCCAGCGTATTGGATAAGACACACAATGCGCTACATGTGCCTGTCTCTATAGTCCAATTTCACTGTTTCCTTTCATCAAATATCAAATGGTTTCATCAAATACGCGATAACTTAATTTTCGTGTTAACGTGTTAAAAAACGTGTTAACGTGCTGAGGAGAATCAAAATTGAAATCCCTGGTACAAGCTTCCTGATTTTGTGTTTTAACAAGAAGGTTCCCAAAAGCAGCGTTTTGACTAGGGTTATGGACTTGGCATTTGGGAGGCAATGAGGGAGGCAGATAATAAAGTAAATGATGAAAGACATCTCAACCGGTTCGAAGTCGGATTGAATGCGATACTTTAGCCTGGTATGCCTTATGCCCAGAAACAAGCGCCCGACCTTCGGGCCTTCTTCACTGATGAGTCGGGAGCCACAACTGGCCCCCCCCTTCTCTCGGCTCACAGCTTTTTGGAGAAGTGCAAATTTTTGGGGCTCGTGGCTGGGCTGTTAGCCCTCGAGGATGGAGATTGCGTTGAGGTGGGTGAGCAGCAGGCTTGCACGGTGCAAGCTTGAAGGAGATTCCCCAGGAGGGACAGGGCGAGGGCTAAGGGGCACGAGGGTTCAAGCCCTGCTTTCCAGGCCTCCCAACAAAAATTTAGGCTCCTCACACCTGCGTTGACCCTTCCAAGTTGACCCACTGTCAATGAGCTCCCTTGAGCAGGCTGCCATTGGCGCGTGTGTGGGCCCTAAACATAAGGGCCCACTCACGCGCAAAGACGCACGTGCAATTTCTAAACAGAGCCCCGCCCCTACATTCTGTGCCTTGCAAACCCTCCTCTGTGACCCACAGGAATTCCATCGAGTGCTGGCTGTGTCTGAGGGTTTGGTAGCTCTGCTGGATGCGCCTGACCACGTGCAAGCAGAAGAATGCATTCAACACGGCGTACGCACCAGCATGGCTCTCAGGGCAGAGACCACAGGCCTTAAAAAGCTGTACCATCAGAGCTACCATCACTCGACAGTGGTAAGTGTTGATATCATAACTTCTGAGAGGTTTTGGCAGAGGTATGTAGGCACGCACACATACACACACATACACACGCACATTCACGTACACACGCAGAGACACATAACACACACGTAAGCACACAAACAAAGCACTTGTGAACACAATCGCACACACATACACACGGGCACACAAGCACACAGGCACACAGACAGACGAGTACACACACATACACACATGCATACATACGTACGCTAACGCACATATATACACACATACACACACTCATGCTTGCACACACACACACATACTTAACAAAATTATGCTCGCAAGTACACATCATGCTCGCATGTACTCATCACACACCACCACACACACACACTCCTTAACATGGCCATGTATCTCACATGCAGACACACGTAGACACATATACGCGCACATGAACAGCAGAAGAAGTTTATTGTATGATGGTTCCGTGTGCCCCGCAGGTCCGGAGGGTATTTTACCACAAAGACAAGCCAGCTGAGAATTTTCTTGTGTGGCACCTGCCCTGCCAAGCCCGTGTGGATGGTCACATTTACAAGTAAGGATGTGCTTTTCACATGCACACATACACACACACACGTTTACCGACTACCAGCTCCGAGCAGGAGATGGGATCAAATAATTTAGACGCAAATAAAATTAGGTTGGTGCACGATTTTGCTCAAACTACTTGCATGCAGGAGCTCCTGTATAGCATGGTCAAATGCACTATAGACTGAAGGCCACGCTGTTTGCTCTGCATACACGCACGTGTGCACCCTATAAAAAAGAGGTCTTCTTGTAGTAGCGCGTTGTAATATGAGAGTTCTCCTCGTACGTACAAAAGACATCGTCCACTCCCTCGAACCATCCATCTCTTATCCATCCAACAACAAATTCAGATAAGCCTTCTACGCATGCACCTCTGCTTCCAGCTCGTAGGCCTGCTGTGCGTGTGCGTTTGTGTGGTCCCCTGTGCGTTCTGCAAAGCAATGCCTGCCTGATACGTGTGTGTGTGTGTGTGCCCTGCAGTATGCTTCCCAGAAATCCCGACCCTGCTGTTTTGTATGCATGCCCCCCTGTGTGTGTGTGTGTTTTTGTGTGTGTGTGTGTGTGTGTGTGTGTGTGACCCCAGGAGACACAACCCTGTGACCCCAGGATGTACACACACACAATTCCAGGGTACACAGCCTTGTGTCAGGACCTTGCAACGTAGGCACAGCTTTGCTTGCAACGTATATGCACAGCTTTGCCAGCAACGTACTCGTGTGTGCATCCCTGTATGTTCGCAGGCACAGCTTTGCTTGCAACGTATATGCACAGCTTTGCCAGCAACGTACTCGTGTGTGCATCCCTGTATGTTCGCAGGCACAGCTTTGCTTGCAATGTATATGCACAGCTTTGCCAGCAACGTACTCGTGTGTGCATCCCTGTATGTTCACAGGCACAGCTTTGCTTGCAACGTATATGCACAGCTTCGCCAGCAACGTACTCGTGTGTGCATCCCTGTATGTTCACAGGCACAGCTTTGCCAGCAACGTACTCGTGTGTGCATCCCTGTATGTTCACAGGCACAGCTTTGCTTGCAACGTATATGCACAGCTTTGCCAGGAATGTACTTGTGTGTGCATCCCTGTATGTTCACAGGCACGGCTTTGTTTACCTGGCCTGCGAGAAGAAGGAAGGCAAGGGCTCGTACGCCTCCCTTATTCACGAGCACCTAGGCCATGCCTTCACACCGGTAGGTGCAGCGAGAAGCTCTGGCAAACAAATTCATGGTTGCCGGTCGGTGGCGGCATGGAAGATTGTTTTCTACGCAAACCAGTACCTAGGCCATGCACTCAAGGCCGGTGGGTGCAAGGAGAAGCTCTGGCAGATGAATTCATGGTTGCCGGTCGATGGCGGCATTGAAAATTTTCTACGCAAACCAGTACCTAAGCCATGCATTCAAGGCCGGTAGGTGCAGCGAGATTCTCCAGCGAATGGATGAAGTGGTTGCTGTTTGGTGACGGAATGTTTGAATTTCAGTCAAGCGAGCACCGAGGCCATGCACTCAAGCCGGTCGGTGCAGCGAGATTCTCCAGCAAATGGATGAAATGGTTGCTGTTTGGTGACGGAATGGTTGATTTTCAGTCAAGCGAGCACCGAGGCCATGCATTCAAGGCCGGTAGGTGCAGCGAGATTCTCCAGCGAATGGATAAAGTGGTTGCTGTTTGGTGACGGAATGTTTGATTTTCAGTCAAGCGAGCACCGAGGCCATGCATACAAGGCCGGTAGGTGCAGCGAGATTCTCCAGCGAATGGATGAAATGGTTGCTGTTTGGTGACGGAATGGTTGATTATCAGTCAAACAAGCACCAAGGCCATGCATTCAAGGCCGTTAGGTGCAGCGAGAAGAAGCGGGCTGCACCTGTGAATACGCATGCACAATGCACACGCGCTCGCGCAAGCAAGGCAGGCTTGCCACAAACAAGAACGTGGCAGTGCGTGTGGTAGTCGCGAAAGGCTGCAGACCCGTGCACCGGCAATTGCTCGTGCTAGAATGTAACCCTGTTTTCTTCTGACGCCATTTTTGTCTCCCCTCACAGGCCATAGTCAGCGTGCTTGACATGCACGGGATGATAATGTACCAAAACGCTGCCTCCATGGCTGCATTTGGAATCCAGGTACGCCCTGGTCTCGATGCAAACACATGCATGCACAGATGCACGCATGCTGTCACAGATACACATGCTCAGACACACGCATGCATCCACGCATTCACGAATCCACACGTTTATATACATGCACACACACACTCAACATCCCACGTTTATTTACATATACACACACACTCCAGGGATTGAAACATAGAGCTGCTGGCAGCCCAACAGGCTTCAACCTGTTAAATGAATTGTTCATTGCTGACCCGGAAGCTGTCAAGGTGTGTGTGTATGTGTGCGCGTGTGTGTGCGGGTGCGTGTGTGTGCAGGTGTGTGTGCGTGTGTGTGTTTGCGCGTGTGTATGTGTAAGAGTCTGTGTTTTGTGTGTGTTTCTGTCTCTGAGTGTGTGCGTGTCTGCATGTGCGTGTGTATGCTTCTGTTTGTGCAATGCTTAGCTTGCGTTGTATTACACACGACCACATTCCCCTCTTGCCTCTTCAGAGATGCAGGCTGTCACGCAGTGCACTGACATGTTGCACAAAATCGTGCCTCTTGCAGGAGATGCAGGCTGTCGTGCAATGCAGTGACATGTTTAACAAAATCGTCAAGGTCCGAAGCAAAGAGCTTCAGAAGTGGCTGGGCCACAGCAACGACATGTGGTACCACGTGCAGGTGTGTGTTGCTTACTAGTTCTGCGTGCCAGGGCGTATTATGTGTGTGTGTGTGTGTGTGTGTGTGAGTGTGCTTATGTGTGTGGGCCACAGCAACGACATGTGGTACCACGTGCAGGTGTGTGTTGCTTACTAGTTCTGCGTGCCAGGGCGTATTATGTGTGTGTGTGTGTGCTTATGTGTGTGGGCCACAGCAGCCACATGGGGTACCACGTGCAGGTGTGTGTTGCTTAATTGTTCTGCATGCCAGGGCGTATTATGTGTGTGTGAGTGTGCTTATGTGTGTGGGCCACAGCAGCCACATGGGGTACCACGTGCAGGTG
>Ga0307966_1003138_pt1 | contig 12475 bp, 10 predicted proteins | sample OrgLakmetagen646_FD_203141 | JGI IMG/M metagenome (GOLD analysis project Ga0307966, IMG submission 203141) | Saline water microbial communities from Organic Lake, Antarctica - #646 | ecosystem: Environmental > Aquatic > Non-marine Saline and Alkaline > Saline | place: Antarctica: Organic Lake... | reverse complement strand
TTCCCGTCCTAATGGAGAGATAGGTGCTGCACCCTTCTGCGTTTTAAACAATTGGCAATGTCACAGACAAACATGACAACTCGTTGATGCATCGTCACCCCCTGGCTACAGGGCTGCTCACCCCTTCCCCTACTTACCTTCCTCTGTTTGTGCAGAGTGGAACTATACCAAGTTCCTGGTTGACCGGAATGGCCAGGCAGTGAAGCGGTTCAAGCCAAGCCTGGATCCTTTGGAGTTTGAGTCTGATATTCGCCTCCTCCTTGTAAGTGAGCACTCTTGGATGATTTTTGGCTCATGTTTTGAGCAGTTAGGAAGTTGCGGTGACAGCACACTTTCTACCCGGTACTAAAGTGGCTCCTTTTCCTTCATTATTGTGGGGATAATTTTAAGGTGAAAAAATAGATAGAATTAAGAAGGAATTATTTCCCTGCATACTTTTTCCTATTCCTTTCTTTCTGTTTTTTCACTTTCTATGTCCATCGTCATACATTTTTAATCTTTACTTCACGTGCAGGCTGGCAAGCCCCCCCTCCCATCAGAGTGCATAATGCATCCTGGCCGTTCAGTGTGCAACGTCGAGAAAATATTGTCAGCATAAAAGTTAGCCTCCTGTTCTGAGTTCGAAAAACTGCTGAGGAACACCCCCCCGTGAAAGCTCGTGGTTCCTTTTTTTACAAGTCCTTGCTATCAAAAGTCGTAGAATGTGTGTCTGATGCATGTGCAGCAAGTTATGACAGCTCATTGTGCAAAAACCCTTTTTTAAGGGAGGCCAGGAGCTTGATACACTGGCAGATACGTTGAGACTAGCCCTTGTGCCCTCAGGTACTTGTCTCAGCACTGCTTTTTGCTGCTCTCGTTGTATGTCACACATCCTGCTTTCATCTGGTAAAAGTGTAATGCATCAGATAATTTGTTCTCTTGCAGCAGGACCTGGTGAGGGGCTGTTAGGTGCTGCTGGCACCTAAGTGCCCTTTCAATAATAATGCTGGATATATCAATCAACACCAGCAACAGTGTAGCCACTGAAAGAAGGTTGTGATACAAGGTTTACAAGGTATACAAAAAAAGGCCTTCAGTCAAGAAGTGCGACCAGCCTGCTCATAAAACGCAATTAGCTAGTTCATGGAGGAATAAATAAAGCTTGTCATTGTCTGGCTCAAGAAAGTAAACACATCGTGAGCTCCTGTTGGGGGAAACAGAGGTGCATATTTCCTGTGGAGAGAAATCATGTGGGGATTGGCGCAGTGGAAAAGAACATGCTGCTCATTTTGGACATCATCAGTATCACACAGGTTGTCAGTATCACACCTGTCAGTATTACACCTGTGGGTGGGGGAATTACTTTGATTCCATGTCGCTATCTTGAAACGCAGGGTGTAAACACGAAGTCTGAAACGAGCTGTACTGCAATTGACATCACGAGGCAGGTTGAGAAACATGTATTTGGGAAGGATGTAAGGCGAATGAGTGACCAGAGCCCTTTTGGAAGGTAGAGCACACCGTTGGTGGTAAGTAGAGCGTTTGCTGTTGTGTTCTCTGGGTAGCTGCCCTGAAAGCCTAGTGGCCCGTGGTCAGGCCAGACTCTTCGGGGTCACGGGTTTGAATTTGCCTGGTAGCGTGAGTACTTCGCTGTCCGACAGCAACGTCTCCGTTCCTTAATCCATGCTTGTGGTGTTATCACCCCTGCGCAGTTTTTCTTTTCTTTGTTCTCTCGGATGAGTTTCAAAATGAGGTGTCCAGTACTCCAAGTGTTTCTCCCTGAGGTCTACGACAAAACGGTTGAGATTACAAGATTTACAAAAAAAGGAGGTTTTAATACAATCGTAGAATATTGATGCTTCAGTTTTATTTAGCTGTTGGCAATGGCACAAGCAAATCAGCATCTAAGGTGACACTGAAAATCAAAAATCGATGAAATTCCTTTTTCCTTACTTACAAGGGGTAAGCAATAGTTAGCATAAGATAAAGAGGGTGTCAGAGTGTTTGAATAGGCTTCAGAAGCGGAAAAGAAGTCAATCATAGCAACCAAGACAAGCGGCTTGCTGTGTGAGATGTTGGAGAATTGCTTGAAAATACACAGGTTGGTTGCAAGGAGTCACAGAGCAATAGCCTCGACATAGCATCCCAAGGTACAGGTTGAACATGACTGGTAATGCCAGCATGCCTCTTTGCAAATAATATACAACAACCGCAGAATAAACTGCAGAATAAATAGGGCTGGAAAGGCTGATTCGTGCGCGATAAATTTTCTCTCTCTCCAAAACGGGCTAGTGCTACCCACATTTTAAACAGCAGCAGCTGTTGCCACTGCTTGTGCGCGGGCAGCTGCTATTGATTTTTCAGCAGCTTTCCTTTCCCCTGCAATCATTGTCATTTAAAAAATGTGGAGGTCAACGAAGGCAAGAAATTAAATCTATTCCATTTTAAGAACAATCAATCCCATAATTCAACGATTGGCAAAGTCCCGGCTGAAACTGACGACCCTGCTGGCCTGGATGAGTGCGTAGCCAAGCCAAACATGGCACAAAATGCACATGTGATGAGCCATCACGCCCAAATCAGCGCTCATTTCACCCCCAATTTGCCATTGGTGTGTTCACTTGGTTGGATGTTGTATAGTTGGTGTGAGGGGAGCAGTTTTGACCCCTTTGGGGACCATTGTGCTGGCTTTCTGCCAGCCTTGATTGAGCAGGTAAATTGCTGGGATTTGAGATCTCACCAATCACTCAAGTGCTGGAAAGTAGCACACCCCAGCCGAATATATACGAGTCTTGTGCCTGGCAGCTCTAAAGCTCAGCTTTTTTGGAAATGCTGAAGGTACGAAATGCTGAAGGTAAATAACACATAACAGTACCAAGCTTGACGATTGCCGGTCTAGAACACATACTCTCATACTCTTAAAACATTTGAAAAGCATACCGAATATCAACCTCCCCCCTCTGGCAATTTGTCAAGTTGAAGCAGCAGTCGACAGCAGTTTTCCCATAGTCCTGCGTCAGAGTAAAACGTGCAAGCAAAAGCAGCGTACCTGCATCTTTGTTGACTGCCTCCTCCTCAACAACCGCAATAACGCCATCGATGGTAATGCCACAATCATTGCCCTTGCGAGTGACTTTGAAGTACCCATTCTCTCCCCAAAAAGTGGACCAACTGCAGAAGGAGTGTGCACGTCAGGAGAGGCACGTTTGATGGGATGATGCAAGTAGCAACTTAAAGCGGCCTGTCCTCAAGCACCACTTGATATATGGGTGACACTTTGGTTTCTACAACCTGCTATCAAGTCACAGGCGTGCAAAAGATATATATAGGTATCAAGGTGCTGCAAGCTGTACTAACACAGCCTAGCTGCCGAGGGCGAAAAAAGTATCTGAAACATACCTATTTCTGAGCAGCCAGTAGTCTTCACCACTTGAAGTGGTGCCATAACCGACCTGCAGACACAACAAGCAAATCAAGGTCTGTGCCTCTTCATGCCCTTGTTCGAGCAATGTCCTCTGTCAAGAGGCGTGACAGTGAGTGCACTCCATAAAACAGGTCACGGGTAATAGGGAATGGGAACAGGTCGCACGCAGTAAGACGGAGGGACAGTTTGTAGGGTCTGTCTTGTGTAGGCACCTATGCCAGCAGGTCAGCGACTCTTCTTCATGGCGGTCTAACTTGCCTTCTTACGCTCGTGTTTAAGGTCAGCATGTTCCAGTCTCTTTTCAGTCCCTTTTCACTTGGTTTGTTTTAATGTTTACCTCGTCCTCATAGGTTGAGCAGCCACCTCAGGTTGAATGCCTTTGTAATCCAAACTAAAGTAAACTAAACTTCTTCATGGGTCACGCTCTTTTACAGCACCTTTACATACAGCCACGTTTGAGACTGCGACATTCACTCTGGCCTCCTTTGTCATTTCCTTGCCAGTGCCAAGCAGCATTGCTTACAGGCCCATCAGCCTGCATCTTTTCACAAGCCTTCCATCACAACTGCCTAACTGCCCGGCACTTGTTTGGTAGAATGCTAGTGTTGCTCAGTGCTGCAATTTGGGCGTTTGTGAATTGCAAGTGGTATCCCCTCACAAGCAAACTGGGGAAGCAGCATGATTACATTTGGCAGAACGTTAGTGGCACAGCATCTTATTATGGAAGGACCCCCCCCTCCCACACGCACCAATGTCACAGCATGGTCTAGGTGCTCAGCGTCTGTACCGCACGAGGCTCGTGAGTACACCCCCTCAGAGTAATACCTGTACGTAGTATGTGCATGTATGTTTGTGTGTACATCAGATATCAGATTACTGCGCTCTGCGTGATGGCGATTGTTTCTTTTGCAGCAGAGCGCTCAAAGTTTTCTTGACTATTGAGGCCAAGCCCAGTACTTCGGAGTCGCTTGGAAATGGAAAAGGCAACCTTCCAAACAGCTAAAAACTATGGCAGTAGCGTGCAAGATGACAGGCATGGACCAAGCCGGAGCAGCTGTTCCAACATCTTCACCCATCATTTTCCATGGTATCTGTGCGTTAGGTATGCTGTATGCTGGAGCGTTTAGGTCTGGGGGGCCAGCTATAAGGAAGTCTTGATGGTCAAAAAACCCAATTGTTCCAGACTAATCTAGGCAGAAATCTCAGGTATTTGTGTCTAGGGCTTGCGTCACCCAGGAAACACATCGATTCAACCCCGTAGATACAAACTGCGGTCAGGGCAAAAATTACGCCTTACGGTCCAAGTTTCAAATTGGGCAAAAGTCATCAACCTAAACTTTCGTATTGATCATGTTCATGTGCATTCACTCAAAAAAAAGCTTGTAACCCCCTTCATTGGCATGCTCTGCCTTGCATCTCCACAGATAGCTAGTACTCCTGTAATTAGAGGTGAAATTCTGATGACTCGCAGTTGGGATACACAATGAACACAACAACATGATAAAAAATAGGCCATTCTTGGCCTCTTTAGCACCTTTCTTCTGATTCGAACATTAGAAGTCACTTCTAATGTTCGAACTGAGTTCTAGCTGCGAGGTTAGAAGTCTGTAACTTGGACCAACTACAGTTAGAAGTACCAACTATCTCCACCCTTATCCACACGGTTAAGTTAGCAAGGCCGACTTACTTCATTCCCACGTCATCAGCATCGTAGGAAATAGCTACAGGGCCGTGGGTGGCTACCGCTTCCATCATCGCTTTCTCGTCCTTTGCAGGGACAGAACGAAAACCTTTGAAGCGGGCCACCTTATCAATCTGTTTCTCCCTGTGCATTTGTTCGTGAGAGAGTATCCATGTGTGTGTGTGTGTGTGTGATTGCACTTTGTGTGTATTTGTGGTGTGTGTTTGCACGCAACCTAGAACAAGACAAATACCACATAACAACTAAGCTTGCATGCGTGCATGCGTCAAGAGGTCTTCCTCACTGTGATGCAGCGCTATTATAAATCATAATGCCAAAAGTTTCTGTGTAACAGCTAAACCATAAAAGTGACAGCAAAAGCAGAGACAGGGTAGCGGGTCTCACCGGCAGTAGCTGTTCTGCCCTAGGTAAGCATAATCTGACTCTGAAGCGATTCCTGCAGAAGCGGCATAGGACAACGCAGACTCCGTCCATCCCCCTGTTCATGCAAGCAGATGAGAGTAGGGTGAGTACAGGAAGTTGGCTGTAATTTCATTCACCATAAGGACTGACACACATCCTAAGTTATGTTGTGTGTGTGCCACTTGCTGCAGCAAAGCAAGTGCGCACGGTCGCCCTGGTGCTGGACAAGATCAGTATGTATGCCTGGAGCGTCTTCCCTTACCATCAGCTTTTTTGCCTTCATTTCTGTGCAGAATTCGAGAGGCTCTACTCAAGCAAAATGTCCCTGTCTGTGTTAAGTGGCATGCATCCAGCTCACCCTCTCAGCAACGCCACACATCCTACCACAAGCTCACGTCCAAATGGTCAATTTTTAGACAGAGAAGCCATTTTCCTCACCGTACCATTGATGCAAGGTTTGAGATAGACAAGCCACACCCTCACACCAGGTGTGCTACACTTACCACCACACCCATTGTTCCCGTACTCCCCAGCGTCCCACGAGCAGTCCACTAGCTGCTGCTCTGACATACTCAGGGAGTCCCCCGTGGCCAAGAACCAAGCTGTGTGCGCACAGAAAAGCGAGGTAAGGTGCCGTAGCATGAAAATCAAAAAAGTAAGCGTGAAGGTGCAACCTTGTTGTGTACATACAGTACACCCCAATTCAAACATAATGATTGCAATCAGTGCACGCAGAAGGCCTCCGTAACCGCCCCAAACAGAGAGCAGGGAGGTACACTTGCAAAAAATAATTGAATCACAGATGTAGACGCCACTTAACCAGGGGGGTGCTGCAAGGAGGAGGCAAACAGCCATATGCAGAAGTGAACGTTTCCAGGACGTAACGCACCTCCAGTCATGGCTCCTGCCGTTGCAAAAGCCCAGCACGACCCGCACGATGCCTGGAGGGGTGTGTGCGTTTGTGTGCTTGTGTGTCTACTTCTGTGTGAATGTGTATGTGTGTATGCAGGCTTTACTTCCGTATTGCATGAAATATATTAGAGGCAAAAGATATTATTAGCAGATGTGATGTACAAAGCAGTTTATATAGCAAAAGTGGGAGGAATCGCAGAGGGTATTATATCAATATTAGTCCTTTGTATTATATGCAGACAAATCTGACACAAGCAGCCTTGACTTCATAGCACCAAAGGCACACGTAATGAGTAATGAGCCATTGCGCCCCAATCAGAGCTCATCTCCCCCCTAAACTTTCACCAACATAGTAACATCTAAAAACAGTGGATGCTTGATATTGGGCTAAAAAGGTATGCGATGTTTGGGCACCCCTTTTGCTGATTCTCTGGAGATTGTAATTTGAGATCTTGCTGACCTCAGACAGGTCTTGTCACTCCAACTTTTTGCGATGGTGTTTATTGCTGTAAGGAATAGCCGCTAATTTTTGTAAGGACTCCAAGACCCTAAAAGTCTCCCACTTGATGCTGGCTGGTCGGATACAATGCACGGATACTGGTAAAGTAGGGTTTGCAACGCTACCAATTAGACATGAGCCCCTCACTTTGGCACTTTCAGGCTCAACTGCTTTGGGCGTAATTCAGTAATGAGCTTGTTAAGTAGCACTCGTGGGACACATACCATAGGAACATTTGAAGAAAACGCAAATACTGAGCCTCAGAAATCCAGTAAGTAGTTAACAGCAAATGATTTTTGGATACAGTACCCTTTTCAGGTGACAAGTACCCAATTTGCGAGACTCTGACACCCCTGAAACTGGAATTCCTCAGCGTAGTTTGCAGTCATCATGCTCGTCACGTCTGACTCTTGGCATGTGCCACTCTGGCATGTGCTGCATCATCATGTACCTGATCCTTCACGGGCCCGTCAGCCCCCGTCCCACGCCAGTCCACTTGCTGTGGCAGCTGCTCATCAGTGAGCACACGCTTGAAAGGCTCCAGACGTGCAGAGTTCTGCAATGGCCTGCTTTGAATTGCGTGGGGCAGTAGAAATTAGACACAAAGGCTCTGGACGTGCAGGGCCCTGACTGGGCTTCATGAGTTGGGGAAGTGGACAGCAAAATGCATACAAGGGATTCCTGACAGCTCGCTGAAGTCCTGGGCAACGGTGAACCTAATTCACAATGTTGGTGGCTATCAATGGCTCTTACGCTTAAACAATGGGAAGACTCGTTTTACTGCTGCAACCTCAACAATGTTAAGCCATTCTACACATGAAATAGGAGACAGGCAGGCCCCTGACTTCCTCATCGGCTCGTGGCATGTACACTATTCTTTGTGCATTGTGTACGTTTGTGAAGGTAGATAAAGTGCAGTCACTCATAGCCTCACAGCAGAGGAGCGCCACTCACTTGTGTGCAGCGTTTGCCTTTGCCTGCTCAGAGCGCCTGCCCAATGCCACGGCACGCCACTGGATCGTTCAAGCAGCCAAGGGAGTGAGTGCCAGATTAAGAAGTCGAGTTGGGAGGTGATGAAGTTGAGTCAAGCGATTTGTTTTGCGCCAGAAACGAGCGATGTTTATCGCATCAGGGTGTTCCCTTTCAATTCGTTTGTTGAAGGTTTGCAACCTGAACCACCCTACTCATGAGTACGTACATGAAGTACATTAATTGAGAGGCATGCATGTGGGCATACATACCTGCTCATGTGAGTGGGCAAGAAATTTGTTGGGAGCCAGCTTGTAAGTCGGCTGAGCACTCTCGCCTCCGTTGCTCCTGGATCCAGGTAGGTTGCGCAGCTGTTGATCTGCCTGTGTGGCAACAACACACAGGCAACCTCAGGCCACGCCACTCTGCTGTTGTGTGTTGTAGGGAGCCAATTACAGCAGGGGGCGACGTGCAGGGGGTAACGTGCAGGCTTTGGCACAGAATCTGAGGATTGGATCTAAGCAAGTCTTTGTGCGCACACCTCCACGTCTTTCAACTGGCACATGCTGACAGTCTGACTACATCATGGTTTCAAATTCACTTACACGAAATGCAACAACAAAAAGCGGATGCTTGTGCATGATCTCGGCTGGCTCAGATCACACAGTGCAAACAATCACACAACACTTGCCTCAGCATTAAAGCGGGAAATGAAGTCCAGATCGGCCTGCACACGATCTTGGGGACTGCTTGCGCCAGACTTGCTGTTCCCATGCACAAAGAAAGAAAGTGCAGCCGCAATGCGCTGCTGCCATGATGAAGAGGAGGAAGCGGCGATTTGGGTATTGGTAGCATGGATGCTGTGAGTGTGAGCGTCAATGCTGCTGCTACTGCTGCTGCTGCCTGCAGTGCTAGCAGCAGGCATGCTTGGAATCAAAGAGGAGGGCAGGAGAGAAACGGCCTGGAGCTTGCGTGCGCGGTGGGTGGTATCAGCTGCTACAGGTCCACGGCTTTCAGCACAAAGCTCGGGGGGCGTCAGGGCGTTCTTCTTGTGGTTCATGGGGCCAAAGTACGTGAACTCAACCTAAAAGAGGTGTATGAGGTAGGGTGTCTGCTCTTGCACACGTTTTATGGTGAAGCGAACATTGATTGAATGGATCCAAGTGCTGCTTACATCAGGCAGCAAATGCTTGAAGGTATGCTCAAAGCATAACAAGGTAATTAAAAAATGATGAACAATGCTGAGGAGCCCCTCACATTGCAAGCTTTCGTGACAGATTGCTCTCCTTGACTACCTCGTACTGATCATAGTGGGAGCCTGTCATGAGGTTCACTCCCATCATGTGCAGGTGAACGGGGTCACCAGACGCCTGGATGTGGGGTAGCAAGAAGAAAGTGAGGAGGAAAAAGAGTGAGAAGTTAAAAAGTATATGGCGTTCACTTGGAAAATAAACGGTGAAGGTTCATGATTTGTATATGCAGAAAAATGAGAGCTGGCAGCTTGCCGTCCCTTGTATTGGGTAACGTACAGAATGATTGACTTAATCATGATGACAAGAGCGTCATTTGGGTCAGGATGACGCCTAGATGGCAAACATTGCCAGAGGTACTTGAGGGTCCCCTAAACCTGACGGACTTTTAGGCGCAGCTGGGAAACAGCAGCAAGAAGGCCGTCGATGCTGGTTTGACCTCACATCCAATAAGCTGGGATTTGGAGGGGAGAAGGGACCCATTTTGTGTGCGTGCAAGCAGCCCGCGCAAGCCCGTGCAAGCAGTGTTGCATTGATATCAATTCACTTTGACCCACAAGCGCACAAGATGGACTACTGCAAGCCAACATGAAGGGAGTGAAGAAGAAGTACAGCTTGAGTTGGCTAAATCTGACAGCTGCAACAACGTCAGCGCCACACCCATATCTCTTGCTTTATAGCAAACACACACCTTGGACACATGGAAGGTGTACGTAGAGACCTTCTCCCAGTTCTTCTGGGTCAATTGCCAGATGAAGGTGGCTGGTTTGCCAGGCAAGTGACCTTCGCCCCCATATGTCCAACCACTCAGATCCGGAAGGGGCTAAAGCAATAACAGGGAAGGATGCCAAGGTAAGGAGCGAACAACTAAAACCACATGGATGTGTACATGTGCACATAGAATGCAAACAACTGCACTTGCAAAGCTTGAAACACACTGCAAGTCACTTGCTCAAAGACTGCTGACCTTAGCAGTCACATGCACGATAACACTCCTTATTAAGACAACTGGACAAGGCAGGCATTTCAACGCACGGCGAAGTCGCTTCATTTCAAGGTGCACAGAAATACAGAAATGTTTGGAACACACATAGACACTCACGGGAGGCAGGAGGCTGTCATTGTCTGAAATCCCAGCTGGCGCTGTAGGGCCGGTGGTGGTGTTTACAACATCGCATACTCGTGTCAAGATTCTGGGGTAGATATTGTACATCAAGCCCTGCAAAGCGGCTCAGCGGACGTGCGTGCTATTAGTCCTGTAAACTACATTTCAGTCATCAGGCGCATCAAGCTACTGTAATCGGAAAGGGGGTGAAAGAAGGAGGCTCAACCCCAAAGCAGACTGAGCCAGTATTGAATAAGCGCACCACCATTTTCCTTAAACAACAGACCGAGGCATAGCCGCTATACTAGATGTGAGCAAAAAATACCTAGCATGCCTTGCAGCGCAGCGCAGCCTGTCTGCTCAGCACTTAATTGCTTACAAGGAGACAGAGCAGCCTGAACTTGAATCGCACCGGTAGGTAGAAAGAAATATCCAAATCATCGTAGAAGCTCATCCGCGCACTTGAGGCTTGTCCATCATAGATTATGTTCACGGGGTATCTGTTAACAGAATAATGAGATTTTTGTTCAAACTCGTTTGATACGTCGTCATCAGAGCAAAGATCCCTGAGCCTAATGCTCAACACTACCCTCTTTTCCTTTCAAAATAATAGAATTCTTTGGTGACACGCAGTAATACCAATGATCTTTGTACTCAATAAATAAAGGGAGGGAGGACAGGATGGGCCAGGCTTGTGACTTACTCTAAGCCTCCGGACTGTACTGATTCAACATATGGAAGCTTAAGTGTGTACGAAACCTGTATGTGTATGAGTGTGTGTGTGTGGTGTGTGTGTGGTGTGTGTGTGTGTGTGTGTGTATGTGTGTGTGTGTGTGTGCGTGTGAGTGTGTGTGTGCGTGCGTGTGTGTGAGCGTCTGTGCGTGCGTGTGTGTCGGAGCGTGCGTGCGTGGGTGCCTGTGTGTATATGTGTGTTTGTGTGTGTATGTGTGTGTGTATGTGTATTTCTGTGTGTACGCGTGTGCGTGTGTGTGTGAGTTTGTGTGCAAGGGAGCGTATTTGCGTGCGTGTGTGTGGGAGCATGTGCGCGTGCATGCGTGCGTGTGTGTGGGAGCGTGTGTGTGTGCCTGTGTGCGTGTGCATGCGTGTGTGCGTGTGTGCATGTGTGTGTGTGTGTGTGCATGTGCGTGTGCGTGTGCGTGTGCATTTGTGTGTGTGTATGTGCGTGTGTGTGAGTTTGTGTGTGTGTGTGTGTGTGTGTGTGTGTGTGTGTGTGTGTGTGTGTGTGTGTGTGTGTGTGTGTGTGTGTGTGTGTCGGAGCGTGTGTGCGTGCGTGTGTGTCGGAGCGTGCGTGCGTGGGTGCCTGTGTATATATGTGTGTTTGTGTGTCTAAGTGTGCGTGTGCGTGTGCGTGTGTGTGTGTGTGTGCGTGTGCGTGTGCGCGTGCGTGTGCTCGTGTGTGTGCGCGTGCGCGTGTGCGTGTGCGTGTGTGTGTGCGTGTGCGTGTGCGTGTGTGTATGTGTGTGTGTATGTGTGTGTGTGTGTGTGTGTGTGTGTGAGTGTGCGTCACCTCATAAGAGCTAGGCCAAATAAGTGGGGCTGCATTGGCACTGAGACCGTTCCGGCGTGCAGCATCGGCCCTCAAAAAGGCAAAAAGGATGAGGCAATGGAGGAACCCTGACAACAGTTTGCACATCGTAATACTGTACCCTAGATATTTTAATTTTAGAAATTGTTTGACAGGTGGCCCACTGAACGGACTTGCGCGTTCAAGATTGACTGCAACGCATTTTGCAGCGTCGTCTATTCATTCATATAGAAATTGTCGTGCTTTCGCAGTGGATGGTGATTTTGTTCGACAACTGCAGGGTTACCGTAATGCTGGAGTTATAAATACACTTCATTATTCCGTAGAAAACGTGGATTCCTCACGCCCAACAAATTATCTGCGTGCATGGAGACCTACCTCGTGGGTACCTAGGATATCTCGATGCGAGATCCATTCCAAATATTTGGCCGGCGACATTTTGAGGCAGGTTTCGCTCAGACAAGGATACCCCCCGGGGAGCATGCATACTTTCAAATTCACAAATTCACGTTGCTTCCGGCATGCACGGGCATGAACAGCACTACTCTACGTGACAAGTGGGGGGAAGCATCGCAAGCGATGCTGAAAAGTTGGCGAAGCCTTTTGCGCTGTGAACTGGCAACTTGTGTGTGCTTTGTGCGCGCTTATACATGTGTGTGTGTGTGTGTGTGTGTGTGTGTGTGTGTG
>Ga0307966_1003136_pt1 | contig 12476 bp, 11 predicted proteins | sample OrgLakmetagen646_FD_203141 | JGI IMG/M metagenome (GOLD analysis project Ga0307966, IMG submission 203141) | Saline water microbial communities from Organic Lake, Antarctica - #646 | ecosystem: Environmental > Aquatic > Non-marine Saline and Alkaline > Saline | place: Antarctica: Organic Lake... | reverse complement strand
CCGATAGCCGAAAAACCGATCACATTTCCAACGCACTTTTCTTCGACGTTTCATCATCTTGCTTCTATAAAACATCCAATACACCGCATGATGGATTCTGCTGCGTTATGCTAGATCATTCATGGGAATTAGATCCTAAACCTGGAGTGAAAGGTGTTGTAAATTCAAACCATACAGAAATTCGCTGAACTGCTAATCTAAAGTTTTAATATCAATTACGTGTATTCCCTTTGAAATACTCACGATAAAAAATGTACACATATAATAATATATTGCAAATCGATCAGTGTAAATCGTCATCCCCGCATCAGCTGAATCCTATGTTCGCTATGATATTTCATCCAAGACGTCTGGCATCGTTTCCTTACTTGATAAACTAATGAACAAAATTTCCGTCCCTTCCGAATCCAAAGAAGAATTCCTGCGAAAAAAAGTAAGAAGCAAGAAGCGTCTTGTGCTTCTTTCAACCTACTACGAAAATATCGGAGACGATCTTATTCGATATGGAATTCTCTATCTATTGGCGAAATCAGGTTTTCCACCGAGCTCGGTAGGCTACATCGCAAAGGCTAACCCACTGAGCGTTTATTTTCCAAAAACCCCGCTTTCCCATGGGCCTTGGTATCGTATGCCCAAGCGGCTACAGTACCATTTGGCGTGCCTCAATAACTTTTTATCAAGAAGTTCTTTCGCTCGACGCCAGAATAAAGTTTTGAACAGTTTCGGAATGGTTGTCGCAGGGACGCCGCTTTTTCACCTAGATCGCAAAATATCCTTTCTTGGTATTGACCAGTGGATTCCTAATATTTTCGAAAAGTGCCTCATCTCAAACCCAGACCTCCGGTTTTTTTCCTTGGGTCTCGGCTCTGTTATTGATTTTGACCCATCAGACATCTGGAAATTATATCCAGCCGAAGCAAAATTTATTAAGCGTTACGTCGAACGAAGTGTGCTTATAACCACTAGAGACGAAACAACTTACAAACTTCTCCAGGCTGCCGCGCCAGACCCTACCAAAAAAAAGATCATTCGCTCTATTTGTCCATCTGTTTTCGGCTATCGCCAACTCGGAATTAACCGGGAGCCTTCGTGCATTGATGAAAACAAAGTTTGCATCTCCTTTACTCTGGAAAGCTCCAGCTGGAATGCCAACCCAGAGGAGGCAAAGAGGAAAAGGTCAGAGATCGTAGAAAGTATTGTGACAATGCTGATGGAGAAAAAAATTACCGTTCAGCTGATTTCTCATAATAAACTGGATTTGCCACTTCAACAAAAACTTGCGGACAAATTTAAGCTTCCCCGCCCTTTGAAAGCAACCACAGCGACTATGCTGAAAGAGTTTGCGACATCACGGCTAGTCGTAACTTGGCGGGTTCACGGCGCGCTTGGAGCACTGTCTCTGGGTGTCCCTGCTGTTCTCTTTAAAACAGATAACCGAGCAAGTATGGCTGAGGAACTCGGGGCTGATGTAATTCAAGAACCCCTACCTACCGAAAAAGTCATTTTGGAGCAAATCTCTGCAGCTTACGCGGAAGCTCCCGAACGTTCTCAAAACCTCCTCAATCATATAGACCCGATCCGTAATAACCATGAAAAACTACTGCTTGAACGGATCAAGCGCGAACTTTCCAACCTGCAATCAAAGAATTATGACTGATTTATGTTTCCTATCAGCGCTCCCTCGAAAAGTCGGTGTGCTACAACTTACCCGCGTAAATAACTGGCATGAGGTTCAACCTCAGGCCGATGGAAAGGGTATCCTAAGCCTCATTGAACACCAGCACCTCCAGAACTTCCTGCTATGGCATGAGGAAGACAAAGCGCGCGACCCAGGTGCAGACGATGCGTCTATTGCGACCGTCAAGCGAAAGATCGACAAGCTAAACCAAAGACGAAACGATCTGATTGAGCAAATCGACGAAATAATTCTCGCGAAACTGGAACAAAATGGCATCACACCCGTAATTGGGAGCCCGTTGAATTCGGAAACGGCTGGCAGCATGATTGATCGCTGCTCGATTATGGCACTTAAGATCTATCACATGAAGGAGGAGGCGAATCGCGGCGACGCAAGCGAAGAGCATCGGGCGAAGGCACGCGAAAAAACCGAACGTTTAGAGGTGCAAAGATCTGATCTACTCGGATGCTTGGGGACGCTTCTCGATGAAATGGCCGCAGGTAAACGCCACTTTCGCCTCTACCGTCAATTCAAAATGTATAATGATCCGTCATTGAATCCAGCTGTTTATGGCCGTAGCCACTAATTTTGGTTCTTTGTTCGTCCGTTGCTAGGATCACTGATAACATGATTAAGAATTTTTGTCGGGAAAACCAATTACTTTCTCGGGTCTATCTTCCTGCTCGAGAATTGGCCTGGCGGTTGTGGTCTGCGTGTAGGGGTCGACAAATATGGAAAGCCCATGGGTGTCCGGACCGTTTCATTCATTTTTTTGGTGGCGGGATCGGAGACGATTTAATGTGCTCGGTCCTCTGTAGGGAATTGAAAAGAAGAGGAGCGAAAAGGGTTATTATGATTTCCCGGCGCAGGGAACTCTTTGTTGATAACCCCGACGTGGATGAAGTGATAGCGCCGGACGAACAAATGCTGGCCTGTCTCAGCCACCTGCCGGGTAAACTTACAGTCCCGGTTTACCATAAGAAAGGTCACAACGATGGTGCCTACGACACTCCGGAAGAGCACATCCTTGTGTTGATGTGCCGGATTGCGGGCATCAGCGGAGAGGTCGAACTCCGTCCCGTATTTCATCTCAGTGAAGATGAGAAAAACTCAGGCATCCACGCTCCGCTACAAATCGCAGTCCAATCGGAAGGAACAAATTTCCCCACTAAGAACTGGTATCCGGCAAGGTTCCAGGAGGTAATCGATGCGTTTCGGAAAGAAGTTACCTTTGTTCAGATCGGGGGGAAAGATGATCACCTGTTGCATGGGGTCATCGATCAACGAGGCAACAGCTTCCGCGAAACCGCATCAATCTTACACAACTCACACCTGTTTCTCGGCCTAGTCGGCTTTTTCATGCATCTGGCACGGTCCGTCGAATGTCCATCGGCTATTATTTACGGCGGGCGGGAAGCCCCGTGGCAAGGCGGCTACAGCTGCAACGAAAACATTGTTAACGCGCCTCACTGCTCGCCTTGCTGGCACGCTCATCGTTGCGATTATGACATGCAGTGCATGGATCAAATCAAAATCCCACAAGTTATCGCTGCGGTTCAGAAACTCCTCGACCGCCCCAGAGACCATCTTCCTGTCGATAAAGTTACTATCTAGGCATTATCTTGAGTAACTGAAATGTAATAAGTGTGCTAGACGGCACCGAAGATATCAGATTAAGTGAAGAAGCAAAAACATACCATTAACCGACGAACCTTTATCAGACTTGGGCTCCTATCAGTCTGCGGAGCAACTCTTGCTGGAGCCGGACTTTGGAGGGTTCGCATGTTAGGAAATGACTGTTCACTATTCGTCATGGCCGTGATCCGGCACCGGCTTGATTATCTATCCATACCCGAAGATGATTTAAAAAAGTTCGCGGATGACTTCCAAAAAAACCGAATACATGAGACCAATCGGCGTTTTTGGGTATTTCTCTCTGCGATCTCGTTCATCCATCCTATTGTGGATTCTCTCGTGCGTATGAGTTCGCGTAGTCAACAATACGAAGAATTATGCATCGCGATACAGGAGACTTTCCTACTCTCAAGCGATTTCTTCTTCCACGCAGCCGACACAAGTCGGACGATTAACTACATCGGGTCTTTCGATCCATGGGAGCGCCCCTGCTCGAATCCCTTCGCCCGTTTCGATTTCGACAAGTGAATAGTCTGTCGCCAACACTTACAGATACTAAAAAATCCTATGCAATCAATGGACACTCATTTTGATCTGATCGTTGTCGGTACAGGGCCTGCAGCAGCTTTTTTTCTCTACCGAGCTCTAACCCATCTTCCCGCAAGCGCACGAATATTAGTGCTTGAACGGGGAGCCTTTCACGACCACAAGTGGCATATTGATCATCGGGACACTTGGGCGGAACGCCATCGTAAAACTTTCGTCAACCACAACCCGAACAAAGACTGGATTTACAGCATTGCAGTTGGAGGATCGTCCAACTGCTGGTATGGAGTGACCCCAAGGATGCTGCCGAACGATTTCAAACTCCGTTCTCTTTATGGTGTCGGCTACGACTGGCCCATTACCTATAATGATATTGAACCCTATTATGCCCAAGCTGAAGAAATCATGGCAATTTCGGGAACTGGGGATGGGTGTCCGGCTCCGAGGTCGACTCCGTTTCCTCAACCCCCGCATCGTTTTACCGATGTTGATCGAGCCATCAAAAAAGCTTTCCCAAATTCATTCACCGCTCAACCAACCGCGCGGGCTCGCCTAGCAGTCCGGAATAGGCCAGCTTGCTGCGCCACAGGTGTTTGTCATGCATGCCCGGTCAACGCCAAATTCACCGTTATCAACGGTTTGGCTGGAATTTTCGATGACCCGCGGGTCACCCTATGGACTGAAACGCTGGTGGACCGATTTGAGTTTTCCGGCGACCGGGTATCGGGTGTCATCTGTAAGCGCAAAAAACAGGAATTTACAGTGCGAGGCGATTTGGTTGCCTGCGGCACCAATGGCATCTTCAACCCTTTCCTACTCCAACGTTCCGGACTCGCGCACCCGTGGCTAGGACGGGGGCTCAACGAACAAGTTTCAGTCACGGTTCGCCTAGATCTAAATGGCCTCGCGAATGTCGGCGGTAGTTCAATTGGCAACGGCACGGGCTACATGTTTTGGGATGGTGAACACCGTAGAAAACGCCCTGCCGCGATGTTGCTGACAAGTCAAGGAACCTCAATCCGACTGGAGAAAGGTCGCTGGCGAGAGTTTGTTAACCTATTGTTTGTTTTTGAAGACATCCCAAGCCAAGACCGCTACGTAATAGCCAGTAAGGAAAATCCGAAAATCCCCGAAACCGTATATCCAAGTTTTTCAGATTATCTCGAAGCGGGCCGCAAAGCTCTTCCTGGTTTGGTTGAGCAAATTGCAAACGTTTTACCCGTTGAAAAAATCCACTACCCGTCCAGTTGGAGCAATACCAAAGGCAATACCGAAGCTCATATTCTGGGTACGACACGGATGGGAACGGATCCCATCGAAAGCGTGGTTGACTCCGGACAGGTGCACCATCGGTACCGCAACCTGGTGATGCTGGGTAGCAGTGTTTTTCCCTCTTGTTCTCCCGCAAACCCAACGCTGACCCTTTCGGCCTTGTCGCTTCGCGCCGCCGACCTCTTGTTTGCCTGAATGGCTGTTCGAAGGAATTTGAATCGGATGTTCCCTACTGGCTCTCTCACACAATGGGCAAACTTCTTTCCACCGACATTTTCGACACCGTGCTCACCCGCTCTTTAGGAGATCCGCATGATCTCTTTGATCTTGTGGGGGATCGGCTTGTGGTGGCGGGCTTGCTGCCCGATGGGCTGGTCTTTCGCCGCAGCCGGATCGAGGCGGAACGGCGGCGGCGGGAGGGCATGCCCAATGGCGAGGTGACTCTGGCGGAAATTTATGAACGGCTGGCTCCAGCTTTTGGCTGGGACGAGTCCGCGTCGCAGCGAGCTCAAAAAATCGAGCTACAGGCCGAGGGTGAGGTGCTGTGCCCCGTGCCGGGAGCGGCAGAGCGGCTGGCCGCTCATCGGCGGGAGGGTGGCCGCATCGCCTTCGTCTCGGACACTTACCTGCCGGAGTCCTTCATCCGTGAGGCACTGGACCGCTTTGGGCTTTGGCAAGCGGAGGATCGCTTGCTTGTTTCCTGCGGGGTGCGCAAGTCGAAGGCTTCCCACACGATCTGGAGCGAGTTTGAAGGAGACCGTCCGGAACGGCATGTCGGAAACAGCTGGGAGCACGATGTCGGCTCGGCGCAACGGGCGGGCTTAGAGGCAGAATGGTTTCCGCAGGGGAATCTGACGCGCTATGAGTGTTCCTTAAGCGACGCGCGGGGCCTTGGATCTTTCGGCAGTCGCCTGGCTGCCGCCTCTCGCCTGGCTCGTCTGGAGCATGCAGGCGATGCTGCTTTTGCACGATCAATCACTGGAGTGGTCGCTCCGACGCTGATCCTGTTTGTCGGGTGGGTGCTCGAATCGGCGGCGGCCAAGGGCTGTCGGCGGATCCATTTTCTTTCCCGTGACGGCCATTTTTTATTCCTCCTGGCTCAGCGGCTGCAAGCGCGGTCTCGTTTCGAAGGCTCGCTGCATTATCTGCATGGTGGGCGGAAGGTCTGGTATTTGGCCCGTAGCCGGGCGGTTGACGACTTCCTGCTCAATTTTCTCCTCGACGCCCCGGATGGCCTCACTCTGAGGATGGTGGCGAGCCGCTCGGGCCTGACGGAAACGCTGCTCCGTGAGGCCTGCGACACGCCGCCGGATCAACCCCTAAGTGAAGACCAACGCGAAACCTTGCGGAGCGCTCTGGGGCAGGGAAAGCTCCGCGAAGCCCTTCTTGAGATCTGTCAGAAACAGCGTCAAGACCTCGTCGCCTACCTGCGCCAAGAGGGCTTTGGCGGCGGCGAACCGCTTGCGTTGGTTGATGTGGGCTGGACAGGCAAAAGCCTGCGCTGCTTTCAGGAAATCCTGGCCGATGTTTCATTCGATGATCCCCTGAGTGTTTTTTACTTCGGTCGATTGCCCTCTGCGACCCAACATGATGACCAGTCCGTGGATGCCTTCCTTTTTGACGAAAATCTCGGGCCACGCTATCGCCCCGGGCTTCTGAAGGCACTGGACTACACTCGCATCATCGAAAACTTTTGCGTCAGTGATCAAGAACCGCTCGACGGTTTCGAGAGCAAGGCCAATGGGCGCGTGGTGCCAGTTTTCAGGGGTCAGCGCAATCAGGCCGCCATTGACTGGGGATTGACGGCGATGCGGAATCTCGTTTTTCGAGTCGCCGAGCTGTTGCCGGAGAAGCTCGAGGCCTCCGATCACCTTGCCGCCGCCAAGGGAGTGGACGACCTGCTCGTCGATTTCTTTCAGCACCCGGAGCACGATGAAGCCGAAGTCTGGGCCAGCTTTCCCATCGAAACCGACGCTACTGGCTCTTTTCAGCGGCCCTGGGCCAGAGCCTTCGGGATGAGCGATCTAATCCACATCCTGAGGCACGGTTATCTCCGCCAGGACTCGACCCACTGGGCTGAAGCGAGCGACTGCCTGACGCCGCCTAGTCTACGCCGAGCGCTGGCCGCCGCTACCCGCCTGCGCATGGCCGCCGCTCGTAAACTACGCCGTCAATCTGTCTCATAATGATAAAATGAAGTTTATAATTTTAGGTTTACAACGTAGTGGAACCACGGCTTTACATGCAAAACTCCTTGAGCATCGGGAGATTTCGATGTGTCCCGACGAAGTCAACGCGCGTGCGTTTTTCACGGATGGCCTCACCGCCTTAACCTATGGCCACTTCCCAGCGAAGTTTACGGAGCCAGCTAGGCAAGGACTGTTCGAGGCGATAGCTCGACTGAGTCAGCCCGAAGCCCAGTGCCACGGCATCAAGACTGCGGTTGGCGAACTTAAGCTGGCGGACGATGTGGTAAGAAGTTTGAGAGATGAACTTCCCTCTCTATCCATAATTAACCTCGAGCGCGCGGATTACCTTCACCGCGCAGTCTCGTGGGCCACGGCGAGTCTAGGAAGTCAATTCCACCATTTTCTACATGAAACTGAGCGGAAAGTCCCACGCATTTGGATCGACCCGAAGATGTTTCAAGTAAGTTACTTTTCCGACCAGGCGGTCAAAGCAAAATTTGCTCAGCTGGCGGAAAGTCATCGCTACCTGCATCTGCACTTTGAAGAACTGCAGCAATCCCCTGCTACATTCTTCGACCGCGTAACCGACTTTCTCGATGTATCGCCGTTTGAAAGCAAGGCCGCTGTTACTCGTAAGGTTGTTAAAGACAAAGATCCTTTGGCGCATGTCGTCAATCGTCAGCAAATTTCCCGGTTAAATCAGGCATTGATCGACGGGAAAATTACACAGGCGCCAAGGGTGCGTGGAAAAAGATTTCGTAACAAATTCGGCCGGGCTCTTTTCCGCCTTCTCAACCCTGCGCATCACTAGCCGTGTCAGCAAAAGTATTTCACAGTTATCCCTTTATGACCCTCTCAGGGGTGATGACATGGTCAAGGCACCTTTTGGGTGATCCCCGGCAGTTGCTGTTATTGACCACGCCGGATGATGCCAGCCTGATCGAAGCGCGATCCTCCGCGCTCGCTTTTGCGGATTTGCCAAAGAAGGTCTCCCCCCGCGCGCAATGGCAAGGGCTGGCGGACTTTTTAACCGAAGAAGCCCCGTGCATCTATTTGCCCAACTTCGATTTTCACCGGTGTTGCGCTGTTGGGCTGTTGCCTTCCACGGTGGCCGTTTGCTCGGTCTTGCACAGCGACGATGAATGTTATTATGACGAGCTGCGCCGCTTGCGGCATCGCTTTGATGCGGTCGTCGCGGTCAGCGAACATATTGCGGCAGTGGCCAGGCAACGTTTTCCCGATATCGCCAATCGCTTGCAAGTGATTCCTTATGGCGTGCCGGTGCCTGCCACCCTACCGCCCAAACCAAGTGAAGAGCCCATCCGACTGGCTTACTGTAATCGGCTTGCGCAAAGGCAAAAGCAGGTCTTTGAGTTACCGAAAGTGGCGACGGCGCTTGAGGCGCGGGGTTGCCCGTTTGTGTTGACTATTGCGGGTGAAGGCCCGGATCGAAATGCCCTTGAACATGCTTTTAGGAATGCAGGATTCTTGGAAGATCGCGTGCGGTTCGCTGGCCGCCTCAATCCACCAGCAGTTCAAAAGTTGCTGGAAGAAAACCATCTGTTCATTTTGACTTCTGCTTACGAAGGCTTGCCGCTGAGCCTCCTCGAGGCGATGGCAGCGGGATGCGTCCCAATCAGCTACGCAGTCACCAGCGGCATTCCCGAGGCGGTGTTTGACGGGGAAAATGGCCGGATCGTGCCGATGAATAATCCGGAAGCAATGGCTGAGGCGATTGCCCAATTAATGGCAGATCCGGATGCTCGTGAAGTAATGGCTCAAGCCGCTCATTCCACCGCCCGGAAGCGCTACTCGGTGGAACGAATGACGGCAAATTATCGTAGTCTGTTTACTAAGCTTGGTGAAGCTGCATCCGCCGGTCGCTGTCTTTCCGGTGACGGTAAGGTGCATCCCCCGCCGGATCTGACTTTTCCCTACCGCCTGCGACGGGCCATCCGGCGCATCCGGGGCAAACCTCCACCTCCGACCTACCCAGAGCAATGTTAGAACGCTATCGAAATTCCCGCGTGACCATTCTTGCTTCCTCGCTCTTCAGTGAGGGCGGTGATTGGCGGTCAATTTATTTTTTTGGTAAGCAGCTGGAATCCCGCGGTGAAACGGTGGCTATGATCCAAGTTGGCGGTAAGCGCGGTTTCCGCCAAACCTGCGCGGCAGGTGCTTATGCACCGCGTTTACTGGTCAATGGATTGGGCACGCTCGCCCGCTGGCCAGTGCTGATAATCTGCCTGCTGCGCAAGGATGTGCGTATTTATCTTCACGAGACTGGCTATGTCTTAGACCAGTTTCAAAACGAGTCGCCGTTGCGCTACCGTCTTCTTGCAAAAATCCTCCGCCGTAACCCATTACTCTGTGTCTCCAAGCAGGCTGAGAGCCATTACCGTGAACGTTTTGGGAGTGAAAGCACCCACGTTGTTTATGAGTGCCCCGGTGATGCTCAAACACCTGACCTTGATCCGATGAAAAAGCACATTGTCATGGTTGGCTCGATCAACGAACGTAAGGGGGTGGAACTTTTCAGTAAAGTCGCCGACCTCGCCGCTGAGTCTCATCCCGACTGGCAATTTCATTGGATTGGAAGCAAGGCGACAATGAGTGAGCTTTACCAATCCCCCAAGGTCACTTGGCACGGCTGGCAATGGAACCCGCGCGATATCGTACGGCAGTGCGATCTCTTTTTCCTCTCCTCCATCGACGACCCTTGTCCTCTCGCCGCACTCGAAGCCCTGCACATGGGAAAACGCTGTGTGGCCTACAAAAACACAGGGACGTCGGAGTTGATTAAAAATCTCCAGGGTTGCTCGGTTTACCATGAGTATGAGCCGGAAGCGACACTTAAAGCGCTTGCCACGGCTGCCACAGCTGAAAATAATCAGTCTATTTCAGATACTGTGGGGCGAATGACTAACCCGTCAGCTTTTACTGCCGCAGTCTTGGATTCCATTTCCTAATTAGCATGAACTGGTGGATCATAGAAGACGCCCTACGCGACTCCAAGGGGCATTGGCGGGAATATCTGCAAAGCTTTCGCCTTGGCTTAGAAAGGGAAGGCGATAGCGTGCGGATTCTAGCCAGCCGCGAATGCGATCAGGACCTTGCGGATTCGCTCGGTGCCGAGCCGCTGCTGCCACGTTCCATTTGGGCTCGAATCAGCGACAACGCACCGAAATGGAAAAAACTTCTCCGCATCGTTTCACATGGCTTGGCCACATGGCATTCGGTATCGCGACTGTTGCGGGCAAATACAGCCAAACCCGACCTTATCTTTGTGCCGACCGTTCTTGTGCATCATCTGGTGGGCTGGGTTCTTTTGCTAGCGTGGAATCTGCGTAGTGGAAAAACCCGCGTCCTGCTTTTTTTCCCAAATACTCCCGCGTATCTCGATGCCGATGGCACTCCCCGCTTGAACTCGGATCCTTCGGCCCGACTCTTTGCCTTCCTGATTCGCCGGTGTAAGAAGTGGGTGCGGCAAGGGCGACTCATCCTCGGGGCGGAAACGGAACCGATGGTTGCCGCCATGAGTCAATTAACCGGGGTGCCTTTCCACTACCTGCCCCACGCGGTGGAGCCAATGGCCGATCTCAAGGAAGTCGAAGAAAACGCCGGTGCAACGATCCGCTTCGGAGCCTACGGATCCGCCCGCCACGAAAAAGGCAGCGAGTTGATCCAAGCAGCGATCCTGAGCTACCTCGCCGAAAGCCCCGACCCACGCGTACGATTCTCCCTCCAGTGGATTCACGATTTCAGCCTGCCGGACGGTAGCATGGCGCACCTCGACCCGAAACTGGAGGCACACCCGCAGTGTGAAGTCATCAATGGGTTTTTCCCTGAAGGAGGCTACGCAACACAAATTGCCAATACCGACGTCATGATCCTCCCCTACCGCGATGCCTACCGTCTGCGCGTCTCCCGGGTCGTGATCGAGGCGCTGCAAGCTGGCTTGCCCGTCATCGTCGCGCGTGGCACCACGCTCTGCCAGCAAGCAGGCGCGCACGGCATCGCCATCGAGTGTGAGCAAAATAACCCGGCAAGTTTGGTCGAAGCGATACGGCAGGCAGTCGAACAAATTTCTAAGCTGAAAGCCGCCGCTGCGGATGCAGCGAACTCGAGTCGTGAGCACTTCTCCGTGAAAACCTTCCGCCAACTCCTCTCCAAAGACGCCCATGGATAAACGACTTCTAGCCGGCGGCCTCCTTTCCTATGGATACAATCATTGGCTTTCGAACTGTCCTTCCCGCTGGATCCGCCAAGCCTTTCTCCGTCGCTACATGGGGTCTATGGGGGAAGGCAGCGGTGTCCAAATGGGTTGTCGTTTTCTCAATGGTCGCAAGGTTCACTTAGGCGCACGCAACGTAATCAACTTCGGCTGCTTGCTTGATGGCCGCAAATTCGAGATCCGCACCGGTAGCGACGTGTCCATCGGCCCTGAAGCCTCGATTCTCACGCTAGGACACGATCCGCAATGCCCAAATTTCTCGGATCGCGGCGGTGAAGTCATCATCGGTGACCGCGTCTGGATCGGATACCGCGCTACAATACTTCCCGGCGTAAACATCGGTAAGGGAGCCGTTATTGCGGCAGGGGCAGTCGTCACCAAAGATGTCGCGCCCTACTCGATTGTAGCAGGTTCTCCAGCAAGAGTTGTTAATACTCGAACATCAGGGCTCGCTTACGAGCTAAACTATAATCCGCCTTTGGTTTAATTTTGAACTGAATTAATCTTTTTTATGAAAAAAAATGCTATTCATATTGTTATGTGTCTGGAAAAAAGCTTCGTTCCGGGCTTTCTTGTAGTTGTTGATTCGATATGCAAAACAATTTCTAAAAACGAAACTGCTCACTTTTACTTAGTCCATAAAAAACTACCGAAAGACGAAATTTCATTGATATCAAGTGATCTTGAAAGTCGAAATATAGAATTTAATTTCTGTAAGATCAACAGTGATCAACTCCGCGGCCTTCCATTGTTAGCGCACTTTTCAGTAGAGATATATTTTAGACTTTTGCTGCCAAAAGTATTACCCGTCTCAGTCAATAAGGTGGTTTATCTGGATTGCGATTTACTAATTCTTAAAAATCTTTCCGTGTTGTATAATATTGATTTGACAAACAAGGCTCTAGCGATTTCAGATAATAGA
>Ga0307966_1003134_pt1 | contig 12480 bp, 4 predicted proteins | sample OrgLakmetagen646_FD_203141 | JGI IMG/M metagenome (GOLD analysis project Ga0307966, IMG submission 203141) | Saline water microbial communities from Organic Lake, Antarctica - #646 | ecosystem: Environmental > Aquatic > Non-marine Saline and Alkaline > Saline | place: Antarctica: Organic Lake... | reverse complement strand
ATCTTCACTTCCGATAATGGCGGGCTCTCCACGAGCGAAGGTCTGCCGACCAGCAATCTGCCGCTGCGTGGGGGCAAGGGCTGGACCTACGAAGGCGGTATCCGCGTCCCCTGGATCATTCGTTATCCGGGCGTGACGGAGCCGGGCAGTCTCAGTAATCAGCCAATCGCTTCGATTGATTTGTATCCCACTGTGGCGTCTGCGGCCGGGGTCGCTATCGGACATACGATTGATGGCATTGACCTTTTGCCCGCGCTGAAAGGCCAGTCGCTGGACCGCCAATCTCTCTATTGGCACTATCCTCATTACAGCAACCAGGGGGGGATTCCGAGCGGTGCGATTCGCGAAGGCGATTTCAAACTGATCGAACGCTACGAAGACGGACGGGTTCACCTGTACAATTTGAAGGATGACCTCGGCGAGCAAAACGACATCGCCGATATGCATCCCGAACGTGTCACACGGATGCGTGCGCGACTCCATGCATGGTATGAAACCGTCGACGCCAAATTCCTGCAACCAAAGGATGATGGTCCGGCACCCTGGCGTCCTTAGTTCAAAAACGGGCACCTAGATAATGGGCAGCCACTTAAGGTAATGAACAAACAAATGTTTCTTCTGGTCACCTCGATTCTGATGGCGATCGCCAACACCCCCGTTTTGGCGATGAGTCCTTTTGACATCCCGCCCTATGGTCAGCAGGAACTGCTCATGGGGGACATCGAACTCGAAGGGCCCACCGCAATGGCGTTCGATAGTATGAACCGACCCTACCTGCTGAATAACCGGAATCCCACTTCATACGGTCTGCTCCGCACCGTTCGGGATGGCGAATGGGTGACTGTGTCCCTCAGAGCTATTCTGGGAGACGAGAATTTGATCACAACAACGAAAGCCCACGCACTCGGTGAAATGGTCATTGATGACGCGGACGCGCTGTATGCAACCATTGGCGGTAAGCTGATTTACTCGCCTGATCTGGGAGAGACACTGAAGGCCTATCCAGTCGAAGGGACCCTCGAATTGCGCGTCGGCCCCAATTCGTTGAGCGCGCCGCCGGCGATCTCCTTACTGACAAACAGCCGGTATGTCGACCGGGAGTCGGAACGAACGCCCGAGATGGCCTGGTGGGCCAAACGCGGCACTTTCTCGGTTCTTCTTCCGACGAAGGACAATGATGGGCTGGTGCTGGGCGACCCCATCTTAATCACGGATAACTGCCAGGCTGTCGGCAGCGGAGGCCATTCCGGCGGCACTTCATTTGCGGTCACGCGAGCAGGCAAGACGCACGTTGTTTATGGCGAATTACCGGCAGACCCCCGTAGCGGAGGCAACCCCATCTGTATCGCCACGGTGGATCGAGCGACGAGAACCGTGGTGGCCAGAAGGATGATTGTTCCCAAGGCCCCGCCCACGAAAGCGGATGTCCATACCCGGCCCACCATGACGATGGATAGCGAGGGATATTTACATGTCCTTTCCGGATCCCATGGCCAACCGTTTCTTTATGTCCGGTCGCTCGTGCCCAATGATATCACCGCCGGATGGACAGAGCCAGTCCAACTGACGGGCCGGCAGACCTATGCGTCGATCGTCTGTGATGATCGTGACCGGTTACACGCGATCTACCGGGAGTGGATTCCGCATGCCTCCCTCGGATATGCCTCGACTTCAGAGTCAGACGGGAAGTGGAGCCTGTCGAAAACGCTGGTGCACGGAGCGAACAAAGGGACGGATGATTATGGAATCCTCTATCATCGGCTCTTCATCGATCGCGCGTCCAACCTCTATGCGAACTTCACGTTCTGGGAACAAACCAATCAGAGCACCGAAGGCTACCCGGATGCGCTTGCGGTATCCAGGGACTATGGGAAAACCTGGCAGCTTGCCCGTAAGGATGGGCTTGCGTCTAATCAAATTGTCAGTGAATCCATTTTCGAGACGGCTAACTTCTCAGCCATTAGCTCGATAACCGGCACAACACCGGCGCTGACGTTCAACACCGATACCTTGGAAGTGAGCGGTGGTTTGAGCGGAACCGGCCAGTTCGGTAGAAACGAAGACGGCTCGGTGGTGGCGGTGTTCTGTTTTACAGATATCAACCTAACCAGACAGCCGGTGATCACGGGATCACGGTCGTTTGTGCTGATGTCCAAGAGCAATCTGCAGATCGCGGCGAATATTAGTGTGAAAGGGCAGGGCGGCAACCATGAAACTCACGGAGAAGGCGTTGCGGGGGGTGGTGATGGCGGCGATGCGAATCGTCCTGCGACGCCGGGTCACCCGCTCAGCGGGCAGGGCCCGGGAGGAAGTGCGGGCAACTCAAGCGGCGTGGATGATAGCGCTTCGGGCGGCGGCGGCTTCGGCGGTGCGGGCGGCAGCGGTACCAGTGCAGGCGGAGCGGTCTACGGCGATCGTTATCTCTTTTCATTGACCGGCGGAAGCGGGGCCGGAGGAACTTGGAATAAAGGCGGCGGAGCCGGCGGAGGAGGCATTGCCCTGGTGGCAGCGGGTCATCTGGAAATCGTCAGCGGGGTGACCATTGAGGCGCAGGGAGGCAACGGCGCAGCCTCTGGTAGCCAATTGACATCCGGTGGCGGCAGTGGCGGCGCGATTCTTCTGCGCGGTAGTGCGGTGACTTTGAATGGAACCCTCAATGCAAACGGCGGGAACGGCGGCAACGCCAGCGGTGGACAAACCAATGGCGGCGGCGGTGGAGGTGGACGGATTGCGGTTTACTATGTCACATCGCTGGATACGACAGGCGCCAGCTTGACGGTTAACGGCGGTTTGCCAATGGGTAGCCATGCCACAGGGCAACCCGGGGCTGATGGCACCCTTTCCACGATTATGGGGATCAACGCGATCGCTCATGCGGGCGCTGACCAAACCGTCACCTACACCGACAACAGTGGCAGCGCAAACGTTACGCTTGACGGCACGAGCTCGAGCGATCCGGACGGTACAATAGTCAGTTATATTTGGAACGACGGCATCCGCAATATTGCAACGGGTGTGACACCTTCCGCATCTCTGCAGGTCGGCCAGCATAGAATCACTCTGACTGTCACAGACAATGACGGCAACACCGATACGGACACCGTGGATATCATCGTGAACGCTCTGCCGGTGGCCGATGCCGGTTTAGATCAAACCATTACACTCGACACGCCCGTGCCATGGACTCCGGGCAGTCTGCCCACAGTAGCTTGGTACGATGCGAGTGATGTCGGCACCCTGACTCAAAGCAACGGTATCGTTAGTCAATGGAATGATAAAAGCGGGAATGCCAAAGATTTGATGCGGGGCGAAGGCTCTGCGGGTCCTCTGACTGGAGGTCGCGCAATAAACGGGTTGAACGTGGTGGATTTAGACGGCATCGCCGACTATATGCTGACTTCAGGCGGACTGGGAGCGAATATCAACTCAATGTTCCTTGTGGCGGCCAGCGACGTGAGTGTCACACCGAGCTCGCAACCCCGTTTCCTCACCTCCACGGTTGATGACGAGATCACCTCCGCACTTACGCTGGGAAGCGCGACGGGAGCTTTTGCCAATGAGGTCCTTACCGTCATGGACGAAGATGATCCAGATATCTATATCGACAGACAGGGGGTTTCGTCCACTGCGCTCTCATCCATAGATACGAACGCTCATCTTTATGCCAACCTGCTGGCAACGAACTGGTTCATTGGCTTTGATGGATCCGGCGATCTGCGCGATTTGTCCAGCGGGACGCGCCATCCACTGCTCTATAGCAACTCATTTTCAATCGGGGCCGCCACAAGGAGAGCGGGTAGCTATGACTTGTTTTTTGACGGCAGGATGGCCGAAGTGATTTGTATCGCCCGGTCAGTCAGCGCCGAAACACGCCGGAAGCTCGAAGGCTATCTCGGTCACAAGTGGGGGCTTGCTGCGAATCTACCTGACAGCCATCCCTACAAGACAGCCGCACCAAGCCTTGAGGGCTTTGTTGCAGTGGCCAATCTCGATGGCTCCGCAAGTGATGCCGGAGGCGACCCGCTGATGACTAACTGGACTGTTGTGAGCAAGCCGGCGGGAGCCACCGTTACGTTTGGTAATGTAAGGGCAGTGGACACCACCGCGACTTTTACTGAGACAGGTAGCTATCTTCTCAGGCTCACGGTCAACGATGGATACGACACGGTCGACCGCGAGGTGACCATCACGGTGATGGATGGTCCCGCCTACGAAACCTGGGATGCCTGGACTCGTCGCACCTTTGCGCATGACTTCAATGACACCGCTCTGACCTCTGACCCCGATGGCGACGGTTACATCAATCTGCTGGAATTCGCTTTTGGCATGGACCCCACGATGAACGCACTCGGCTCGTTTGCTTTCGAGGAAGGCGGCAGTGTGACCGAATACGCGAGCCCCACTCTGTTCGAGGATCCTGCCGGATCCGGCACTTATCACGCCGTCTTTGGTCGCCGTAAAGACCACCAAGCCGCAGGTCTCACGTATGCCGTTGAGTTTAGCGCCGACCTTTCGGTGTGGACTGCAAGCACGTCGCTCCCCACGGTGTTGACTCACCCGAATAGCTCAGGTGAGATCGAAGCGGTGAGTATCCCTTATCCTGCCAGCGTGCCTGTCACCGGCGGAGACCCCGAGCAGAAGCCCAAATTCTATCGCATTAAGGTGTCTTCCGACTAAGCGAGTTGAATGAATCCAATGCCTGATAGTGGGCAGCCACTCAAGACAATGAACAAACAACGCATCCTACTTACCGTGACAGGCCTGGTGGTTGGTCTCGTGACAGCGATCTCTCCGGGCTATGCCGAAGAAACAGAAGCAGAGACCCGGCCTAATTTCATCTTTATCCTGAGTGATGATCAGGCACCGGATACGGTGGGTGCCTGGGGGAATCCCGGGATTAAGACCCCCAACATCGACCGACTGTCGGCAGCGGGGGTCAATTTTCTGAATACCTACAATCCCGGTTCATGGTCAGGAGCCGTTTGTATCCCGAGCCGGACCATGCTCAACAGTGGGCTGTCTGTTTGGCGCTCCCGCAAAGCGAATCATTCAAACGGTCTGGAAAGGGTACCATTTTGGTCTCATGTGATGCGTGATGCGGGTTACGCGACCTATATGACGGGTAAATGGCACTTGAAAGTACTGGTGGAGCAAGCCTACCAGCAGGTGCGCCACCGTCGCCCCGGTATGCCGAAAGTCGTTCCTTCCACCCATCCGGATGCCTATAATCGGCCGATCGAAGGCGTTGAAGATACCTGGGATCCGGCCGACCCAAGCCGGGGTGGCTTCTGGGAAGGCGGCAAGCACTGGTCCGAGGTTGTAGCAGATGACGCCGAGCTATTCCTCGAGCAAGCGGCAGCCAGCGAACAACCCTTTTTCATGTATTTGGCCTTCAATGCCCCACATGACCCGAGGCAGGCACCCCAGGAATATATAGACCTCTATCCTTTGGATGAAATCGAACTACCGGAAAACTATCTACCCGCATATCCCTACGCTGATCAAATCGGTGCGCCGCATTCGCTGCGCGACGAATTTCTCGCCCCGATGCCCCGCACGGAGCATGCAATCAAGGTGCATCGACAGGAATATTACGCGATCACTTCTCACATGGATGCGCAGATCGGCCGCATCCTCGATGCGCTGGAAGCCTCCGGCAAAGCGGACAACACCTACATCATCTTCACTTCCGATCATGGTCTGGCCGTCGGGCGCCATGGTTTCATGGGCAAACAAAACGCCTACGAACATTCGGTGCGGGTTCCCTTTATCATGGTTGGCCCCGGAATGGAAGCAGGCAGGTCGATCGAGGAGCGCATCTACCTGCAGGATGTTGTTCCGACGGTGATGGAACTGGCCGGAGCCGAAGTGCCCGGGCATGTCGATTTCCGCAGCCTGCTCCCACTCATTAACGACGAGGCAAAGGCCCATTATCCCGCGATTTACGGTGCCTACAAGGGCAAGCAGCGAATGGTCATTGAGGACGACTGGAAATTAATCGTTTACCCGGACGTGCCTGTTCTGCGTCTGTACAACCTGGCGGAGGATCCGCTTGAGGTGCATGACTTGGCCGAAGATCCGGACCAAGCCCCGAGAATCCGCCAACTCTTTGCCCGTTTACAGGCGCTACAAAAGGAGCTGGACGATCCACTCGACCTCAGTGGAATGAGTTCCACAGTTGTTCAATCGGCGGAGATCAAGAAAGAGTCGCTTGAGGCCTATAAAGAGCGAATGCAGTGGTTTGCAGATTCCCGGTATGGCCTTTTCATTCATTTTGGGGGCTATTCCCAGTTGGGGGGCGTCTGGAAAGGAAAGGAAGTCGAAGGTTATTCAGAATGGATCCAGGGGAAAGGGCAGATCGACCGCGACGAATACGCTCAGGTTGCGCTGCAATTTAACCCGACCGAGTTCAATGCCGACCTCATCGTGAAAAATGCCAAAGATGCTGGTATGACCTATCTGGTCATCACAGCAAAGCACCACGAAGGATTTTGCCTCTGGGATAGTGCCTATACTGAGTTTGACGTGGCGAGCACTCCCTTCAAAGGCCGCGACATTCTACAGGAGCTCAAGGAGGCCTGTGCCCAATACGGGATACAATTCGGGCTCTATTACAGTATCATCGACTGGCACCACCCCAGTCAGGCCCGACCGTTTGAAGTGGGTAAAGAAGGTTCGCCTGCCAAGACGCTCATCGTCGATGATCGGAAGCAGGAATACGTCGACTATCAGCGCAATCAGGTGCTCGAACTGGTCGAGAAATACGACCCCGCCATCCTCTGGTTCGATGGTGACTGGGCGAATTGGTGGACCCTGGAAGATGGCATCAAGCTCTACAATCAAATCCGCAGCGCAGACCCGGACGTTATCGTGAATAACCGGGTGGCCAAACGCAACGCCTTCGAGCTCGACTACGTCACTCAAGAGCAGAAGCATTTCGACGATGCCTTTGGAAAGCACTGGGAGGGCTGCTACACCATGAATAAATCCTGGGGCTACAAAAAAAACGACGACAACTGGAAAAGCCCCGAGACCGTTTATAACAAGCTGAAAGACATCAACGAAAAGGGGGGTGCCCTACTGCTTAATGTGGGGCCGGACGGTCAAGGGGTTGTCCAGGACGAAGCCTGGGAAATCCTCAGAGAGACCGCTGAGTTGATGAAGGAGAATCCAATCAAAAAGAAAGCCCCGACCCTGACCTCAGTGCCCGGCATCCGGAACGAATAAGTGAAGGACAGATAGACTATTAATGGACCCTGTTTCTCATTTTTGACTGCCGGATTTAGGCTTAAGCTCGGCTGGCCTGAGCCACCTTCGCTGAATTTTAAAAGGTATCATACCTACTTCCAAAAAGTTTTAGTTCAAACATTATGCCAAAAGGTATTACATTTTTGGTCGACCGTCCGGAAAGTAACGCTCAAAAATTTCATGAAGAGTTAGGTGCACTTCTTCGGCAACTTGTCTGTCGTAGGCATCCCAATACGCGGCGTGATTTCGCTCGGTAGTGTAGCCTTTTTCACTGGGTTCCTTGTCCCACCAAGCCCGTGCGTATTCCCGGAAGGCTGCCCTGTCTTCAGGGATGAGACTTTTGTATCTAAGCAGCGTATCATAGACTTTGCGGGAGGACTTGATCCTGGCGTCCTGGATGTCCCGTTTCAGCTTATCCGCATCGTGTGGGGGAATGCCCCAGAAGTGGAGGAGAGGGCGCAGATCGGCTCCGGCAATCTCTGAAAGACGCAGGGTGTAACGGTCGGAATCATCTTTCTGGTTATTCCGGAGCCATGCATTCCCCTCCATGTAATCCCGATTGGTTGATTGCCAGAATCGGGCCAGCATGTCCCAGCCAAAAAGCCGTGCCATATCCACATACTTGGCGTGCCCCTTTTCGTGAAACTCATAGCTATGAGCTCTTCGTGGGCCGCGCACCAGGTGGTGGGTGTGCTTGCCTCCGTAATCTTTGTTCGGGTTATAGCCGGCATTGCCTCCGGGATAGCCGGGATGGTAAGCCCTGCCGCGAAGTTGGGTATCGACTTGGGTGTAGACGGTTTCTCTTCCGAAAAGATGTGGCCTGCCTATGAGGTCATTCATCACATCCATCGACAAGTCCCAGTCCTCCATGTAGGTGATCGGATCCTCCATCTTGTAAATCCAGCTGGTAGGCACCTGTGTCATGAACTTGTCCGATTGGAAATCGGCCCACGGCGCTTTATGATGGCGTTCGACATTCAGCCATTCCTGTAAAGTTGTTTTATGGAAATGCTTCCATGAAAAGTAGGGGGCTCGGGCTGCGTTTTTTATGGAGACTTCAACAACACCTGCGTGAGAACCGGGAGGCACTTCGATATAGATACCGCCACCCAGAGGGTTTGCACAGTAGATTTCCCGGCTATCGATAGCGTAGAGTGCTGAGACGCGGAAGAGGCGGTTCACTCTGGGTTTTTCCTCCAAGTCCCAGGAGTGGGCACCGACCCTAATTTGGTACCCTTTACCGACCAGCGAGTAAGGTACGGTTACCTTGGCAACTGTGCCGGGCACTAAGTAAGCCCCAGTCGGTTTGCGAGCAGGCCGATCTCCATGAAATTGGGGTGAACCCCAGGTCTCCGGATAGCTACCGTTGATTTTTACCGTATAGGCTCCGGGGTTGATCGGTGCGTCAACCTTGCCCGGGAAGTAATCTGCGGTAGCGAATTTCAAGGAGCCGACCAGGTATCCATATTGATTCAGGCGTTCGTTATTATAGACCTGATCGAATAAATGTTGCATCGTCCAAAAGGCGGCCCAGTGAATGGTGTCATCGCCCCCTTTATTTTTTTGATGCAGTTGCTTGTGTCCGATAAACAATGGTTGATACTTCGCGTCATAGGCACTGATGAAATCGATGGCGGACTCGATCGAGTCCCTATTTTCGGCGATCGCTTCCGCATTGGTATTTAAGAGCTTAAGTTGAGCGGAGAGTTGCTCCGGGCTCAGGCTTATTTCGTCGCTAACGTGACTTCTTAGCGAGTCGAGTGCTTCGTTTAAAGCGTTCGTATCCGCTGCCTTGGCCACGCTGAATGCGAATCCGATGATCACCCAAATTAAAACGGTGCTTACGGAAAATAGCTTATGCATACTTTAAAAGTTTCGAAGTTAACTGTCAGCGCGATTTGCTGATACGGCAATCAACGCACCTGACCTTCGTCACGAATCTGTTGTAATGTTTGGGTCAGTGCTTCGACCTTTTCCGGGTATTTTTGATACAGGTTGCGATGTTGCGACATATCAGCTTCCAGATTGAACAATTCTCCGGGTTGATCATGCGGGACATAACCTTTTGACTGGTTAAACCAACCGGGAACATCTTGAAGCGCGCCGGTTTTGCGCGTAATCAAAACCCAATCGTCTTGACGCAGTGCATACGCACGGCTCCAGGTATTGTGCACCAGCGTGTCGCGCGGGCTGGGTGCTTCATCCTGCAAAAGCGGCAGTAAGTTATAGCTGTCCTCGGCCTCGCCAGGGGCAAATTCATAGTCCACTATCTCAGCGATGGTGGCCATAATATCAATTTGGCTGACCAGGTCGTCGCTCACTCTGCCGGGCTCAATCACTCCAGGCCAGCGAATGACAAAGGGCACACGGTGCCCGCCTTCCCAGACATCCTGTTTGAGACCGCGCAGTTCCCCCATGCTGAAGTGGTCGTGATTGCGGATCCGGTCGTAGGCAATGCTCTCCGGACCGTTGTCACTGGAGAAGATGACCACGGTGTTATCGGCCAAGCCATGATCCTCCAAGGCTGACAGTACTTGACCGAGGTGGAAGTCGCTCTGATGCACAAAATCACCATAAGGGCCTGCCTCTGTCGATCCTTGGAATGCCTCAATCGGTACCACTGGAGTGTGCGGAGAGGTCCATGACCAGTAGAGAAAAAATGGCTGATCATTATCCGCCTGCTCGCCGATCCACTCGACCGCACGCTCCGTCACGCGCGGCATGACCGCATCCAAACGCCAACCTTCCACCATTGCTCCGGGGCGGCAATCAAATCCTTCGCCAAAAAAGCCGGCCTCATGCGCCTCGGTGGGCGTTGGGTGCGGGGTGAACGGCACCGTCGGCTCGATCAGAATACGGTCATTTTCAATCCAGGTGTAGGGCGGAAAGTTCGGCGTATCGTCACCGAAATAATAGTCGAACCCAACCTCCAGCGGGCCGCCGGGGACGGGCTGTGACCAGTCATGCCCTTCCGGGGATAATCGCTCGGCGTCGGGGTTGCGAATAGAGGCCCAATCCCAGCCCAAGTGCCATTTACCGATCGCGGCAGTATGGTAGCCTTTTTGCCTGAGCATTTCAGGGAGCGTCAACCTACCTTCATCGAACCAGGTCTGGCCGTAGCTGCCGACGATACCGGTTCCCCGTCGCCAGTGATAGCGACCGGTCAAGAGGGCGTAACGACTCGGCGTGCAGACTCCGGATGAGCTGTGGCCATCCGTTAGGCGGAGGCCTTCACGGGCGAGTTGATCCAGTTGCGGGGTGGGGATTTTCGAGTCGGGGTTCTGTAGACTGAAATCGCCGTAGCCCATATCATCCGCGTAGATAATGACGATGTTGGGCCGTTTTTTGTCAGTGGCCGTCTGTCGGCTTTCATTCGCTGGAGCGGGGGCCTCCTCAATATTTGCCTTAAAGGTATCGCTATCGGCCAGTTGCCAGGTTATGCCGTAGTCCGTTGATACTGCGAGCGCTTCCGGGTAGTCGCCCTCGCCACCGGTTTCAAATTCCCAAAACGTGAAGCTCAGGTAGAGCGTGGACGCGCGATCAATGAAGAGGCGTTGGTAGAAAATGCCATACTTTAAATCGGTATTGGAATCAACCATCCTGGTCGACTCACTCCACGCCCCTTCCTCGGCAGAGGCGCTCGAGTAAGCCAGAGTGGGCAGCGAAGTACCGGCATGTGGGACGAACTCGCGATAGACACTATGGAGTTGGTCTTTTTTATCGCAAACAATCGAAGCATAGGTTTGGGCACCGGACATCTCGACCGGTTCTGTCCATCCGCTCGTGATGTCATTGGGCTTGAGCGAGCGCATGTAGAAAAACGAATGGCCATGGTGGGCACCGGAAAGGACATGCAGGTAACCCTTGCTGTCCAACGTGATGGTGGGGCGGGCATGATTATTGGATTTTAAGGGCATGGCTGTGACGAGAAATTCCTTAGCCACCACGGCCCGCGTTTCACGATCCACCGTGGTGATATAAATAGGGCTTCCACCGGTTCGGGGGTCCTCCGGCAATTCGGCATACACGATGTGAGTCTTTCCTTCGGCCGAGACGGCAAAGGAAGTGCCGCCGGAATGGCCTCCGCTACCGACAACCATGCAGTTTTCAGAAATTTCGATGGGTGCCCCAAGAACCAGCCCTTGCGCATCCTTGGTCGGAAGGAGAACCGAAAGCGTCGCTCGTTGCGCCCACCAAGCCTTCTCGGGCGTCCGCGCGGACTCTCTGTCCACATAGCGCTTGCCTGTGGTTACGGAAATTGCGGGTGGCTCACTGATCCGGTTGGGACCAACGCGTAACTCCAGGGTCCCGTCAACCGGGTAGGCCTGGAATGTTTCCCCCAGATCGGGGGAGTAGATCAGTTTTTCGCCAATCGTGGCATAGAGCGCGTCGTCATCATCGATCACCAGTTCCCCGAGTGCATGCATCATCCGTTCCCCGGGCAATGTCTCTTCTTCAAGAACAGACCTCAATGACCATGTGACCCATTCGCCATCGCGAATGGTGCGGAGCAGGCCGTAGGAAGCAGGATTTCGGTTATTGAGCAGGTAGGGCCGGTTCCTGCTGTCAAAGGCCATGGCAGTAGGCGCTTTCAGTTTGATGTCGCCCAAAAGGAGCTCAGGCTTGCCGTGGGGCGGCATTTCAAAAGGCAGTCCATCGGCAGCTGAAGTGCTGCCGATCATCAATAAAAGCAGGGCGGCAATGAGCGCGTGTATTTTCATTTTTTGTTTCATCATGTAATCGGTATGTCAGTTTATTTGACTGGTTTTAAGCGTATGCTGCGGGGGAGTATGGCTGCCTTTTCAAGGTTTTCATCCAGAGTCAGTGTAATCGTTGCATCGCCTTTCTTCAGAAATACCCGACCCAGGGAAATCGTTTCTCTGGTCCCCGGTTGGATTGTGCCTTTGAGCACCTTTGGGCCAAGCTTGACCGTGAAGGGCTGTCCGTCAGATGATGCATTTGCATCGTAAGTGAATTCCACTTCGAAAGATGCCGACTGGTTCAACCGGGCTGGCCAGGCAATGGATTGTCCTGTGTTGGAAAAACCTCTGACATAGGCGTCTTTGGTTTTACCGGCACCGAAGCGCAGGCCGTCACCAGTTAACTGCGCATCGAATACATGTAAGGTGTCGACAGGCACGCTCGGCTGCAGCAGGCGAACAGAGTCCGCTTCAGTGGCTCCATCGGATTCGATCACGACGACGGAATTTGTGGCGTGCGGAGCAGATAGTG
>Ga0307966_1003128_pt1 | contig 12487 bp, 13 predicted proteins | sample OrgLakmetagen646_FD_203141 | JGI IMG/M metagenome (GOLD analysis project Ga0307966, IMG submission 203141) | Saline water microbial communities from Organic Lake, Antarctica - #646 | ecosystem: Environmental > Aquatic > Non-marine Saline and Alkaline > Saline | place: Antarctica: Organic Lake... | reverse complement strand
TGTGCGCGTGTGTGTGTGTGTGTGTGTGTGTGTGTGTGTGTGTGTGTGTGTATGTGTGTAGTGTGTGTGTATGTGTGTAGTGTGTGTGTGTGTGTGTATGTGTGTGTGTGTGTATGTGTGTGTGTGTGTGCATACGTGCTTGCAAAACGTGTGCTTCACGGAGTATGACTTGTGTACTAACAAAACAAAAGAGCTGCACCCTCACAAGCTTACAAGCTGGTGCTTGACGTCCGAACCATTGCCTCCAGGGTTTTGCAAGCAGCAACTGTGGCCTCTCTTTCACTACATCCTCCCCGGCTCGCCTGGCAGCTCACAGCGTTTCAATGTTGAGTTTTGGCAAGCATACGTCAAAGCAAACAAGGTGCGTGTCTGTTCTCCTCGTTTGGCGTCTACATTTTTGTTTTCAGGGTCCAACATGTGCTGCATTGCACCTGCAATGGTCTCTGAACATTCAGTATCTTTTCCTGTTCTATGTTTGCTGCTACAAATTTGCTTGCTGTGCTGTTGCCGCTGCTGTGTTTGCTCCTGAGCTGACCCTGCCAGCTGCAAACAAACTTGCTTCAAAATTCAGCACGTTCCAGCAAGATGGCTTGCGCATGCACGGACGTGCAGATTAAAGTAAGGTGCTGGTTCTTTTTGGGCGAAGCCCCACTTGGGGAGGCGTAAGCCCCTCGTGTTGCCTCCTTCCCACCAAACTTCACACAAGCCTCCCCAGGCCCACCCAGGATACCTCCCGGTGTTGAAATTCGTCATAGGCTCTTAACCATACAAAGGCTCCTAACCAAACTAAGGCTGAAATTCGTCATAGGCTCTTAACCAAACGTTCTACCGCACCAGAAAAGTTTGGGGGCTCTAAGGCGCCGTGTGTAAAGTTTTAGAGATAAGTTTCATGTTTGGAAGCTCCAGGAAGCTGCCAGGATTCCTCAGCCAGGCATCCGGACCAGTTCCTGCTTGTGTAGTATCCAGGCTGCGGATGCTGTGTCAGGGGTCCTTCATTGTGTTCCGGCTGCAACGTCACGGTTAGGCCCCTGTGAAAAACTCACCCACTTGCCAGCAAAATAGTCTCACTTAATTTAGCGCAAGCATATCTCTGCACCCACTCCACCAATCCGTGACCTGACATGCATTGGATAGCTAATTTTTTGTTCTTTCAGTAGATGCTTTAAGGTTGGGGAGAGGTGCAGAGGCTGGGGAGATATTTGGGCGCGAACAGTATGCCAAAAATCAACCAGGCCACCGATTGACCTCATTTAAATTTTGTCGAAGTCGTATAATTTGCCCGCAACGCTGAGAGGAAATACCGGGCTGAAACTCGCAGCAAAAATGGAGCGACAGATTTTTGTCTTTATCCCCTGTGTCCCTTGTGTGAGTGCCTTCCACTCGCCGGCATTCCAGTACCCCTGCCCCAAATCTGACATTGCAGCATTGTTACATAACATTTATAGTGCTTATATCCTGAAGCAGAAGTCGATCAGGGCAACCTCAGAAATGCACCTTTTTCCTGCCTAAGTGGGTGCAAAATACGCAGCGGGCCCCACAGAACCCCCCAGAATGCCAAATTTTCAGCAAATGTCAATGATTTAAATATAACATCAAGTACTTAGCATTCAGATGAGGAATAGGGGGCTTTGAATTGGGTAGAGAGCTAAGTGAGACTGGTAGGGTGGGTTTTTCACAGGGGCGACCGTTAACCAAGCAGGCAGAATTACGCAATACTAATTTCGATGGGCTATATAATTTTAGTCAGATGTTCATGACGCGCAGAAGTTTGCTTGGACGGGAACCTTTAGGAACGCGGTCCGTGTTGGCTTGGAGTATTTGCAGGGCATGGAGCGCACGGTGCAGGTGCTTGCCGCACACTGTGTGTTGAAGCGGTGTTCAGCCATGGTGGACGCACCAACACCATGCTCGCACCTGCTCTCTCAGCAGACAGGGAACAGCAGCACATCCTCATGCCTCAGCAAAGGCTGCTCTAGCACAGCGTAATGCATACCATTGCAATGTCTGTGAGGCAGCAAGGCACACACAGGCATGCATGCACACACGCGCACACACACACGTGTACGCTTACTTACACGCACACACACTCACACACGCATGCGCACGCGCACACACATACAAACATGCGCAAACACACAGGCGCGCACACACACACATACACATGCACACGCACATACACACAGACACACGCGCACGCACACATGCATATGCACGCACGCGTGATGAGCGCCAATTTTTCAGCGTCGCTAGCGAGGCTTCCTCACTTGTCCACTGCTTTCCCACGTTTGAGACACTATTACTTTACACCAAAACAATAAATGCAACGCTGACGCTTTGACTTTCTCATTTTCATACCTGTGCAGCATGTGCAAGCGTATGTGCGTTCCTTGGTATTTGTGCAAGCTTTGCATGCAGGGGCTCGCAATTGCCCAGCAAGCTGTACACCCCACGCAATTTTCTCTCAAGCAACTTTCGTGACGCTGCATTGCCTGAACTCTTCACTGCCGCTTTCTCAAAAATGCAGCCGATTGTCAGTCAGCTGCTTTACCCACCCCTGTCCAACATACTTGCTACCCCCCTTTTCTCCACTGGTCTGCAGAGCTTTGCTGACAAGATTGTAGAAGAGAGTTTGACAGACACAGAGTTTGTCTGGATCCACGACTACCACCTGCTGGTCCTGCCTTCCCTGTTAAGGAAGCGGTTCAACCGAATTCGGGCGGGCGTGTTCCTGCACTCGCCTTTCCCCTCCTCAGAGATCTTCCGGACCTTCCCCAAGCGCGAGGAGCTGCTGCGGTCATTACTGAATGCAGACCTCATAGGTGTGTGTAGCAGAGAAGGGAGGAGGAATTGTTAGGGTCGTTGCTGAATGCAGTCCTCATAGGTGTCTGTGTGTGTGCTTGTGTGTGTGTGTGTGTAGCAGAGAAGGAAGGAGAAATTTTGAGGGGAGGGAAGGACCCCTAGGTGCATGCTTCACAAATTCCTGTTACTAGGTTAGCAGGGGGAGGTTGCTATCCCTTGAGCATCCTCGCTCGTTATGCTGGTGGGCAGCACTTATCAGCTTCACTCTCGTCATGAGCAGTGCCAGCCCTCTCAAAAACATTTCCGGTGGAGTATTGCGATCGCTTCTCATTGACAGGCTGACTCCCTGAAGAGCAAGAATGGGTTTTATTAAGGATAAAAGAGTTGAGCGATGTGGGAAAGAGGGCTGTGTGGGCTTCTTGGATTAGATTCTCTACATTGGAGAGGTCAGCGGACAGTCAATATCTATGGACAGATGAAAGCCTTTCCTTGAGGGCAATCCAACCTGTCTTTTTCTACAGCACGTGCTTTGTCACTCCCCCTTTCCTTCTTGCCTTCCTTTCGCGTTCCCTTCCCCTTTTCCTGTATTTGCCTGAAGGTGTTTGCCTAGAGTATTCGCCTGAAGGTATTTGCCTAGAATATTCGCCCTAAGGTATTTGCCTCGTGCTGCATGTCAGAATCCGCGGCACCTACCAGCCCGTCTGTGCACTGATGTCCCCAACGGTTGTTCACCTCACCCCCGCAGGATTCCACACGTTTGACTACGCCCGCCACTTCCTGTCGTGCTGCTCCCGTATGCTGGGCCTGGAGCATGAGACCTCCAGGGGCTCCATCACCATTGACTACTACGGAAGGACCGTGGGCATTAAAATCATGCCAACAGGTGTGGGTCAGGTCGTGTGCTGCTCTGTGCGAGTCATGCAGTAGTGCAGTTCTTGTTCATCCCTGCTGTATTGCGGACAGGGATGGCAGGTCAAGGTTGATGCAGCGTACCAGTTTAGAGGCCTTAGGTCTACAGCCATCATTGCATGCTCTGCCTGCTCTGGCAGCAAGAGAGTCCATCGTGTGAGCATGAAAGCACCTGCGTCTGTGCCCCTCTCCCCTGCGTCTTTACTGGAGCAAGAAATGCGTGTGGAAGGCTGACAATGGAAATCAATATCCCACACGCGACATCACACTCTGGCGCAGTGCCTGTGTCCACCTCCATTCTGGCTCTTCGCAATATCGGGGCATTTGTGTGATTACTCGTGACAACTGCACAGCGCAGAACCTGCCATGCTAGTACGTCACGCCCACTTTTTGCGCCACACGCTCCTGTTCTCACGATTCCTCAGGTGTGCTTCTAAAGCTAGCGTACTCTCAAAAGGGGAGGGAAGGCTCCTTTTGATGTGGCCGTCGCGGTAGTCCGATTTGTGATTGAACATGTGTGGCCCGCTCGCTCGCCCTGTTGCCATTTAGGTGTGAACCCCCAGCGCTACCTGGATGGCTTCACCTGGGACGAGTTTAAATGGAGGCGAGGAGAGCTTGAGGCCCAGTTCAAGGGCGTCACTGTGCTGGCTGGTGTGGACGACATGGACAGCTTCAAGGGCATTGAGCTCAAGCTCCAGGTGCACACCTCTGGGGAACGAGTGTGGTTTTGCTGGCTGTGGGTGTGGCTGACATGGACAAGGAGAAGATCAGGCAGTTATGCTGCTGCTGTCATAAAACTAGCATACAGAACTAGTATAGCTTAAGCATTTCACGTACCACAAGTCCTACTTGCAGTGTGTGTGTCTGCATGCGTGTGCGAGAGGAAGGGCAACTAGTACCTCATATTTGTTTTTTGTTCGTGCAACATCGTCATATGAAGGAGAACTGGCTAATGTTTTGCGCATCCTACTCCACTTTGATTGAACCTGACTGCATTGGTGCTTCCTACATACGAAATGTATGAATGAACGGACTGCAACAAAGTGATTAAACTATCCGTCTCGTGCATTTGTATTGCAGGCCTTTGAGCGATTGCTGGAGTACCACTCAGAATGGCGTGGCAAGGTAGTACTGATCCAGGTAAGGCGAACAAGCTTTAATGAAAATCCAATAGAAACGCTCTTAGTACTAGTGGAAGCATAAAGACAGCATGCACCAGAAATGCATCCATTGAAAGGCATGCACGCACACACACACACACACTCACACACACAACACACACATAGACGCGCGTGCACGCACACGGCACACTTGGGTACATGCCAAAAAAAAAGAACACGCACACGCACACGCACAACAGGTGACCAACCCTCCCCGCTCCTCGGGCCATGACATTACAGAGCTGCACACCTTCATCACCGACCTCGTGGCTTCTATAAACTACAAGTACGGCAACCCCTCCACCAACTACGTGCCTGTGCACTACCTAGAGCGCCATGTGCCCTTACACGAGCGCATGGCCTTCTACAGGTGTGTGGTGTGGGCACGGAGCAGGCTGCAGTTGTGCTTTTGTTGGTGTGGCCATCACTTGCGTGGGCATGACCTCGCACAGAGCAGGAGGTTGCCCGCTACAAGCTCTGTGCTTGTGCCTGCTTGGCTTCTTTTCAGGCATAACGTACCAGCGTTCCTGCTGTCAGCCTTTTTTTAGTGCCATACCTCCCAACCATTTAAATGGGTGAAGTTCTTCCATTAATTGCAGATGACCCCCAACACCTCCTGCGCTGCCTGTTTCCAATTGCTACACCCCGCCAACTTCTTGTGCACCCCATTAATTCAGTGTAGGCTATGCGTGAGCGCCTGGCAAGAGACAAGAGACATCGTCAACATTGCCTGCCTTTTTCTGCTCAGCTTTCCTGTCCTGTGATGTGCCGCATGACCATGAATTGTTGATCGTAATACCCTGCAGCGTGGCTGACTGCGTGGTGGTGACCGCTACACGAGATGGCATGAACCTGGTGCCTTACGAATACATTGTGTGCCGCCAAGGGCCGGATGCCACCGCTGCCACAGAAACAGAGGCTAGCGTAGAGTCGGGGCCCAGGGACTCCATGTTGGTCGTGTCAGGTATGTTTTGTTCGTGTGCGAGTGTGGGTGGGCGCACGTATGTGCCCGTGTGTGTGCTTGCGTACATGCAAGGGGTGTAGGAGTCTACTCGTTATGTGCACCTAGGGTATAACACTATGGGAGATGATATCATACGTAGCATCTACATACAATAATTGTGATTATGATACATTAATTGTGATTGTGATACAAAAGATGTGGGGTGTTATGAGGGCCTGCTTAAAACTGGTGTTTCAGTTCTGCAATCACACTTTCTGGCACTGACTAAAGTCTGCTGCCATCAAGACGATTTTTTGCAGGAAGGCGGGAATAAACACTTGTGGAGGTCATCATGATTTCTCTCTTTGACAAGCAGATTACGATGCAAAAGCAATGGTGCACACGAACACACACATACACACGCAACACAGAATTTGTGGGCTGCTCACCCTCCCTGAGCGGTGCTATCCGGGTCAACCCTTGGTCCATAGACAGCGGCTACAACGGCATGTATGCAGCCATCTGCATGCCCCTGGAGCATCGGCAGCTGAGGCACCAGAAGCACTGGCGCTACGTGAGCCATCACACGGTGGCGTACTGGGCGCAATCTTACATCACTGACCTCATGGTGTGTGTGTGTGTGTGTGTGTTTGTGTGTGTGTATGAATGTGAATTGGTATGTGAAGATGTAGATGTGTGTGAGCGCTGTGCACATTGTGTGTGCCAAAGAGCCTGTAAAGTGGTATTCCGGATGCCGCGTCCTGTTACTTTTTCACATGCTTTCATCACACGCACTCACAAGCATCGTTTATAATGTTACTGTGAAGGCTCGTTTCTGCAAGTGGCGTGCTGCTTGTCACGTATATAGCAGGCTTGCTATACCTACTAGCCTGTGCTTTAATGAAAGCCATTCTCTTTATTCCTGCTATCTTTTCATCAATGTGACAAATGACCTCACTGGTAAACAGCCACGTGGATTGGTACGCGGCATCTTGTCACTTACCGCTCTTTCATCAGCCCATTTTCGCTGCACCATAAGTCGTTGTCTCATCATTTGTTCTATACTGCCGCCTATCGTGCTTAAAATGCCCTGAGTTTATTCTAAACAGTAGACCCAGCCTAAAATGCTGCACACGCCGAAGAGTTTTGACATGATCTTGACGTGTCCAGTTTGTGACTGTTCAGCATATGGATGAAAGAAGATGTGGCATGAAGCTCTGTCCTCTTCATCAGTTCTCCCAAACCCCCAGCGTGCTGCGTGACCCCGAAAGTGGCCTCGAAACTGCACTCCTCTTCTCCAAAAGCAGCGGCCTTACAATGGTCCCCATTTTGTGTACGCCTGCCACTGCAGCGTGTGACCAAAAACCACTTGACCGTGAAGTGCTACGGCCTAGGCCTGGGCTTGGACACCTTCCGCATGGTGGCCCTGGATGCCAACTTCCGCAAGCTGGAAGAATCGCAGGTGGCCGCTACTTACAGCAGGTGTGTGGTAGGGCAAGGTGGCCATACCTGTTGGGGTCGGCAATGGGCACCTGTAGCAGGGGCTGCATGTGTATGTCACATTGTAAACAGCCGGAAGCATACCGCAGGTCCGTGGTGAGACATATCAAAAGTTGGAGTGGAGATGAAGGGCGGCCACAGAGTGTACGAGCGTGCGTGCTTGTGTGCGTGCGTGTTTGCATGTGCATGTGTACGTGCGTGTGCGTGTGCGTGCGTGCAATTGCCTCATGTGGGTGTTGCTGTGTGTACCGTACAGGCTCGTAACCAACGTGATTCTTGACATTTAATAAAACCCCAATGCAAGCTATGCAAGGGGGCATACAATCTAAATATTTACTCCAATGCGGCCTATGCGAGGGCCTTTGGCCCTCTGAGCTGCACGTGCACGCGTATGGATGCACGTGTGCACGCGTACATGTGCGTGTGTGCGCGTACATACGTGTATGTGTGCGCGTATGTGTGTGTGTGCATGCGCATACGTGTGCGTGCAATGTGTACGTGCGTGCATGTGTATACGGTTGTGTACTTACGTGTGTGTGTTGTGTAATTGTTCGTGTGTGTGTGTGCGTGCACATACGTGTGTGTGTGTGCGGGTACGTGTGTGTGTGCGCGTACATGTGCGTGCGTGTGCATGTGTGCGTGCGCGTACGTGTGAGTGTGCGTTGTGTACGTGCTTGCGTGTGTATACGGCTATGTACATACATGTGTGCGTGCGTGCGTTGTGTACTTGTGCGTGTGTGTGCGTGCATACGTGTGTGTGCCTACGTGTTGGCGTGCGGGTGCGTGTGTGTGTGCGCGCGTACATGTGCGTGCGTTCGCATGTGTGCGTGCGTGTGCATGTGTGCGTGCGCGTACGTGTGTGAGTGTGCGTTGTGTACGTGCGTGTGTGTGTATACGGCTATGTACATACATGTGTGCGTGCGTGCGTTGTGTACTTGTGCGGGTACGTGTGTGTGCGCGTACGTGCATGCGCATGTGAAAGGATTCAAAACACCCTTTCTTTTGGTGTCCTTCCTCCCCAATAGAGGGTTAGCCTCCCAAGCTGTTTGTCCCCCTTGGGGGCCTTGAGGGGTGGCTTGGGAGGTTTTCTCGGCCTGTCCCCGTTCATGCTTCAAATTGATCAATCAATTAAATTACCCCATTGCGAGCTTCGCGAGGCCCTTGTAACGTAGTTAATTAAACTGCTCCTGACACTCCGTGAGGGGGTCAGAAATGTTTGCGGTACGCAATGATATACCGCCTAAACAGTAAGCTACATTTGACAGTCGTGTGCATACGATAGTGTGCTTGATAGAGATATCCTTTAAGACAGTGTAACTACGTAAGCGTGTGTATGTTGTTCATGTGCAGCTTAATAGTAACTGCTTCAAAGCAGCATTATTGCAGCTGCGGCACGTGGTAATCATGGAAACGGTCGCTGTTTGTAGTACGGCTATTTTGTCACATTCATGTGTGCAACAGCAAGATAAGATAGGATAGTGTATGTGTAACCTATCAGAATAACCCCTGCATCTTCTAAACCTCAAGCTCACAGGATTCATGCAAGGCCCACGACGTGTTGCACTCTGCTTCCTCCCATTGTAAAAGGTGCCCTGAGTGCTGATCTGAGAGCCTTATGCTTCACAGCCTGCTCGTTCTTTGAATGCTTGTGTGTGTGCATGCAGCTCTGCCAGCCGTGTGTTCTTCCTGGACTACGACGGCACGCTCACAGCCGGGCAGCACACGTCCATCACCCTGGCACCCTTGGAAGAAGTCCTGCAGGTCAGTGCGTTGCAAAAAAAGAAGTGGACGCAAGCCTGATCTGTTGCTGGTAGCTGCGTCCATGCTTGAAGAGTCCTGCCCTCTCAAGTTGCGTTGAAGTAAGCTGTCATCGCTCTCATCGCACACCGGTGCACCTGAGCAGCAGGGGTCTTTTGACCTGTATTCATGTACCGGTATGTAAAAAAACGAATACTGTAGGCAAGTCCTGCGTCCTTGACAGTGATTGATGCGTATGTGGAGACAGGCACTCGCCGATGTCAAGGTTGCGGGACATATGGGACGGTGAATGTGGACCGGCTGACTTTTTACTTGGAGTACGCTTTATGGTCATTAATTTCAGGCCTGTGCACTGTACGGTGTATGGTACGGTATGCTTTGTACTGTACGTACCGTAATTTTGTAAATTACGGCGTAATTACGATTTTGGAGGATCATAATTTACCGTAACTACGGCAATTTACTGTACGGTGTACGGTACGGTGCCAAGCTGGCACTGCCTGTGCAAGAATGGCCTCAGAAAGGCCTCTCCACCCCAAAACCTCCCATTTCCGCTCCCCGGTGTGCTCCTCCCATGTGCTGACGCCACACAATGCTTCCCTGAACGACTTTGAGGCTGGGTTGGGGCTGCATCAGCTTGGGGGAAGGGCCCAGCAGTGGCTTGCATGGAAATATAAATATGGACGCAGTACTTGATTCCTGGTTGTTATTTTGTGTTCTATTCCGGCTCGTATCCACCGAACTGCTGGAGGGGGATTTTTACACTTGTGCCAATACCAAGAGGGACACTGAACTGGCTAAAAGAGCCCTCCTAGAAGAGAAAAGCATCTGGGCCGTTGACACCCATACCTGCCAACAAAAACTGAGCTTGCCACACAAAAAGAGGCAGGAGAAACAGACACACTGGAACCACACAAAACAGGAAGGAACAGGCCAAGGGCAGCAAGTTGCTGAAGTCAAAGAGAGCAAGGGCTTAAAACTAAGCTGCCAACTATCTAAGGCACAAGCATAAAAAGGATGGTTAGCACAGCGCAAGCTGTGCCAAGAGAGTACTAACTGACGTTCGGTTGCACTCGCCTCCAAGAACTAGAGTACTTCTGCATGCTGCAGAGTACTCAGCAGTTTAATTCATAAAGAATTGTTGTAAAAAGAAAACAATTGTTTTGGGACGAAATTGGAGCCAGACGGCCAAACTAGGTCAAAATCGTACTGTACGGTGGGAACCGTCTTGTACAGTCTGACGCCGTAATTTTGGCCGACCGTAATTTGGACCGTACTGTACGGTGAAATTACGGTCGGTACCGTAATTAAGGTCGCAATTCCAACATTACGGCGTAAGTGCACATGCCTGGTTTAAATACATTTTGGTGGCCTGACAGACGGATTTGCACGTTTACATACCTGTCGTGTTTCTGCTGCAGAGCAGTGGCTCTGACAGCTGCTATAAAGTACTATAGCATTGCACCATGCTGATACAAACAAATTTACATGCATTGCATACACACACTCTGCCATTTTAATACATTTAAGTTTCCAATTTTCCTCCTCAGGTGCTGCGTGCGCTCACAGCAGAGCCTCAAAACAAGGTCTGCCTTTTCAGCGGCCGTCCCAAGGCCGAGCTGCAAGAATGGTTTGCCTCTGTGGTGAGTGAATGCGCATGTGGAGTGTGTGTGCGTGTGCGTGTGTATGCATAGGAACGTGTGCGTGTGAATGTGCATGTGCACGTATAAATAGGAACGTGTGCGTGTGAATGTGCATTTGCAGTGCGTGTGCGTGTGTATGCATAGGAAAAGGGACTAGCAGAGCAACGAGGCCCCTGTACACTAATCTTCTTGAGGCACATGTAATATTTGTGAACATATTGTTAGGTTCTACCTGCCACCCTCTCTAAGTGCCAACACTTCTTCTCTTGCACTCGCACCTGCTGCCAATTTACTGCTAAAAAGGTTGCAAGTGGTGCTCAGACGCATCCCGCCTCGTGCTCAACTTTGCATCCATACTTTGTAGCCCAATTAATCGCGCTCCTCAAGTTTGCACGGCCTGTGGAACGAGCGAGCCTCAAACCAGCACCCTGACCCTTCCTTTCACCCTTGCAGCCCAGTCACAACCGTCTACCCACTCCCTAAACAACACCCTGCTCCTCACTTATGTAAACACGCAGCCAAACCTCGCTCTTGTGGCTGAGAACGGGTGCTACCTGCGGCTGGGAGAGGGCCAGACTTGGAGCACACTGGCACCAGGGTTACAGGGACAGGGGGAAGACCAGGCATGGGTCAGCTTAGTGGCAGCTGCGGACTTTGGCTGGAAGAAGATGGCACTTCCGATCCTGCAGCAGTATCAGGTGTGTGCTTACCTAAAATGGGGGTGTGGGCAGGAGCTAAGGTGTGCATGCTCCTGTCGTGCAGAAGTGTGCGGGGACCTAGGTGAAGGTGGGTGAGGCAAGTGCTGACATTGGTTTTTATCACACATTCAAAAAGTTGGCCTGGAGAAGCAAACCCTTTTCGTTTCATCAGTTTACCTGCGGCAATTTTCCACATACTGTAGGTAAAGCATATCACTGCCCCTAATTATCGTTTTGAAGGGAGGCGGTCAAAACAATTCTTGCAAAATATTTATTTCACAAAATTCTCCAGATTTTGCAGGGATTTTACGGGAGTTTGAGTGGGGCGTGATCGGTACTTTGTTTGTTTTTGAAGGGGGGGCGGTGAGTACAGTATATAATTAGTGTCAACACAGTTCAGGCCAACATCATACAAACTTAATTCCCACAAATTGTTCGGAGGGCATGCTCCAGTCAGTATCCCCCAGGATGGCCAACTGACACTGTAACAGTGATCGTAGGCTTTGCCCCCCCCCCTCCCCCTTCGTCATTCCATTTCTATGGCACCTCTTGCAGGAAAGCACGGATGGCAGCAGCATCGAAGCCAAAGAGAGCGCGCTGGTGTGGTACTACAAAGATGCAGACCCTGACTTCGGAAGCTGGCAGGTGAGCGAGGAGACCGGGCACGAGGTCGCTAAGTGTAAGCCTGCAAGAAATAATTGCTAATGCTCCACACACTTTTCAGCTTAACAGCTCTATGCCCTTCCAGGTTAGGATGCAGGCAAAGATTTCATGCCAGTGCACACACTAGTTCAGGCCTCACAAAACAAGTTGGGTTTAGGCCGTGTGCTTTTTTTAGAGCTATTGTACGCCTCACCGTCACATGTGTCTTGCTGCAGCTTTAGACTGCTCACGTTTTCTTCTGGTATATTTTGCGGCTACAAGTTTTTATCCCGGCACTTACTGTTTTAAGTGGCTGCTCAGGAGGCTGTAGTCATCATAATTTTTTGGCGTCACGTGTCGATTAAGATATAAATTATAAATTACATATTCGGAAAAAGCTATCAATTGGTATATAAATGAGTCGATTCTGAGGGG
>Ga0307966_1003126_pt1 | contig 12489 bp, 8 predicted proteins | sample OrgLakmetagen646_FD_203141 | JGI IMG/M metagenome (GOLD analysis project Ga0307966, IMG submission 203141) | Saline water microbial communities from Organic Lake, Antarctica - #646 | ecosystem: Environmental > Aquatic > Non-marine Saline and Alkaline > Saline | place: Antarctica: Organic Lake... | reverse complement strand
GGCAAGCCTGCAGAGCAGGAACGTCGCTCTTGGCCGCTTTGCGTTTACGAGGCTTACGCACCAACTGATTAATCGTTGCCATGTAAGCAAACTCCAAAAAACCGTATCAATGAAACTTACCCCCGACAGGCGGGGGTAAAATTTGAGGGTCGCAAGTTTAAGCCTGCACCCCCGAACAGTCAAGGTGACTGATCTCTTTTTAACCACCCGCCCTGTAGGTATCTACCGGCGGGTGGTCGTGCCGACCAACTCAGCCTTCGCGGTTGAGCTCGGCACTCAGGGCTTCTTCAACATCCGCTGCCGTTACGCCCTGCTCGTCCAGTTCACGCTTGCGCTTGCGCTCGGCGTGATAGGCAAGACCGGTACCGGCAGGAATCAGGCGGCCCACCACCACGTTTTCCTTCAGGCCACGCAGGTAATCCCGCTTGCCGGTAACGGCGCCTTCGGTGAGTACCCGTGTGGTTTCCTGGAACGAGGCCGCTGAAATAAACGACTCGGTTGCCAGTGATGCCTTGGTGATGCCCAGCAACAGGCGCTCGCACCTTGCGGGCTCCTTGTCTCCGGCTTCCGCCTTTTCGTTCTCTTCCATGAAATGAGTGATCTCAACCTGATCGCCGCCCAGCAGACTGGTATCGCCGGCGTCCGTGATCTCGACCTTGCGCAGCATCTGCCGAACGATAACCTCAATGTGTTTATCGTTGATGACAACACCCTGCAGACGGTAGACGTCCTGGATTTCGTTGGTGATGTACTTCGCCAGCGCGACAACGCCCAGCAGGCGCAGGATGTCGTGCGGGTTGGACGGGCCATCGGAGATAACCTCACCCTTCTCGACCGTTTCACCCTCAAACACGTTCATCTGGCGGTGCTTCGGAATCAGAACCTCATAGGGATCTGCATCCTTCGGCGTAATCACCAGGCGCTTCTTGCCCTTGGTCTCTTTGCCGAACGACACCACACCGCTGATTTCAGCCAGGATAGACGACTCTTTCGGACGACGAGCCTCGAACAGATCGGCAACCCGTGGCAGACCACCGGTGATGTCGCGGGTTTTCGAGCTTTCCTGCGGAATCCGGGCAACTACGTCACCCAGTTCGACTTTCGCACCGTTTGCCATGGTGACCAGCGCGTTGGCCGGCAGGAAGAAGATCGCGGTACCGCCGCCTGGCAGCTCCACTTCTTCATTCTTGTCGTCAACCAACTGGATAGCAGGACGAATATCCTTACCAGCCGCAGGGCGTTCTTTCGGGTCAATCACCTCCATGGTGGACAGGCCTGTCAGCTCGTCGGTCTGGGTGCGGACAGAAATGCCCTGGTCCATATTGACGAACTTGGCCGTGCCTTCTGCTTCGGCGATGATCGGGTGAGTGTGCGGGTCCCACTTGGCAACCGCGACACCGGCCTCGACCGCATCACCGTGCTTGACCGAAAGAACCGCACCGTAGGGCAACTTATACCACTCACGTTCACGACCCTGCTCATCGGCAATAGCCAGCGCAGACGAACGGGACACCACAACCAGGCTGCCGTCAGTCTTCTCGATCGACTTCAGGTTGTGCAGGCGAACGGTGCCGCCATGCTTGACCTGAATATTGTCGACAGCAGATGCCCGGCTTGCCGCACCACCAATGTGGAAGGTACGCATGGTCAACTGGGTACCCGGCTCACCGATGGACTGTGCGGCAATGACGCCAACGGCCTCACCAACGTTAACACGGTGGCCACGCGCCAGATCACGACCGTAACACTTGGAGCAGATACCATGGCGGGTGTCGCAGGTGATCGCAGAACGAACCCAGACTTCGTCCACACCAGCGCGCTCGAGTGATTCGACGGCCTTTTCATCCAACAGCGTACCCACGTCGACAACCGCGTTGTCCTTGTCCGTGGGCGTATAGGCTGCGCGAGCCGTAACACGACCCAGCACCCGATCACCGAGCGGAACAACCACATCACCGCCTTCGATGTGCGGCGTCATCAGCAGACCTTCGTCGGTACCGCAATCTTCCTCGGTAACCACCAGGTCCTGGGAGACGTCGACCAGTCGACGAGTCAGATAACCGGAGTTTGCCGTCTTCAGAGCAGTATCGGCCAGACCCTTACGGGCACCGTGGGTGGAGATGAAGTACTGGAGTACGTTCAGACCTTCACGGAAGTTGGCAGTGATTGGCGTTTCGATGATCGAACCATCCGGCTTCGCCATCAGGCCACGCATACCGGCCAGCTGACGAATCTGTGCGGGGGAGCCCCGGGCACCAGAGTCGGCCATCATGTAAACGGAGTTGAACGACTCCTGCATCAGGTCTTCGCCGTTCTCGCCCTTTACCGGCTTGCCATCAGGACCAATCACCTGCTCCTGTGAGAGGCGGTCCATCATGGCCTTGGACACCTTGTCGTTAGCCCGTGACCAGATATCGATAACCTTGTTGTACTTTTCGCCCTGGGTCAGCAGACCGGACGCGTACTGGGTCTCGATGTCTTTAACTTCTTCAGACGCCGCATCGACAAGCTCGTACTTCTCCGGAGGAATCTCGAAATCGTTAAAGCCGATGGAGATACCGGAAACCGTCGCGAAGTGGTAACCCATGTACATCAGCTGATCCGCAAAGATAACCGTGTCTTTCAGACCGGCATCGCGGTAGCAGGTGTTGATCAGGTTAGAAATCGCCTTTTTGACCATCGGCTTGTTGACGATATCGTAAGACAGGCCGTCCGGGACGATATCAAACAACAGCGCGCGGCCAACGGTGGTGTCGACAATCTTGGTGACTTCGACTTTTTCACCGTTCTCGTCATAGGTCACTTCCTTGACGCGAACCTTGACCATCGCCTGCAGATCGACCTTGCCAGCGCCATAGGCACGGTGGGCCTCTTTAACGTCGGCGAACACCATGCCTTCGCCCACGGCGCTCTTGCGGTCACGGGTCATGTAGTAAAGACCCAGTACGACGTCCTGGGACGGCACAATGATCGGCTCGCCGTTAGCAGGCGACAGCACGTTGTTGGTGGACATCATCAAAGCACGCGCTTCGAGCTGGGCTTCCAGGGTCAGCGGTACGTGAACCGCCATCTGGTCGCCGTCAAAGTCGGCGTTATAGGCCGCACAAACCAGCGGATGAAGCTGGATCGCCTTGCCTTCAATCAGGACCGGCTCGAACGCCTGGATACCCAGACGGTGAAGGGTTGGCGCACGGTTCAGCATTATCGGGTGCTCGCGGATGACTTCGTCCAGGATGTCCCAGACCACGCCTTCCTCGCGCTCGACCATCTTCTTGGCCGCTTTGATCGTTGTTGCCAGACCGCGGTGCTCAAGTTTTGAGAAAATAAACGGCTTGAACAGCTCCAGAGCCATCTTCTTGGGAAGACCACACTGGTGCAGGCGCAGATAGGGACCCACCACGATCACCGAACGACCGGAGTAATCCACACGCTTACCGAGCAGGTTCTGACGGAAACGACCCTGCTTGCCTTTGATCATGTCAGCCAGGGACTTGAGCGGGCGCTTGTTGGTACCAGTAATGGCACGACCACGACGGCCGTTGTCCAGCAGTGCGTCCACGGCTTCCTGCAGCATCCGCTTCTCGTTGCGCACGATGATATCCGGAGCGTTCAGCTCCAGCAGTCGCTTGAGACGGTTGTTACGGTTGATCACCCGACGGTACAGATCGTTCAGATCTGACGTCGCAAAACGGCCACCGTCCAGCGGCACCAGAGGGCGAAGATCCGGCGGCAGTACCGGCAGGACGCTCATGACCATGTCGCCCGGCTTGTTACCGGAGTAAAGGAAGGCTTCAAGAATCTTCAGGCGCTTGCTGAATTTCTTGATCTTGGTTTCGGAGTTGGTCTGGGGGATCTCTTCCCGCAGGGTTTCAACCTGCTCCTGCAGATCGATACCTTCCAATAACTCCTGGACCGCTTCTGCACCCATACGGGCGTCGAATTCGTCGCCGAACTCTTCGAGAGCTTCGTAATACTGCTCGTCGTTCAGCAACTGCCCTTTTTCAAGGGTGGTCATACCCGGCTCGATCACGATGAACGATTCGAAATACAGAACCCGCTCAATATCACGCAGGGTCATATCCAGCATCAGACCGATGCGGGACGGCAATGATTTCAGGAACCAGATATGGGCAACCGGGCTGGCAAGCTCGATATGGCCCATGCGCTCACGGCGCACACTGGCCAGTGCCACTTCGACACCGCACTTCTCGCAGATAACACCGCGGTGCTTGAGGCGCTTGTACTTGCCGCACAGGCACTCGTAATCTTTGATCGGACCGAAGATCTTGGCACAGAAAAGACCGTCACGCTCAGGCTTGAACGTACGGTAGTTAATGGTTTCAGGCTTTTTGACCTCACCAAAAGACCATGATCGGATCATGTCAGGAGACGCCAACCCAATACGGATGGCGTCAAATTCCTGCTTCTGGTTCTGGTTTTTGAGAAGATTCAGCAAATCTTTCATCAGTAACAGCTCCGGATGGCGTTATTCTCGGGCGGGCACCGACGGTGCCCGCTCTCGCTGCCAAAAACAATTCGGCTCACTCGGATTCCAGCTCGATGTCGATACCCAGCGAGCGGATTTCCTTGACCAGAACATTGAAGGACTCGGGCATGCCCGGCTCCATACGATGATCACCATCGACAATGTTCTTGTACATCTTGGTCCGACCATTCACATCATCAGACTTGACGGTGAGCATTTCCTGCAGCGTATACGCCGCACCGTAAGCCTCGAGGGCCCACACTTCCATCTCACCAAAGCGCTGACCACCGAACTGGGCCTTACCACCCAGCGGCTGCTGGGTAACCAGGCTATAGGAGCCGGTGGAGCGAGCGTGCATCTTGTCGTCGATCAGGTGGTTCAGCTTGAGGATGTACATATAGCCAACAGTCACCGGACGATCGAACTCATCGCCGGTACGGCCGTCGTACAACACGGTTTGACCCGTCGTGCTGAGACCTGCCAGCTCAAGCATATGCTTGACCTCGGCTTCCTTGGCACCATCGAACACCGGCGTTGCCATGGGCACACCCGTGCGCAGGTTATTGGCCAGCGCGAAGATCTCTGTATCACTCAGCGAATCCAGATCTACCTTGGTGACCTCATCCGAGTGGTTATAGATCTCGTCCAGCAGTTTGCGGAGTTCAGCAACCTTGCGCTGCTCGTCCAGCATCTTGCTGATGCGCTCACCCAGCCCTTTGGCGGCGGCACCCAGGTGGGTTTCAAGCACCTGACCCACGTTCATCCGCGAGGGTACACCCAGGGGGTTCAGGACCACGTCGACCGTGTTGCCATGCTCGTCATAAGGCATATCCTCGATCGGCATGACCGACGAGATAACACCCTTGTTACCGTGACGGCCGGCCATCTTGTCGCCTGGCTGGATACGACGCTTGATCGCGAGGTAAACCTTGACGATTTTCAGAACACCCGGTGCAAGGTCATCGCCCTGCTGCAGCTTGCCTTTCTTGTCGTCAAAGCGAGCCTCGTGTTCCTTCTTCCGGTCTTCAAGGCCCTGCTCGGATTTCTCGAGCAACTCGTTCAGGGCTTCATCCTTCATCCGCAACTTGAACCAGTCATCCTTTGGCAGCTCTGCCAGGTAGGACTCATCAAGCTTGGCTCCTTTCTTCAGGCCCGGACCACTGATCACTTCCTGGTCCTTCAACGCACTGGTCAGACGCTCATAGGTCGCGCCCGCAACAATACGATACTCGTCCTTCAGATCCTTGCGGTATTCGTCCAACTGCTCTTTTTCGATGGCCTGGGCACGAGTGTCTTTCTCGATGCCGTCACGGGTAAAGACCTGAACGTCGATAACCGTGCCAAGGGTGCCCGTAGGCACACGTGAGGACGTATCTTTCACGTCCGAAGCCTTCTCGCCGAAGATAGCCCTCAGCAGTTTTTCCTCCGGTGTCAGCTGGGTTTCACCCTTGGGCGTCACCTTGCCGACCAGAATATCACCGGCACCCACTTCTGCGCCGATATAGACAATGCCGGACTCGTCCAGCTTGGACAGCGCGCTCTCACCCACGTTCGGAATATCCGCAGTGATTTCCTCGCTACCCAGCTTGGTATCCCGGGCCACACAGGTCAGTTCCTGAATATGGATGGTGGTCAGGCGATCTTCCTGAACCACTTTTTCCGAGATAAGGATGGAATCCTCGAAGTTGTAACCGTTCCACGGCATGAATGCGATACGCATATTCTGGCCCAGCGCAAGCTCGCCCAGATCGATCGACGGGCCATCCGCCAGGATGTCTCCGCGGGCAATATGGTCGCCCTCGTTGACAATGGAGCGCTGGTTAATACAGGTGTTCTGGTTCGAGCGGGTATATTTGGTGAGGTTGTAGATATCCACACCGGCATCGCCCGCTTCGGTCTCGTCGTCATTGACGCGAACAACAACACGCGACGCATCTACACTCTCGATGACACCACCACGGCGAGCCGAGACACAGACACCCGAGTCCTGGGCGACCGTCCGTTCTACACCAGTACCGACCAGTGGCACCTCTGAGCGCAGGGTTGGTACCGCCTGACGCTGCATGTTGGACCCCATCAGGGCCCGGTTGGCATCGTCGTGCTCCAGGAACGGAATCAGCGACGCCGCTACCGACACAACCTGGCGCGGAGAAACGTCCATGAAATTCACGTTTTCCGGCGGTGTGACCGTAAATTCGTTCTGGTGGCGAACGGTGACCAGCTCGTCGGACAAGCGATTCTTGTCATCCATCGCGGCGCTCGCCTGGGCGATGATGTAATTGCTTTCCTCAATGGCCGAAAGATAAACCACCTCATCCGTCACCTTACCCTCAATAACCTTCCGGTACGGGCTTTCCAGGAAGCCGTAGGAGTTGGAGCGGGCGTAGGTGGCCAGCGAGTTGATCAGACCGATATTCGGGCCTTCCGGCGTCTCGATGGGGCAAACCCGGCCATAGTGAGTCGGGTGCACGTCACGAACCTCGAAGCCGGCACGCTCACGGGTAAGACCGCCCGGGCCGAGAGCCGAAATACGACGCTTGTGGGTCACCTCGGACAGCGGGTTGTTCTGGTCCATGAACTGGGACAGCTGGCTTGAGCCAAAGAACTCCTTGACCGCCGCCGCGACCGGCTTGGCATTGATCAGATCCTGAGGCATCAGGCCTTCGCTTTCAGCCAGGCTCAGGCGCTCGCGCACGGCGCGCTCAACGCGCACCAGACCAACACGGAACTGGTTTTCAGCCATTTCACCGACACAACGAACGCGACGATTACCCAGGTTATCGATGTCGTCGACATTGCCTTCGCCGTTACGGATGTCGATCAACGTCTTGAGGACGTCGATGATATCGTCGTGAGTCAGCGTGCCCTCGCCAGTGCTTTCTTCCCGACGCAGTCGACGGTTCAGCTTCATCCGGCCAACAGAGGACAGGTCATAGCGCTCTTCGGAGAAGAAAAGGTTATTGAACAGGTTCTCCGCAGATTCCTTGGTGGGCGGCTCGCCCGGACGCATCATGCGATAGATTTCAACCAGCGCCTCGAGCGGGCTGCGAGTCGGATCAACGCGCAGAGTGTCCGACATGAACGGACCACAATCCAGATCGTTGGTGTACAGAGTTTCGATATCCGTTACACCCGAATCCAGAATCTTGGTAACCACTTCGTCGGTCAGCTCGGTGTTACATTCCACCAGAACCTCGCCGGACTTGGTGTCTATCATGTCCTTGGCAAGAACCCGGCCGTACAGATACTCGGTCGGCACTTCCAGCTCGGTCAGGCCAGCCTTTTCAAGCTGAGTGATGTGGCGCGCAGTAATCCGGCGCCCTTCTTCAACGATGACCTTGCCTTTCTTGTCCTTGATATCAAAGGTTGCAATATCACCACGCAGGCGGCTTGGAACCAGTTCCAGCTTGCACACTTCTTTCCCGATGCTGAATTTACTGGTATCAAAGAACATCGCCAGCATCTGCTCGGAGGTATAGCCCAGAGCGCGCAGGAGGATGGATGCAGGCAGCTTGCGCCGGCGGTCGATGCGCACAAAGACAGAATCCTTGGCATCGAACTCGAAATCGAGCCATGAACCACGATATGGAATGACCCGCGCCGAATACAGCAGCTTGCCTGATGAGTGGGTTTTTCCCTTGTCGTGATCGAAGAACACACCCGGTGAACGGTGGAGCTGGGAAACAATAACCCGTTCAGTACCGTTGATAACGAAGGTACCGTTTTCGGTCATCAGGGGCATTTCGCCCATGTAGACTTCCTGCTCTTTAATATCCTTGATCGCCTTGTTGGACGATTCCTTATCATAGATGATAAGTCTTACTTTGACCCGCAGCGGTGCTGCGTAGGTTACGCCCCTAAGCTGGCATTCCTTGACGTCAAATACCGGCTCGCCGATGCGGTAACTCACGTATTCGAGCGCGGCGTTGCCAGAATAACTGACAATCGGGAATACGGATTTGAATGCTGCGTGAAGACCGGTCTCCCGACGACTATCGGGTTCGGCTTCACTTTGGAGGAAGTCCCGGAACGAATCCAGCTGTATAGACAGCAAATAGGGAACATCCATAACGGACGGCAATTTACTAAAATCTTTGCGAATCCGCTTTTTCTCAGTATAGGAGTAAGTCATCTGCATTCCCCAGCTTTAGACCTGATACCTGGTATCAAGAAGCAACCATTTTTCTGCTTCGGGGCCGAATTGCTCGGCTTACTGCGCCGTCTTGAACAAGACCCTGGCTGAAGGTTAAAGGCTCCGACAGCTTCTTGGCTCTGACGTTCCGAACCTGCAGCACATACAACAGAAAAAGGCCGGTGGCTCTGGGCCACCAGCCTATCCATGCTTATTGCACGGTTTCAATCAACAGCGACCGCTTACTTGAGCTCAACAGAAGCGCCTGCTTCCTCAAGCTTCTTCTTGGCGGCTTCAGCGTCGTCTTTGCTCGCGGCTTCCTTGATAACGGAAGGCGCGCTGTCGACCATTTCTTTTGCTTCTTTCAGACCCAGGCCAGTCAATTCACGAACGGCCTTGATCACATTGACCTTCTTCTCACCGGGACCGGTCAGAACAACGTCAAATTCTGTCTGCTCTTCTTCAACAGCAGCTTCACCGGCAGCGGCCGGCGCGGCAGCAACGGCTGCAGCCGCAGAAACACCAAATTTCTCTTCCATTGCTTCTACAAGCGCAACAACGTCCATTACGCTCATTTCAGAAATTGCGTTCAAAATGTCTTCGTTAGACAGAGCCATGACTTTCTCCGAAAAATATAAAAATGGTAATCAACAGAATCAAGCAGCTTCTTGCTTCTGGTCTCGAACTGCCGCTACTGCACGGGTCACTTTCGTTGGTACTTCGTTCAGTGTCCGCGCAAGCTTGGTGATCGGTGCCTGTGTTACGACGGCCAGCATGGTCAACGCTTCTTGACGCGTTGGCAGCTTGGCAAGACGATCGATCTGGTCTGCGCCCATCAGCTCACCGCCGACAGCCAGGCCTTTGATCTCGAACGTCTCTTTTTCTTTGGCAAAATCCTTCAGCAGGCGTGCGCCCGCACCCGGATCTTCCATAGAAAACGCCAGAATGGTCGGGCCAACCAGTGCTTCGTCGATGCACTCGTACTCGGTGCCGCGAATCGCAATCTTGGCCAGGTTGTTACGAACAACCTTCAAGATTACGTTCTCGGCACGAGCCTTGGCACGAAGCGCCGTCATATCACCAGAGGTGACACCACGGTAATCAGCCATAACCACTGACAGAGCACCACCGGCAGTCTCGTTGACCTCAGCGACGATCGCTTTCTTGTCTTCGAGTCTAATTGCCACTGGATTTCTCCTCGATTTCGCCGGGTTTATCCCGGCAAACCCATATATGCCCCTCGCGGGGCTCCTAACGGTGTTTGGGTTCAGAGAGAACGTCTTCACACCGTCTGCGCAGGCGTTGCTTTAACCCTTCCGGCTGGTCCGGAAACCAGCCTCAGGGGCCTGCGGTCTTTGACAGCCTTGGCTTCCGCCCAGACTACAAAGCACTACCGATCAGATCTCTGGAAACTGCTTAAATAGCCAGAGCCGCCTGATCGATAGTCAGGCCAGGACCCATCGTCGACGAAAGAGTCACCTTCTTGAGGTAGATCCCTTTCGATGACGAGGGCTTGGCCTTTTTCAGATCTGCAATCAGAGCTTCGACGTTTTCCTTGATGTTCTGAGCAGAGAATTCCACGTTACCCATAGGTGCATGGATAATACCGTTCTTGTCGGTGCGGTACCGAACCTGACCTGCCTTTGCGTTTTTAACGGCAGTCTCAACGTCCGGCGTCACAGTGCCGACTTTCGGATTCGGCATCAGGCCGCGAGGACCAAGAATCTGGCCCAGCTGGCCCACGACACGCATGGCATCGGGCGTGGCAATAACCACGTCAAAATCCATAATGCCTTTTTTGACCTGTTCCGCAAGATCATCCATACCCACGATATCAGCGCCGGCCGCCGTCGCTTTTTCGGCATTGGCACCTTGCGTGAAGACCGCTACGCGAACGGTCTTACCCGTGCCGTGCGGCAGTACAGTACTGCTACGGACAACCTGGTCGGATTTCCGGGCATCGACGCCGAGATTAACGGCAACGTCGATGGATTCTTTGAACTTCACACCTTCGCCCAAACCGACTAACAGTTCGACTGCCTCATCCACGCTGTAGGCGCGGGCGCTATCGACTTTTTCACGAATCAGCTTCTGACGCTTGCTTAGCTTTGCCATGTTACAGGCCCTCCACGTTGAGGCCCATGCTACGGGCAGTTCCGGCGATGGTACGAACGGCCGCATCCATATTGGCGGCTGTCAGGTCCGGCTCTTTCGTTCTGACAATTTCCTCAAGCTGGTCACGGGTGACGGTACCAACCTTTTCGGTATTCGGGCGGCCCGATCCACTCTTGATGCCAGCCGCCTTTTTCAGCAGCACCGGCGCAGGCGGCGTCTTGGTAATGAACGTAAAGCTACGGTCGCTGTAGACTGTGATGACCGTCGGAATCGGTAGGCCAGGCTCCATGTCCTGGGTCTGGGCATTAAACGCCTTGCAGAATTCCATAATATTCACGCCACGCTGACCCAGGGCAGGACCAACGGGGGGACTCGGGTTGGCCTTACCGGCAGCAACCTGAAGCTTGATATACGCTTCGATTTTCTTAGCCATTCTCTTCTCCTATGGGTTCAAGCGCCTTTCGGCTCCCCGGTTTTTATCAACTGCACCAAAGCAGACACAAAAAGCCCGCGTCGCCTGGGCGCGCGAGCTCTCAGCATGAACAGATGCTGGTCAGTCTTTTTCGACCTGTCCGAATTCCAGCTCAACCGGAGTTGACCGACCGAAAATCAGCACAGCAACCTTGACCCGACTCTTGTCGTAATCGACCTCTTCAACAACACCGTTAAAGTCTGCAAAGGGACCTTCGGTGACCCGAACAACTTCACCCGGCTCGAACAGGGTCTTTGGCTTGGGCTTGTCTACACCACTTTCTACGCGGCGCAAAATGGCCTCAGCTTCTTTTTCAGTTATCGGCGCCGGTTTATCTTTGGTGCCGCCGATAAAGCCAAGTACACGCGGTGTATTCTTGACCAGATGCCAGGTCGCGTCGTCCATTTCCATCTGAACCAGCACGTAGCCAGGATAGAACTTGCGTTCGCTCTTGCGCTTTTTGCCATCGCGCATTTCGACGACTTCTTCCGTTGGGACCAGAATTTCGCCGAACTTTTCTTCCATGCCATCGAGTGATACACGCTCACCGAGAGTGCGCATTACCTGTTTCTCGAAGCCAGAATACGCATGTACAACGTACCAGCGCTTAGCCATTGCCCACTCCTGTTACCCGATAACTCCGGCGACCAGCCAACTGATCAACGAATCCATACCCCACAGAATCAGAGCCACAACCAACACAAAGACCACAACAATCGCCGTGGTCTGGATCAGTTCCGGCCGGGTGGGCCATACGACTTTCCGGATTTCAACCCGTGCTTCTTTCAGGAGTGCCGCAAACCGACGACCACGGTCTGTCTGAAGCGCAACAAATGCCGCCAACAGCGCGAGCACCACAAGACCCAGCACCCGATACAGAAGTGACTCGGCGCTGAAATACTGATTGCCGACGACACCGACGGCAATCAGGACAAATACGACCAGCCACTTGATTGTATCAAAGCCACTGGTTGAACGATCGGCTTTTGACTCCATAGGAATCAGCTTTATCCGGATGTTTTAAAAAATGGCAGGCCAGGAGGGAATCGAACCCCCAACCTGCGGTTTTGGAGACCGCTGCTCTGCCAATTGAGCTACTGGCCTGCACCGAAACAACTCAGCGCACTTACTTCGAGTTCCTGCTCAAAAAAAAGCAATTACTCGATGATCTTGGAAACCACACCGGCACCAACGGTACGGCCGCCTTCGCGAATCGCGAAACGCAGGCCATCTTCCATGGCGATCGGGGCGATCAGGGTAACACTCATCTTGACGTTGTCACCC
>Ga0307966_1003125_pt1 | contig 12490 bp, 5 predicted proteins | sample OrgLakmetagen646_FD_203141 | JGI IMG/M metagenome (GOLD analysis project Ga0307966, IMG submission 203141) | Saline water microbial communities from Organic Lake, Antarctica - #646 | ecosystem: Environmental > Aquatic > Non-marine Saline and Alkaline > Saline | place: Antarctica: Organic Lake... | reverse complement strand
TATCCGTGAATGAAAGATAAGTGTCATTCATTACACGAGATCGTAACAGCATATCTCTGTGGGAGTCCCAGTAGTCATAAGAGAGTCCCGCACGCTGATACTGTGCGGTGCCCTCTGCAAACCAGGCCGGGATTGCCACAGCCGCAAATGGAAGGGTAACGATACCGTTTGGAAACCCATATAGTACATCCGGCCGCCGAACGCCCTCGTAGGAGAGCCATTGCAAATAGATTGCAGGAACAGTCTTCGTCCGAGTCATAGAGGCCTGAAGCTGAACAATATGAGTAAACTCGTGAGTAATTACGTTTCGCAGCCAGTTATGAGTGCCGCGCAAAGGGGTGTCGAGAGAAGGCAGCCAGATTTCAATTTTGTCATCAAAGAAAAAAGCGGCCCCGTTAGAATAATCTTCACGATCTCTGAGGACTATACTGATCTTGCCGTCAGGTTCATAGTCGTAGAGAGATGTGATCGGTTCGTAGATCTCTTCGGAAATTCTGGAGACGACCTGACCACTCCGCTCACTGCCTTCCTGATAGTGAATTTCAAAATTTTCACTTTCAATGGTAAACCAGGGGAGATGATTGTACGGATAATCGTAAAACTGAGGACTTGTTTGCCCAAAAGAACTGCTTACACAGATAAGACACAAAATGGGTAGAACGATATAATATGTACGTCGTTTATATTTCACTTATCGAGCCACCGCTATTTTTACAAGTTTGCGTTCAGTATCTCCGTTGATAGTTGCTTCTACCATGGCAAGATAACCGCCGCTGCCCCAGCCGGAAGTATCGATTCGAATTTCTTCAGGAGCTCCGCCGCGGGACTGATGAGTTTGGTTGTAAATCAGCCTGCCACTTGTTGTTGTGATTCGGATCTGAACATCACCCGGCTCAGATGTCTGAAAGCGTAAAAATGTCTCGTCTGATGCAGGATTGGGCCAGTTGTAGGTCTCGTCCTTGTTTAAAACAGTAAAGGCTGGTTGCTGAATGTCTGATTCTGAAAGACGACCGGTCAGTTTATTGGTTCCGCCGTTCCCATACCGTGATTCCCACTGAGTGTTCTGCGCATTTGGAAACCGCCAAATCCGGAAATCTCCGCTTGGACTGATAGCCGTTAAATACTGTCCATTCATCGATGGATGCACGGGTTCTTCTGATGAATTTGAATATCCGCCAACAAGCAGTGGAAATCCCTCGATGGGGTCGCCATCAGAATTGAACGCATATAAATTTAGAGATTCTGAAGTTTCTGCAGTAATTATCAAATCAGGATCGCCATTGCCATCAAGATCAGATATCAGCGGTGTACCTCTTAAAATAGTTCCCTGAGGTGCCTGGATGGGGAATCCTGACAGGATAGCGCCGTTGGTGTTCTTAGCGAGGATCTCATTTGTTTCGCGATCGACAAATAAAAAGTCAGTTTCGCCTGATAGATTAATATCTACAAGGGCTGGCCATTCAATGTTTTCAGAACTGTGAAGCGTTTGTTGACGCAGGTCACTGTCTGTTTCGGTATCGATTAGCAGAATGTCGTTTCCTGACAGGATGTACGTTTTAAACTCGCCGTCTTGGTCTTCAATCAATCCGATATGCCGTCTGCTGAATGCAGTGGTGGGCAGCAAAACATTCCCTGAAAAGAAACCTGATGGTGTATTCACGGTTAGCGAGCCATCATTTGATAAGACTGATTCGTAACCCTGAACTTGAGCAGATCGGAACCCGGGATTTGAATAAAAGTCCGTTTCAAGTGATTGTGAATTAAGTCTCGCCCTGTCTGCTGTTCCGTCGAACTGAAGAAAATCAGGTGCAGGGGAGCCGATCAGGCCACGATTCAGCGACGGTGTAAATTGACCAATTTGTGTGAGCCCTACATTTGATGGCTCAAGAAGTGCAACCGAAAAGTTGTTTGTTTCAAGCCGGGGATTTGGTGCTGCGGCTAGAACGCCGGATTGAGGATCTAAAAATGGCTGCTGTAATAATTCCAGCGATGTGTAATGAGGCAGCAATTCGGTCTGATCAAGATTGTAGACAGACAGTCCGTCGCGTCCCGGTATGTAAACAAAGGCCCCTGCACCTGATTGCTGAATAAATGAGCTTAAGGGGTAGCTCGACCAATATGGGTCATCACCCGGAGTTGCGTATGACAGGGGCAGCCCCTGTATGAACTCTACAACTTCATACAGGTCGCTTGAGTTTGTTTCCTGTATCTGAAATGTCGAGACCGGCAAATTTGCCGAAAAATCAAAGATCTCAAATTGTGATTCAGCCCCCGAGTTACTGTCATTATTCGGCGTTGTATCTGGTCCGAATCGATTCTCGTACAGTGTGATGGTCTGGGTGGCTGAAATGACAGATGCGTCGTTACCACTCCACCAAAAATCAAATGCTGACCCGTTAACTTCATTTTCAAAAAATCCGATTGCAGTAGGCCGGCCAATATCTTGTGCACCATCTGCTTCCATTAAATTTACGCCTTTCTGCCCGGGATCGTCATTAATTCCTCTGTTTGCAGCCAGCCGGCGCTGTATAACTCCTTCATCAATGTGCCAGATGAGCATACCGCCATTAAGAATTCTTTCACTATTCCCATCAGCAGCCTCCAGCACCTCAGACGGGCCGCCCGGTATTGCGAAATCGTAATTGGAGACATCAACTACAACGCCGGGGAGGAGCTCCTCAGAAAAACCGGACAGCTGAAATACAAACGTAGTGTCAGTATTTAAGAATGTTTGTGTAGCAAGTGTGCCGTTCGGCTGGCGGATGGTTAGTGTCGTCCCGGTTTCAGAAGCTTCACGATGTCTGTTTTCGATCAAAAAATACTCCTGGCCAGATATCGGAACTTTAGCAATACTGTTTGGCTGGCCCAGTGACGTGGCAGGTAGAGAAATTGCCCCATCACGGTTATAGTTAACTTCGAATGGTTCTGCCCATCCCATATGAATTTTTTCCCAGGCTGAAAGTTCAGGCGGAAAAAGGCCGTTGTAAGCAAATATTCCGGCTCCGTCCATCAGGCCAAATCGTCCAATTCCGGATTCACCCGTTTCGGTGTTGAACAGGTCGGGAAGGCCGATATGACTGCCGATTTGTGCGGTAACCATTCCGTTGATGGAGAGCTGTAATAGCACTTCAGCACCCGTGATATCTTCTCCTGAGCGAGTGAGCGTACGGGGGAGAATAAGAGTGTTGTCGACCAATAAATTTCCGTTATCAATGGGAAATCCGCTGAATGACGAATCATCAAACAGACGGCCGAATGCATCTTTACTGATATAAACAGAGGGTATGTCCTGCGGAGTTTTGGTGAGAGTCGTTCCGGTCAATTCAATATCACGTCCAACACCCGCATGGAAAAGTACAAAAGCAATTTGATCACCCGGGTTCAAATCCAGATTCAGGTTGCCGGTTTCAGCTACCTTTTCCCATGCGTCACGGGCAAGGTCAGCCAGGGGGTCGGAATCAGGATTTACACCTATTGGAGAGTAGGTTTCCATACGCTTCGGAAGCCTGTAAAGATCATCCAGAACTTGATAGCTGATATCAAGTGAACCTCCGGACATTTTTGAAAAGTAGTTTTTTGCAAACTCTAAGTGCGATTCGAAATAGCTTTTATCATGGGGCAGAGGATCGATCGTTACTGACTCATTCTGCAGATAGGGTATGCTTTGGTTAGAAAATGTACCATCGCCGGATGTAAATCGTGAGGTGTCGGGCTGAAATTCAACCATTGCCGCGACAATGTACAGCGTTCCGTCTGATACTGTTGTATTTAAAACGGAGTTCGCCTTATGAGCAACAGAAAATGAAGACTGAGTCGCTTGAGAGTAGAGTAGATCAGCACCTGAAAATAAAAAAATAAGCAGCACAAAACACCGTGCAGTGCTGCTTATCAATTTTGATGAAGCCATACAACGTTGCTGAAAAATGATCGGTTATTTAAAAGTTAGCAACAGGCTTAAACGAATCGTGTTTGCAAGCGGGTGATCTTCTTCAATGGTATAAATATAGCTAAAATCAACACCTACAATATTGTAGCGTAAACCGGCTCCAAAAGTTAAAAATCGGCGGTTACCATTGTTTTCATTTTCATGATAGTAACCGGTTCGCAATGCAAATTGATTGTTATACCAGTACTCGAGACCCGTACCGAACATGAGCTGATCTGCCAGGCTGAGTGTAACAGTTTCAGTACCGTTATCACGTTCAAAAGAACCCCAGGAGTTAAAAATTGCTTCAAACGAACTCATAGCTTCGAAGGTATCTCCACCTTCTCCGTCACCGCTGATACGTTCGTTGCGCGCCATGATTTTTGAAATGTCATTTGCGATGGTCAGGGTATTATATCCGCGTGAATCGAGTTCAGTTGTGAATGCCCATCCGGCGCGAAGTACGGTTGGAAGGGGATCTTTCTGGGCGTTGTCTGTATACTGAATGCTTGGTCCGATATTCGACAGGTTGAACCCGGCATTGATATTGGCATTTCTGGCGCCTATGGTAAATGGATCAGATTTATAAAGCGCGGCGAGATCAACCCCAACACTTGCCCCGGGATTAATTTCCTGACCTCCTACATCTCCTTCAGCCAATGAACTATATATAAAACGAAAGCCTGTTCCGAGCGCAAAATTTTCGTTAATCTCAAAACCGTAAGACAAACCGCCGGCCAGTTCAAAACTGTTGAAACGCCCGAGTTCCACATTATCGGAACTTGTGCGAACCTGTTCACCGAGATTCAAAAATGTGATATGCCCTCCAATCGTACCAATTCCTTCTACATAATAAGTACCAACGGCATAATCGTAGAACAGATCAGCGTTGAATGCCGGAAGCCAGTTGGCATGTGTAATGCTGATTTGATTTTTATCCTGAAACGCAAGTCCGGCAGGGTTCCAAAACATAGCAGATGCGTTATCAGCTATGGCTACGCCCGTGTTCCCCATTCCGGCACCGCGGGAGTCGGGTTCAATTTGGAGAAAAGGGACGGCTGTGATTCCAACCTGTGCGTTAGACGTAAAAAATGCACCCGTTGCTAAAAAGAGTGCTGTTAGTGATAAAGCTAGTTTTCGCATAATAAGTCTGAGTTTTGTAAAATATAACGGAAATTTTCCATTATTAATGTGTACTTATCTGATTATGACAAGTTTTTCGATTTTTTCCTCTGTTTGCTTTCCTTCTGGGGTATCTGTTCCAACCCTAAGCACATAAATATAAGTACCGTTAGCCAGGCGATCATAATCCCGGTCAAGACCATTCCATTCAATGTTAGCATAAGAATTTGAGGTTATTTGTGATTCTTGTAGGTGCATAACCGGCATCCCGCTGAGCGTATAAATACGGATACTTATATCGAGCTGATTGCCGGGTTGATTGTGTTCGAATACGAAGCGCGTATTGCGGCTCATGGGATTTGGATAGTTATAAATATTCCGGATTTCCAGCTGATCGCTGTTGGCAACCTCAAAATGGATAGTCGCCTCTTCGGGGTTGTTATAAACATCCCATGCTCGTACGGTTAGCGTGTAACTCCCCTGAGATAATTCATCGAGAGGATACTCGATACGTCCCTTCCGAAAATCATCAAGACTGCTCTGATAAAATTCGTTTAAAACGACGGTTTTACGAGGATTTGTATCGATTGTAGCTATGATCTCATGCCCTACTCCTGTTCCTGTTGTGTTTATTCCTGCTTCATCTTCAAGATCTACGATGAGCGTTGATGAACTGCCCACCAGATTACCGTTCACAAAATTTCTATCGTTCAGATATGCATCCAGGGCCGGACCGTCTGAATCATCCGGTGCATCCTGGTTAATACCGTTAAAGACAACGTTATCAACTGAACCGGCACCGTCTGTTTCGTTTGATGAGGTATATGAAAGAACACGGCCATTTTCCTGCGTAAACGTGATATCCCTTGGAATGATGAATTCTGTGCTAAAGCGGCCGTTTTCAACGGAGACGCGTCCGTTAAACAGAATATCATTCTCTACATTGTACTGGCAATCACCGGTGTAACATCGTCCATCCTGAACCCAGTCTCTGTCTGGCAGGTTCACAATACGCTCAGAATCAAATACGGTAACAGTCGTTTGGCCACTATAACCAGGAAGTGGATTTCCCTGACTGTCAGTAACCTCACCTTCAATACTCATGGTGTCAAGAGCACGGATCTGAATGGTGCTGTCCGGGTTTTGCTCCAGGTCAAGATCATTAATTCGTGTTATTTTGGTGCTGAGTTCAGGAAGACCGATGCGCATCGCCGGATCTCCAAGCAGAATGAATTTCCGTGCATTAAATCCTGATCCCTGACTCGTATTCTTCGTGTTTTTATAGATCTCACCAAGTGCAAGAGGCAGGCCCTCTTCATCGCGCTCAAGCATTTTACGGGTAAGCTGAATGTTCAGGCCAAAATTGTTGCTTCCCGCAGTTGAACTGGTGTAGACGACCCGTGTGGTAGTTAGTGCTGATACAGTTCCTCCCTGTTCCCAAAGAAGTGACTGTTCGGCTCCAGAGCGGGCTCCCGTATCATCAAACCGTCCGAACTGGCAGGTAGCCGTAACAAATATTGAGAGCCGGTCTCTGTTGGTCAGTCTTGAGATCATCTCCGTTGTAAACAGTTGTTCATCAGCAAGAACAAACTGTCCGCCGTGTCCTGAATAATTGACAACCAACGATCCGTCGTTAAATGAACGGATCATATCCTCACTCGCCCCCGGTACCCGCCGGCCGGCTGCCGAAGTTTCAACGGGGTAGGAGAGCATGTAGATCTTATTAATTCGCGTGGCCGTGTTTACAACGTCAATCTCCTGTGCGGTGCCATCAGCATTTAAAAGATGTAGGTCACGGTTGGTTTGCACATCCGGGAAATCATCATCAGAGATGAACGTAAACCGGGTTTTCCAGTTTCCTGTTGTTTCAGGGCCTTCGTAAGTTCTGATCTTATCCATTAAAACCCGCGCTTCAGCACGTGTTGAGACAGGAAACCGCCCTATTCCAATATCCAGTCGTTGCGTACTGTTGTTCGTTTGCCACTCACCTTCAGTATCATCGAGAAAGCCAAAGTAATCGTCACTTCCATAGCTGTTAATTCTGTGAAGGGATTCATCACTTTGGAATGTAAAGACGTGATTCACAAGAGAACCTCCAACGATATTTTTATAATCGTAGGTTGCATCACCAAATAGAAGCAGATGCTGCAGAGGCTCCTCTCCGTTTTCCAGGGCATCATCATACAGATACTTGATATAATCGCGAATAGCGGTCACATCGGGTGTAGCGCCTGAAAACTCGTTAAATATTTGATCTTGCGTAACCACTACAACATTAAAGCCATCTTGTTCACGGCGGTAGTCGGCCCACTCATTGGCAAGATCAGTGTAAAAATCAGATGTGACAATCACATAATCGGGGCTGACACTGATTCCACGCAGATTTTGATTGGGAACTCGCAGTCCGGGCTCAGGTGTGAAATAAGAGGCCTGCGCAATAAATCGATTGTCATCGGCATGCTGGTATGAAAAATTAAACTCCGCAGCGTTGCCTGAGACATCAAGAAGTTGAGGCTGCAGCGGATCAGATACTTCCATTACCAGGGGCTCTGTGGTAAAGCCGCGTAGTCTGTATGACGCTGTCTGGTTGCTGATGTTGGATGGTGAGTAGATATAAAGATAGTTGTTATCTGTAATGAGCTGCCGGTCATATGTGAGCCTGATCCAGTCAATTATTCCTTCACTGTTCGGTTCTGAGGCATTTAGCTGACCAGTAAGCTGGATTTGCTCTGAGTTCTGAACAGTAGCCGAGGCCCCGAATGTTCGGGTTCGACCAGAGATACCCTCCTCTGATCTGTAACTGTTAATAGGCAATACACTGGTTGCTCCTAAGTTTTGAGCGCCATAGGCAAAGCTCATACTCATTGACTGTGTACTTCGCCCAATAAACTTAATTTCAATATCCATTGTACGGCCGGGAATCAGTCCGGGAACAGTGTCATCAAATATGGTGCGTTGCCGCTGACCCGACGCATTGTTGAGGCGCAAGCCATACCACTCAAGCCCGGAACGAATGGTGGGTTCTGATTTGGCGATCTCCTCTTCAAACCACAAGAAATCTCTAAATTCAGTAATAGTAGGTCCCGCGTCTGTTAGTTCAGATGCTGTCTGACGAAGGGATTCATCTGATCCGTTAACTCTGAGGAAAACATAGTTCTCTTCGCTATACCGATTGCGCTGGTGAGAAAATGAATTGGTTCCGGTATCTCTGAATTCTTTGTGAGGTGAATCGGCATAGAAAATCACACTGTCGGATTCATCAAACGTACCATCGGCCTCCCCGTTCACTATAATTGGAAGCTGAGAAAGTACCGGACGAGTGGCAGCATTCAGCCGTGGAAGTTCGCCGCCGGGGGTGGTCCAGATCTGTAAACTTTCAGGATTCAGCTGTTCAACTGTAATACCAAGCTCAATCAGATAATCGGATCCAATAGAATAGATCCCCTTTTCCGAAACGGGAATTTTGTACCACTCGCCATCAGATAGAGGTGTTGAGTTCCTCTGTACGGACCGGGCCAGAGTTGCTGATGATCGTTGTTCTGATCGCGGTGATTTATAAACTCTGAATCGTGCGTTCCGGACAATCAACATTTCGTCCGGCCGGTTTTCACTGAAACGAACGGCATGAAACAGAAGATTTGTTTTTTGTTGCCCACGGTATATGCCTGGGTTGGTTCGTTCAAACAGGGGAGATTGGTCAGATGAAAGTGAAAATGCCGTTATTTGCGACTCCGAACCCGTTGGGAGGCGCTTTGTAACGACCTGTTGGGAAAGAACTTCATAGGCTGTTGAATTACTGCTGTTGATCAGGAAATCATACGAATGAACAAGCTTCAGGCTGTCGTTATCAAATGTATATTCGGTATACCGATCCGTCTCAGAAGCTATGGTTAGCTTCTGTGCATGAAGACCGCTTGTAAAAACAAGCGAGATCATAAGTAAGATCGTTTGAATTAATGCTTTTCGCATTTCGATAAACCGGTTAGTCCTTAATCAGTTGAAAAAAATCAGATGAAAAAAAGTCTGTATCTATTTATTTCGACTAAAAAATACGGTTTAATGTTCGAAAGGAGAGGTGTGTTGGCGTAAACGCTTGTATTAGAATAAGCTGATACATCATCATTGTGATTCGTTTAAATGAGTCGGGTTATCGTAGCTTTATTCTATAGAGAGTAGTTTGGTTTTGGTTTACATCCGAATAATACACCCATGAAAATTGAAAATCAATTCAATAAACCAATTTTTGATTTTTTAGTGATTTGAAATTACTGCCATCCTTGCAATAAAAAAACGGCACAAAAGTCTATTTGTGCCGTTTTATAAAAAATTGTACTAATGGTCGATGGCTTCTTACATAGACTCCACAACCATTGCTGAAGCTCCGCCACCGCCGTTGCAAATTCCTGCGGCGCCAAGGCTAACGCCCTTTTGTTTCATGGCGTGCAATAGTGTTACCATAATTCGGGCACCGGAACACCCGATCGGATGACCGATACTCACGGCTCCGCCATTGACATTCACAATATCTGAGTTCAATTCCAGTTTTTGGTTATTGATCAGGGAAACGACGGAAAAGGCTTCGTTTATTTCGAATAGCTCAATGTCGTTTTTGTTAACACCTGCCCGTTTAAATGCAATAGGAAGGGCGTCAGCGGGTGCGGTGGTAAACCATTCGGGAGCTTTTGCCGCACTTGCATGACTGCGAATGCGAGCAAGTGGAGTAAGTCCCATGCTTTTTGCTTTCTCTTCGCTCATCAGTACAACTGCAGCTGCTCCATCATTAATACTACTGGCATTGGCTGCGGTTACGGTTCCTTCTTTGTCAAATACCGGTCGGAGGGATGGTATTTTATCATAGTTAACTTTACCGAGTTCTTCATCGGAGTTCACTTTTGTAACATCACCTCTTCGGCCTTTGACCTTCATCTCTATTATCTCATCATCAAAACGTCCGTTATCACGGGCGTCAATGGCTCGCTTGTAGGACATCACCGCAAATTCATCCTGCTCTTCCCGGCTGATATGGCACTCTTTTGCACACAGTTCAGCGGCATTCCCCATATGATAATCGTTATATACATCCCAAAGACCATCTTTTATGATGCCGTCCCAGGTTTTCCCATGGCCAAGTTTTGATCCGAACCGATGTTTATCGAGATAGTACGGTACGTTGCTCATGCTCTCCATTCCACCAGCCACCATTATGTCTGACTGACCAAGCGCAATTTGATCGGCAGCTATCATGATCGCCTTCATCCCGGATGCACAGACCTTATTAACGGTGGTAGAGGGCGTTTTGTCAGACAATCCGGCTTTGATGGCGGCCTGACGTGCAGGTGCCTGTCCAATGCCGGCCGTCAATACATTCCCCATAACAATCTCCTGTACATCATCGGGTTTGATACCGGCTTCCTTGATTGCCTCAAGTATAGCCGCGGCTCCAAGTTCAGGAGCCGAAAATGAGGATAGAGATCCACCAAATGAGCCAATGGGCGTACGCTTCGCTGATACGATTACTACATTTTTCATAGCGTGCAATAGAGATTAATTTAGTGTTTGTTTCAAATCATCGATTAGATCGTCTGCATCCTCAATCCCTACAGAAAGTCGAATCAGGGAGTCAAAAAGCCCGGCTTTTTCCCGTACGTCTTTTGGAATTGAACCGTGCGTCATAGATGCCGGGTGGCTGATGAGTGATTCAACACCACCCAGACTTTCAGCCAGAGTAAAAACCTTAGTTTTGCTCATCAGAGCATTCGCAGCTTCTATTGAATCATCTTTCAGGCTGAAAGAGACCATAGCACCAAAATCTTTCATCTGTTTAGCGGCAAGTTTATGCTGAGGATGCGATTCCAGTCCGGGATAATGGACATGCGCAACCTCGGGGCAGTTCAGAAGCCAGTCGGCAACCTTTTTCGCATTGTCTACCGATCGCTGAACACGAACAGAGAGTGTCTTTATTCCACGAAGTACGAGATAACAGTCCATCGGGCCGGGAATAGCGCCGGTTGTTTTAATCTGGAAGCGTAACCCCTCGGCAACGTCAGTATTTGATGTTGCGACTGCACCGCCAATTGTATCTGAATGTCCCCCGAGATATTTCGTTGTTGAATGCATCACAATATCGGCTCCCAAATCCAGAGGTTGCTGCAGGTAAGGTGAAGCAAAGGTATTATCAACTGCTGTTAGAATTCCGTGCTCTTTGCCAAGCTTCGACAGTGTTTTGATGTCGGCTATACGGAGTAACGGGTTAGTTGGGGTTTCAATCCAGATCAGTTTTGTTTGATCCGTAATTGCTTCTTCAACCTGGCTGTTGTCTGTCATATCCACAAAAGAAAAAGAGACGCCCACAGGTTCAAACATTTTGGTAAATAGCCTGTAGGTTCCACCGTAAAGATCGTTGCTGGCAATGACATGATCCCCCGGTGACAGCGTTCTGATGATAGCATCGATCGCTGCAACACCGCTTGAGAAGCAGATGCCCTGATCCGCATTCTCCAGTCCGGCTATCATTTTTTCAAGTGCCGTTCTGGTAGGATTTCCTACACGTGCGTAATCGTAACCCTGATGATCATTAGGAGCTTTTTGTGCAAAGGTGGATGTTTGAAAAATTGGCGGCATAACGGCACCGCTGGTCGCTTCAGGCGCCTGACCGGCGTGAATAGCTTTGGTATTAAATTTCATGAACCTCGTTTTTTTAGAAATTGATTTGCTGTTCCAACAATTCTGCTTCGTGTTCCATGCCAAGCTTATTATAAACTTCAATCAAGCTATAAGCGTACGCCGAGCGGTCTGAATTTGCCTCATATAGCGTTTGCCAATAGGGAATGGATGCTCTCAGATAGGTCTCTTGTTGTTCTGAAAGGTGATCGTTTTGTGATTCGTTTGTGAATGGCAGGAGCTCGTCTAACAGATTGGCTGAACTAACATAGAATGCAGCAATTCGTTGCTGTCGCTCTTCAGATGAGGGGAGCGTTTCATCAATATCACGGTATATTTCACTGATTTCATTAAGCTGAGTGAGCATATCATCAAGTTCACTATCGGAGTAATTTTCAAAACCGGGATCCTGTAGCTCTTCCCGAATAATCTGTCTCATTATATAAAACCGTTCCGTTGCGAGTGCTTCACGGTATTGGACCCGGTTCGGGTAAACTCCCGTTAATTCTTCAAGCAGCGCAATTGCATCTGTGTGCATATCCCCCAATATGTAACTGTTTACCAGACCCTGCTGGTAAATTTCAGAATCCGGATTATTTGCTGAGAGAGTCTCGTAAATTTCAACCGAACGATCAATCTGCCCCGCCTCAAGATAAAGATAGGCAAGTTTTTCGCAGGTTTCGGGAGGACGAGTGAATCCATTCTCTTCAATTGCTTCAAGTGTTGATATAGCTTCGGAAAGGTTGCCATGCCTGTAATAGGTTGTCGCCATCAGGTTGTAAG
>Ga0307966_1003112_pt1 | contig 12512 bp, 10 predicted proteins | sample OrgLakmetagen646_FD_203141 | JGI IMG/M metagenome (GOLD analysis project Ga0307966, IMG submission 203141) | Saline water microbial communities from Organic Lake, Antarctica - #646 | ecosystem: Environmental > Aquatic > Non-marine Saline and Alkaline > Saline | place: Antarctica: Organic Lake... | reverse complement strand
GTGTGTGTGTGTGTGTGTGTGTGTGTGTGTGTGTGGGTGTGTGTGTGTGTGGGTGTGTGTGTGTGTGTGTGTGTGTGTGTGTGTGTGTGTGTGTGTGTGTGTGTGAATTGGTTCAACTTACCTCCATTCTTGGATTCAAGGGCTTGGACCCGGGCTTCCAGGTCTGCAAGCCTGACTTCATAGTTTTTCGTAAGCTCCATCAAAAAGCCATGCCCTTCTGTCATTTTTGCAGTTTAAAAAAACTGCAAAAACATTGCCATCTACACATCAAATTTGTTTAAACTGGTCTAAGGCATGTAGCAAATTTTGCATGATTAGGAGCAGCCTCAGACAGCTGAAGCTTTTTCAAGGGCAGAGGCAATACACCACCGGCATTGCCTCGGGCAGCGATGGCTCTCTGGTTCCTGGGTGAGTCTTGCAGTGACCAAGGGTGATAGACCGCGCACACATACGCAAACACGTGCAAAGACACACGTAATATAAGCGTACGCATTTTCAAAGCGAGGGTGTGCATGCTTGTCGTTTTGGAGCACAGCACCTCAAACACCTCCAGCCGCTCAAACTCTCTCCCTCTCCACGATTCCAAAGCCAGGCCTTCACTCTGAGGAAGTGCTTCGGCCAAGAGGAAGTCCTTGCCTTTCTGCATGCCACGGGTGACACCAATCCCTTGCACGTGGATGTGGCAGCAGCTGCAGCTGCAGGTGTGCTGTTTTTAATGGGCACGTATCTGTCCCCATTTTTCTCAGCAGGAGGTTCTCCCAATATTCATCCGTAGCGTACAAAGAGTGTCTCATCTGCTTCTTTTTGCATGCTTCACGCAACATGTTGCAGCTCCAACTTTCCTCAGCAACGCGCTGAATCTGTATTCAACTATCACTCTCCTCCTTTCCCTCATTGTTCTCAACATCACCAGGTGTAAGCCCGACCCCATCAAGCCCCTTGCTTCCTGGCATCCTCATGGCGTCCCTCTTCCCTGCCATCATTGGTTCTCGTTTCCCAGGGGCTGTGTACGCCTCGCAAACATTGAGCTTTAGGGCACCTGCCATGGTGCGTGTACGTGTGCGTGCATATGCTCATTCATGTGTGTGCATGAGTGTGAGCGCATTCATGTGCGTGCGAAAATGTGAATGTGTGCGTGCTTGTAGTGCACGCAGCATTGTCAGTCATGCCAGGCTCATGCCAATATGCCGAACTGAAAGGCTTGTGGGACATGGAACAAGACAGTCCTACTTTTAATTTCAAATCGCCCTGTCTGAATCTAATGCAGGTGGGAGATCTCTTGGAGGCTTGCGTGACAGTGACCAAGTGCAGCGGCAAACGCACCATCTTTGCCACCCATTGTACGCACAGACAGACAGGACGGGTGCTAGTAGATGGAACTGCTCTGGCTCTCCTGCATCCTAATAAGAGAGATTGACGGTCTGTTACAGTGGTGGGGGGTTGCCTGGTGCGGGCACTGACGCAGCCTCTACCCTTTGCTGGCTGTTTTGTCACAGCTAACAGGGTTTCTTTCTAGTATGGCATGGATACGCTATAATAGTGAGGACTCTGAACTATTCAAGAATGCAGGCTGAGAAAATGCTCACATCTTATATCACAAGTAAGGCAGAATAAGGTGTATATTTTGTACTACCTGCGTTGGTTTCCTGTTCCAGAACATCCTTTATTGCCCTGCTGATGTATACAATTGTCTGACAAAAAGGAACTCGTGCAAATGAAAGTGCTGTGTACTTTTTTATTATATACACCAGCCCCACGCGGCCCCATGCCACCACATGAAGATGGCTTACGCTTCCTTTGTGCACAGCCTCTTTCATGCACCACGATGTGTGTCCTTTGTGCACTTTCCTTTGTTTCAAAAACACTTGCGCAGCAAGGCAAGGCTCCCGAGCCTTGGAGGAGTCCTCCAAGCTGGGACCGACCATACCATTTCTTACCAAATGGTGTTTATCATTAGTTATACGTGGCTGGCCGAGACCACCAATCAGCAGCTGACCAGTCAAACAACCTCGCTGAAGGTCACCCCTAATTGTAACCATTATCAGGAGCTGCAGAGCGGTGCCATTTTTTAGGATGGCTGCCTTCCCGTACTAAGTCATTAAACTTGAAAGATTCTAGCTTCTCTCTAGACTAGTGCACTAGTCTTCCTAGCACGTGCTTCCTATGGTTGATTGAAACTTCTGAGACTCATTGTTTCAAGGTAAGGTAAGATACATTGCTATATATGTATATATGCCTCAGGGGGTCATCCGAGCGGAAGCTTGGAAACAAGGGTTACAAGGATGGCCTACAGCCCGAGTCTCTGGCTGATGGCAAATTGGCTGGTGAAACAAAATCAACCAGTGTCGAAAATTGAAACTAAATCTGACACAAACTTGAGGAGTCTGTATGAGTCTTGAAGCTTGGAAAGAGCCTGTATCCAAACCAAAAAGGCGCTAGAAAAAATCAAGGGAATAGGGATAGGCACTCAGCCACAAAAGAGGTCACACCATACATATCTGGCTGGTTCAGAAAGATCCTCAAACGAGTTGGGCTATCCTCATACTGAGGTGGGAAGACAAGCTGGCGGTATTGCGTGCGAAGGCTGACAAGATGTTCATGCGGACTGTCTGTCACGACGAATTATAGTCCAGTCCAGCAAAAGGTGTCCCATCATCCTGGACGGTGTGCCAGTCACATTTGTCACAGATCCGCCATGGGCATGTAGTGAAAGGACGGTTCTACGTTGCAAGGGAGGCAACGCAAGCGTAGAACCGTACTTCTGCTTGCATACGCACACCTCTCATTTAACATTTGTGGAGAAGACTGGGGGCTTTACAATACAAACAAAGGACACACTGTTGCCCCTAGATTTGTGTGGAGCAAGATGATGGTGGTTTGATCTCCTGGGGTGCAAGCTGGGTTTGAAAATGGCTTTTCAAGAGTGAATTCAGCCAACACAAATGTCACAGTTGCACTCCTGGGGGTCAAAAACGTGGATATGGACGTGCACAATATGTACATCGGGGCTGTGTGAGTGAAATATGGAAACCATGCTGTGCGTGCTACACATGCATGCGTGCATGTTGTCGGATACAACGACACAGGGCAAATGGTGCATTCTTGGAGTGTGCAATGTGTTTGGGTGTTGCCCTTTTGAAAAGTCTAAACTGTTTTCAGTATGCGTCTACTTTGGTGAACCAACGTCTACACTTTGATGTATTTTTGCCTACTTCTTCTCGTCTTTAAGGATAGCATTTTCCAGTTGCGTCACAGCCCTTTTTTTACTTGGTTTGTTTTGAAGTTTACCTCGTTCTCATAGGTTGAGCAGCCATTCCAGGTTGAATGCCTTTGTAATCCAAACTAAACTAAATCTCAGAGTCAGGGACACCACTCCTTCATGGTGCGGTATGCGAGAGTATGCCTGGAGCCCCTACAGTTCAACTGGTTTCGTGCTTCAATGTGTCTGTACAATTCCCTTACCCAATGCCAATTCCCTTACCCAACGCAATAGCTTCATGATGAAAAAGGTTTTGCAAACTGACATGCGATTGAGCTTCGAGGCTCGTGACTGCTGGTCCTCTCACATTCTTTCAGCCATGGATGGTTTGACACAATCCTACATGTCCAGATCCTGAGCTCATAAGGCCTTCTAGGTATTCCTGTTATGACGCAATATTTGGACCAGAAATTTATGGCCAGAAAGGTGAAGGCAAGAAAGTGCACGGCTGAGATTGTTAGAAATATCCAAGCAAAGGTAGAGAGGCAACACAGGCTTGTTTCTTTTTCTGTCATCCCACCAGCCAGGAACAATCTCCAGAGGTACATCAAAATGTATAAGTCTTAATATCGCTCTTCAAGGTGTGCCATCTCTTGCTTAATATTTCTTTGCCAAGCTTAGACAGCCAAGAAGTAAGGCTGACAAGGTTGAGGCAGGATGCGTGCTCATCGCACATGCAATGATTGATTGAGATGAAGCAAAGAAGTGACAGTTGATATCTTTCTCGTCAATCCCTCTGTCGTGCGTGCTAGCCTTCGGATGATCCTTGCATGTCCTTGGGTATGCTGACATTGCCAGGCCGCCCGACCACATTTCCAAGTTCTTTTGTCACCAAAACCTGTGGCATGCAAGGCACGATGATGCAATTAATTAGGAAAGTTCAACTTCAGGCTTCAAAATTGAAGAATCACAGGCAGAAACCTCAACTCTCAATTCCCACATCAATCGAAGAAAGGAGCTGCATATGTATTGGGTAGTACTGCAAGACTCCTCCACCACAGAAACAAAAAGGGAGATAGTCAGGAGGGTGACAGGCATGACACCGGCTTTTTACAAGAATTGATTTCAATGACACTCAAGGGCAAATCTACGTATGATTCCCTAAATCATAACATGCCTCATGGTGTGAGTACTTAGAATAGTGCATCTCATACATCAAAAGTTCCGCGCACGATTAAAGCCTATGGCATCAATTTCTTGCAATCGAAAGTAATTTCTTCAAAAACAGGGTCACACACCTGCCCAGGTTTGCCACCTTTTGGCTTTTTCAAGCCACCTGCTTTGGCCACAATGACATCGCATTTCAGATCATTCCTGCCCTTTGAGAAGTACGAAGCCAAGTCAGCAGCGCACTGCACGTCTTCGTCTCCAATCTGGGGGCTTGGCTTCGGGCTGCCCGGCTTTGAGCTGACACTGCAGACAGAAGTGAACATGTGAATAGATGTAAGTTTAGGAGCAGGTAGCAAAGGTGGGAAGAAGCCAGGGTCATGCACTGCAGAAAAAGTGTATTTGTAAAAGCATGTATTTTTTGGGGGGAAGGTGGCAATGACCTACATCTCAATTAAAGGTGGCTGAGGTCACAAGGGCATTTGTTATTTGAACTACACAGTGGAACAAAGGAAAGAGAAGGTTCCATGAAAGTGTGCAAGATCAAAAAGGCCATGCCTAACTGGTGTGCAGGTACATCATATCCTGCTTGAATCTAAAATTAGTTTAGTTTTCTGAGTATATGAGCTTTAGTTCTTTTGCTCTTGTTTATCTGCTCGGCTACAGCCATCAATACAGGCGACTTGCACTGGAATGCAGAGACCAGTTATCATGTAAATGCTGTCCAGTTTCACCAGCTTATTAGCATTAACATGTCCAGCGCTAGCAGCGTTTGAGTGCCACACACTGGCTGCTGATGCTTTATCACAATATGCCAGTACAGCTATTTTAATTTCTGTAGCTGACTTGCAATAAAAAAGAACCAAGTATGTGATATATGGGTGCTTGTTGTACCAAAAATAGAGTGTGTGTGCATGTGTGCGTGCTACCTACACTTACCGAATGGCAACGTGAGAGCCAGGCCTCCCACGGATGTGAAACCACAGGTCCTCCGGCTGAGCCACGCTGCAAGGTAAGATGGTGCGGGCATACCATTATGATTTAAATCAAGGGGTGCCTGTATTTTATTTGTGTGGAGGCAACTACTCTAAGTATGATCCTGAAACGTCTCGGCACACACTTTGCCTGTGGCTACAACACAGAAGAAAGTGAAGAAGCATGCAAGACGCTCAGGCTACAATGCAATGCTTAGAATGCTTGTACATTCCTCAGGCTACAATGCAGTGTTGAGGATGCTTACATGATGCTTGGATTACAACACAACATGAGATTGCCCGGTTGCCTGACCAGCTGAGTGGCCTCAGCTCTGTACAAAGCAGCTCTAAGGAAGTACAATTGGCACGCAGGATCTAAGGAGCAGCCAATGGAGCGTAGCAGAGCCTCCAAGTTACAAGTGGCTTGGAAATACACAAGAGCATATGTTAAAAAAAGGGGCAGAACTTACGAGTGGCTCAGGACATCGTTCTGCTTGTTGTTGCGGCCCACGAGTACCTGCAGTTCACAGCCACAGAATGGGTGAAGGGATATTTCTGGCGCTTTTCAAGATCGAAACATCACGGTGTGCAGTACTGTGTCCTAATTTGTGCAAGTGGCTGGCCTGAAATGCTTTGTGTAGCCCCTTTTGAGTAGGTACAATAGACAAATCAGAAGGCTGGGTTTGGTAGGGCCGAGCTTCACATGCCTGAAATGCTATGGTCCAGTGCCTTGGTACAACCCAGGTGCAGCTATAGTAACAAATCAAGATGGAATGTGGTGATCGCTTCAGATCACAGTTGCACGTGTGAACGTGAGTGTTGCACTTTTTTCTTTTACCTGGTAACCCCCAGGCGACATGAACATCCTGAGCCCACTGGCCCCATCAGAAGCACCAGCTGTCTTGCCACCCTTTTTGCTGGCTCGATTGCTTGCCTGTGTTTGGTCGACCAAATGAGAAAAGAATAACACATGAGATTGTGTTCCAAAGATGCATTGCACGTTTGTAGACCTTTCATTCAGGTTTGGGATATTTGCAGGGGTGAGAACAAAACCATTGCTGTTCTAGCCACCTGCGCCAATTCCTTAACTGTAAATACTTTTTGCTTCTTGCAATACTGTACATGCCTCATCCATGATACGTGAGCCAACCAAATACACTTGAGCTTCCAGTCGAGCAAAGGGAATGCGCCTTGACATATGAGAACAAAAAAGCGTGCCTCGACACATGGAAATAAATGAGGCTTGCCGTGCCTTGCGTGCTTTGGAGGCTGCTTTGGCGGCCAGGGCGGCATCTGGAGGGGGACGGATGTAGCCACCACTGACTAGCTCCTCCTGTACGCAAATGACACTAGAAAGACTCTTTTAGAGCAGGGCAGTGTCAGGAATGACCAGGCTCCACTTGATGGCCAATACTACTTTGTCAAGGTTGGATGGTGGTGCTAGTGCAGCTGCAGAAGTGCTGATATACTTACTAGTGCACCTGCAGTGCATAAGTGCTACTAAGTGCAGCTGCAAAGATGAGATGAAAAGCACTGGCAGGAGGGTGTCGTTTGAGAGTGCAGAGGTTTTCATTTGCAACATGCTTCAAGAGATAACGCTGATGAAAACAAATAAAACGCGCGTACTTTCATTCACGCGTACACACACCTGGACCTCTACAAGCGCCTGCTCATCTTCACGACTTGTCTTCTCTTTTAGCTGCTGCAGACTGTCTAACACCTGAAGCAGTTTAAAAAAATCACAAGGAAGCAAACGCAACAAAGAGATTGCTTGCTCGTTTATTGGCAGGGGTCATGTATAGTCTGCATACAGTTATATACATTGTACATTGTTTTGATCTTCAAGGTTGCCCACACCTACTTCAGACACGCTGCTCAGCTCATGTGAGCAGTGCTAAGGCCGCAAAAGCATGTTGAGTTATTGCAAGAGGGCTTACACAAAACAAAACAAGCATGCATGCTTTTAGTTCAACAGGCTTGGTCAGGGGGCTTGCCCTGTTGAATACATGTCAGTTTTCGGGAGGCATTTGCTGAGTGTGTCATGTGCACACATACATGCTCGACATATGGAAGCTCTGAGTGTGTCATATGCAAGCTCTAAGTGTGTCATGTGCACACATACCTGCTCGACGGGAGGCATTGCTGAGTGTGTCATGTGCACACATACCTGCTCAACGTATGCAAGCTCTGAGTGTGTCATGTGCACACATACCTGCTCAACGTATGCAAGCTCTGAGTGTGTCATGTGCACACATACCTGCTCAACGTATGCAAGCTCTGAGTGTATCATGTGCACACATACCTGCTCGACGGGAGGCATTGCTGAGTGTGTCATGTGCACACATACCTGCTCAACGCATGCAAGCTCTGAGTGTATCATGTGCACACATACCTGCTCGACAGGAGGCATTGCTGAGTGTGTCATGTGCACACATACCTGCTCAACGTATGCAAGCTCTTCTTGCGCTGCCTCCAGCAGTGGGAACACAGCATCGGAGGCCCTTCTTAGCTTGCGAGCCCGTTTGTAAATATCCTTGGTTATCTGTGGACAAGGTTCAGTCCATGCATATTCTACAGCCGTGTACACAGAGTGCTCACTCGTTCATGCATGGATTGTCACGAGAATCTAAAGGAGAAACTATCCACAAGGCAACAAAAGGACAATTCCAGCAGGGGCAGAGGTCACTCAAGAGCAGCTTTCTTTGACATAACTGTCGAGATGAACTCCAGTTCTTGTAGTGCAGCAAAAGTGACATGCTACTTTATCATCTCTTGCTTCTTATCTGTGTTTCTTTGTTGTTTCTCCATTATTTTATTCCTTGGTAATAAATTCCTGGCCTACTGCATCTCACGATGCCAACAAAAAAGAACCTGTGTTTCAATAAAAGCGCTTAACTTTCCTTGCAGACCTGCATCTCACCAAGTTCGTAAACTATCGACAGCAGTTGGGACTAGCAGTCAAAAACCAGCTATCTACTGCACGTTGTCCAATATCAAATGTAATCTCGTACCTCAACTGCTGTCTTGGTGGGGTCGAGTTTAAGAACCACGGTCTCACCAGTTTCCCAATCCTCACACTCAATCTCTGGCGCCCCTACAGGTAAGTAGAACAGATGTGTGTCTCGTGCATATTTTGTTTATGTATGAGGTCCATAACACTTTGCATCGCAGCTATGGATTGTAAACTGCAACACGCTCCCGGATAAAAAGTGGTGACGCCCCAAGAACTGCAGAGTACTCTGCAGCTTGCTGCAGAATTACTCAAATTCTTGGAGGCGAGTGCAACCAAATGTCAGTTGGTACTGTCTTGCCACAGCTTGTGCCTCCTGCAGCAGGAAGCATCCTGGATGGTTGGCCATGTGTAGATTCCCCTTCAACATTCGGTGGAGCCGAGCTGGAATAGAACCACACTTATGTCTGCCGCTATTGTGTCTGCCGTTCTTGTTTCTGCCGTTCTTGCGTCTGCCGTTATTGTGCCTGCCTTGTTTTGGGCAGACCACACTTCTAATGTCTTTGCCCAGGACAAAAGCCACACCTACCGGCAGGGATGCGGTAAATGTTTGCTGTGATCATGTCTGCGTTCTTTTGTACAGCGTCCACCTTTGCCACGTCAGCCATCTGTGCTTCAAACGTGCGGATCTTGGAGCACAGTTTTTTGTGCGTGTTTTGAAGGGCTGACGTGAGCTGTTGGTGCAAGCGAACATGCCGCTCATCATCCTGGACGTACAATGCAAGTGTAAGCGTTTGTGTGTACGTGTGTGTATGTATGAATATGTGAGTTTGATTTAGGATTGTTATTATTATGTGTATTCCAGAAAGTACCATGTGAGCGGCAATGCCAGCCCTCTCCTTTCCTAAGCTGACACTTTTACCGACTCTGTTACACGAACGTTAGTGTTGGAAGAGGGTGTGCGTTTGTCGAGTGTCCTGACAAGACATGTTTGCAACCGTCCATGCACCTTCACCTTACTGCTGCTTTGGTGTCCGCTATCTGACGTTCATATACTGCCATGGGCCGCATAAGCAAATAACACAAAAGATCCAGGTAGATACTTTCACAGGGCCAGGAGTGTGGCAGGGATTTGATAGGCTTCAACTTGCATGATACACACAACCCTACTCATAACTCATAAGGCATAATCCCTTGATTGACAAAGGCAGCAGAAGGCTAACAAACCAGTGTTCGTTACTTTAAGAGCTTGTTCTTAAGTTGGGTATAGCTAAAAGAAAGGTGCAAAAAAAACAATAGTGGCGTCATTTATCACTTCCCTGCATTCCCCCATAGAAGTCGTCCAGCATAGTGAGCACAGAATCACCTCAGCAAAGTGAGCACAGAATCACCTGCATTCCCCCATAGTAGTCATCCAGCAAAGTGAGCACAGAATCACCTGCATTCCCCCGTAGTAGTCGTCCAGCAAAGTGAGCACAGAATCGTGACCCCTGGTCAGATGTGGGAGCTCTCCTGAACTCCAGATGACGGAGTACCTGAGTACAAAAAGTTGATCGGGAAGAAACTGTGTTCTGCTTCAAAATAGCTCCTACCCCGTCGTGCTAACATGGAGAGGACAAAATCCAAGCTGATATGTAGTACGCACCATGCTCTAAAAAGGTGCAGACAGTGCCTGCTTGACCGTCTTACTAGACGCAGATAAGATGATAACCTGTCTGTAAGCAGGCTTGACATAAACAATGTCTAGAGAAATTGTTTGAGGACTTTTTTGAACCAACCTAATATCTATGGTGCGGCCTATTTTGTGGCTGAGTGCCTAGCCCTTTTCCCTTTATTTTTTCTAGCATCTTTTTGGTTTGGTTTCAGGCTTTTTCCAAGCTTCCGCTCAGATGCCCCCCAGAGGCATATTTAGCAATGTAACCTTACCTTACCTTACCTAGAGAAATTGGTGGTTTAAAAGCTCTTGATTCTTCTTAATTAAGCTTGAATCAGGCGTATTTTATATAATAATGGTGGTTTGGGCATCCTCACGCAAGCCAGCACACCTGGCAAGTTGGTCATCTGAGGAAGCAGCAAAACTGCCACTCTTAATCCGAGAGAGCCACTCCTGCAGAAAGCGGTAGCAAAGTGTGACAGTTGGGGGTTCAAGGAACAACTTGAGCAGTTTTTAAATTGGATCTGAAGTTGTGGACATGAATGCACAGCAGGGGGATTTCTGGGCCAGAAATTAGCAAAAAGCAAAAAGAAAATAAAACTACGCAGGCACTCAAAAACCATTCCCCACATTGAATAAGAAAAAGGAGCAAGAAAACAGCCTCCACACACATCTATCCATCCACCTACCCAACTAACTACCCATCCATCCATAGATCCAAATTAGTCCCCATGCACCTAAACCCATCCAAAGTAGCCTCCAAACACATCTATCCATCTACCTTCCCAACTAACTACCCATCCCTCAAAGGAAAGGACCATCTCTAGTAGACACTCTCATTAAACATTTCCAGTTAAACTTGCAAGATTTCTCCTGCCCCTTTTCACAATGTCACGGTCAACCGTGTAAATCGTGAACTCCAAGCTTTGCTGAAAGCCAGAATTTTGTTTCCTACAAATGCAAGTGCAAGCGCCACTTTCATTGGTAATTGTTTTTATAACCTAACCTGGCACCAGCCCTCATGCTACATGCTCTGCCCATCTAAACAGGGCACACATCAATTCAAATTGGCATGAATGGGCTGGCCAAAACCAAACACATGCACAGTACACACAAAATTATTTGTGAGTATAAGCACCTCCTCATTTGCAATCTGATATGATGTAGGTGCATGGTTTGACTCAGACTGATAATGAACAATAATAATAATAATAAAAGCACTTGGTCGTCCCCACGGATGGCGCACCCCTAACAGTGCTGTTTGGCTTATTGCCATACCAACAACCCTCACACCTTTCCCAAGCATTCCAGACAAAGTAATGAACAATTAATGTTCTGCCACACAAAATCGGTGGTGAGCAGGGCTAGTGTGGCTCTGTCCCTGCTTTGCACCTATTTTGCAGCAATTCAGTGGCAATTTGGCAACCAAAAGTCCAATGACCAACTTTGCTCCGACCTTCCTGTGTGTAGCATACAAAACTACTTTGCATTGTGCTTTATGTTGTTTTGTGAAAAATGGTGCAAGAGGTCTGGATGGTGTATGCTGTGGGGGGGTGACCTGACATGAGTGAGAGTGATGGTACAAAACCATACATTTCTCTACTTACATCCCACGCATCTGCACCCTGACTGAGCCAGATCAGCAAGCTAATTGTGAGCAAGGCGCCAGAGCTGGCAACGAATCATGGTTCCTGTGAGTAACAGTGTCCTTCCAAATCAGTCATGTAGGTGTTTTAATTCTTGCAGAAGCACAGTAATTATCTTTAAGACTTTGGGGGTCGAAAGCACGGCAGCAGATGGTCTGGATACCGTGCAGCTGCATTTCTCTTTAATCGCGTGGCTCGTGAGTTTTATCATTGCAACCTTCTCTGTCAAAAAAGGATGAGCGAGATGTGGTTGCGCAACCTGCCAATCTCTTCCTAATTGTGCCGGTACTGGCTAAAAATGGCTGCATATTTCAATGGTTCAGACTTCACGCTCACCTGCTGCAAATACCGTGCTTGTCACGCTGTACCCTTCTTTCTGCTTTGTTCACCTGCCATTGACTCTCCAAACGTCACTCTATGCCTCTTTCTCCCTTTGTTCACCTGCCAATGACTCTCCAAACGTCACTCTATGCCTTTTTCTCCCTTTGTTCAACTGCCACTGACTCGTGGAACACCACTTTACTTCTCTTCCTCCCTTTGTTCACCTGCCATTGACCCCAGAGTGCCGTCCAGTCAGAGTGCGACAACGACCCCACATCTGCAGAACCAGGCAGCACTGCACCCGAAGAAGGCAGGCCTGCATAGAACAGTTGCAAGTTTTTGTGTAAACATATAGTGCGCACCTGCAAGCTTGTGGGTATGTAAGGACTGAGCCTAGGAGCACGGATTAAAGCCAGACTCCATGCATTTGCTTAGTTATTACACATCATGGCACACAAAGTCCACACAGCCGTTTCCTGTGGCTGCCCACAGACCTCTCCTTAATCTTCTTTTGCATGCAGCTGTGATCTTTGAGTACTTGCTCTCTCTCTCTCTCTCTCTCTCTCTCTCTCTCTCTCTGTCTGTCTCTCTCTCTCTCTCT
>Ga0307966_1003110_pt1 | contig 12518 bp, 12 predicted proteins | sample OrgLakmetagen646_FD_203141 | JGI IMG/M metagenome (GOLD analysis project Ga0307966, IMG submission 203141) | Saline water microbial communities from Organic Lake, Antarctica - #646 | ecosystem: Environmental > Aquatic > Non-marine Saline and Alkaline > Saline | place: Antarctica: Organic Lake... | reverse complement strand
TTGCACTCGCGGGGATAGGTTTTCCACAACGCTTTTTTTCAACATTAAACGAGCTTGGTATTTACCCAAGCAATGAGCTGGCCTTTAACGATCATCATCAATTTAGTGATAATGATTTACCGACAGCAGATTATGTACTTATGACAGAGAAAGATGCTGTAAAATGTGCAGAATTTGCCGCAGATAATTGTTGGTATCTACAAGTAGATGCTGAATTACCTGATGCACTATTTACATTTTTACAGCAAAGGTTACGCATTAGCGCAAAGTGAAAATAGTTTAAATTCATTGATTTTATATATAAGGAAACGCATATGGCGTTTAACAAAAAGCTTTTGGATATACTGGCTTGCCCTAGCTGCAAAGGTAAGTTGATCTTGCATGATATTAAAAGCGACAGTAGTGGCGAAGACGCAAACGATAATGTGAATGACGACGAGCCAAAAGTTCAAGAGTTGATATGCCGCTTTGACCGTGTTGCTTATGCTATTGAGGATGGTATTGCAGTATTGCTTGAAAGCGAGCGTCGAGAATTAAGCATAGAGGAGTTAGAGCAGGTTAAAGCGCATGACTGATTTTACTGTCGTCATTCCCGCTCGATTTGCATCGACACGCTTTCCTGGCAAGCCATTGGCTCTAATACAACAGAAGCCAATGATACAGCATGTTTATGAACGCGCGCTAGAAGCGGGAGCTACACAGATTATCGTTGCTACCGACGACCCTCGGATTGAAGCTGCAGCGCAAAGCTTTGGTGCTGATGTGTGCATGACTTCTGATAATCATCAATCGGGTACAACTCGCATTAGTGAGGTTATTAATATCCGCGGCATTGATGATTCACAAATTGTGATTAATGTTCAAGGCGATGAGCCTTTTATTCCTGCTGCTAATATTCGGCAGGTAGCAGATAATTTGGCGCTTTATGCTCATTTCCCAATGGCGACATTATGCTATCCCATACTAGATAGCGCAGATGTGCTAAACCCAAACATTGTGAAGGTGGTTAAAGACTGCCAGCATAAAGCCTTGTATTTTTCACGAGCACCAATTCCTTATCCACGTGATGCAATAAAAACCGACAGTGAAGGCGTATTGGTGTTGGATAAGCTCGATTATAGCTATTATCGTCATATCGGAATTTATGGTTATCGCGCCCAGTTCGTGAAAAATTTTAGCGATATGAGCCATAGTGAGTTAGAAAGCTGTGAGTCTCTAGAGCAACTGCGTGTACTTGAACACGGCTACGCTATTCATGTTGACGTGGCAAAAGATGCTCCACCACACGGAGTCGATACGCCTGAAGATTTGGCTAAACTCAGTACATGAGAATAGCCATTTGCTTTCGGCTCAGCACTAGTCTTGGTCAGGGCTAAGCACAGCCCACATGTCATGTTCGTCGGTATGTATGATTTCTACCCACACACGCTGACCCAGTTCAAGATCATGCACATCGTTTAAATGAATAATACCGTCAATTTCAGGCGCTTCCCCAAAACTGCGACCAGTGGCGCCTTCGCTGTCGATGTTATCGATAACAATATTATATTCGTTGCCAATTTTAGCCTGTAAGCGTTGGTAGCTTATTTCAGACTGCACTTGCATGAAGCGCTTAAGTCGCGATTCTTTTAATTCGTCACTAATGTGGTCGGGCAGGGCGTTGGCTGTTGCGCCCTCAACCGGTGAGTATTTAAAGCAACCTACGCGGTCAAGCTCAGCTTCGCGTAAGAAGGTCAATAGCTCTTCAAACTCTTCTTCTGTTTCACCCGGAAAACCCACAATAAACGTGGAGCGAATTACAAGCTCTGGACACGTTTCTCGCCATTTGCGGATACGCTCTACCGTTCTGTCTGCGCTACCTGGACGTTTCATTAATCGTAAAATGCGTTTATTTGCATGCTGAAATGGGATGTCGAGGTAGGGTAAAATCTTACCTTCTGCCATCAGTGGAATCAGGTCGTCAACATAGGGGTAAGGGTAGACATAATGCAAGCGAACCCAAATATCCATTTTTCCTAGTTGTTCGCATAACTGCTGCATGTGAGTTTTGACTGGCATGCCATCCCAAAAATCGGTTTTATATTTTACATCTACGCCATAAGCACTGGTATCTTGTGAAATCACTAATAACTCGTTTACGCCAGCGGCTTTTAAACGTTTTGCTTCACCAAGAACATCTCCCACTGGACGACTGACTAAATCACCACGCATAGATGGGATAATGCAAAAAGTACAACGATGGTTACAGCCTTCTGAAATTTTTAAGTAAGCAAAATGCTTAGGCGTGAGTTTGATGCCATGATCAGGCACTAAATGCAAAAAAGGATTGTGTACGGGTTTTGGCAAGTGCTCATGAACCTGTGAGACAACTTCTTCATAAGCATGCGGCCCCGTGATAGATAGAACGTTTGGATGTACCTCGCGGATTTCATCTTCTTTAATGCCTAAACAGCCTGTCACAATGACCTTGCCATTTTCTGCTAAAGCTTCACCAATGGTATCCAATGATTCTTGTACCGCTGAATCAATAAAGCCACAAGTGTTTACAATCACTAACTCTGCGTCCTTGTAAGTAGAGACAACGTCATACCCTTCAGTTCTGAGTTGAGTCAGAATTCGCTCTGAATCCACCAAGTTTTTAGGACACCCGAGACTTATAAAGCCTATCTTTGCAGCCTGATTTGAATCGCCTTTAGCTTTTAAGGCCTCGCTATGTTGTTCTTCAATAATTCTAGTGGGAATGTCTAAAGTCGTCGTTTGACTTTGGGCTGAATTACTTTTGCTAGGATCGAATTGTTTTACGGTCATATTTTGCTCTGCGGCTTTATCGTCGCTTTGAACGGTTAAAGCGTCATAATTGTTGGTGTAACTGTCTTTATTGCAATAAAGGTGTCATTGCTCAAGCGTTAACGGATTGGGCGGGATTATACAGGAATGTGAATAAGGATGAATAAATGTTTTTATAAGCTTTCTACTTGCACATTAAAGTGAAAGAGTACAAGACAACTTGCTGACCAAAATGTCGGTATTGCAATAACCATAATTAATATTTAACAACTTCCATGAATTCGAGGGTAAATCCTACATAGTACATATCACTTCGTTGCAAATGACAGATGACGCAAATAGCATCAAGCCGTGTTTATTTATCCTATGGTCAACTCCGTTGCATAGAACAGGGTTGTGGTTTAATCTTTACTAAAGTGACGGGGTGGGACACAAAGAAGTTAAGGATATGACAAAGAAAAACATCACAGGCTATGAGAGGTGTCGAATTACAATTTTGCCATGCTTCGCATTACAATCTCTGACGACGTGCAAGGCGAGCGCAATGACGGAGATTATCTTAACCCCTAGGTCATCAAAAATGGAGTTAAAATGGCAATCCTAAAAAAGAATATTTGGCTGATTTTCAAGCTTTTAATTGTGATTGCGATTTTACTTTCTGTAACCGTTGGATATTTTACTTGGGAACGTGTAAACACAAAATTTAAGGATCAAAACACTTTCTCCACGCAGTTAATTCGCGAAGCCATGGTTTCTGTTATGCAGCAACAAGAAACCATTTTGGACGTCCTAGGCGACAAACTACTTGACAGTGAGTTTGAGACAGAGGCGAGTCGAAGAAGGTTTTTAGACCGATTATTATTGGTTGATAATAATATTGCAGGCTTTGGCTTATCTGATAATAGTGGCCAACTTTTAATTACGTCATCAAACCTTAAGCAAGACAATGCCCAACTACCTAATTTAATGCTAAATCCTCTAACAAAGAGGTCATTTGAGCGCGCATTGAAAAAATCGAGAATGGTGATTGGTTTGCCTTATTTTATGTCCGTACTCAATACCTCAATATTACCGGTTAGAAAAAGACTCACGAATGCAGCGAATGAGACTACCGGTGTCATGACCGCGGGAATTAAATTATCTGAGGACAATCAGCTATTCGGACGTTTCAGTCTTAATGGTTATAGTCGCGTAACTGTGCTCTCCACTTATTTAAAGGTGCCTCTGATTCAGCAGTCTAATTGGATAGAAGAGGCAGATATCACGGGCCTTGAAAACAAATTCACATGGTTTTTTGAACTGCCAAATCAGACTGAGTCAAATATCGTTTCTCATGTTTTCACCTCCATGACAGAGTCAAAAAATCGGAGCGTATTAGTCAGCTATATTCATGTTCCTACTTATGATTTTACGGTGGTGCTTGAGACTGAGACGCATGCTATATATGCAGAAATAATTAAACAACTACTGCCACTTTTGTGTGTAATTCTAATTGCCTGCATATTGATGTTTTTTCTTGTTAGACACGTTGACCAAGAGAATGTAACTGTACTTGAACGTGTTAAACATCAAGCAGAAACCGATATGTTAACCGGTATACCCAATAGGTATGGCTTACTTAGCTATGCCGAACAACGTAATTCAAATGATCCCTATTCTGCGCTCTTTATTGACTTGACTAAGTTTAAGAACCTAAATGATAGTCTTGGTCACAAGGCAGGTGATGGTGCATTAAAAGCGATTGCCAAACGAATTGAAAAAACCCTAATCGACGGTGATATGCTGGTAAGGTTTGGTGGCGATGAGTTTTTGGTCATGACGGCTGACATTGATCAAAAAAAGTTACAAGACAAAGCCTCACGCATCATTAAATCGATTGAAGCACCCCTTCAACTCGGTAATACTCATGTTGAATTATGGGCAAACATAGGCATTGCCACACATCCGCGTGACGGCCTGGATGTGATGGATGTTGTCAGTGCTGCAGATTTAGCAATGTATGAAGCGAAACAGAATACCGTACCGTTATACTTTTTTGACCAATCTATTAAACATGCGCATATGGAAATGGTGTTAATTGAAAATGATATTGTTGAAGCCTTAAAGAATGATCATTTCTATTTAGTGTATCAGCCACAATTTGACGCTGAGTTAAAAATTATTGGTATCGAAGCTTTGGTCCGTTGGAAACACAATGAAAGAGGCCTAGTTCCGCCAGATGAATTTATTAGCATTGCTGAACGACGAGGTTTAATGCCGATTTTGGGCACACGCGTTATTGAGTTGGCCATAAGAGATATAAGAAAAATTTCGGCTGAAATAAATCAAGCCATAACACTATCGATTAATGTTTCAGTGTCTCAGTTTAGCTCCCCTGATTTTGCATCCAGCTTGATCAAACAGTTAGCGCACATTGATGGAGTTGAAACAAATATTGTTTTAGAAGTTACTGAATCGCTTTTCATTGGTGACCCTGTTGAAGTTAATCGCACTCTTAAAGAAATTAAACAAGAGGGCATACATATCTCTTTGGACGACTTTGGAACAGGCTACTCTTCTCTTTCGCTTTTACGAGACTTAGATATCGATGAGCTTAAAATTGACCGCTCGTTTATTTCACCGATTGAGGATGGCAAGGCAGCAACTTCAGTTGTTAAGAGCGTAATCGATATTGGTCATACATTAGGTATGTTTGTGCTCGCAGAGGGAGTTGAGAACAAAACGCAATTAACAATATTACAAGCGATAAATTGCGATCGTTTCCAAGGTTTCTTATTTGCAAAACCGATGAAAATCGACAGACTCATCGATTATGTTAATAACTATAAGCCGAGCGATATCCATTAAGACTTATTTTATGCTGCATTCGTTTGGGCATGCCTCGGATTTGTAAGCAGAGCAGGGCGTAGTCTTATTGAGATAGTTTTACATTTTGCTATAAATCACTTCTACTTGAACACAAACCTAATGTAATTGCAGGTGTGGGGTATCAATGAGTGGTAGGTATTTAATGCCCCCTAACATTAATGTGTTTTGTCAATTATCAAAAGCTTGTATAGTTCTGCGTCATGTCGATATATATCTCGCCGCAGTTTTCTATTCTTAGGGACCTATAATGTTTACTTCAATGCGTAACTTCACCAAATTTGCACCTGCAGTGGTATTAGCCAGCGTACTCATTCCCGCAACTTACATAAGCAGTTTGCAGGCTCATGATGGTAATCAAACGCTAGCCGGCGTTGTGCTCGATAGGGATGCTGAGCAACGTTCACGTGATGCGAGTCGCAGACCTGTGCAAACCCTTTCATTTTTTCATGTTGAGGCGGGCATGACGGTTGCTGAAGCACTTCCTGGTGGTGGCTGGTACTCTGAAATTCTAGCGAATTATTTGGGTAAACAGGGCGGTCTCTTTGGCATTAACTACAACAAAAGCATGTGGCCATTGTTTGGCTTTTTCACGCCAGAACGAATTGAAGAAATGTCAGCACGTACTGCTGCCTTTCCAGATATGGTGAAAGGTTTTACCGATAATGGCATAAAAACTGCCGGATTAACCTTTGAAGCAGTGCCGCCAGAACTTGTAGGCACAGCCGATAGAGTACTCTTTGTGCGTGCATTACATAATTTGGCGCGTTTTGAGAAGCAGTCGGGGACGTTAAGCCAAGCCTTAAATACAGCCTCTGAACTACTTAAAGAAGACGGCTTAGTCGGTGTTGTTCAGCACAGAGCCCCCTCAGATGCTAACGAGCAATGGGCTGATGGCAGTTCTGGTTACCTTAAGCAATCTATGGTCATAGAAGCTTTTGAAAGGGCAGGCTTTGAATTACTTGCGCAATCAGAATTAAATGCTAATCCCTTAGATACACCAAGCAATGATGATTCTGTATGACGTTTACCACCCACTTTAAATGGCTCTGAAGATGATGCACAATTGAGTGCGACGATGACGGCAATTGGCGAAAGTGACCGCATGACACTTTTGTTTAAAAAGAAAGGTAGTCAAGTTGAACATCACTAAAGATATGTGTCTTTTCATTCAATTAGCAAAAGCGTAAGCACTCAGTTTTCATATGCCATTAAAGTTTCCATTACATCACTACGACGAGGCTGGGCGATTAAAACCGCCTCTAATGTTATATTGTTTTTTGCTATTTTTATGCAGAGGCTTTTTGTTGCTGATTATCTCCCTATCGTTTCGAGAAGACAGCAGTCGCATGATGAGCTTGTTTTATCCGAGCAAGAACGATTTTTATTGGTCATTACTTCCCGTCGTTCCCGCCTTAGTCGTGCTAGCGCTGCTAAGTCAGCGTAATCGCATATGGAAAAGCGAACGAATGTCCTTATTTAAACCTATTGTTGCCCTGTTTTTGATGGCGCTCTTGGCAGACCTAATAGTGCAGTTTGGTATTTTGTGGCGCATCCACTTTGCTTTTTCTATGACGCACGGTGTATCCATCTTGATTTGTATCATTGGCGTGCTATATGCTTTCAAAAGCAGGCATATGAAAGATATTGTTAAGGACTGGGTTCGAGCCCACTAAGTCGACTGAAAACCGCCTAGTAGACTAAATATGCCTTAATTATGATTAATTTGTGTTAGCTGCTAGGGCTTTTTCAAAATACTCAGTGACCTGAATGTCAGGATTTTTCACGAGCTTGTCGTAACATACACCAGAAAAAGCATATGACTTATCTTTGATGGTTAGGAATATGGCGGGAGCCTCTACAGCAGATGTATCGTAATGCCACTGGCCACCTGCAAGTGTTTTAAATACCTCACCAAGATAAGCGCCATACATATTACAAATTGTGAATACGGCTTTATTTTCTAAAGACTGGCTGGGAAATTCTTTGACGAATCGAGTAATTGTTTTATCTACTTGCTCAATACTCTGTACAGAATAATCGAGGGTAATATCAAACTCCTCTTTGGCAGTCTTCACGGCATCTGCAGCACTTGCCTGCATTAAGGTGTCAAGTTCTTGTTGTAGCATGATTTTCCTAAATATTTACTAATTAAGGTGACGGTAAATCAATTTGTCGGTGTTGTAAAATAAGATTTTCAAGCAGCTGTGTGCCTGGGCCTTTGTCATCAGGCGATGGACTGATCAAGTAAGCGCTCATATGCTTAAATTGGCTACCGCGAACAGTGAGCATTTTAAGTTGGCCAGCTTTAATATGTGAGTCGACTTTGTGCAAGGGTATCCAACAAAAGCCAATGTTGCGCAAGAGTAAGTCTATGGCGGTATCAAACTGACTCAGGGTCCATCGATTCTCCGACTTAAGCCAACCCTCTTTTTCAGAGGGTTTACTTGAACTATCAGCTATAACCAATTGTAAATGCTGAGCAAGTGCGGATGGTTCTACGTTACCCTTTATTTGCGCTAGTGCATGTTCAGGGTGAGATACCAAGACAAAACTAACTTGGCATAAGGGTTCACCTAAATATCCCTTAGGAATCGACATATTAATTGCAAGATTAGCCTGATGGCGGGTAATGGCGTCATCAGTACCAGTAAGAACCGTATCTTTAATTTTGAGTCGACTTCCCCGAGAGAGAGGTAAAAATGCATCTAGTACCGGAAATAATGCCTCTCTAGGGTAGGCCAAATCTACGGCTAAAATAATTTCAGGCTCCCAGTCTTGCTGAATATTAATAGCCAACATTTCTAGAGATTCTACGTTTTGCGTGAGATCGCGAGAGCGGCGCAACATTACCTCACCGGCTTCTGTTAGCACGGCTTTTCGCCCAATAACTTCAAGTAGTTGCACATCTAACATACCTTGTAGTTTAGATACTGCATGATTTAGCGAAGATTGAGATTTATTTAACGCGCTTGCTGCTTGTGCATAACCGCCAAAGTCGACTACCGCTTGTAATATACGCCACTGTTCTAGGGTTGTTTTAGGTCTATACAAAGCGCTTATGCTCCAAAACATGGGGGACAGTAGATATAGACCCATGAACCTTTGTTAATTATTCGTAATTATTAAAATTTAATCTTTATTGGCCACATAGAGTAAAATCTACATAGAACTCAACTATAATACATTCTATGAAATATGCATCGTATCTTCCCATTACTGCTCTTGTTGCACTAACGCTAATTAATGTTTTGGTGTCTTTCAATATTTTGCCACCTGGTATGCAGATCCTTGAAAGCCTGCAAGGCGGGCTCGATCAGGGCTTTTACTTTGTCATTTTTTTAATTATTTTACTTGAGTCTATTATTTACGTAGGTTTCTACTTTCCCGGTCAGTTTTTTGCCGTTTTGCTCGTCATTGGCGCAAAACCCACGACGATGGATGTGGTCTATCTGACAGTGGCAATGGTGATTGCTGCCACTATTGGCTCAATCATCAACTACTTCTTGGGTAAGAAAATAAAAAATGAAGATGAAAAGGTCTCACAGACCAAACTCAAGCACCTGTTGCTAGCGATGATTCACATCAACTCGCTAGCCTTCTTTATGTTTTCACAAGGCGCAAACAATAAATCATTTAAAGTGGTGTGGTTAGCTGGTTTATTAAATTTACCGTATTATCTTCTACTCATAGCTGGAACGGCTGTATTGAGTGAGCAGGTGATGTCTATGGCAGAAAATACGGTATTACTATTCTCTATGATAGGTATTTGGTTAGCAATAGCACTTATTTATGATGTCAAAAAGCACCGAAAGGCAGCTTCTTTGGCGAGCTAAAAGGCTAATGAAGATCTCAAATTGCTATTTTACTTTGGTAATGTGAGCGATAGCGCGCGTTGCCGCGATCATGCCGAAACTTGCTGTTACGCCAACATAGGCGCCAAAACCTGTTGAGCAATCCATTTTACCGGTGCCTTGTGCAGCATTTTTTGCAAATGACACATCGCCATTTGCTGTTGGATAACGCAATTGTTCTACAGAATAAATCGCTTCTACACCAAAGCGCCTTTTGGGATTGGTTGAATAGCCATGATTTCTTCTGAGCTCACTGCGCACTTTGGCTAACAGCGGATCTTGAATTGTTTTGGCTAAATCACCTGCGCGGATTTGCAAAGGGTCAATTTGACCTCCAGCGCCACCAACGCTAATGAGTTTAATTTTATTGCGTTTACAATGTACAACTATAGCAACTTTAGCACTGACACTGTCTATTGCATCAATGACCACGTCAAAATGTTGAGTGATATGTTCACCCACATTATCTGGAGTAACAAAGTCTTCGATGGCAGTGACTTCGCAGTCTGGATTGATATCTAAAATGCGCGCCCTCATTATTTCCACTTTGCTTTGTTCTAGGCTTGAGGTCATGGCATGAAGCTGACGATTTATATTAGTAATAGCAATATCGTCCAAATCAATCAGTGTGATCTTATTTATTCCAGAGCGAGCTAATGCCTCTGCTGCCCAAACACCTACACCACCAATTCCAATCACGGCGATAGAAGCTTGATGCAGCGCATCTAAGCCATCTTGCCCGTATAAACGTAATAAACCACCGAAGCGTTGTGAGTAAGACATATAACCTTTCTATTTAATTGAACGATTTAAGCGTTTTTTACCAATATATCTTCGCTTATCTTAGTGCTTTAATGTGCCCAGATTATCTAGCAACATCTTAATGAGGACAAACATCATGGGATTACTCGTAGACGGCCAGTGGAAAGACCAATGGTACGACACTAAAAACAGCGAAGGCAAATTTGTTCGTCAAGATTCTAAGTTTAGAGACACCATAGAAGCAAGTGCAGATGCAAAATTTCCAGCAGAATCGGGAAGATATCACTTATATGTCTCTTTAGCTTGTCCTTGGGCACATCGAACTTTAATCTTTCGCAGTCTAAAGGGCTTAGAGCAACACATAAGCGTATCGGTAGTGAGCCCAGACATGCTAGAAAATGGTTGGGAGTTTGGTCAATACGATGCCGCCACCGAAGATCATCTCTTTGACTTTGAATATATGCATCAAGTGTATACCAAAGTGAAGCCCGATATTACCACGCGAGTCACCGTACCAGTGTTGTTTGACAAACAAACACAGCAAATTGTAAATAATGAATCGGCTGATATTATTCGCATTTTAAATAGCGCATTTAATGAGCTGACAGGTAATTATGTGGACTATTATCCTAGTGAGTTGCACGAGCAAATCGACCTCATCAATAGCTACGTATATGACAATATAAACAATGGTGTATACAAGTCAGGCTTTGCCACTACTCAAGCAGCTTATGAAGAGGCGGTAGTCGCATTATTTAGTGCGCTTGATAAAGTAGAATCGATATTATCAAAGCAACGCTATTTAGTATCGAACGAAATAACCGAGGCCGATTGGCGCTTATTTACCACCTTGATTCGATTTGATCCGGTATATGTGGGGCATTTTAAATGTAATTTAAAACAGATCGCAGATTACCCTAACATGTTTAACTATATGAAAGAGCTGTATCAGATTGAGGGTGTAGCGCAAACCACAAATTTTGACCATATTAAGCGTCACTATTATTTTAGTCATACAATGATTAATCCTACCCAGGTGGTGCCAAAAGGGCCTGATCAGAATTTATTATCCCCCCACAATAGAGGATTTTAACCATGACTTCGATAAAATCTAAAGTGCAGGGGATGCCTGCTTCTGATGGTGCGGGAGTCAAATTATCTCGTGTTATTGGTCAGCCCAATCTAAAACGATTAGACCCGTTTTTGATGCTTGACGAATTCGGTTCTGATGATGCTCAAGACTATATTGCGGGTTTTCCGCAGCATCCTCACCGAGGGTTTCAAACCGTAACCTATATGCTTGAAGGTAAAATGGGTCATAAGGACTCTGTGGGTAATACCGGCGTTATTGAAGACGGTGGTCTGCAATGGATGAATGCAGGGAAGGGGATTATTCATGAAGAAATGCCGCAACAAACGCAAGGGCGTATGCGCGGGTTTCAACTTTGGGTTAACTTACCGGCAAGTGAGAAGATGTCGGCGCCAGGCTATCAAGATATTCCTAGCGCACAAATACCTGAAGTTACTCTAAACAAAGCAATGGTCCGTGTATTAGCAGGGCATTTCAACGATGTTGAAGGACCAGTAAAAACGCAAGCTATTCATCCGCAGTTTTTAGATCTTCATTTACAAGCACAAAGTAGCGTGAGCTGGGAAACTGTACCAACGCACAATGGCTTTGTATATGTTTATGAGGGGCAGCTAAGCATAGGAAACGAAAGCTTACACAAAGGCCAACTTGGCGTATTAAATTTTGACGAAAGCATAACGCTTAGCGCAAGCAGCGAAACAAAAGCGATATTTGTCAGTGGTGAGCCAATAAATGAACCGATTGTGCAATACGGTCCTTTTGTGATGAACACTGAAGCTGAAATTCATCAAGCGATAAAGGACTATCAATCAGGGGTATTAGCATAAACAGTCTATGATTGAGGCCTCTACTGATAGTACGGCCTCTATTCATCAATCGCAGTAAGCATATAAACCGACTCGAACACTTCAGCTTGCCCCCTTAACCCGCCTTTTACATAGTCTCTATAGAGGCTTTTGATGTGATACTTTTGGTTGTAATAGAGATTGACAAGCTCATCTTGTACGCTAAATGGAGGGCCCTTCAACAATTCTTGGTCATATTGGAAACAAATTAACAGCTGTGGCGCACCATGGCTAATGTCAGTTATATGCTGTGTATAACGCTCTCGCATGGGGGGCGGAAGGGCTACCAAGGCTGCTCGATCATAAATTAGGTCA
>Ga0307966_1003109_pt1 | contig 12518 bp, 10 predicted proteins | sample OrgLakmetagen646_FD_203141 | JGI IMG/M metagenome (GOLD analysis project Ga0307966, IMG submission 203141) | Saline water microbial communities from Organic Lake, Antarctica - #646 | ecosystem: Environmental > Aquatic > Non-marine Saline and Alkaline > Saline | place: Antarctica: Organic Lake... | reverse complement strand
CAACACACACACACGCACACACACACACACACACACACACACACGCACACACACACACACACACACACACACAAACACACACACACACACACTTACACACTTACAAACACACACGCTACACAGACACACACACAAAGCACACACACGCGCGCACACGTGCATATGCAAACAAGCACACACACACATACTCACATACACACACTCACACTCACACGCACACAAGCACACACATTTCCACGCGCACACACGCACACACACGCACTTGTACATGCACTCACACACCCACACGCACACACGCTTGCTCGCACACAAGTACACACACAGACAAGCACACACATACACACACATACTCACACATACACACACTCTCACACACATACATACTTGAGCTAACAAACGTCTACAAGCTCACATACATTTACAGCACACACATACACACACTACTCACGTCCAACACAGGTGCCCCTGGTCATCTTTGAGGCACGGTACAGAGTTTTGTTTAACACGCTGCTTTACGGAGAGAGTGGAGTGGTAGGTTTTGTGTAGGTGGACATATGTATATGTGTGTGCTGTACACACATAAAACATAATGAAATAGCTTGAATCAGGTGAAAGGATATAAAGGGCCATCTCAGGCCTCATGGCATCTCTCTCTCTCTCTCTCTGTCTCTCTCTCTCTCTCTCTCTCTCTCTCTCTCTCTCTCTCTCTCTCTCTCTCTCTCTCTCTCTCTCTCTCTCAAACACACACACATACACACACTCATACACACACATACACACTTACACACTCCCACTGGGCTGCTCACAGGAGGAGGGCCTTGTGCAGAAGGACTCTGCAATCTGTGGAACTCGAAAGTTTGGGATGTGCTTTATGGACAAAGAGGGACGTCTTGCATCAATTGGCACGCTGCTTGAAATTCAAGAGTTTGCCCACATGCAAGTGAGTGAGCAAGATAAGTGTGCTTGCGCATATGTACACACACACAACACATTTGCAAATACAATACAATTAACGCGTTATGCACACACGCATGCACATGTACACACATGCACACGCACGCGCACACACATGCACACGCACGCGCACACACAGACTCACATAGACAACATATGAACACACACCCGCACTTGCACGTGCGCACATACACACACACACACATACACACACACACGCAAACACAAATTCACTCAAAACACAACATTTACATGCAGGACGGGCGTATAATTGTGACCAGTCAGGGCAAGAAGCGTTTTGAGATAAAGAGCGTCACCAAAGAGAAGCCTGTGCTACTCTGTACGTGCCTTTTTTTCTATTCAGAATGACAAATTTCCTGCACCAACCCACGTTTTGGTTGTTGTTTGCTAGTCATAGGTTTTGCCAATAAATTTTAGTCGTCACTCCATGCTGCTCAAGAAAGATGAGGAAGACCTGCAGTTGCACTGCTTTTCTAGACATCCATTCCTTGGTGGCTGATCTCTAGCAATTGATCAGCAGCAGCCTTCTAGTACCGTTCCTTCACCTCAATGTCGCATTGCAGACAGGGACTGCGGAGTACATAGGATCCAGTTTCCAGGCCTAAGAAAGCCTCCTTCCTTGCTTTTGTTATGACGCACGTTTAGGTGAAGTGGAGTTCTTGGAAGAAGAGCAGGATGAGAAGGAGGCAGAGACAGAGGAAGTCAAGGCACTGGCCAAAGAAGTAGCCGACTTGATGCGGGCAACCATAAGATTGAATGTGAAGGTAGGTTTCCCAAAAACTGCACTGCACTTATCAGGTGATTGTAAGAGTTGTGGGGAAGTGCCGCATAGTGTTTGTGGGGATGTGCCATTTTGGCATCCAACGATTCTTTCAGGTCTTCACTAAAAAACCATTTTTCCGTGGATTGTGCCTTAAAAGTCAAATGAAAGTGAGTGTAGCTGTTCCGGCGCCTTGCTCACCCTGTAAATATCATGAAGGTGTACCATCGCCAACCACCTGTGCTCCAAACACGTCTAGGTGTGAAATGGGGTTGCATGCAACCTGTGCTTTAAATTTTGTAGATGGTGTTCTTGCCCCCTTGCTATTTATGCTGAGTTGCCTGACCCCACATGGTGTTTTGAGGAGTCGAAATTTTTTCGTGCATTGCCTGAAAATTCTGAAAGGAGGAGGAAATGCGCAGAGGACTGTTTCTTCACACTTTGCACTGCTCTACAAACGAAGCCTCTCTTTTAACAGCCAACAGTAATGACGCACATTTTTGAGCCTCACTCGTGCATGTACAGATGAAGAACATTAGTGCCAGCGAAGACCAGCTTGAGCCAGAAGGTCTTGCAGAGCTCTCTGCTAAGGTATGTATGCCTCAATTTGGTCGTAGCAATAGGTCTTGGTAACAGGTCACTGTGTTTGTTATACGGATTTTATTGCGCAACGTTCGTACGGTGTACTTCACGCGCCGACTTTTAGAGCACGATGTGCATTGTATATGCCTGCCTCTTAATTTTAACTCTCAAATTTGATTTACACGTTGCAGCCCTTGTCGTTTTTTGTGGCGAGCTTTTTCTCGGATGTCAAGGTCTTGCAACAAAACCTCTTGGAGGAGACCAGCACGTTGAAGCGGTTACAGGTAGTCGCTTGTCGTATGTGTTCACCTTACTTCTGTTTTAAACACTCCTGACTGATGCTGTATTGTCATTTGTAAACATGTAATTCTGAATGTTGCAAATACAACTGGCCTCCCTCTTTCCCTTCCTCCTGTTTGCAGTGCGAGAAGGAGATCCTCTCCGACAGTGTAAAGTACTTCAGTGCAGCTTCTGCCTTAAAGGACCTGGGGGGCAGTCCGACTGATGACAAACAAGACAAGGAAAAGTGACGGGGATAGCATGTTCGCGTGAAAATGACTGAGAGGCGTGAGCTGAGAAGGGAAAAAAGAATTAAAAGTGAAGAGAGTGAGGGTGAGAGGGATGTTTGGCTGTTTTACATTGCTTACAGCACCATTTGATTTCCGTCTTTTGTCAAAGAGGTTGGGAGGCTTGCAACACAAACCTTATTGCACAGCACACATTTCAACACGGTCTGTTTTAGCCACGAAATCGGTCAACACCTAGAAGGGTATACCTGGATATTTGGATTTTGGTAAAAGACAGCCGGCGAGCGTGGAATCGATTGGTCGTTGGATCAATTTGGGCTATAAAAACAATTGATCAAATCGTGAAGACTTTTCATAAACGTATGTAATGACTGCACAGGCGCGGGGTTTGTCAGAAGGAACATCAAATTAAGAAGTTACTTCACGTTATGCGAAGCTGTAGTTTTGTTCCTCGCATAATGTCACGGTCACAGAGGCCCTAGAACTTCCTCTATTCTTCATGCCGCTCCATTTCATTTCCTAGGCTGGCGGACGTTGAGGTACGCAGCACACACGTACGCTGTAGTGCATAGTCTCTCCTGCTGGAAGTCCCAAGCAAGCAGCGAGCGAGGAGCGCACCACGCGCAGGCTGTGTGTGTAGTGTGCGTGTACATCAGGAGTCAAAACGTGTGAATGGACAGGCTCATGCAACTCGTGAACTGAGGGAGCGAGAGGCAGGAGCACAGGCACGGCTATGCAGCAGCAGGAGCCTGCTCTTGAAGGAGGGCAAGGGCAGCACAGCACAGCAGGCGTGCTGAACCTTTTAACGATTAGGAGCACCCCCCCTCCCCCTCCCTCCTCCAACATGAATAGCCCATACCTGATGAGCAGCCTGCCAGCAGGAGCGCGTAGCCCAATAGGAGCAGGCCACGTAAAGCGCACGTCACAAGTTCTCAAACGAACGAACAAAAAGAGGCCTGGGTCGTCCACGCATCGTCCAGGTATGGTGTGCCCACTGCCCCTCACCAACAATCGCGCCTCACCACTGCCTGCGCTTGCCAGCTATCCAGCCCCACCCACAGCTGCCCCTCCCCACCACACACCAGCGGTGGATTTAAGTCTCTTCAAGCCAGCATCAGAGCTTTACCAACTGGAGCTGCTGCAAGGCCGAGAAAGCGGAGCAGGATGTGTGAGATCAGAAAACCAGCCTGCAGCAACAGGTTCTGGGGTAGCGGAGCAGCAGCTACTTGTGCCTTTCCAGACGACGCAACAAGAATGGCAGCAAGTACAGCAGCAGCAGCAGATCCCCCTCTATCGTCAGACGATACCAGCTGTCCCCCAACAGGAGGTGCAGCCGCACCATCTAAGCAGTCCACAGCAGCAACAACAGGAGCAGCAGCAGCAGCAGCAGCGGCACCAACCACAAGAGCAGCAAAATCAGCAACAGCAACAACAAAAGCAGCAAGAACAGCAGCAGGCCGAGCACAGCCCTTCTCCTCCTTTTGAGCACCTGACCTCCTTATTTGGCGCAGCAGCAAATGCAGGGCGATTAAATCCACTTCTCACTCCTCCGCCCCACATGCCAGACAGTGGAGCAGCCCGCCCCCCGTCACCAGCAACAGATCTGCAACATGAGCATACCAACACAGCACATTCCTCCCCTCGTTCACCGCCCCTTACCATCCCATACGCAGGTGGGAAATTTTGTGTTGCACCAGGTTCAAACACGAACGCCTGCCATTTTTGCTATACCTTGCTGGTCTGTGCATGTCCACCTCCTCCCCTTAATTCAAAACTGCCGCCTGTCTGCCTGCAGGTGTGATTGTTGAGCCAAGCTCTGCTTCACCCCGTGCCAAGAGGGCACTGGACTTCGACAGCTCATGTGGCACTCAGCCCAAAGCACCACGTCTTGCTGGAACGGATCCTGATCTTCATGAGGAGGAGCAGGGCCACACGGTAAGAGCAGTAGTCCAGCAAAGCTTTCACGTGTCTTTATTTTCATGAGAGAGATTGTGGCGATGCAGTGAGTTTTGTATCGCATATTGTAACGTTGTTGAAATGCAGTGCATGTTGTAATGTTGCAGCAATGTTGCATCACAACCAGCATGTTCATGGATTCTAATGGGCACCAGACTTTTTGCACATTGGCATCAAAGGTCACTTTCCATGTCCTGTAGCTTCGATCCCCCGTCCATCCATACCTAAATGCCAGTTCTCTTTCCAACAAGACTTAACACGCCCTCAATGCACCTCAGAGTCTATCACACCTGTTCGCTCCCTACCCTCCCTCACTTATAAATGAGAAACCAAAATCCTTCTGAATTTTACTCGTACTTTTTGCTTTGAGCACGTCAGGCACGTCATGATCTGAGTTCTTACATATCCGAGGATGTGTGCCGTGTCTATCGAGAGGAGCTTGGATACAAAGACGAGTTTGGTAACACGAGGCTCCTTTATGACTGGCAGGTGTGTACCTTCTTTTCCTCTGCCTCGTTTGTAAAAATAAGTGCAGTAGAAAATTAGTAAGCAGGCTGACAGTCAATCGTCCTTTATGCAGAGACGCAAACAGGCAATACAAGCACAGTCAGCCCAATTTTAACTAGGAAAAAGAGCACTGGTCGTATGCTTCTCACCCGTCCATCTGTGTGCGCTCGCTCTGAGTCATCAACTTCTTGTAACAAGTGCTAAAGAAGTAAGGTCGGGACTTGCAAAAGATTCAATTCATATTGCTCTCTGTTTTTTACCATCATTGAAAGCGTCCTGAAAGTGAGAAGTTGTTTGAACTTAAGGCAATGCCTATTTAATTACAGCAAATGGAGCATCTCAACAAAAACGTGTACCAATTCACAAGTTGAAAAGCAAGCAAGTTCAAGCAGCGCTTTTTTTCTTGAATAATGTTCGGCAGGCCAGAGCGTTGCAAGCCGCCGGCCAGAAAGGCATGAATTTTGTATTCTCGGCTCCTACCAGGTGAGGTAGTCTGGAATTCAGGTCTGCAAGTGGGGAAGCGCACAGGTTGGATAATGCTTCAATTTGCTCTCTTCTCAAAGTCAAACTTTAGTAAAACACGTGATAATCAAATATAGCAATGCATCAAAGACTACACTCTTCAATGCATGCTCTTCCTTCCCCTGAAACTGACCGCAGCTCTGGCAAGACAATCGTGTATGAGATCCTAGCTCTGCATCGCCTTGTCAGCACCAACAAGCCCTTTGTTTTGGTCTACCCTACCGTAATTCTGTGTGAGCAGAGGGTGAGTCTCTGAACGTGGATGTTGTCGGGGTGTGCTTGCATGCCAACGCAGGCCCATAACAGGTGGACAAAGGAATGGTACTGATTGATAATGAATTGAAACACTTATAAGGTCGCGTGCCCGGGGCACATACCTACCAGGATAATATAACACGGATATATTTTTCGGAGTTAAAACCTAGAGGCTTACTATGAGATTCTCAGTGTCAGTGTTCTAAACCGGTAAACACAAGTTTCTAACCGCTTGCATTCAAGATCTAGAGGTCCAGCCTGCTGTTCTTGTAGGAATGTATTTGTGTAATGCAAGACATTTCGGAGTAATTATTATCATTCCTCAATCCTGCTACCCAGGCTGCTGCGCTGGAAAAGCTGCTGGCTTGCATCACGATCGGGAAGAAGGTCAAGAGATTTTTTGGGGGCGTCAACTCTCCCGGTCCATTGCTTGAAGATGACACTGGTATAGGATATACATCGAAGTAATCTTCACAGCACATCAGTCATGCATCTCGATAGAACCTTGAAATCGGAATTGAGAGGGAAGTCCATGCCAGAGCAAATGTAAAAGAGGTCGTCACTGACAATCTAAAGCAGTTTGTTATAACAGCATTTGGTATGTACATACAAAATGCACAAAGACACATACACAGAGAAGAGTGTACTGGAGCTTCAGGTCTATGTGTTAGTATTACTGATGTGCATCAATCATTGAACAGAGTAAACATATCCATGACACACCGGTTTCTATGCACTTCCACACGGCACAGGTGCATTGGTGTGCACTATTGAGAAGGCCAACATGATTTTCAGTGGTGAGCGAGTTGCTTGATTAATTGCCGCATGGTTTGCACTTGAGATGGTAAACAGAACAAAACACGTTTGAATCCCTCGTATCCTAACCATGCATGGGCTTCTCGAGTTTGTAATGTCCTGTCGCAGCTAGCCAAGTGGTTATGTCTTGCTTCACTGTAACATCTGTACCTGTCATCAATCAGTCATCCTTGTAATTAGTTTCCTTGTGCGAATCCACCTTGCCTCACTTGCAAACCTCTATTGTTCTTGCAAAAAGCTGCCTTGCGAGAGGTGGCCTTGCATTTGATCATACAAGGTGGAGCCACCCACAGTTACGACAGAGGCAAATCTCTGCCTCTGTTCCCTGACACTTAGCCATCCACACATACCTGCACTCTGCCTTATGTGCATCTTGATGGCCGCAGTGATGATGGAAGACAGATCTTTGCCCAGCTTGGGAGCGTTGGTGGTCGATGAGCTGCACATGTTGGCAGATCCAAACAGGTAGCTGCTTGCAATCACCAAACCGAAATGTGTATTTCTGTCAAAGCAAAAGGACAGTCATAATTACACATATGTTGCATCAATAAAGAACGTTGCAGCATTAGAGAGGTTACAGGCACACATGATTGCTCTTTAAGTCGGTTACGCAACTAATTTCCAGGGTCTCTGCAGAATCAATAGTCTTGCATATTTCAGGCACGTTGAAGCTGCGCACAAACACGCTACGATTCACACATTCGCCCCGTCAATGCAGTGGCTATCTTAGCACAAACACACTACAACACACACATTCACCACGTCACTACTGTGGCTATCTGAGCACAAACACATGACAATGCAAACATGTACCACGTCACTGCAGAGGCTACCTCCTGGAGCTCCTTCTCACCAAGCTGCACTTCTCCACAGCAACCAACGCAAAATCAAGGAGTAAGGCAAAAGGAGGTGCAATTATTTGTCTTGTATCTTGTACAGCATTAAAGAATTGGCCTGACTGAATTGTTTTGGTTAAACTTGTTCAACATGACGATACCCATCACAAGTCAATCTTGTTTGATAGGCAGTAAACAATCACAAACGCTCCCTACATCAAAGCTCTACACGTCCAAACCCGCACAAACACTTATGACCGATGAAGCAGACTACATGCCCTTTTTGACTTAGATACCCAAAAATCGCTGGCAAAATCAACCCAAACCTGGAAAATGCTGATGCTGCCTGGAAAATGCTGATGCTGCAGGCACTCCAGCATCAAATGGTGACCAGAGGGTCTACGAGGGAGTTCAGGTCATTGGTGAGAGTCAAAGCTTGTGTACTTGCTTAGGACCTGATCTGGTTGCAGCATTTGTGTAAGGAACCTCTATGACGGATGTTGAAGTATTTGCTGCTGCATCTGGCCACGCACGGATCAGCTGTTCTGCACAGAAATACTAGTCTCGCAACTGGTTTGGAAAATTGCACTGTTGCTAAGTATAGAGTGCATTTCAAATGTGCTGCACGCCACAACGTCCCTTTCTCTCAAACTTGAGTGTGCAGCACATCACGTTTTGAATTGGAAAACCCTTTGCAGCCTATTAAGATTATCATGCATCAATTTTGCAGTGTGGGGCATCACACACCTGTGCTTGTTACTTTGCGCAACCTAATGCAGCCAGACACTCCAGACACTTGAGTGCTACATTTGTTTGACGCCTCCCTTATGTCTGTGTACAGGTATGAGTGCCACACTCCCAAACACAAGACAAGTGGCAGACTGGATCGATGCTGAATTTTTCTCTACAGAGTTCCGGCCCGTGCCCTTAACAGAATACATCCTGGTACGCATGTAGCTGACAGTACAAGTTGGTTATCCTCTCTTGTATAGGATGAGGCATGCATTAAAGTCGTAGTTTAGTATTCATGCCCACTGATAACATGGTACGCGTTAAGTTTTTGTGAACATTTCTCAATCGCATTTTGCGTCTTGCGTTGTCAAAGAGAAGAGGATTAAAAGAGCCTTACAGGTGCGAGGTAGTGTGTGATTAACTTGGTACATATCACAGACTTCTGCTCCCCATCACACACAATCACTTTTGCCTGCCCATACAATCCACATAAACACACTCACGCACCCACTCACTCACTCACTTGCACCTATACGCACACATGCACACATGCACACACGCACGCACACTCACACACATGCACATACACACAAAACACACACATACAAACATGCACACACACAACTCAGGATGGTGCACGCCTTTTGGACCCACAGCTTCGCTGTGTTCGCACTCTGGAGACGCCTACTCAGGATTGGGCACGCAACGATCCGCACCTGGTGTCTTTGCTGTGCAAGGAGACTACAGATGCAGGTGCAAGTGATCTTTGTGCAAGTGATCTCTGCTGTGCAAGTGATCCCAGCTGTGCAAGGAGACTACAAATGCAGGTGCTAGTAATGCTTGCTGTAATGTGTACAGGGGCCCTGCTTTTTAGACCACTCATCCGGCAAAGGGTGAAGAGTGTAATGGAAATCAAGCCAGCCAGCCAGCTCAAAAACAGATGGTCGACCTTGTTGCAAGCTTCATAACATATGAGCCAATGCATAACTTAGTATGGAAAGGGCATACTCTTCCTGACGCTTCTAAATCTTGGGAAAACAGGATCAATCGTAAGCATCAGATCAATGAGTGTCCACCCTCCTCAATTTTGCCGAGACCGCCGAATGCATCGTTTCTATCCCCTCTTGTTGTGTCACATACAGGTCACAGCATCCTTGTTTTCTGCAACAGCCGTTCTGTGTGTGAGAGTGTGGCTGACATGATTCACAGGGTCCTGGTGAGTTAACAAGCACAGAATTACACCAGGGGTTAGATGTGGTGACCACTTTAATGCTTCAAGCATGACTCAAACTATTGCATGGGTTTAATGCTTGCTGATCAAGTTTTGGAAACACTGTATGGAAAGGGCATCTTTTTGTATGCCTCGGACCAATTGATCGCTCTCTTGTGCATGCCTCTCAGACATACACTCATACATGTAGAAAAGAAAGGACTCCGCTTGTAGTGATGACACAGCCAGCATGATTAAGGGGGGGGATACATACAATAATTCAATATTCATTAATGAATTAACTTCAATGTGCACGCCTCTCAAGCATTTAGTTTAATATAGAACTGTGACCATTGCTGGTTTTTTACTCTCAACATTGATTGTAAATGAGCCCACTACTGAATATCACCTACTCTGTGTCATTGTTTGTACGTGTAACAACATCGCCTCTGCATGCAGCCTGACATTCCAGAGAACAACCGTGGGATTATTGGGCCATTCATTGGAGAGTCAGAACCAGAACCAGACGCGGTGCCAGCTCCTAGTTCGCGTGCCGCTATGGTGAGATGGAGTCCTTGTAATGTAATCTGCTTTGTGTTCAGACGTTCTTCCTAAAGTGCCTGTATGCACGGCGTTTTGCAGTATTGTATTTTGAATGCCGCTGGCCTGTACCTACAGCTTGGATTGGCAACTCACGTTGTGCTGCCTGTATGTGCTCCTTTTTGCAGGTTCAGGCATTCAGGCAAATACAGAGTGCCAACGTGGGTGCACACTCTGCTCTTGAAAGACTGATGCCTAGGGGAGTGGCGTTTCATCATGCAGGTGTGTTCGGGGGAGCGGAGGGTGCTGTGTTGCAGGGTGTGTGCTGTGTTTAATTATTCGTATTTGTCTAATTGTGTTTGTGTGTATATGTTTGTGTCAAGGTATGTGTGTGTGTGATCATGTACAAGGCTTCAATATAAATATTAGAATGTGCTGCTTGTGCAGTTCTGTTACGTTTGCATTGTGAAATGGCGGTGGATTGTTAAGGAATCAGGTCCTCGCAACTGCCCAGGAAAAGAGGGAGGGATATGTAAAGGTATATAAATAAATAGAAAGGTAGAAAGATTAAACTCAAACAAAGGAATAGCAGTTGTGAGGACTAAGTAAATAAAAAGATGAAGAAAGTGGAGAGGAACACAGATAGAAAGCATGAGTGATATCACTTTGCTTCACTTCAAGAACTGGAGTTCAAGTGATATACACTGAACTCAGCAGTTCCAGTTTCAATCTGAATGCTTACAAGAATGCCACTTTGAAAAAAAGCCCGTCTTCATTATTTTTCTACTGCACCAAAGAAAAGTTTCCTAGTCAGCCATTTAAATTGCTTCATTCAGGTGTTGCTTCCACATCATATCAGAGAAACTCAGTTACAACTGCATGGCTTCTTACTGTATGGAAGTTAGGGGTGTCCCTCCTGCTTCTCGCCTTTACCGCTAATGTTTTCGCTTTTCATAAAATTAAAGGCTTGTCTCGAGAGGAGAAGCACCTTGTGGAGGCAGCCTACATGAGCGGAGCTGTCAGCGTGCTGTGTTGTACTCCTACGCTCGCTCTTGGTGTCAACATGCCTGCACGCAGGTAAGCTGAAGTGTTCCAACGAAGAAAAACAGAAGATCTGCTCAAATAGAACATGCTGTAGCCGCACTTTTGTTGCAAGGTCAGGGAGAGAACACCATTTGTAAAAAATGGCACGCCGCTTAATTGTGCTGCTAGATTGGTGCTCAAGTGTTGCACAAGTTATGAACTTAGAGCAATTCAAAATGCAGGTATTACACAGTTATCTCAACAGCTGTATGTGCAATGCATGGTTGCCTGCACTAGCCTTCCTTCTTTGTGCACCATCAACAACCTAAAGGCAATCCCTGCCTCTACTGTAACATGGTTGTGGCATTATCTGCATCCAAATATCAGATTCCATTTGCACCCAACTTACCATTTCAAAACCAAACAATCGAAAAGAATGTACAGATATTGTACCAGAGGACTCGAGGCAAAAGCTGTCCTTGCTGCTCCATACAACCTGCAGGGTTGTCTTCTACAAGCCATTCATACCCACCCCCCATTTTCCTATCGAGAGTGCTCTATACAGACAAATGGCAGGGCGAGCTGGACGAGCAGGCATTGATGAGGCAGGTGGGACGCTTTGGTACTTATTTGTTTGACATGCTTTGTGCGCACTTTTAACAAGCACTTTGGTAATCCCTAAATTGCTCTGCAAACAAGGCCAGGTTGCTCTTAGTACAGTTTTGAGGTACTTTATGCGCAAGTCAATGCATGCATCAGTCGCACTTCCTTCTTCATATATTATAACGTTTAAAAGTGATGTATAGTTTGATATTGCACATCTCTGAGCTCACACCATGAGCTCACTCCAAATATCCAGTCACCTTGCTACATACATGCACAAAGCTTCATGATGAATTTAACTCAGAATGCCACTCGAGCAGGTGCTCGGTCATACACAGCAATAAGCCCAAAATATGCATAGTAAAAAGATATGCATCCCATACAAGGCTGCTTTAATACGATGAGTAGGGTTTAAAATAGTTTGACCTACATTAAAGGAGAAAGATGAACACTGCCGTGTTTCTTATTTTTAAAGAAGTCGGGCCCGGCAAAAGCCCTTAGTTCTAAATATCAGGTGCGTCTAAATATCAGGTGCGTTTGATCAGGTGCGTCTGATCAGGTGCGTCTGATCAAGTGCGTCTGATCAGGTGCGTCTGAAGCACTCGAACATCAACTCAAAAACAATATATTGGTTCAAAACCAGGCAACAAAATACATCACACCCAGCTCCCCCT
>Ga0307966_1003108_pt1 | contig 12519 bp, 13 predicted proteins | sample OrgLakmetagen646_FD_203141 | JGI IMG/M metagenome (GOLD analysis project Ga0307966, IMG submission 203141) | Saline water microbial communities from Organic Lake, Antarctica - #646 | ecosystem: Environmental > Aquatic > Non-marine Saline and Alkaline > Saline | place: Antarctica: Organic Lake... | reverse complement strand
GCCTTCCTCCTTGGTCTGAAGGCGCCCCAAATTATCAATAAGACTCACGCACAACAACCAACACACCCCTAACCTGAATGGTTGAACAATGAAAACTTGGAGATCAAAACAAAATTATATGCAAATGTGAAGAATGGAGTATGTGGTAGAATATCATGACTTGGTAGTTTTTGTGGATTGGCAGTGGCCGAAATGGGTGGTCATCCCTGGTAGACCCTTAGCTTAGCTCTGCAGTAACTTTGCCTGGTGCTCTTGCTTGTTTGAGGCTGGTACTCCAGTCTCTTTGTGTCTTCTTTCCTCCTTTTGCTACTCTGTTGGACCTCTCTAACTGGGTCTTTTTTGTCTGCTGGTAAAGGAGTTTTCCGGTTTACCTCTCGGTACCAAAGTGGCTTTCTTTTCCTTAATTAATGTGGGGAGTGGTTTCACTGCCTGCGTAGTTTTTCTTTTTCCATTCTTCTTTTGTTTCTCAGTTTTTGTTAGTACTACTCAGTCTGTTTGTTCAATTCCGTGTTGCTCTGTGTAAGGTAATGAGCACACGATCAGCTTTTAACAACGGGGCTTATAAAGCCACCAATTCCACCTTTCCCCGGCCCACCAAACTTGATGAAGCCATGCCAACGGGTCTGACTTCCCGCTTGCTCGTTATGTGGGGTCCCCTGCATGCTGTAGACGGAAGCTGATATCCTAACACTCTAACGAGATTAGTAGATGTGCTGAGTCTTATACTTTGCAGTGACGGTGATTTGATCTGACAAAGAGGACTGAGAAAGACAGGTCTGGAGAAGAAAAGGAGAGTCGCAACTAAGAAGTTGGATGCCAGAAAACGAGAAAGCATTCCAGAAGTTTGACAGAAGAACTTCTTACAAAAAAGTTTGGTCTGAGCACGGAGATAAAGTTCTGAAGAAAGCAGTGCCAATGCACCAAAGAAGACACGCAGAAAGTCAAGCCAGGTGAACAAGAAGTACCACAACCAGGCGCAGCCAAGCAGACTCCGTTTCAACGCTTTGTGCAGAGAGCAAACTTGTTATCTACATGAGCCAGAAACCCACCCACAAAGTTGCAAGGGATCGCAGTTTGCCGCAACTTGCTCAGAGACTGAGCTTGCCTGATGATTTTATCCTCGCCTCCATCTTCATCTTGGTCTGGGGTTGGCACGATATCAGCTGTCTTCTTGGTACGGCTGGCTGGCACATGTCACTTGCCTATAATGACTCGAATGCTTCGCAGGCAGGGAAATATTTAGACCACTCCCCACATTATTAAAGGGAAAGGAGCCACTTTGGTACCAGGAACTGTAAAACTCCTTACCAAAGAAAAGAGAGAATTAGTATGAGGATCAAGAGGGTTGCAGGCTTGGCCTGAACCGGCTCCTGATGAATGCTGGTCATACCTGTATGGTACTGAAAAGGGCACGTCTGGTACGAACAAGTTTCGCAGTGTAGTTGACAGGATGTGTACGAAGCTTGGAGGTAAGTTGTTAGGTCGTTGAGAATCGCCAAATCCTTGGAAGGCTCCAATGTGTGAGTGTAGTAGATGGTGCCACCCATGCCCAAAAGGATGTTGCATTACGGAGATTTTATGCTGTTCCTGCCTGTTTGGTGCTCAGCTGGTTCTGAAGTCTAGATTGCTCTACTTGATCTCAGAACGTTAAAGAAGCTGAGATCTTTAGGTCGGTACATCCTTTCCGTGACATGCAGCACCTCAAGCTAGGTGGAGTGCAACTCGCCAGCAGGTTGCATTCACTCCCATGCTGGAATAAGCGGCGAGCAAAGCAACGCCAGCGTTTTCCACATCCTCTAGCAAGTGGTGCAAAGGAACGAAGTGGCTGGTGACAAGAGCTCAATATATGCTTTGTTGTCTGAAAAGCGTGCGATATGAACGAATAAAAAATGGTCAGCGCAAAATTTCAAAGCTCAAATGCAATAAGGTAGGGATAGTGGTTGACAAACAACACACTTTTATGCCTCCCGTTGGCCTAGTGGTTTCGAAAACGTCTTTGCCAAATAGTTAATGAACTCTCAAAAATTTGCAAGCACGCTCGCTTACAGACATGCACACACATTTGTACGCGTATGAACAAAGATCAGCAACTACATGGTTGAAATTTTGAATGTACCTGCTGCACATACACGCTGCAGCCTATTTAATAGCCTGCCGGGTCCAGCTTCACGCCCGGTGCCTAGGCCCAACTTCACGCCCGGTGCCAGCACAAGCAACCACCATCCTCTCAACACACCCACCGTGAGTTGTGTGCCTGTCCTCTCCTGCACTTTGAATCTGATGGTGTGTGCGCACCCCATCTACCACGTATCCCACGCAATAAGGGACATGGCAGCAGTGATCTGCCAGTCCATACCGCGTACACTAGCAGCACACGTTACGTTAATCCCTATGTCACTCTTACTCTTTTATCTCTTGCACTTGCCAAAATTGACTCACGTGATAAGGACGTGCATGTGCACTCTGCTAGTTAGCATGTCATGACCATCAATCATGATCTTCATCAATAATGCGCGGACGCACACATATTTACACCTGCCTGCCAGGCCCAGCGCTATCAACTCGCTGGCCTCTAGCAGCGGTTCACCCACTGTGCTGGTGAGTTTTTTCTTGCCTATCACAAGCGTCAGATTTGCCTTGTTGTGCTTGGATGTCTTTTCCTCTAATTATTTCCTGCTCAACTCAAACCTAATCCTACCTTTACTCCGACTGTTGACCCTGGATGTTGTTTTAAATCCCTGAGCAATGCTAAACCTGGTACCAAACCTCTTTATGCTTGCTTCTCAGCACCAGTGCCGGATGATGGGCGTGACAATGACCTTGCAACCGGCGTGGACGTAGTAGAGTTGCGATGGTCTTGCAATTGAGCACACAACTAAGATTAAAAGTTGTTAAGCAATGTCACCGACATTGTGGTGTTACACAAGTGCTTTTACTCTAGGGACAACCTCCTCTTTTGCCTTGCAGGTGGCGGTTATGGCAAATCCAGTGCCACTTTTCATGCAGCCCACCACCACTTATAGCCATCTAATGACTGAATCCACCAACGCTATGCTGCAAATGGCAGAGGTGGGTTGCTACAATGAATATAGAATGCAGCCCAATTCCCGCCGGAAGCACAACTTGTCATTTCGCTTTCTCACCGACTGGCACAGAATCACCGACTGGCACAGAATTCACCTATTGGCGCAGAAAGATGTCTAATGATATGAATTGTACTGCCTAGTGGCACAGAAAAATGTTTAATGACATGATTTGTACTGCACAGCTGCAACAGGTTCAGGCCCAGGACAACGTGCACAACTTATCGATCAAAGTTATTCGTGCACTCGTGAGTGAGTTTTTCTGTTTTGTCGTCTTCACAGCAGATCACAATGCCTTGAGCAAACACGTGCAATGATATCCTCATTACTGTCTCACTATGAACCGTCTACATCTTTCTTTGCAGTCATGTGTGGCTCTGCTTCTGGTTCTCTTTTTCAAGCCTGGGCCAATGGTGAGTGTGTACGTGTGCATGATCAGCTTGCGCAATTTAGTATTTAGAAACCTTCGAAGCCATCCATTTCATTAGAGGCAAGGGCTGTTAGTATGCAGAAGCAGAGGGCGCTTGCAAAAAAAATTGTTATAAAACAGAATACAGATACAACTCTCAATCACAACATGCAACCCTTTCCACGTAGGTATTCCCATTCGTGTGAGAGTCTTCCAGCCCCCCCAATGCTTGCCCCCTTTCACCTGATGCAGGCTGCAAGCAGTGAAGCCTTGAGCGAGTCGCTAGCACTTTTTTGTCATTCTTGTTCTGACACTTGATTCTCTTCATTCATGACCACAGCTGATGCAGCCAGAAGAACAGACAGGCGAGCACGGCAGGCCGCATTCCAAGCTACGGGGGAGCAGCCCTACACCATTTATTACAGAGATGGGGAGCTCCGCATTAATGATTGGAACAAATACGTAAAAGTTGGTGACAATCTACTTGTTTTTCCCTTCCTTTTTTTTTGCTGGTAGTTGTAGCAAACCCTTCTCACCCAAAGATACGGCACTTCTAACTGACATGACTTACTTTTGAGTGTAGATTGCCTCCAATATGCCCTGTGCATCCGCCCATTAGTCAATTCACAAATATTATGCACAGGCTACTTAACTCATGAACACACGCTCTCAATTTCACTGCTCAATTATGCACAGGTTAACTCATGAACACACGCTCTCAATTTTCACTGCTCACCATTCTCCTTTTGGCCGTAGAAAGTCCTCCAGAACCCCTCCGTATACACTGCTGAGGACAGACTGCAGGCAGCTTTACGTATGCTCACATTACCTTGTGTACAGAATTCCACCCAGTATATATACTGGTACACAAGGTAATGTGAGCATCAAAAATGACCCAAGCCTAGCGCATTCTGCAGACAGTAAACAGGCATTCCTATTGAAGGCATAGGATGTGACTGCCTGATGCATGTCAATAATATTTGTTGCCTGTTGCATGCTATAATAATAGTAATGTACACTATTGCTACGCTTTTTTTCATCTGTAGTCCGGAATACAACAACCGTCTGACAGTCCTGGAGCAAAACAGGGCAAACAGTATTGCAGCTCAAGTCAGAAACAAACGGGATGATTACATGAGGGAAGTGGACGCTATGCACGACAGCGAGCGACCAGACACAGGTAAGCGTGCCTGTACTGCAGTGCTCAAGTGAAGCTAGACGTATACAGTGCTAAGGACATTCGAGGATGTCTTGAAGGCAAGCGTAAACCTTCATGCCTTAACCTCCTAGCATAGGCATGCCATGATGCTTGGGTTACTTACAACATGCCTGTGCTGGGAGGGCTAGCTCCTCTCTTCAGTCAAGGGGTGCTTACAGTTAAGGGCATTGGACACTTAGAAGGGAGAGGAGTTGATGCTTCAACAACTCAACCAGCATGCACAGGCTCAATTAACCAAATCCATACATTTTACTAAACTTTACAGGCGGATCTACAGGATCCTACCGCAACACCCCCACGCGCTGCTGCTGCCTCCACCCCCCCTAACGCCCAGGTGTATGTGCATTGCATGCATGCATGTGTTTGCCTCGTCAGCCCTTTCTTATTTTGAAAAATCAACCCCAGCCCAAGCAAGCTTTCTGACTGGGTTTGCATTGAATCAGTGACAGTCCCTTACCTCCGTGCTGCTTCCCACTTTCTCCCCCACAGCTGTTGCTCTATTCCCATCACAACTCTGTGTGCAGGCCTCAGGTGCAGCAGGCCCTTCTGGTGGATTGGCTGCTTCTAGTCAGGTGTGTGAGCGCGTGCTTTTGGGGAATGGAATAATTGTGATCCATTAATTTACTGAACTTAGTTAGAAGGCCACCATCCAGATCTAGAGACAGAGGCACCTCACAGGCAGCCCTGCTCTTCTCCTCTTCTTCCCTCTCACACACCTAACACTCTGTTGCCCTGGATGCTCACACCAGGCTGCAGCTGCGAGCACAAGCGTGGCCCCTGGCGCTGGCGCCTCCCAAGGACAGAAACGAACACTGCTAAACGTCGTGACAACTGACAACACTCCAATGAGTGCGTGCCTGTGTGGTTGCCTCCTTATTCCTAACTTGCTTATGTGATTCACTTGTAGACCCCTTATAAACCCATGCCTTTGGTGTGCAATGGTGATGTGAAGAATCTCTACTTCACACAGCTGGCATGAACGCACTCTACCTCGCATTCTGAGTAGATGACCACTCCACACGAATACATGCAGGCACGACAGCTTTGTGTCCATCGCAATAGAGGCACGTGCAATGATGGAAATGGAAAACCTATGTGGAAGAAGGGGCCAGCTGGACCAAAGACACTATGTAACCCCTGCGTGCGGGCTAAAAAGAAGGAGTAAAGGAACCTTCTCGCTTGTTACAGCTACGACTGTGGCTGTGGGTGGTGAAACAAAGTACTTGTGTTAGAACCCCAAACGTAATTACGCTCTGTGCTTGCAATAACAAGGACCTCGTCTTGTGCACGCAGTTTTTGCCGCGGATTTAAAGCAGGATGAGGGATGTTTGAAGAGACAGCGAGTTGTGGGGCCCCTAATGCGCACAACATTAAAACAGTGCACTTGTACTACTTGATTGGTTTGCCTACCTTGCACAATTGAATGAAGTACATATTATTGGCAACGTTGCAATGTTATAATAGATGGAGACAGGTTAATTTGCACATGGCATCTGCGCAAATGGGCCTTTATCCCCCGCATCATATCGAAAAAAAAGGTGGAAAGAGCATCCCTGATCAGCACAGAATTCTCCCTCCCAAAATTGAGCAATTTTAAAGGTGCCTGCTTGCACATACTATAGTCAGATGAAATGTGTGGGGCGATTGTTGCTGAGTGCCCTCATGTGCATGAATAAATTCAATGATGTCTAGGTAGTTGGCGATAGCACCAAAAATATACTCATCTATCTGGAGATGGGTGATAGAGAAAACTTGTGGTTGCCGCCCATGAGCATCTGGAGGAGCAAAAGAGGACAGCACACGTTTGTGAGCTTCTCCTAGGAAAAAGATGCTGGTGAGTTCAGTTTAGTTTCTTGGTAAGGGCCCATCTTGGGCGGGCCGGGGTGGAACAGCAAGAACACGCCACGGTGGTATTGGTTACTTATTCCTTGTGCTACGAGCTGGTTTCACCAACCAAGGCAAAGTGTAACGATGTGAGGAATGAGAGAGTGCAATCTTGCTAAAGCCTCAGAAAGCACACAAGTGCTTAAGCATGTGGTTTGTGTCTAAGGCTTACGGAGGAATCTTGATTTAATGTATACAGAACATGAAGCAGTTTTCTTGCACGCTTGTTCGTGCTTCATGGCCTTACACTTATAAAGTTGTTAGAGCGGTTGTGTGCCGCGTCAGACCCATTTTTTATTTTGTAGTGATGCGTTATTACTTTTTAGTGACGGCATAATCCCCCGGCAAGCATGCAAGAGGCAATGCCATCGAGCGTGTCCCTCTGCCCACCTCCTCCTACCCTCCAAATTCTGAGGCCTATTCAAACGAAATTAGATGTGGAGGAGCGGGCGAAAAAGGAAAAACAGAACAAGGAGGAAAAGCGGAATCCAATCGGGAGGTCCAAGTTCCTTCCATTCATCAAAGCTGCCTTCACCGTTCCAGAGAAGCAGCAAGAGGGTGGCGCCGGACAACAGGCTGGACAGGCGGGGCAAAGAGACAGGTACATGCTGTGCAAGCATGCTAAGTTTTGGCGCGCACTTGACTTGCAGCCAGCTTGGCCCATACCCATATGGATGACAGAAGTGCTGTAGAACTGACGGTTTGCCACTCAGAGAACAAGAGCACTTGTGCAGCCATCACCACTCAGTAACTTACTTTCCACACCCCTCGTCCACACACAGGCCGGAGCCTGATGATGGAAAGGGGGAGCCTATTGAAATCTTACCGCTACATATAAGGGAGCACCTCGGTAAGTGCAGTCACACACACACACTCATAATTACGCACTCACACACACACACACACACACACACACACACACACACACACACACACACACACACACACACACACTCACATTCACGCACACACACTCACATATATGCACACACACTCACATACACACACGCACACACTCACATGCACATACATATACACACATACCCCAATGCACACACACACACGCCCACATATATACACACGCTTACACACATACACTTTCATAACTCATAGATGTATGCACTCATATGGGTTTGCTAACATGCACCCAACACATGCAGCCGTGCTTGAGCAGTGCACCCGCAACTTCAGCGACGCGCTTGCCCTGGTTTTATCTGCACAATTGAGCAAAGCCAGCATCGATCATGTCATGGAGGTAGGTCGCCCATCGTCTTTTTTGTCCATGTTGCCGCAACGAAAGCTTGCCTACGGGTCTTAGATTGCTGTGGCTAGCTGCAGCACCCTTCTGCTACCTCTCTTCCACAACACCTGACCTCTCTCCAAACTCCAAGAGCTCAATTCACACATGCAGCTTTGCACTTGGTGCACTGCAGGAGAAGGAGTTGGACCTCAGCAAACGCACTCAGGAGGACAACCAGCGCAGCCGTGCTGACTGGGTGAGCATTTAAGTCGTGTGCAGCCTGCTGCTGCACACCATCTGAAATCACGGTATTGTTTAATCGCCGGGACCCATTATTGCCAGTGTTGTGCACTTTACTGTTGACGCCGTCAACCGTCATTTGACGGTCAGGCGTAATTTACGGTTTTGACCGTCAGAAACTAATCCTCAGGCGTAATTTACGGTGATTTTAATTTTTGACGTCTGACGGTCGGCTTTACAGTTATTTACAGTGGGAAACCGTCAGGAATGAGTTATTTTCGGTGGGAAACCGTCAGCAGCTGGCCAGGCCGGGCCAGGCTCGACTGACTCAGGGCCACACGAGCCCTCTTGGCCTGATTACCGGAGGACATTTTATATTTATATCGCAAATCGCAAATGTTGTTTGTGGGGAAATCAGAGCTTGAGTTGGCACTCTGAGCCACTGAGTACCTGACGTCGCACCGTTACTTACGATTTCCCACCCGTCAGTATGAATTTCACCGTTAATTACGGTTATGTGACGTAGACGTCCTTTAAGCACCGTAATTAACGGTGCCATTTGTGATTGACGCCGTATGTGCACAACACTGATTATTGCGCTATAAGTTTGTTCGCTTAGGGGCAAAAGGCGACATAGAAAGCAGCTCTCTCTCTCTCTCTCTCTCTGCGGCTTCAATTCTACACAACCAACTCACTGCATTGCTGCATTGCTGCGTTGACATCCGCAAGGTTTGCAAATGCAAATGAAGCTAGACGTGAACTAGGCGTCGCCCTGTGACGAAATGATTTGCCGTTGCCAATCCTCTCCCTGTATGCAACTGCAGGCCAACCGTCACAAGCTGCTGTCCATCTTCGACAGCATGAAAAAGGTGGCAGTAGAGGAGGAGGCAAAGCAGCGTGTTAAAGAAGAGGGGGCGTGCAGGATCATACAGGTGTGTGGTGTGTGTATGTGTGTGCTTGCGTGTGTGTGTGTATCTCACAGTCTGTGTGGGGGTGGGGGAGGTGTCAGTCAGGTGGCACAGCAGCAAGCTATTATGAGCGCCATTCATCTGCACACTTTGAAAAAGCTGTATGGCATACACTTTCAAGTTATGGCCGCTGCCATGCTCACTCATTCAAGCTCTACACGTTACAGCCATCTAGGAGCAGGGGGTACGCAGTGTAGCTCCTGCCTAAAAGCAATGCGCAGTTTTTTGCCGTGTTAGGTCCGCAAGCTCCATTTGTGCACATGCTTTGAACAAAGGTGATGCTTTGAACGAGGGTTAATTTGCTTTGAACAAGGGTGATGCTTTGACTAGGGGTGATGCTTTGAACAAGGGGGATGCTTTGATCGAGGGTGATGCTTTGACTAGGGGTGATGCTTTGAACAAGGGGGATGCTTTGACTAGGGGTGATGCTTTGAACAAGGGGGATGCTTTGAACAAAAGTGATGCTTTGACTAGGGGTGATGCTTTGAGCAAGGGGGATGCTTTGATTGAGGGTGATGCTTTGAACAAGGGTGATGCGCTACGCTGTTCAGGTGAAGGCTGTCCAGAGTCGCTCTTCCTCCTCTCTATGTGTACAAGCAGCAATTCAAGAAATCGCAGAGAGCCCTGTGTTTGAATTCAAACGAAAGCTGGTGGCATCTTTTTTGCGTTTGGTGGATGCAAAGCTTTCAATGTTGGCCAAAGTAGCCGACCAACACTGCGCTGGTTGCTCATCTTAACTCACTTTAACAAAACTTTTTTGTAGACTGCAACCTTCCCCTTCCCCAGTGGTGGTGCGCTTACAAGGGCTGTACGAAAGCCAAGCAACAGTTTACAAATCCAGTGGTTGCAGACCATGCACACCACAGGCTTACTCTCGTTAAGCATGCAGTCCAGCTTACAAATGCATACATCTGGTCACACACACCACTCTCTCGCTCAATCACTGACTCACTCACTCACTCACTCACTCACTCACTCACTCACTCACTCACTCACTCACTCACTCACTCACTCACTCATTCACACAAACAAACCAACTCTCTTAAAAATACACACTCCCTTGTAGCGAGCATGGCGAAGTATGGTTGTTTCTCACAACAGCCGGGGTCCATCAATCCGGGGCATAGCAGCACCTCACACCCCTGAAAGGAACGCTGCTGCTCGCAACACACGATCTGCACGACTCCAGAGCTGGATGCGTAAACCGTCGTCCACCAATACAGGCTTTGGCCGTAGCGTGAATTGGGGAGACAAGGGTGAGTGTACATGCATGTGGGTGTGTTTGAGTGTCTTGTGTGAGGATGTATATATATATGTGTGTGTGATATGGCTCTTATGCTTTTCGTGGGTGAGGGATTAAAGCAAGGAAAAGAGGCTGGCCTCATCCAAACGCTCAGGCCGTTCAGTTCAAGTTGCAGTCACAGCATACAATCATACACCAGTTTGATGCTATCAGTGTTCCCCTGAAAAAGCAGGTCTTCCTCTTTAAGTGCTCGCCTCCCTCATGTGCTGCTCTGCAGTGGCCGTTCTGAAAACTACACACATGCGTTGCTGTGGCCGATTTACCCTTGCTGCTGCCCTATTTCATTGCACCAACACTCACGCATCACACACTCGCTCATACACACACACATACACACACACTCGCTCACTCACACACCCATGCACACGTACTCAAATGAACACATGACACATACACACACAGGGCCCAACCTCAGCCGTCGCCGCTCTAGAGCAAGCAACGCAGGGGGTGCCATGTCTTGCAGTGGCAGCAGGCGTACCACACAGGCCGAGGGATACCACATGCCAGAGCATTTCCGAGAAGCTGCGTCAGCCGCCACACTTGCTGCACTAGCTGTGGCTGCTTCAGGTGCGAATATGTGCATGTATGTGTGTTGGAGTGTTTGTATGCGTGTATGCTCGTTCGTGTGTATGTATGAATGGGATAATGCCAGAGGGGGATGACTCCCATCCAAGAAAGGGGGGTGCTTTATATGCTAAAATAGAGTAGGCGTACCCAAGTTTGCAACTTTTGATCTTTAAATTAAATTGCAGCCTGCGTTGCAAGAAATCCAAGGCAGTGGAGCTTGGAAGTTGCAAATTTTGCCCGCATGTCTTATAAGCCGTAGCGTGAACCCTACTTTTGCTGCCAAATAATCATAACAGACCACCCAATGCACCAAATTCAGTGATGCCTGATGTTTTGGAGTCCTTACAAGAAATAAAGATCATTATAACAGAAATGAGACAAATAGTTGGCAGGGTATGCAAATGAATATGCTATCTCCCATGGAAAGCATGCATCTTGGTATGGATGCCGCTCTTTCGATCTATGCATAGAGCGACAATTACTAAATGTGAGCATGTGCTCTGGTAGCTCTTAAAGTGAGCTATAGTTTGAAGCTATATTGATTATAAAAAAGTGTTGTGTGAGAAGCTGCCCCTGGAATGCCAAGAAGGAGCATATCTGCGCACTTGCTCAGTTGCCCCCCTCTGGGATTGTACATAGAGCAGCAATGCCTGCAAAAGAGTTATGCAACTGCAGTACTCTGACAGCTCACAGTCTGAATGGAAACATTGGTCGTGCTTACGTTCTACGTACTCCTAAGCTGCACCCGCAAATCACACAGCCGCATGCGTATTTCACGTGTCTCTTGTGCAGCCAGTGGTGGCTCTGCAGCGGATCGCCAGAGCGGGGGATACTACAAATCCCTGGTAGCAGCTGCCGGCGCCAGGAGCATGCACAAGAAGGCAGAGGACCAGGCCGTGGCTGAAGCAGAAGCCCTGGGCAAGAACGCGCAGCCTAGGTCAAGCAGGGACCAGCGCGCAGAGGCGGCTGGGGACATGGCAGCGATCGCGGTGCTGGCGGCTGGTGGGGAGGCTGAGGCAGCGGCAGTTGCACGAGAGCAGGCCATGCGGCGCGTGATTGATGCGTACCATGCGGGAGCTGCAGCCGCATCGGCAGCTGCGGCAGAGGTGGGTGTGACACGGGAGGCAGATAAGGTGCTGTGTGCAAGTGTGTGTGTCGCCGCTCATACCTGCAATACATTTCAGACCATGAGCCAGCAGGTAAGTCTGCGACAAAGTTTTTTCCTATTGATTGTATTGAGTGAGTGAGCACGGGCACAGAAACAAAAGTTTTTGCGATTACCTGAGATCAGCTTATTCATATGATCACGTGCGTCAGGATCACTTTGTGCCCTAACAATCAGCATCCTAACTTGTGAGGACACAAAGTGGCACCCTGCACCATGGTAGCTTGAACATGCATCCCTGCCCAGCCACCTGACAATCTATAATGTTGTATTTGGTCCAATACAAAGCTTGTGAAACACGTACTCATTCTGACATAGGTGGCAGCGGCAGCAGCAGCAGCCGCTGAAGCAGAGGGGAGTGCCAATGCCCCCTTTGACCCTGACGCAGCGTATGCAGCCGCAATGGCCAAATACCTGAACGCTCGCGCCAGGGTCAAAGGG